>JAABUH010000572.1_pt1 | contig 51676 bp, 43 predicted proteins | sample 5559121 | NCBI WGS metagenome assembly JAABUH01 (sample SAMN10711871, study PRJNA513364) | rock metagenome | isolation source: Antarctica rocks | place: Antarctica: Victoria Land, Battleship Promontory nord | collected 2015-12-28 | reverse complement strand
GCAGGCCCGCCGCCAGCGCGCCCGCCAGCGCCGCCTCGGCGGCTCCGGGGCGGCACTCCCTGATCGTCAATTATTCGCTGCCTGACCCACTAGTGGGTCGGGCAGCATATAGTTGACGATGGGGGGGCTTGTGTGGGAGGCTGGTGCCAGGGAGGTGCGGTGCAGCGGGCGACCGCCTTGCTGGCGATGGCGGCGGGGGCCAGCTTCGCGGCGGCGGCACGGGCAGCGGGGTACGCCGGTGGCAGCACGGTGCAGGCGCTGGTCAAGCGCTTCAATACCCGTGGGCTGGCGGTGCTGACGATCGCGCCGGGGCGCGGGCGGAAAGTCACCTATGACGCGGCGACGCGGGCGCAGGTGGTGGCGCTGGCCCAACGGTCGCCCGATCGCAAGCGCGACGGCACGGCGACCTGGTCGTTGAGTACCCTCGAACGCGCGGTGCAACGGGAGGTCTGCCCTGCTCCGAAGTCGCGCACGATCGCGCAAATCTTGCGCGACGCGGGCAGCTCCTACCAGCAGACGCGCACCTGGTGCCCGACCGGCACGGCGGACCGCAGGCGCAAGGATGGCGTGGTGCGGGTGGTCGATCCGCTGACCGAGGAAAAAAGGGGCGCATCGACGCGGCGTATCGGCTAGGCGAAGCGGCGGGGCTGGCCGTCTGGTGTCAAGATGAAGCCGGGCCGTACCAAGCGATCCCCCAACCGGGGCAGGGCTGGGCGACGATATCGCAGCCGTCGCGCCTCCCGCACGAGTACATCCGGGGCGGCACCGCCAAGCTGCTGACCCTCTTCCACCCGGCGACGGGCGCAGTTCGTGGCAAAGGCGTGACGAATACGCCCAACACGGTGCTCCATCCCTGGCTGCGCGGGGAACTCCTGGCGATCCTCGACGCGCTCCCGCCGCTGCCACCAACGCCCCGGTCGCCGCTGTGCGCCTGGGCGTACTGGCTGGGGCAGCCGCCCGGTACGCCCCTGCCGCCGCTGCGACTCCTGCTGGTCTGGGATAATCTGGCCGGGCACTACTCTGCGGAAATGGTCGGCTGGCTCTTCCAGCACGGGATCATGCCGCTGTACACGCCGCTCTCGGGCTCGTGGCTGAACATGGCCGAGTCGGTGCAACGCATCCTCGTCGGGCGTGCCCTCGCCGGGCAGCACCCGCAATCCCAGGAGGAACTGATCGCCTGGCTCGACGACACCATCGTCGGCTGGAACCAGCACCCGACGCCCTTCGTCTGGGCGGGGAAACGGCAGGCCCGTCGCCAGCGCGCCCGCCAACGCCGCCTCGGCGGCTCCGGTGCCGCCCTCCCCGACCGCCAATTATATGCTGCCTGACCCACTAGTAGTCGATTCGCGCCGCGAGCCACGCGGGCAGCTCGTCGATCGCCACGCGCTCCTGCGCCATCGAGTCGCGGTCGCGCACGGTGACCGCGCGGTCCTCCAGCGAATCGAAGTCCACGGTGATGCAGAACGGCGTCCCGATCTCGTCCTGGCGACGGTAGCGCCGCCCGATGTTGCCGGTCTCGTCGTACTGGGTCGCGTAGCGCCGCCGCAACTTGCCCTGGATCGCGCGCGCGAGGGTTGTCAGCGGCTCCTTCTTCGCCAGCGGCAGGATGGCCGCCTTCACCGGCGCGATCTGCGGCGAGAGGCGCAGCACCACGCGCGTCCCCTGGTTGTCCGGCTCCTCGTCGTAGGCGTCGAGGAGGAGGACCAGCAGCACGCGGTCCAGGCCGACCGCCGGCTCGATCACGTGGGGGACGATGTGCTCCCGCGACTCCTCATCGAAGAAGGAGAGCGGCTCGCCGCTGGCGGCGATGTGGCGTTGCATGTCGTAGTCGCCGCGCGAGGCGACCCCTTCCAGCTCGCCCCATCCGAACGGGTAGCGGTATTCGAGGTCGGTGGTGCCGCGCGAGTAGTGCGCCAACTCATCCTTCGGCACGTCGTAGAAGCGCAGATTCTCCGGGCGCACGCCGAGGCCGACGAACCAGTCCATCCGCGCCTGCCGCCAGTAGGCGAACCACTGCTCCTCGTGGCCGGGGCGCACGAAGAACTCCAGCTCCATCTGCTCGAACTCGCGCGTGCGGAAGATGAAGTTCCCCGGCGTGATCTCGTTGCGGAACGACTTGCGGATCTGCGCGATCCCGAACGGCAGCTTCTTCCGCGAGGTCGTCTGCACCAGCGTGAAGTCGATGAACATCGATTGCGCCGTCTCCGGCGGCAGATACGCTGTCGTCGTCTCGCCCTCGACCACCCCGACGAAGGTCTTGAACATCAGGTTGAACTGACGCGGCTCGGTCAGTTGCCCCGCCTTGCCGCAGGCGGGGCAGGCGAGATCGGGGGGCAGGACCACCTTGCCCCCCGCACCGATCGTCGCGCCGGGGAGATTGTCGGCGCGGAAGCGATTATGGCAGTTGCGGCACTCCACCAGCGGGTCGCTGAAACCGCCGACGTGCCCGGACGCTTCCCAGACCTTCGGATTGGTGATGATCGCCGCCTCGAGGCCGACCACATCGTCGCGCTCGCGGACCATCGTGGCCCACCACCGGTCGCGGATATTGCGCCTCATCTCCGCGCCGAGCGGGCCGTAATCCCACGCATTGGCGAAGCCGCCGTAGATCTCCGCCGAGGGATAGACGAAGCCGCGCCGCTTGCAAAGCGACACGATCTGCTCCATCATGACCGCATTGGTCTCGCGAATACTCACCCCTGTACCTCCGGTGAATGACGAATGACGAATGACGAATAGGCACGCGGTTGAACGAGTGGGCGGGGTAGGGCCAGTAGGCATGTGGACGAGCAACTATCTTCCCCTCTCCTAAATTGGCGGGTGCCCCCCGGGCGGCGGGTGCCGCCCGCAGGCGGCGGGGTGAGGGCCGTTCCACTCGCCCACTCCGCCCACTATTCGTCACTCGTCATCCGTCACTAACACAAATGGCCCCGCGTCCCTATGGCTAGGGACGCGGAGCCAAACTCCACGCGGTTCCACCCTAGTTGACGCGCCGCGCACGCGGTACGCCCACTCTCGGAAAGGGCTCGGGAGCGCCTTCATCGGCGTGACACCGCAAGGATTCGCAGCGAATATCCCCGTCTCTGCTTCGGTGCCTGGCACCCCTGTCAGGATGCGCGCCGGTTACTCGTTCTCCGTCACTGCCACCAGTTGCCTTGTCAACGTGCGCGCGACCGCATGCCGCCCCGCACACCCCCACATTGTAGCCGCGCACTCGCCGAGGGGCCACCTGTCCGAGCGGACAGCGTCGACCATCAAGGCGCGGCCACCACGCCGACCGGCCCGCCGACCAGCGCGCGCGCGTAGAACCGGACGTAATCCTTGGCGTGTCCGGTCCAGTATTCGGCGGTGTGCTGGCCGGGCGAGAGTTGCACCTGATGGGGTATACCGCGCGCATCGAGCGTCTGCCCGAGCAGGAGATCGCGCTCGGCCCACTCGTCCTCCGACCCGGCATCGACCCAGACTTTCGGCGCATGGGTCGGATCCAGCATTTTCGCCAACTCCAGCGGATCGAACTCTTCGTCCTCGTCTGCGGTATCGATGAGGTCGGGGATCTGTGCGATCGTGTGCAGCGCCGGGCTGTGGGCACCGACCACCCCGAAGATCTCCGGGTGGGTGAAGGCGAGTTGCAGCGCCCCGAAACCGCCCATCGAGAGCCCGCCGATCGCCCGGCTGCTCGGCTGCGGGATCGTGCGATAGGTCGCATCGATGTGCGCGACGAGATCGAAGGCGATGTAATCGCCCCAACGGGCCTCATCGGTGCCGACATGGTTGACGAAGTAACTCTGATCGCCCTGTGGCATCACGATGATCATCGGCTGGACCTCGCCATTCCAGATCAGATCCTCCGCCGATTCCGGGAGCCCGTACGCCACCCATTCGCTATAGTGCCCACCCGCCCCATGCAGCATGTACGCGACCGGGTAGGGCCGGGTCGGATCGCTGTCGTAGGTCGGTGGGAGGTAGATCCCGTAGGGCATCGTCCGGCCCAAGGCGTCGCTGTAGAACGCGCTATCTTTCAGATAGCCGCCGGAGGCCACCGGTGGCGGTGGCGCGGTCACAGCGGCAGCGGCGGGCGAGACGGGCGTCGGGGGCGGCGCTGTGCCCCCTTGCGGGACGGCGGAAGCGGCGGGGGCCGCCGAGGCTCCGGGCTGGTCGCTCCGCCCGGTATAGCCGGACGAACCGCGCGCACTCCCGGCCACGCTGCGCGGCACCGTCACCGTCGAGGCCGGGGCAGCGCCGCTCGGCGACGGTGCCGGTGGCGCGGCACTGCCGCCGCCACCCGCGCCGCCACTACTACTCTGCGCGGGCGGGGCACTGCTCGCCGTCGTACCGGCACCACGGAAGGCCGCGCCCGACCCGACACCGCCGGGGATCAGGAAGGGCACACAGAGGGCCACGGTGAGGAGGATCGCCAGCAGGGAGTCGGCGGGGCGGGGCAGCGCCCGCCCGAGCCGGGCCGAGACGAAGGTCCGCAACGGCGGCGCACCGAGCGGCGCGGTCACCGCCAGCAGGAAGCGCGCGCGCGTCAGCCCCCAGACGATCCCGATCCCGGCGAGTTGCAGCAGCGTGTCGAGTCCGCGATCGAGGGTCGAGTACCCGGTGGCCCGCCCCTGCTGCCAGATGTGCAGCACCAGAATCTGGAGGCCGACGATCACGAAGAGGTGCGCGGCATAGGCGTAGAGCGCCCCCTGCCCCAACGGCAGCAGGGATCCGCCGAGCGCGCGCTTGATCGGGTGCCAGCAGCGCGAGACGAGTTGCCAGAGGAAGGAGAAGACGATCGCGCAGGCGACGAGGCGCGGGAAGGGGAGCGCGCTCTTGTCGAACCACCGATCGAGCCACGCCGCCGCGTCGCCATCCGGCACCCACGGCCCGAGGATCGCGGCGTTCGTGACATGGAGATAGATCAACCCGCCGAGCGCGACCGCCAGGATCGGCAACACCGCCTCGCGCAGGCGGCTCGGCGGTCGCCGCGACGGACGGAGACGCGCGGCGACATTGCGGGCGTGACCGACCAGCATCCCCCCGAAGAAGAGGATCTGCCACGCCGCGAAATTGAAGACCGGGTTATCGGTGATCCGCCAGGGGATCCGGAGCGCGTCGGGCCAGAATTGATACGCCCCCCAGAGGCCGACCGACGCCAGCGCCAGCGCCCACCAGCGCCCGCGCGCGAGCGCCCATAACGCCAGCGGCGCGACCAACATCGCCAGGGCATAGAAGAGCATCACGTCAACCAGGTAGAAGGTGCGCTGGAGGGTGACGACCTCGATCACGAAGCGCGCCGGGTCTTGCGCCAGCGTCACGCCGCGCGGCAGCCCGAAGATCGCGGCGGCGAACGCGGTTGTCAGCGCGAGCCAGACGGCCAGCGCGTACAGAGTCCAGGCCCGATTCAGCAGCTTCCCCGTCGCCGCGCGCAGGCCATCGCGCCGGGCGCGCTCGCCGTGGACGACCGCGACGATCACGCCGGAGATGAAGACGAACCCTTCCGCCGCCGAGACGAAGAAACGATTGCCGCCGGTGAGGAGCGAGAGCCAGGATGCGCCGCCGATATGGTCCGCGACCATCGCGAAGACCGCGAACCCGCGCAGGAGATCGAGCCGGAGATCGCGCTTATCGGCACCCGTATAGCGCCAACCGCGCGCCGGGGGCGTCGCGGGCGGCACCTCGACCGTATGGACGGTCGGCAGGGACGGCTCGGTCTGCGCTTCGACGACTGCTACCATGCGCCCCCACCGCTTCTGTCGGTCACTGCTTCTGTCGGTCTATGATGAGCACGCCAGCCGTCGACGGCCTGAGCAAGAACAGGACGGCACGTGGCCGTATCGCACGATCGGTGCGAAGGCGTGCCACGAAGCATTAAACGCGCGACCGGCCCGAGCGGCACGGTCGCGCGAGTAAGGATCGCGTGGCGCGGCGCTACCTCTGGCGCTTCGGGTCGGCGGTGACCACCGCACCCTCGCGCGACCGCGCCCCGCCATCGGCCAACTGCTGATAGACCTGGGTCGTGGAGATGCTGACGTGTCCCAGGATCTGCTGGACCGAGCGCAACTCCGCCCCTTTATAGAGTTCGTGCGCGGCGAACGAGTGCCGCAGCGTGTGCGGCGTGATGTCGATGATGTCGGCGCTGCGCGCATACCCCTTCAAGATCAGCCAGAAGCCTTGCCGCGTCAGCCGCTGCCCCCGGTGATTGAGGAAGAGGGCCGGATCGGGGCTCTCGCGCGCGATCCGGGCACGCCCGCGCCCGAGATAGTCGCGGATCGAGCGCACCGCCGACGGTTTCAGGGGGATCCAGCGCTCGCGCCCCCCCTTGCCGATGCAGCGAATCCGCTCGTCGCTCAATTCGACGCAGGTGAGATCGAACGCGACCAGTTCGCTGACCCGGACCCCGGTCGAGTAGAGGGTTTCCAGCATCGCGCGGTCGCGCAGAGCCTCCGCGCCGGAGGCCTTCATCGGCTGGGAGAGCAGGCGCTCCACCTCATCCGGGGTGATCGCGCGCGGCACGTACTTATCGACCTTCGGCGACGATAACAACGCCGAGGGATCGCCCGGCAGCGCCCCCGTTTCGACGAGGAAGTGGAAGAATGACTTCATCGCGGCGGTCTTCCGCGCCACCGTGGAGGAGGCATACTGCCGCCCGCGCAGATGCAAGAGGTAGGTGACCAGATGATCCTGAGTCACTTCCCCCCACGCGACGAGCCCTTGCTCGTCGCGCAGTTGTGCGGCGAATTGGCCGAGGTCGTTGCGATACGCCGAGATCGTATTCTGCGAAAAGTCCTTCTCCGATTGCAACGTCTGTAAGAATTGACCGATCTGCTGCTCCATCGCTGCCCTCATCTCCGCGACGGCGCTGACGCGGTACGAGCGTGCAACCCCCGACCACGCCAGACCCCGCTCGCTCGCCCCGCCCACGCCCGCTGCTGCTTCCCCGGACTCGTCTTATGCCCGTACCGCGTCGCGCAGCAGGTCATCCAGCGGCACGTACGGCAGACTGAACGCCGCCGCCACCGCCGGATGCGTGACCTGCCCGTCACGAACGTTTACCCCCTTCGCCAGCGCCGCATCGCGCCCCACGGCGGTAGCGAAGCCCCCATCGGCGAGTTGGAGGATGTATGGCAAGGTGACGTTACTGAGCGCGAAGGTGCTGGTGCGCGGCACCGCGCCCGGCATATTCGTGACACAGTAGTGGATCACGCCATTGACATCGTAGGTTGGGTGGCTGTGCGAGGTCGGATGAGCCGTCTCGATGCACCCCCCCTGATCGATCGCCACATCCACCACCACCGCGCCGGGGCGCATCGTCCGCACCATGTCGGCGGTGACGATCTTCGGAGCCTTCGCCCCCGGTATCAGCACACCACCAACCACCAGATCGGCCTCGGCGACCGCCTCCGCGACCCCCTGGCGATTCGACATCAGGGTGACCAGATTGCCGCGCAAGACTTCGTCCAGGTAGCGCATCCGCTCGGCGCTCTTCTCCAGGATCGTCACCGCCGCGCCCGCCCCCAGGGCCATCTGCGCCGCGTTCGTCCCGACCACGCCGCCACCGACGATGACCACATTGCTGGGTCGGACACCCGGCACACCGCCGAGCAGCTGCCCGCGCCCGCCCTGGATCTTCTCCAAATAGTGCGCCCCGACCTGAATCGACATCCGCCCGGCCACTTCGCTCATCGGCGTGAGGAGCGGCAATGAGCGATCCGGCAACTGTACCGTCTCATAGGCGATCGCCGTCACCCCCGTGTCGATCAGCGCGCGGGTCAGCGGCTCATCCGCCGCCAGGTGCAGATAGGTGAAGAGGAGTTGCCCCGCGCGCAGTAACGGGTACTCCGCCGCGATCGGCTCCTTCACCTTCACGAGCAGCTCGGCGCGCTCGAAGATCTCTTCGTGGGTCGCGAGCAGCTCCGCGCCCGCCGCCTGATATTCGGCGTCGCTGAAACCGCTGCCATTGCCCGCCCCCTGTTCCACCAGCAGATAGTGGCCGTGGTGGAAGAGTTCGGCGACGCCAGCGGGTGTAAGCGCCACCCGATTCTCATTATCTTTGATTTCTTGTGGTATACCGATCCGCATGGGCCTCTCCTCCCCCGCTTCATCGATCGCCACGCCAGCTGCACGCGCAGCGCGGCAATGACTCGCCTCCCCGAGCGGCATCCGGCATGCGCCGAGTCGCCATTCAGGTTGGTCGCAGACCCCTTCGGATCAGGCCTGCCGTAGTATACCACGTGACAATAATCTTTCCTGCTGCGCCGTCGCCCGTCGCCCGCTCTTGACATGTACGAACGGGTGTCCTACAACTAGCGACGTTCGATAACGGTTAACGAACTGGCTGCCAGGAGCGCGCGACAGCGGCGCGCGAAGTCGCCACGCAGGCGACGCGGAGGATGGGTGATGGGCACGGCGAGCGATCCGGCGGCGCTGCGGGAACGCCTCGCGGCGCTCCGTGGCGGTCGGCCCGTCGTCGCGACCACGTCCCCGCCCGCCCCGCGCCCCACCGCGTCGCCCCTCGTCACCTTCCCCGGCGGTCGCGAGGAGCAGACCCCGTTCGGCCCGTGCTATCTGATCGAACGCCGCTACGCGCTGACCCACCGGCACGGCCATCACCCCCTGGGCGCGATCCAGCACGTCGCGCCGGATCTGCTCGCCGCCCTCGGGCGCGATCCGCGCTTCGCGACCTTCCCGCACGAGCGCCTGATCTTGCTCGACACCGAGACGACCGGACTGGCGGGCGGCACCGGCACCCACGTCTTCCTCGTCGGCCTCGGCTTCCTGGAACATGGCGCGGATGGCGCGCTCGTGTTCGTGGTGCGCCAGTATTTCCTGCGCCAGCTGCGCGAGGAACGCGCCCTGCTCCACGCCCTCGGCGCGACCCTCGGCGGCTACGACGCGCTCGTCAGCTTCAACGGGAAGAGCTTCGACTGGCCGCTGCTCGTCTCGCGCTTCGTGCTGGCCCGCCAGCGCACCGAGATCGAGTCGCGCGCGTGGCCCCACCTCGACTTGCTGCACCCCGCGCGCCGCGTCTGGAAGCACCGCCTGCCGAGTTGCAGCCTCGGCACGATCGAGCGCGAGGTGTTGGGGATCGATCGCGGGTCGGATGTCCCCGGCGCGCTGATCCCCGAGCTCTACTTCCGCTATCTGCGCGAGGGCGATCCGACGCCGCTGCTGCCGGTCCTGACCCATAACGAGTCGGACATCGTCACGCTCCTCACCCTGCTGATCCACCTCGGCCAACTCCTCAGCGACGACGCGGCGATCGCCTCGACGGTAGGCCAGATCCTGACCGGAGCGGACCATTACGGCCTCGCCACGTTGCACGCCGCACTCGGGCGTGAGGCGGCTAGCCTGCGCGCTTACCGCGCCGCGCTGGCCGCGCCGAACCTCAGTCCAGCCCTGCGGCGCGAGGCCCGCTTCGCCCTGGCGCTCGCCCTGAAACGCGCGCGGCGGTGGGAGGAGGCGCTGCCGCTGTGGCGCGAGTGCTGCCGCGCGGAGGCCCGCCGCAAGCGTCCCGATCCGTGGGCGCACATCGAACTCGCCAAATATCACGAGCACGCCGCGCGCGACTACCCGGCGGCGATCGCGATCGCGGAAGCGGCCCTCACCCTCCTCGCCCTGCGCGGCGTCCGCGACGGGCGCGCGGGGTTGGAATACCGGCTCGCGCGCCTGCGCCGCAAGTCCATGACCGCAGTGCCGGATCAGAGCCCGACGATCGTACTTTCCTGATCACCCAATTCCCCTAATTTTGCGAGAAACAGCCCTGAACGTATTGACGTTTTAGGGAGTGTACCCTACTCTCGCGGTATCGCGACAATCGAGCGTAGGCCGCACCCGGACGAAGGTTCGGCCTGATCCCCGAGCATGTTCTGCGTGCGGCATACCGGTATCGGTCAGCGTACGGCGGAGCGTCGTGCCCGCCACAAGACGAGACGAAAAAGGAGAGCAGGACAGGGAGGCGAGCGCCCTCCCGACGGGTGCGACGACAACGAGCGATCATGGCGAGACTCGAACGATCGAACAACATCATCAAAAAAGAGGAGTGTCATGTACAGTCAGCAAGCACAGCAGATCGGCTACGACGTGACGAATACCTCCGGTCAGGGCGCGAATACGAGCATCCCGGCGGAAGTACAGGGGCTCAATTGGGGCGCGTTCTTCCTGGGGTGGATCTGGTCGGCGTTCAACGGCGGGGGGGCACTCTGGATCATCGTCGGTCTCTTCTTCTCGCCGATCGATCGCATTTTCCTCCTCTTCAAGGGGAACGAGATCTCCTGGAAGAACAAGCAGTGGGAGAGCGTCGAGGCGTTCAAGGCGACGCAGCGCAAGTGGGTGATCGCCGGGCTGGTGATCATCGTCGTCGCCGTGGTCATCGGCGTGCTTGGCAGCGTGATCGGCGCAGCCGCTGGCACCGCCGCCAATTCGTAGCGTTCACCAGAGCGGGGCGGGCCGATCGGCCCGCCCCGCTTTTCATTAACCGCACGACAATTCGCGCGGTGCTCCTACGGGGCATCTATCCCGTATTACATGGCACGACAAAGAACCACAACGCCCGTGGCGCGCTGTGTTACCATGTCGCGCACTCGGTAGGATCGGACGATCGGCTGGAGAAAGGGTGGATGGCCGAGCGGGCAGAAGCGACAGTGAACGTAATGACGCCGCCGACGAAGTCGCCACGGCTCGTCCTGGTCGGCGCGGCGGGCTTCACCAATCTCGGCGACGACGCGATCCTCGCGGCGATGCTCGCCGAACTCCGCGTGGCCTGCCCCGGCGCACACTTCACCGTGGCGACCGGCGACCCGGCGGCGTTCGCGGGCGATCCGACGCTCGGCGGTGCCGACGTGCGGTTGATCCCGTTCGCCGATGAGGCGATCGCGGCGGCGCTGGCGGACGCCGATCTCCTGATCGTCGGCGGCGGCGGCTTCATCTACGATCACGACGCGCGGATCAGCGCCCACAACTTCCTGCACGGCGATACTTCCCTCTTCTACCCGCACTTTCGTGCCCTCGTCGTCGCCCACGCGCTCGGCGTGCCGAGTCAGGTCTACGGGATCGGCGTCGGGCCGCTCGTCACGGCGGCGGGACGCGGGCTGACGCGCACGATCCTCGGCCTCGCCGGGGCGATCACCGTGCGCGATCCGCTCTCCCTGCTCGAACTCCGCGCGGCGGGGCTCGACCGCGCCGACCTCGCGGTGACCGCCGATCCGGCCCTCGGCCTCCCCCCCGTCGCCCCGATCGCCACGGAGCCTGCGGGCCGGGTGGTCGGCTTCGTGGCGCGCGGGTGGCTCCAACAGGGGGGCGGGTGGACGACGCCCGGCGCGGCGCGGCACGAGCGCTACCTCGATTGGCTGGCGACGGGCGCGGATTACGCGGTCGAGCGCTGGGATGCCACCCCGCTCTTTCTGCCCCTCCAGCGGCGATACGACGACGACAGCGCCAGCGCGGCCCGCGTGATCGCGCGGATGCGGCACGGCGCGCGCGCCCGGATCGCGGCGGGGCTCATAGGCTATCGCGACCTCCAGATCGCCCTCGCGGGGCTCGACGCGCTCGTCTCGACCCGGCTGCACCCGCTGATCCTCGGTTGCGCCGCCGGGGTGCCACCGATCGGCATCGCGCTCAGCCCGAAGGTGCGCGCCTTCCTCGGCGGTCTCGGGCTCGGCGAACTGGCCCTCTCCCCCTGGCTCGCGCGGGACGCCGACCTCCGCGCGGCGCTCGACCGCGCCCTGAGCACGCCAGCGCCGATCCGCGCGACGTTGAGCGCCGGGTTGACGGCACAGCGGAGCGCCGCCGCGCGCAACCCGCAGCTCGCGGCGACGCTCCTGCGTCGGGCCACCGGGAGGATCGGCGCATGAGGGTGTTGTTGCAGCTTCGCCCGGACTATCTCGACCGGCCCGGCGGCGATGCCACGCAGGCGCGACGCACGGCGGAGGAGTTGCGCGCGCTCGGCATCGAGGCCGATCTGCGCGGCGGGGTCGCGCCCGATCTCGCGGGCTACGATCTGGTCCACATCTTCAACACACAGGAGATCGACGACGCGGTGCGCCAGGCGATCCGCGCGCGCGGCTGGGGGCTGCCCGTCGTCCTCTCGCCGATCTACTGGCAGCCCACCGCTTTCATCACCGGTCCGGACACGCGCGCCACGCCGCCCACCGACGATCCCCTCATGCGCGCCAAACGCGCACTGCAACGGCTCACCCTGGGGACAGCACGACTCCTGTTGCCGAACTCCGAGGCCGAGGCGGCGCAGATCGCCAGCGCCTTCCCCGGCCTGCGGGCGGCGATACGCGTCGTCCCCAACGCGGTCGATCCGCGCTTCGCCGAGGGTAACGGCGCACGCTTCTGCGCGCGCTATGGCCTCGCCGCGCGCGGCTTCGTCCTCTGCGCCGGACGCAAAGAAGCGCTGAAGAACCAGCTCGGCCTGATCCGCGCCTGCGCGGAACTGGACCTGCCGCTCGTCCTCGCGGGGCAAGAGGCGGCGGCGACGAACTACCTCGCCGACTGCCATGCGGCGGCGGAAAGGTCGCCCGCGCCGGTCCTCTTCCTCCCCGACCTCCCGGCGGACGAGTTGGCCGACGCCTACGCCGCCGCGCGCGTCCACGTCCAGGCGAGCTTTTACGAGACGGTCGGGCTGTCCAGCCTCGAAGCGACCCTGGGCGGGGCCAACGTGGTGGTCACGGCCAATAGCGGCGCGCGCGAATACCTGGGCGATACCGCCTGGTACTGCGACCCGACCGCGCCGGACAGCCTCTCCGAGGCGCTCGCCGCCGCCTGGTCGGCCCCGCTACGCGCCGGAGGGAGAAGCGATCTGGCGGCGCGCTACAGCTGGCGGCGCGCTGCGGAAGTGACCGCGCGCGGCTACGAGGAGGTGCTACACATGGCCGAGCCCGCAGCGCATACCCGCTGGCTCCCCGATCTGTCGACGGAGGACTACATCGCCCACCTCGAAGACCTCCTCCAACTCCAGTTGGAGGCGACCGCCTTCCGCGATCAGCAGTACGGCGCGCTTCAGGGGGAGCACCGCGATCTCTACGGGCAGTTCCGTACCTTGCAGGGACTCCACCAGGAGGCCGCCGCGACCGCCGCAGGGCTCAGCGCCGGACTCGCGGCGGAGGCGGCGGAGCGAGGGCGCACCGAGGAGGCGTTCCGCACCCTCGAAGCGCACGCCAGGGAGCAGGGTGAGCACATCGCCAAGCTGGAAGCGGAGTTGGCCGCACGCCCCGCCGCACCCGCGCCCGGTCGTCGCCCGTGGCAACGCTCCTGAACGCCCGGCGCCGGCATACAACTGGGGTATCCGCCGAAACGTATGCGGCGAATGGCGGCGCTGCCCGACAATGGATGCCTGGCGCGGCGCGAGTGCGGAAGCACAGGAGCGATCGGCGCGATGCGTGAGGCAATGACCGCACGGCGCGACGGCGCGATGAGCCTGGCGCGGCTCTGGGCGACGATCGGGCGCTGGCAGACGCCGCTCGTCCCGCTCGCGTACGGCGTGATGGCGCTGGCGCTGGCCTGGCCGTTGCCGCGCCACCTCGGCACGCACATCCCGGCGGGCGGCGACGCGCTCCTCTTCCTCTGGGATCTGTGGTGGTTCCGGCGTGCGGCGGATGGCGGCACCAGCCCGTTCCATACCGATCTGCTCTATTACCCGCACGGCACCAGCACGGTCTTCACCACGCTCGCCTCGCTGGAGAGCGCGATCAGCGTGCCGTTCCAATGGCTCGGCCTCGGCCCGGTCGCCTGCTACAACCTCCTCCTCCTCGCCAGCGCCGCGACCGGAGCCTGGGCCACCTGGGCGCTCGCCCGCCGCGCGACCGGCTCGTCGCTCGCCGCGTTCGTCGCGGGCATCGTCTATGGCTGGTCGCCGTACCATCAGGCGCGCTTCGTCGGCGGGCACCTCAATCTCGCCAGTCACCAGTGGCTCCCGCTCTACATCCTGGCGCTGTTGCAGACGATCGACGCCCTCTGGCCGGGCGGACGCGCGGAGGGCTGGCACGCGCAGGCAGCGGCGAATGAGACGCAGACACCGCAGTGGTGGCGGGCCTGCCGCTGGGCGATCGTCGCCGGGCTGGCGGCGGGGGCGACCGCCACCACGGAGCTGACCTACGCGGCCTTCCTGGCCCTCTGGGCGATCTTCTATCTCGCCTATCGCGGGTGGCCGCTCTGGCGCGCGCGCGCCTGGCGAACGCTGGGCGCGGCGCTCGGGCCGCTCGCGCTCGCGGGCGGGCTCGCCCTGCTGCTCACCGCCCCCATGCTGTTGGCGATGATCGGCGAGATCCGCCGCGACACCAGCGGCTACATGTATAGCAGCCCGCTCGAAACGCTCAACTATTCGGCGGATACGCTGCAATACTTCCTGCCGAACGAGTTGCACCCCTGGGCGAGTCCTGGCCTGCGCACCTATGTCGATCAGATCTCCGGGACGCCGAACGTGGCGGAGCGGATCGTCGCGCCGGGGTGGACCGTGTTGGCGTTGAGCGTGCTGGCGCTCGCGCTGGCGTGGCGACGCCGCGCGGTCCGCTTCTGGGGTTGGACACTGGTCCTCAGCGCCATCCTCGGCATCGGCCCGGTCTTCCATTGGGCGGGGCGCGTCTTCTTCACCCCGTTCAACGCCTCGTTGCTCTTCCCCTACGCCCTCCTCTACGCCGTCCCCGGCTTCGCGATCATGCGCGCACCGCTGCGCTTCGCCGTGTTCATCTCGCTGGCCGGGGCGATCCTCGTCGCCTACGCGCTCGCCCAGATACGCGCGCGCTGGCCACGGTTCGGTCCGGCGATCCTGGCGCTCTGTGCAGGGCTGATCGTCGCGGAGTCGCTCGTCAACGTTCCGCTCGTGCGGGTGGGGGCGACGATCATCGACACCGAGCTCGCCGCCGATCCGGCACCGGGCGCGGTCGTCGATCTGCCACTCGCGCCGCGCATCGATTATCTCTGGTATCAGACGCAGCACGGTCGCCCGATCGTCGGCGGCTACCTGGCGCGACAGCCACCCGACCCGTTCGTCGCCAGCGAACCGACCCTGCGCTACCTCGATCCGCAAATCGACGAGCGCGACGATGCCGCAGTGCGCGATGGCGCGGGGCTGCTGGCCCTCCAGGCGCGTGGTATTCGCTATGTGGTGGTCCATTGGTGGGCGCTACAACCGGACGAACAGGCGCGGCTGGTGCGGAAGCTGGGCGTCATCTTCGGCGCGCAAGCGGCGGTCGCGGTGCCGGAGGAGCAGACGAGCTACTATCGCCTCCCCGAGGCGGACACGAAGAATGCCGGGCGACCGTAGCCGCCCGGCACGGGGCCGGGATAGCTCTTCGCGGGGGACGGCCACAGGGGATCGGCCCTGCTCGTCGCCCCGCCGATCACCGCTTGCCGAGCAATTGCTGCGCCTCTGCACCGACCCCGAGCACGCGACAGTCCTCATAGGTGGAGAGCAGCGCCCGGTTGAGCAGTTGCAACCGGCGATCGGTCGGGACAAGATAGCGCCCCAAGAGTGCGGTCTTCCGATTCAGCCGCGCCAGACGTTGCAGGAAGAACGTCTGCTGCGTGGTGTGCGGCGCTACTGCTCCTACAGGGGCGGAAGACTGTTCGCGCTGCGATCTGCCGAAATACAGTGCCATCACTCGCCTCATTTAGCTCTAACTGGTGGTGTTTCGCTGCTGAAATAGCGCCACGGCGGATATTGCAAAGATGATGCCACTGGATTATCTTGTGCAAAACAGAGCGCTAAGTATACGTACAAGCGCGTTTATCCCTACCAATAGCGGTAACCTGACCCGATCGCTGCTCGCAATACGGCAACAACAAGGAAGCCTTCTTCAACACACGCTATACCGCAAAAAGGAAGCCACATGATGCACTCTGTCGATCGCACCGTGCGCCTCGTGGCGACCGATCTCGATGGCACGCTCCTCCGCAGCGACGCGACCATCTCCGCCAGGACACTGCGCGCCCTCGCGGCGGTCCGGGCGCGCGGGATCCCGATCGTGATCGTCACCGCCCGCCCACCGCGTACGGTGCGGACGCTCACCTGGCAACTCACGGGCGGACTGGCGATCTGCGGCAACGGCGCGATCGTCTACGACCTGGCACAAGCGGCGATCGTCGCGCAAACGAACCTCACGGCGGCGGACACGCACGCGCTCATCGAGGAATTGCGCGCGGCGATACCGGGGGTTGCCTTCGCGATCGAGGCGGGGCTGCGCTACGGCGAGGAGCCCGACTACGCGCCGACCGAGCGCGATCCGACCGATGGGGAATTGCGGATCGCCGATGCGCTCGCGCTCAGCGACGCGGGGGTGACGAAGCTGATCGTCCGCCACCCCGCATGGGCGCTCGATGCGCTCTTCGAGCGTGTGGCGGCGCTGGTCGGCACGCGCGCGGCGGTAACTCACTCCGGCGCACCATTCGTCGAGGTCGCCGCGCCGGGGGTGACGAAGGCGGCGGCGCTGGCGGCACTCTGCGCGCGGCGCGGGATCGCCCAGGCCGAGGTGCTGGCCTGCGGGGATGGCCTGAACGATCTCCCGCTCCTGACCTGGGCGGGACAGGGGATCGCGGTCGCCAACGCCCACACCGCCGTCCTCGCCGCCGCGGCCGCGATCACGGCCACGAACGACGAGGACGGCGTCGCGGTGGTGCTGGAACGGTTAGTCGGTGGTCCGTGGTCCGTGGTCCGCAGAGGGGTTCACCGGTAGGCACAGCCCGTCATCAGCGCCGCGTTATTACTACGGACTACGGACCACGGACCACGGACTTCCCCTACGCCCAGTCCCGGACCAGGTTGTCCTTGATGTAGTCCCAATCGAAGTTCTCGCCGAGGCCGGGGCCTTGCGGGATCGGCACGTTGCCGTCGCTATCGACCGGATCGATCACGTCCTTCGACCAGGGCTTCTCCGCATCGAAATCGACGTGCGGGTGGAGCAACCCCTTCTCGTACATCTCGCCGGGGATCCCCATCGCGCCCAGCACTTGCAGGTTCGCCGCGCCGCCACCATGCACCTCGCAGCGCATGTGGAACGCCTCGCACAGGTGGACCACCTTCATCGCCGGGGAGATGCCGCCGACATCGGAGATGCCGACGCGCGAGAGGTCCGCCGCGCCGCGCACGATCCACTCCGCGCGGGTGTAGAACTGCCCCTCCGCCGTCTCCGGCCCGCAGATCGGCAGCCGCAGATTCTGACAGAGCCAGACGAAGGAAGAGATGCTGTGTTCGTCCATCGGCTCTTCCATCCAGTAGTAATCCATTTCCTCGATCGCGCGCCCGAGAGAGAGCGCCTCCTCGCGGGAGTAGTGGTGGTGCGGGTCGAGCATCAGCTTGATGTCCGGCCCCACCGCGTCGCGCACCGCCCGGCAGGCCGCGATGTCGCGCTTCAGGTTCGGCCCATAGGGCGACATCCAGGTGTGCAGCTTGAAGCCCTTGTAGCCCTGCGCCACGCACTGCTTGGCGAAGTTGGCGTAATCTTCCGGCGAGCCGAGGCCGCCCGGGATATCGTCGCCGCACATGGTGCTGGCGTAGGCGGGCACCCGCTCGCGCGAGCCGCCGAGGAGCTTGTGGGCGGGCAGGCCGGTCAGCCGTCCGGCGAAGTCCCAGAGGGCACAATCGATCGCCGCGAGGTAGCGGTCGAGCATCGCGCGCGGGTTGAGGCGCTGCACCTGCTGGAGCTTCTGCCAGATCGGCTCGCGCAGGAGCGGGTCCATCCCGAGGATCATCTCTTTCGCCGTCGCGGCGGTCTCTTCCGAGCCGCCGACGAAATACCCGTCGAGGCCGCTGCTCGTCCGCACGCGCGTCATCAGCGCCGTCTTGGTGTGCGCGGGTGCCGGGTGGCCGTGCCCCTCGTGATCGCGCCCGACGTGTGACTGATACTTGAAGGTCATCGTCTGCACGTCGGTGATCGTCAGATCGCGCGCCGCCGCGCCGATCTGCTCCGCCGCCATCGCCAGATCAGCCATCCCGTAAGTCCTTCCCTTCTGCTGCACGACGGGGCGCTCGCCCCATCCCTAGACCGCTTGCCAGATTCGCAGTCTGACAGTATGGTGCGCGCACCGGTCGCAGACGAGACACGCGACGACTGGGCCGGGCGGCGGCAGCAGTATACCGCGATGGGGCGAGAGAACAAGGGAGCAGAGCGATGGCGAGGGGATGGCGGGGGGTATTCACGATTCCGGTGACCCCCTTCGACGAGCGCGGCGAGCTCGATCGGGAGTCGCTGAAGCGCGAGGTCGACTGGTGCGTGCGCGCGGGGGCGCACGGGATCGTCGCGCCCGTGAATGCCAGCGAGGGGCCGTCGCTGACCGACGAGGAGCGCCGCGAGGTGACGAAGATCGTGGTCGAGACGACCGCCGGGCGGATCCCCACGGTGATCGGCGTCTCGGCCACGGGCGTGCAATCGAGCCTCCAATTCACTCGCTGGGCGCGCGAACTCGGCGCGGACGCGGTGATGGCGATGCCCCCGTACGGCGCGCGGATCACCGACTTCGACGCGATCTTCCGCTTCTATCGGGCGCTCGGCGAGGCGGCGGGCGACATGCGGGTGATGGTGCAGAACTGGTCCGGCCCGGCGGGCACGCCGATGAGCGCCGCCCAGGTCATCCGCCTGCTGCGGGAGATCCCCAACGTCAGCTATTCCAAAGAGGAGACGACGAACGCCAGCCACCTGATGACCGCCACCCTGGCCGGGGCGGGCGAAGACTGCCTCGGCGTGATGGGCGGGGTCGGCGCGCGCTATCTGCTGGACGAGTACCGGCGCGGCGCGTGCGGCACCATGCCCGCCGGACAGGTCACCGATGTCCACGCGCAGATCTGGAACGCGCTCGATGGCGGCGAGCCGGAGCGCGCCCGCACCATCTTCAATCAACTGCTGCCACTCCTCAATCTGGAGGCGGTCTTCGGCGTGGCGATGTACAAAGAGGTGCTGAAACGGCGCGGCGTGATCGCGCACACGACGATTCGCGGCTATAAATCCGCCTCGCTCGATGATTACGATCTCCGGGAACTCGACGCGGTCTGGGCCGGGATCGAACCCCTCTTCACCATCTGAACCAGTCGAAAACGAAAGAAAACTGACCCAGAAGGGTCGGATGGCCTGTGCGCGATCCGGCCCTTCTCCGTCTACCAACTACTCGCCTACTCGCCTACTCGCCTACGGCGCTTCACCCACGATCTGCAAGTCGTGGATCAGCACGTAGGGCGGCGCGAGTTCGTTGCCGGCACTCGTGTTCCGCACGACAAGACTGTTCTGGCCGAGCTTCAGGGTTCCGGCAGGGACCACCAGACGCATCTGCCCCCAGGGGAGAGCGCCCCCAGCCGCCGCGCCGATCGCCGGGCGGTTGTCAAAACCGCTCGCCCCGGAGAAAAGGGTCGTGCCATTCAGCAAGACCTGGATCGTGCTGTGCCCCTCCCGCTCGTCATCGAGACCGGTCAGGACGAGGGTCAGCTGACCGCTCGGCGCGACGGTCGCCTCGAAGGTCAGGATACCGACGTTGTAGCCGCTCCCCGCGCCGTAGAGCGCGACCTGTGCGCCGTCGCGCCGCTGATCGTCGAGCGGCTGATAGGCTCCCGCGAGCAAGGACGGGCTGAAGTTCTCCAGCGTGACACCGACGACACCGCCGCTGGCGACGACGCGCGGCGGGGCGCTGGTCACGGTCGGACTCGGGCTGGTGGACGGTCGCGGCGTCGGGGTGAACCGCGCGGGCGGGACCGCCCCCTGCGCGGGCGCGAGCGCCGACGCCCCGGCGCTGAGCGTGGCGACCGGCGCAGGGGGGGCCGCAGCGGCGGTCGCGGTCGGCTCCGCAGCAGGGAACGTCGGGGTCGGCACCACGACCGGCGCGGGTGTGGTCGCGGGCGTCGGCACCGCCTCCGCCTCCGGGGTGACGGCGGCGGTTGGTAGCGTGACGGCGGTGGCGATCGGCGCGAGCGACGGGAAGCCAGGCGCGCCCGCCTGCACGAAGACCGCCGTGCCGGTCAGCCCGCCGAGCGCGAGCGCCCCGGTGACAAGGAGCGCCGCCGTGCGCGGCGAGCGCCACGGTCGGGCGACGATCGCGGCCTCCGGGCGTCGCTCGACCCGGACCGCCTCCCCGAGCTGACCCGCCGGTGCGGCCACCCAGGACGCGGGCACCGTGGCCCCGACCGCCGTGGCGAGGGCATCGCGCAGGGCGATCGCGCTCAGGTAACGTGCGCCAGGGTCGCGCGACAACGCCCGTTCCAGGGTCGCGAACAACGGGCGCGGGATCGCGGCGGGGCGACGCCAGACGCCTTCCCGCGCGGGATAGCCCCCGGACAGCGCTTCGTAGAGGATCGTCGCGATGGCGTAGAGATCGGCGGCGACGGTGGCCGCCGCGCCGGGCTGCGACTCGGGCGCGCGGTACGGCGCGACATCGTCGTCGATCGCCCCGCCGTGTCCCTCCGACCACTCGCGCACGAAGCCCATCCCGAAGTCGGCGATCACGAGCGCGCCGTGCGCCTCGGTGCCGCGCAGGAGGAGGTTGCGCGGGTGCAGATCGCCATGCACAATGCCGGAAGCGTGCGCCACCGCGAGCGCATCGAGGGTTCGCGCCAGCGCCGGGACCACCTGCCGGGCCGTCAGCGTGCCGGAAGTATGCAGCAGCGTGGCGAGGTTGCCGCCCGCGAACCACTCGCCGGTGATGAAGGTGCTGCCGTCGAACGGCCCGCGATCGTACACCGCCGCGATCGCGGGGTGACCCAGCGCGGCGGCGGCGCGCGCCGTCAGGTAGAGGCGCGAGGCGAAGGCGACATCGGCCCCGTAGCGCGGATGCAGCAGCTTCAGCGCGACCGTCTGGTCGAGCACGCGGTCGCGCGCCTGATAGACACACGCGCGTGCGCTGCGCCCGACCTCGTCCTCGAGATCGTATTGTGCGAGCAGATCGTCCGGGAGACTCGGAGGATCCGAGGTCGATTGCTGCATCATCTTCCCTCCACATTCGACGGGCGGACCCGCGCCCGCCGCGACGGTCACGACCCGCAGTCGTGCCGCCGTTACTTCGCCGTCGGGGCCGCGAATTGCACGCTGTTAATCAAGATGTACGGCGTTCCAAGCTTACCGCCGGGAGCGGCGCTCTCCAGCACCAGGGTGTTCGCGCCCTCGCGCAGCACGCCCGCCGGGATCGGGAGCGGCATCTCGCCCCAGTAGCGATCCGCCCCGCCGACGCCGTGATCGCTCGCCGGGGTATTCGGGAAGGTATCCGGCCCGGCGAAGATCGCGACACCATTGAGCGTCACGACCAGCCGGTTCGTCCCGCTCACCTCATCGTCCAGCCCGGTCAGGATGAGGGTCAGCGTCCCGGTCGGCGCTTGCACCAGCGTGAAGGTGAGGGTGCCGGCCTCGTAACCGGTGCCGACGCTGTAGAGCGCCGCATTCTGTCGCCCGTAGAGGGTGCCATCATCGCGGCGGTACGCGCCGACGAGGCGGTCCGGCCCGAAAGTGCCGGTATACCCGACGAACGGGGCGGCGGTCGGAACAACAGCGGTCGGCGCGGGGGCAGCGCTGGCGAGCGGCGCAGCCACGCCGCTCGTCGGCGTGGGCGCGGGCGGGGCGGTCGCGCTGGCCGGGGCGGCGCTGGCGACCGGGGCGGGAACACTCGTCGGGGCGGCACCCGCTATCGGCGCACTGGACGCCGCCACCGTCGGCTGCGGCACAGTACTCGGGGCCACGACCGCCACCGTCGGTTGCGGGGCCACGGTCGCGCTCGGCAGGATGGGGGGCGGTGCGGCGACGAGCGCGGTCGGCGCGGCGGGGGGTGTCGCCTCTCGCTCGCGCACGAGCAGGCCGCCACCGACGATCCCGCCGAGGACCAGCATCCCGGCAAGCGCCAGCGGCCCATAACGGAACCGCCGCGCGACGCCCTTGGTCGGCCGCTGGCCCGTCAGGGTCGGCGCGCTGGTCGTTGCCGACACGGCGGCGAGCGGCAAAGCGGGCAGTGTCAGCGGCCCCGTGACCGCCAGGAGCGCATCGCGCATCGTCGCGGCAGTCGGATATCGCTCGGCGGGGGACGGCGCGGCGGCGCGCGCGGCGACCGACCGCAGCCCATCGACCAGCGTGCGCCCGCTCGCCGCGCCCCCGACCCGGCCCACGGCGGGGAGCATCGCGCGCAACAGCGCGCCGGCGGCGTAGATGTCGGTCAGCGGCGTCAGGATCGCGCTGGAGAGTTCCGGCGCGCGGAAGGGGCCGTGATCGTCATCGTCGCTCAGCGGGAAGACGCTGGCCGTGCCGAAGTCGGTCAGCGCGATAGCGTCGCTCTCGTCGCGCAGGCGCACATTATTCGGATGCAGATCGCCGTGGATCAACCCCGCCGCGTGCGTCGTCATCAACGTTTCGAGGATCTGCGCGACGATCGTCGCGGCGCGGCGCGGCGGCAACGTCTCGCCGGGGGGCAGCAACTCGGCGAGATCGCGCCCTGGCACGTATTCGTTGGTGATGAACGCGGCGTGCCAGGCGGTGCCGTGGTCGTAGACCGCCGCGATCCGCGCCCCCTCGAGCGACGCCGCCGCTCGCGCCAGGCCGTAGAGCTGGGCGATCCGGTCGGGATCGCGGCTCCACACGTCGCGGAAAAGCTTGATCGCGACACGCTGCTGCATCACCCGATCGCGCGCGAGGTGGACGCTCGCGCGCTCCCCGCCGCCGAGGCGCTGCAAGAGTTCGTACTGTGCCAGGAGATTCGCCTGCTGCATACGTTCGGTCGGGTGTGTCTGTAACACTGGCCTTCTCCCTCACCACGCCGGGGGCGCTCGATCTGTATCCGTTGCTCGCGTGACCAACGGGCGACAGTGATGCCGACCGACGGGGGTAAACCGGCTAATCCTGCCCCATGATACCATGTACGTACACCTTTGGCGAGCCCTTTCTCGCGTATTGCGGTTGAAAGGTCGGACAGAAGCCGATAATCCGGGCAGGGGTGTACGTGCGGAAGGGCGTTGGCATTGCCATAGTCTCACCGACGCCTGCGGTGTTCCCCCACGAGGACGAGCAACGTGCAGGGGGCGAGAGCAAGCATGAGCGGCGAGTGACAAGACGTGCCGCACGATTGGCCGGGAAAGGCGCACGAGGTTCTGAGGCTGAGGCGGCGGCGAGGAGGAGGATTGTGCGGATCGGAAGCGCCACATCGCATAGAACGCTACGTGCTGCGTTCCCCGAATACGGGTCGGGTTGGCCGAGGTCAGCCCCGCCCGCCCGCTTCAGGGGCGGGGAGCGGTCCGCCCCACGCCGTCACCCCACAAGCGCTTGCGAAACGGACCGCTAATCGAGCGGCCCGACCGTCATCGCCAATACACAGACATCTTCGTCGCCCGCCAGCGCGCCGAATGGCGCGGCTGACGCGGTACAGATCGTCCCAACCGCGTTGGTTTCGACCCACCAGGTAGCGTGCCGCTGCGGTTGGGTGGCCGCAGTCAGGCGTAGCGAGACACCGGCACGGCGCAGCGCGCGGGCGTCCTGCGCCGTATCGGTCACCGCGAGTCGTTCGATGGTAATGCCCAATCCAGGCACGGTGAGACGGAATTGCGGGCGGAGCGTGGATGTTGCATCCGCCGCCTGCGCCACGAGACGCAGCCGCAACACCCCTTCATCGAGCCACGCACCGAGGGTCAGCGCGGCGACGCGCTCGCGAGCGAGGACGCTGACGCAACGGCAGGCGCAGGTCGCGGCGGTCGGGTCGCGCTCGATCAGCCGCCAGCGTGCGGGCGGCTCTGGGGAAACTTCTCCCGGCCACGGCCACCCGACCGCGATCGCGCCACCGATCGGGGCTTCGTCGTCACTTGCAACATGCCGATCCGCGCCGCCGAGGAGTTCGCGCCAGCCGCCGACTGTCACCCCCGCCGGGCGCACGGCATAGCCGACGCAGCGCCCGGCCTGCGGATCGAGCCACGCGACCGCGCGACCGCGCGGATCGATGAGGCGGAGGAGATCGCCGCGCCCGCCCGCGAGCGGCGGCGCGGCGGGGATGTCGAACCGGCGCATCGTCCCCTCCGACGCCGCACCTTCAGAGGGTCACGTAGATGGTGTCGTCCCGCACCGTGACCGGGTAGAGGCGCAGCCGCACGCGCGGATCGGCCAGCGCCCGCCCGGTCAGCAGATCGAACTCCCAGCCGTGCCAGGGACAGGCCAGGATCTCCCCCTCGCGCCCCCAGCGGTATTCGCCCGGTGGCGAGGAGAGGGTCGTGCCGCCGACCCGCCCGCGACAGACCGGGGCCAGTTCGTGCGGGCAGAGATTCAGCGCGGCCACGAACGCGCCATCGACGTTGAAGAGGCCGAGCGAATGTCCCTTCACCTCGATCAGCCGGTGCGCGCCGGGCGGCAACTCGCTCGCGCGCCCGACCGGCCAGTGCTGCGGCCCGCGCCCGGACTCCCGCTCAGTCATGGCGCACCCCGGCGAGCGCGTCAGCCTCCTCCGTCGCGACCACCGGGGCGGCGGGCAGGCGATAGAGTTCGCGGGCGGTTTCGCTCATCACCCGCGCGCGCAGGGTCGCCGGGAAGGCGCGCGCGGCGAAGTCCGGCGTGTCGCCATCCCAGTGCGGGAAGTCGCTGGAGAACATCAGCATCCGGCTCACGTCGAACATGTCCAGCATCGCGCGGAAGTGCGCGCCGTCGCCCGGCTCCTCGATCGGCTGCGTCGTCAGCAGGATGTGGTCGGCGATGATCGCGCTCGGCGCGCGATCGAGCCAGGGGGTCGTCTGTCGCAAGCCCATCCAGTTCTTGTCGAAGCGCCACAGCAGCGGCGGCAGCCAGAGCGCGCCCGCCTCCATCATCACGAAGCGCAACGTCGGGAACTTTTGGAAGACCCCTTCGCTGACCAGGCTGATCAGGTGCGCCATGTAGCTGCTGACCAGGCCCGTATGCCATTCCAGGTAGCTGGACGGATACCCGGCGGCGGTCGGCGAGCCGGAGATGCCGACCCCCTCGGTGCCGGGATGGATCGCGACCGGCAGGTCGTGCGCGGTCGCCGCCTCGTAGATCGGGTGGAACGAGCGCTGCCCGTACGAGAGCTGCGCGCCGCTCGGCATGACCACCTGCACCATGCCGGGATGATCGCCGAGGCGGTGGATCTCGCGCGCGGCGAGCTGCGGATCGGTCGGGGCGACGGTCAGCGAGGCCCGCAGCCGGGGGTCGGCGGGGAGCCAGTCGTTGACCAGCACATCGTTGACCGCCGAACAGACCGCCGCGCCGAAATCAGGCTCCGGCGAGAGGCCGAAGCGCAGGCTCCCCTCCGGGTTCAGGATGCCGTACTCGATGCCGAAGGGATCGAGGAAGTGCCGACCGAGTCGCCGCGCATCGCCCTCGATCCGCTCCCCTTCCTCGGTGACCGCATCGGCGCGCATCACGCCGTTCGGGTTCCAGTAGCCGAGCGTACCGGGTCCGCGATTACCGCTCAGATAGCGCCGCCGCCACGGCTCCGGCAAGAAGTCGGCGATCCGCCGATCGTCGAGTACCGGATGGATGTCCGCGTCGATCACCATGTGTCGTCCCGCCATCGCTCTTCTCCCCCTGTCGCGCCGCGCGCGCCGGACCCAATAGCCGCAGCATAGCACGGTCGGCGGGCGGATGCAGCGCGCGACCAAAGCGGCTATGATGCGCGCGACGCCAGAATCTGACCGGTGAACTGCCCCGCATTCCGAACGATGGGCAGACGATGAGCGAATAGGGCAGGCCAGCACACACCGCGCCGGGGCCGAGCGATAGCGAGTTTCCACGCCGGGATGTCGGGCGTCAGCGTCCGGGTCGTGGGAGGCGGTATCCGGCGCACGGCCTGCCCGCACGCTGCGAAGGGGGAACATGACGATTAAGGTAGCGATCGTTGGCGCGGGGCGTCGGGGGAATGTCCATGCGGACGCGGTGGCCGATCTCGAAGGGATCGCGCAGGTCGCGGGGGTGGTCGATGTCGACGCGGGGCGCGCGCGCCAGTTGATCGGCACTAGCGCCCCGCACGCGCAGCCCTACGCCGATATGGCGGCGATGTTACGGGCGGTCGAGCCGCAGATCGTCTACATCACCACCCCGCCGCCGTTGCACAAGGAGCAGGCGCTGGCCGCCTTCGCCGCCGGGGCGAACGTGGTGATCGAGAAGCCGATCGCGCTCAGCGTGGCCGAGGCGGAGGCGATCGGCGAGGCGGCGGAGCGGGCGGGGCGGCTCGTCCACATCTGCCACCAGATGCGCTACAACGAGGGGATGCCGGAGATGCAGGCGCTCCTGTCGGGGCAGCCGGTGGCGTTGACGCACATCTGGAACTATCGCATGGGGCCGGACATTCCGGGCAACTGGAACCGCGCCTGGGGCGGCGGACACGTCGTGGAGTGGGGCATCCACTATCTCGATGTCTGCCGCGCGGTGATGCAGACCGAGGCGGTCGAGGTCTACGCGCGCTACACCGATCAGGTGCTGCGCGGCCAGCCGACCTGGGACAACTGGGACGGGTATAGCCTGACCGTGCAGTGGGCGAACGGCGCGGTCGGCAGCTACGCCAGCACCTACGCCCTGAAGCCGGGGATCGCGGGCGCGTCGGGCCTCACGCTGATCGCGGCGGAGGGGCAGGCGACGTTCTCGTGGGACGGCTCGACCTGGATCACGCCGGAGGGGGAGCAGCGCTGGGGGGCAGGACCGCGCTCCGGCGAGCGCGGGTTGGCGCGCGCCTTCGCGCAGGCGACCGCTGGCGACCCGAGCGGCATCAAGCAGACCTACGCCGACGCGATGAAGACCCACCGCTTGGTGATGGCGGCGAACGAATCGGCGATCACCGGCAAGCCGATCAAGCTCTAGCGCGCATCAGGGGCGGGGGCGCGGCATTCCTCAGTGAAGCTGCCGCGTCCCCCACTCACCCCCTCAACGATCAAGCGCTGTACACTTCGCGCCCGCAATGGCGTGTGCTGTTGGTATGCCCTAAAAGTGATTTGCACCACCCCTGACCCTATGCTACACTGCCCCGCAACAAACTAGCACACTACTCTTATCGGGAGCGGCTGAGGGAACGGCCCAGTGACGCCCGGCAACCGGCAAGCGAAGTCTCGCTGTGCAGCGGTGCCAATTCCGACAGTCGGTGCGTAGCCTTACGCGCGACTGAGAGATGAGAGTAGGGGCTGTATCTGCCCCTGCTCGCCTACCGCGATGCAGGGGTTTTTTGTGTGTCGCCGTCGCCAGACGTGGGGACGGTCGCAGGGAGAGGAGTACGGTAACAGGTGAGTGTGATCGTGACCGGGTCGCTGGCGTATGACACCATCATGCGCTTCCCCGGCTACTTCAAGGACCATATCCTCCCCGACAAGATCCACATGCTGAACGTCTCGTTCCTGGTTTCCTCACTGGAGCGGAAGCGGGGCGGCACCGGCGGCAACATCGCCTACAACGCCGCGCTGCTCGGCCTCACGCCACGCCTCTTCCTCTCCGCCGGGCACGACGGTGTCCCCTATCTGGGAGACCTGGCGGAACTCGGCGTCGATACGAGCGCGGTGACGATCCTGGCGGACGATGTCTGCGCCTCGGCCTACATCACCACCGACAGCGCCGATAATCAGATCACCGGCTTCTATCCCGGCGCGATGAACCACTCGGGGGGGCGCGCGCTGCGCGAGGTCGTCACACCGGACGTGGAGATGGCGATCATCTCCGCCGATTCGCACGCGGCGATGTGCCGCTACCCCGCCGAGTGCCGCGAACTCGGCATCCCCTACATCTACGACCTGGGGATGGGGCTGCCGATCCTCTCCCGCGAGGAGTTGAGCGACGGACTGACCGGCGCGCACGTCGTCATCGGCAACGACTACGAACTGGCGCTGATCGAGCAGAAGACCGGCTTCGACCGCGCCGCCCTCCGCGCGCGCGCCGCGATGATCATCACCACCCTCGGCGAGCAGGGCGCGACCATCGAGCAGGGCGACCAGACGATCCACATCCCGGTCGCGCCCGCCACGGCGGTCATCGATCCGACCGGCGCGGGCGACGCCTTCCGGGGCGGGCTGCTGCTCGGTCTGACGCGCGGCTTCTCGCTGGAGCTGGCCGGGCGGATCGGGGCGCAGGCCGCGACCTACGCGATCGAAGGGCTCGGCACCCAGGTCCACCGCTACACCACGGCGGAGTTCGCGGCGCGCTTCGCGGCGGCCTATCCCGATATGCCCGCGCTCGGTGCCGATCTGCGTCCGCCGGTGGTGGCGGGCAAGTAGCGGTCGGTCCGACACCCAACAGCGTTAGGAATGCGTTCACAGACACAATAACACTATAAGGAGGGCTCCCCGCATGTCTCAAACTCCGGCAGCACAGTTCGACATCAAGGACCCGGCGCTCGCGCCGCTCGGGCGACAGCGCATCGCCTGGGCCGCGCGCGAGATGCCGGTCCTGGCGCAGATCGCCGAGCGCTTCCGCGCGGAGCGGCCGCTGCGCGGCCTGCGCCTCGTCGCCTGCGCGCACGTCACCACCGAGACGGCGAACCTCGCGCTCGCCCTCCGGGCCGGTGGCGCGGACGCGGTCATCTGCGCCTCGAATCCCCTCTCCACGCAGGACGATGTCGCCGCCGCCTTGGTGGAGTACGGCATCCCGGTCTTCGCGATCAAGGGCGAGGATGCCGCGACCTACGAGCGCCACGTCCGCGCCGTGATCGAGCACCGCGCCCAGATCGTCATCGACGACGGGGCCGACGTGGTTTCGATGCTCCACCGGGAGTATCCGCAGTACCTCGCCGACGTCATCGGCGGCACCGAGGAGACGACCGCCGGGCTGACCCGCGAGCGCGCGATGGAGGCCGATGGCACCCTGAAGTACCCGATCATCGCCGTCAACGATGCGGACACCAAGCACTTCTTCGACAACCGCTACGGCACCGGCCAGAGCACGATCGACGGGATCATCCGCGCCACCAACATCCTGATCGCCGGCAAGACGATCGTCGTCGGCGGCTACGGCTGGTGCGGCAAGGGGATCGCGATGCGCGCCGCAGGCATGGGCGCGTCGGTGATCGTCACCGAGATCAATCCGGTCCCGGCCCTCGAGGCGGCGATGGACGGCTACCGCGTGATGACAATGGAGCAGGCCGCGCCGCTCGGCGACATCTTCATCACCGCCACCGGCAACATCAAGGTCATCGACGAGAAGCACTTCCACCTGATGCGCGACGGCGCGATGATGGCGAACTCCGGCCACTTCGACTCCGAGATCAACATGCGCGCGCTCGAAAAGCTGGCCCAGGAGGGACGCCGTACCCTCCGCCAGTTCGTCGAGGAGTTCCAGATCGCGCCGGACAAGCGCCTGATCGTGATCGGCGAGGGTCGCCTCGTCAATCTCGCCGCCGCCGAGGGGCACCCGGCCAGCGTGATGGACATGAGCTTCGCCAATCAGGCGCTCGCCGCCGAGTACCTGGTCAAGCAGGGCAAGGCGCTAGAGAACCGGGTCTACCGGATGCCGATCGAGATCGACCACGAGATCGCCCGCCTGAAGCTGCAAGCTATGCGGATCGCGATCGATACCCTATCCGAGGAGCAGAACACCTACCTGCACTCCTGGCAGCACTGATCGGAAGTACGAAGTAGAAAGTACGAAGTACGAAGGATGCGATAGTAGGAGGACGGGTAACACTCGTACTTCGCCGTTCGTACTTCGTACTTCTTCTTGGGGGGATTCGATGAGCACCACGTTCATGCAGTCGCGGCAACTCTTCTTCACCTCGGAGTCGGTGACCGAGGGACACCCGGACAAGCTCTGCGACCAGATCTCGGACGCCGTGCTGGACGCCATCATGGCGAAGGACCCGCTGGGCCGCGTCGCCTGCGAGACGGCGACCACCACCGGCCTCGTCCTCGTCTTCGGCGAGATCACCACCGAGGCCTACGTCGATATCCAGTCCCTCGTCCGCGAGGTGATCAACGAGATCGGCTTCAACAGCAGCGAGACCGGCTTCGACGCCAACACCTGCGGCGTGATGGTCTCGATCAAGGAACAGTCGCGCGAGATCGGCGATGGCGTGACCACCGCCCTCGAAGAGCGCGGCGGCGGCGATGTCGATGCGATCGGTGCGATCGGCGCGGGCGATCAGGGGATGATGGTCGGCTTCGCCTGCAACGAGACCCCGGAGCTGATGCCGCTGCCGATCTCCCTCGCGCACGGCCTCACCCGCGAGCTCTCCCAGGCCCGTCGCAACGGTGCCCTGCCCTACCTCCGCCCGGACGGCAAGAGCCAGGTGACGGTCGAGTACAGCGCGGGCAAGCCGGTCCGCGTCGATGCGATCGTCATCTCCACCCAGCACTCCCCGGATGTCACCAACGAGCAGCTCGCCAGCGATCTGCGCGCGCAGGTGATCAACGAGGTCATCCCGACCGGGATGATCGATGCCAGGACCAACATCTACATCAATCCGAGCGGTCGCTTCACCATCGGTGGCCCGATGGGCGACGCCGGGCTGACCGGGCGCAAGATCATCGTCGATACCTACGGCGGCATGGCCCGCCACGGCGGCGGGGCCTTCTCCGGCAAGGACTGCACGAAGGTGGACCGTTCGGCGGCCTACGCGGCCCGCTGGGTGGCGAAGAATGTCGTCGCCGCCGGATTGGCCGACCGCTGCGAGTTGCAGCTCTCCTACGCGATCGGCGTGGCGCATCCGCTCTCGATCAGCGTGGAAACCTTCGGCACCGGGAAGATCGCCGACGACCGGATCCTCGAACTGATCCGCGCGCACTTCGATCTGCGACCGGGCGCGATCATCCGCGACCTCGATCTGCGCCGCCCGATCTACCGGCAGACCGCCGCGTTCGGGCACTTCGGACGCCCGGACCTCGACCTGCCGTGGGAGCGCACCGACCGCGCCGACGCCCTGCGGAGCGCCGCCGGGCTCACCGCAACCGTCGGCGTCGCCGACGACAAGTAAGCACCACTTCAATGTGGCACATTCGCCCGCGCGTCCGATCGGCTCGATCGGGCGCGCGGGCCTTTTGTTACTGCGCCTGCGGCCCTATGGATAGTGGTAGATCGCGACAGCGTACGCTATCGTTCGGCTAACGGTCCGTGTGGCACGATACCGAAGCGTGGAGGACGGTTTGCGCGCCCTGATCACGGGGGTACAAGGTTTTGCCGGGCCGCATCTGATCAGGGTGCTGCGGGCCGAGACCGACTGGGAACTTTACGGCCTGGGGCGTTCGCAACGGACTCCCGCCGTTGACTATCACTCGGTCAGCGCCGATCTCCTCGATCGCGCCGCGCTCCACGACATCGTTGCGGAGGTCGCGCCCACGCACGTCTTCCATCTCGCCGCGCAGAGCCATGTGCCGACCTCGCATACCGATGGCGGGGCGACGCTGATCAACAACATCATCGGACAGAAGAATCTCCTCGACGCCTGTCGGACGCTCGTCACATCGCCGCTCATCCTGATCGTGGCCTCGGGCGAGGAGTATGGCCGCGCCAGGCCGGAGCAGATGCCCCTGCGCGAGGATTGCCCCCTCAACCCGACCAGTCCCTATGCGGTCAGCAAGATCGCGCAGGATTATCTTGGTTTGCAGTATTTCATCTCCTATGGCCTGCCGATCGTGCGGGTCCGCCCGTTCAATCACATCGGGCCGGGGCAGAGCGACCGCTTCGTCGTCCCCGCTTTCGCCCGCCAGATCGCCCGGATCGAGGCGGGGCAGCAAGGGCCGGTCGTGCGCGTCGGCAATCTGGAAGCGCGACGCGACTTCGTTGATGTGCGCGATGTGGTCCGCGCCTACTATCTCGCCCTGACGCGCGGCGAGCCGGGTGAGGTGTATAACATCGGCGGCGGCGCGGTCGTCAGCATCGGTGAGGTGCTAAAGATGCTGCTGGCCCTCTCGTCGCGCGCCATCGCCGTCGAGCCGAATCCCGATCTGCTGCGCCCCTCCGATGTGCCCTTATTCGTGGCGGATAGCGCGCGCCTGCGCGCGGCGACCGCCTGGGAACCGACGATTCCCCTCGCCCGCTCCTTGCAGGACATCCTCGATTGGTGGCGCGAGCAGCTTGGCGTGCGACAGCGCGACGCCAGCACAACAGAGGGAGCCTGATGCTCGGACGCGATCGCCCGCCCGGCCCGACCGATTACCTCTTCGAGTGGACCACCTGGCTCCAGGGTGAGGAACAGGGGCGCTTCGCGGAGGAGTTCGCGCGTGTCCGTCAGATGGGCAGCGCCGCCGAGCTGGCCGATCTGATGCTCAGCTGGTACAACCGCGCGATGCAGCGCCAGGCCCGCCAGCGCAGCCTCGAACGCGAGGACGAGAGCGATTGGGGCTGAAACGCCGCCGCGCCCTTCTCTCTCCATCGTCCCGCAAGCAAATCACGGGATAGGCAGCACCAGCGTGGAGATTTACAGCGGTACATCGGCTGGTCGCCCCCAGCCCGCGCAGACGGGCTGCGCCGGTGCCGCCTATGGCTGCCCGCAGCCGGGGGCATTGTGCCCTTCATGGGTAGTGGCGGCCCTCCGGGGTACTTCAACCCCCGAAACCAGCGGCGAACGTGGGAGAGGTACAACGGCCCTCACCCCGGCGCTCACGCGCCACCCCTCTCCCCATCCGAGGAGAGGGGAAAGTACCGCTACAAAGGAGGCTGCCTGAAAAAAGGCTGACAATGTTCCAGTCCGCCCGGGCGGACTTCGTGGCCGGGGGCTATGCAGCCGGGACAGTGTGCCCTCCGGGGTAGTGGCTGCCCGCCGGGGTGGTGGCTGCCCGCCGGGGCACTTCAGCCCAACGGCATCCTCACGCCAGGGACTGACCCCCATGCCCTTCCTCTCGGCTCACCACGCTCGCGACACCCCGGTCCGCGCTGGCGGAGGTGCTCCCAAGCCGGGTCTTAGGGCTTCGTGGCCGCAGCCTCCAGCCGGGGGCTCATACCTCCTCGCGGGGTGTTTCAACCCCCGGACACTGCGCCACCAAAGGCACCGGGCCGACCAAATCTCACCCCGCTCTCGCCGCAGCATCGCGCGGGACTCAGAGACTGAGGATCTCCCGGTAGCGCCAGCCGATCAGCGCGACGCAGAGGCTGGAACCGAGCGCGCCGAGCGCCACGCCGAGCGGCGCACCGAACGACTGCGCCAGTTCGCCGATCAGCAGCGAGCCGACCGGCGTCAGGCCGAAGCTGAGCGCCAGCGCGCCCATCACCCGCCCGCGGATCGCCTCGCTGACGTGGGTTTGCACCAAAATCTGGTTGCCCGAATAGAAGGCCGAGCCCACAAAGGTCGAGGCGGCCAGGACCACGGCGGAAAGAACCGGCCAGGGGCTGATCGTGAAGGCGATCAGGACGAAGCCGTAGATCACCCCCATGATCACCGTCAGCCGCCCCTTGTGGGGGTAGCGATTGAGCTTGGCGACGAAGAGCGAACCGCTCAACCCGCCGACGCCACTCGCCGCCATGATCAGCCCCAGGCCGCGCGCGTCGAGGTGGAGCACGTCGCGCACGAAGACCGGCAGCATCTGGATGTAGGGATAGGCCAGGAGGGCCGGGGCCGCGCCGAGGAGGAGCAGGCCGGTGAGGGTCCGATCGCGTCGGATCAGGCGCAAGCCCTCGATCAAGCCGCCGCCGATCGCCGCACCCGCCCGCGCGCCCTGGGGCATGCGGATGAACGCGGTGAGCGCCGCCGCGCCCAGAAGTGCCCCGGACTGTGCCACGAAACAGCCAGCCAGCCCGACCGCGCCGATCAACAGCCCGGCGATCGAGGGGCCGACGATGCGCGTGGAACTGTTCCCCGCCGAGGTCAGCGCCAGCGCATTCGGCAGATCGACCCTCGGGACCAGCGCCGGGACCAGCGTCTGCGTCGCGGGCTGCGAGACGGCGAGCAGCGCGCCGCTGACGACCGCCGCGAGGACGAGGTGCCAGGGTTCGATCAGGCCGCGCCAGTTGACGAAGGCGACGACGAGTGCCAGGATCGCGCCGACGACCTGACAGACCATCAGCGCGCGGCGACGGTCGATCCGATCGAGCAAGACCCCCGCCGGGAGCGAGAGGAGAAGGATCGGGACGCCGCTGGCGAAGCCGATCTTGCCGACGAAACCGGCGCTATTGGTCAGTTCGAGGGCGAGCCAGCCGAGGGCGACGTTCTGGAACCATTGGCCGAGTTGGGTGCTGAGACTCGCGGACCAGAGGAAACGGAACTGGGGATAGCGAATGAGGGCGGTGAACAGGCTCTCATCGGGCGGGGCAGCGGTGCCGGGCGTCGCGATTGCGGCTTCGACGCGGCCTTCTTCGACGGCGGGGTTGCTGACCATAATCGTTGTTTCCTCCTCCATACCACGGAGGAGTATAGCAGGGCAGACAAGTGCAAAAACATGGTGCGGGGCGGCGAAAATCGCCGCCCCGCACCGGCACCGCTCGTACCCGTTACGGGATCAGCTTATGCCCGCAATTACCGCAGAACTTCGCGCCGGGCGCGACCGGCTGGCCGCACTCTGGGCAGAACTTCGGGCCACCGCTGACAGTACCCTGGCCGCCCTGCGGTGCCTGCGCCTGCGGTGCGCCGCCCCCCTGCTGTTGTCCGCCCCCCTGGGGCTGATTGTTGCCCTGCATCGACTGGCGCAGCTGCTCGGCCATCGCCATGCCCATGCCCATGCCGAGGCCCGCGCCGAGTCCGGTCCCCTGCGCCTCACCCGCACCACCGGGATTGTTGGCGGCGTCGCGGATCGCCTGGGCGGTCTGGAACTGCGTGTACTGGTTCATGTTGCCGATCGCGCCCATCGAGGAGCGCTGATCGATGTACTTCTGCACCTCTTCCGGTGGCGTGACCGAGGTCAACTGGAAGCCGCGCAGTTGCAGGCCAAGCGTCGTGAAATCGGCCAGAACCGAGGCGCGCGTCGCGGCGGCGATGTTGTTGTACTGCGCCGGGAGATCGAGGATGCTCTGCATCATCTGGCCCAGGATCGTCGTCAGGTTCTGCACGATCGAGTTCCGCAGATAGTCCTGGATCTGCCCGGTGTCGTAGACGCCCTGCTGCCCGACGATCTTATTGACGAAGAGCTGCGGATCGGCGATCTGCATCGAGTACGAGCCGAACGCGCGCAGCCGCACCATCCCGAGATCGGTATCGCGGAAGAGGATCGGCTGCGGGGTGCCCCACTTCATGTCGATGAATTCGCGCAGGCTGACGAAATAGACCTCCGCGCGGAAGGGGCTCTTGCCGCCGAACGGGATCCCGAACAGGTTCGACAGGATCGGGATGTTGTTCGTGCTCAGCGTGTGCCGACCGGCGCTGAAGACATCGAGTGCCTTGCCATCGCGGAAGAAGATCGCGGCCTGGCTCTCGCGCACGACGAGCTGCGAGCCGAGCCGGAATTCGCCGGAGCCGTACTCCGGCGCGCGATGGACCATCTCCTGCCCCGACTCATCGGGAAACTCGATCAGATCGAGGATCGCCACGGGCGTACTCCTTCCCTCATAACTTCATGGGCACCGAGCGGGGCGAGCGCCGATTGCGCGCTCGCCCCATAACCCGCGTATCCTTACTGCTGGCCGCCCTGCTTCGCCTTCAGCGCCGCGAGATCGGCATCCAGATCGTCGTCGTGCGCGCTAGCACCGCCGCTCGGCGCGGCGCTCGGCAGCGGCGCGGTCGTCGCGCCGGAATGCTTCGACTTCAGCGCGGCCAATTCGTCCTCCACACCGAAGTCCTGATCGAGTTTGGCGAACTCATCGTCGTTGCTCAACTCCGCGACCTCGGCGGAGGCGGCGGCCTGCGCCTCGGTGGTGCGGATGCGGCGCTCGAAGCGCTCGAACTCCGACGCGGCATTGCCGTTCGGCAGGTTGCCGATCGTCTCGCTCACCTGCTGCTGCGCCTTGGCGCGGCGGCTGCGCGCGATCAGCGCATCGCGCTTGCTCTGCATCTGATCGAGCTTGTTCTCCAGATCCTGGAGCTGGTTCTTGAGGCGGGTCACCGTCTGCTGCTGCGCGGTCAGCTGATCGCCGTAGACGCGGGCATTCTCATCCGCGTCACGCTTGCGACGCAACGCCTCGCGCGCCAGATCGTCCTTGCCCTGCCCCACGGCCAGTTCGGCCCGGCGCTGCCACTCGGCGGCGTTGCGGTCGGACTCGGCTTTATCCGCCGCCAGTTCCTTCTCCTGCGCGATCATCGCGGCGACCTGACCGCGCGCGCCGCGCAGTTCCTCGGTCATGTCGCGGATCAGCTGATCCAGCATCTTCTCCGGGTCTTCGGCGTTGTCGAGGGCGTCATTAACATTCGCGCGGAGCAGTCGAGATACACGATCGAAGATGCCCATGTCTGTGCCTCCTGGTGAGTAGTCAGTAGTCGGGGAGTGGTCCGTAATCCGTAGTCCGTACCACTTTAGAGGGCGTAAACCTTGACCTCCAGGGTATCGAGGGTGTGGCCGACCAGCGTTTGCCGTTCGCCGCCGCTCCAGTCGTAGGTGAAGAGGAGCGCCCCGGCAGCGCCGGTGTAGCGCCGGAACTGCACCTGTCGTCCGGCCTGCTTGCCCGCCTCACCGATCACCTCGGCGGTCGCGCTGCCGGACGCGGCGGCGGTGTACTGCACCCCATCGAGCGTGACGGTGTCGCCGGTCGTGGCGACCTCACCGGCGACGTGCAGCAGGGCCATCGGCTCTGCGGTCGTGGGGGGGACGTGCAGCCACGACTCGGCAGCGTTGTCGCGCAGGAGATACTGCCGCCAGGCGGTTCCCGCGCCGTGGAACTCCATACGGCCCTGCACGAGGTAATCGGTGCCGCTGATGGTGACCGCGTCGCCGAAGTGCAGATCGTCGGCGACGTGTGCTTCCTCGGACTGCGGCCCGGTGAAGAGATCACCGACCGCCGATTGCGGCAGCGCCTCGCCGCTCTCGACCGCCTGTCCCCGCAGCTCGAAGCGGCGGTTCAGGGTGTCGATCTGCCCCTGCGTCGCCCGAATCTTGCCCGGCAGATCGTCGCCGCTGCCGATCGCCCCGGCGAGCGCCTCGACACTCGCGCGCAATTCGTCGGTGCCATCGCCGAGCGCGCGGTCGAACGCGGCGATCTGGTCCAGCGCGCGCTCATCGATCGAGCGCGCGGAGAAGAGTCCGCCGTAGCCATAGGTCGCCGTCCGCAGCCGGTCGGTGAAGAGCCGCAGCGCCTTCTCGACCCGCTCGACGTTGCCGATCTCGGCGAAGCGGGAGGCGCGCACCAACTCCCCTTGCAGATCGGCGAGGCGTTGCGCGATCTGATCGTAGCCGCGCGCCAGTTCGAGGCGCACCTGCTTATCCTCGTCCCGACGGCCTTCCTTCGCCCGGTAACCGCTGTAACCGGGGATTTTTTCGAGGATCCCCGGCCCACGCCCGCCACCGGTGCTCGGCGCGTTCTTTGCCCAACCGCTCACGGAACCTCCCTCCACCACATCCCATACAGGTCATCGGCGCGCGGCCCTGGGTCAGGCCGTCGGTCGCAGGAAGATCTCGCTGCCACAATAGGGGCAGGTCACGACACCCTTGCCCGCCAGTTCGAGGGCACCACCGCAGTTCGGGCAGGTCTTACGTTCCGACAATTCGGATGCCTGCTGCGCCAGCAACACCCCTTCATTCCAGTTGACGTAGCCGGTGAACAGCCCCTTCCCGACGAGATCGTAGATGTATTTCTGCACCTGATCGCGCGTGCCGTTGATCTCGAGCGCGATGTCCGCGATCCGTACCTTGCCGCGCGTCTCGACCATGTTGAGGACCATCCGCTGCTTCTGGACCTCCGCATAGTCCTTGACCTCGGCCTGCCCCCGGAAGAGGAGATAGATCCCCACGCCGAGGAGCGGCAGGATGATCACCGCCAGGAGGAAGAATCCGAGCACTTTCGCCGCCGGGGTCGTGGTAGAAAGGAGGAGCCACGCCCCACCCACGAGCAGCAACAGGAGCCCCATCACCGCCATGATGGCCCCGACGACCCGACCGCCCCCTAACACCGCGTCCTCCCATCCGCCGACGAAGATCGCTCGCCACAGCGGTCGTCTCATCGCGACCGTCGTCCAATCTACGCTGCGAAGTGGCAGCACGTTTCAGGCCACCGACGAAGAAACGCGCGGACGATACCCGGCGCGCGCCAGGAGCGCGCCGGCGAGGCGCGCGACGCGCTCGGCATCGATCAGGGCGAGGCAATTGCAGCGCGGACAGCCAGCGGGGTTGCCCGGCCCGAAACCGCTGTACAGGCACGGAGCCTGCGGCGCGGCGCTCCGCACCACGATGCCCCGCGTGTCGGGGAGCGCCGGGAGTTGCGTCTCGTCCGGGGGCAGGACGACGCGCGCGGTCCCCCACGGTGCCCAGGCGCGATCGTTCGACGGGCCGAAGAGGGCCAGGACCGGCACGCCGAGCGCCGCCGCCAGATGCCCGATCGAGCTGTCGTTGCCGATCAGCAGCGCCGCGTGACCGAGGATTCCGGCCAGTGTGGGGAGATCGGTGCGCCCGGAGAGGTCGAGGGTCGGGGTCGCCATCAGCGCCGCCACCCGCCCGATCGCCGCCGTCTCGGTCCCGACCAGCACGATCCGCGCGCCCCACTTGCGTGCCAAGCTATCGGCGACGGCGGCGAAGCGCTCCGGCGGCCACTGTCGCCCGGCGCCGTACGACCCGTTCGTCGGGTGGATGGCGACGAACGGACCAATGCCCGGTATCCCCGTCAGCAAACGCGCGCCCGCGTCACGGTCGGCCTCGGTGACGGTGAAGTGCGGGCGATCATCGTCGCTGCGGGCATCGAGCGCGGCGACGACGGCGAGCCAGTAGCGCCGCTCGTCGATCGCGCCGAAGCCGCGATCGCGGACGCGATGGGTCAGGAACCAGCCGCGCCCGTTGTCCAGGCCGACGCGCGTCGTCGCGCCGCTCCACAGCGCCAGCGCCAGATATTTGAGCGTCCCCCACCCCGTCACGAGATGGTGGAGGAGAACCAGCGTGTCGTACCGCCGCCGCCGCAGATCGAGGGCGAAACGCAGCCCGACGAGGAGCGCGCGCGGCGAGAGGCTGCCGCCGACGCTGTCGAAGAGCGACTTGTCGAAGATGAATACGTCGTCAACGAAGGGGGAGCGTTGCAGCCCGACCGCCCCGCCGCGCGTCGCCAGCACATCGATCCGCGCCTCGGGGTAGCGCGCGCGCAGGGCGCGCAGGGCCGGGGTGATGTTCAGCATGTCGCCGAGCGCGAAGAGCTTGACGACGAGGATACGCCGTGGCGGCGGGAAAGGCGGATAGCCGCGCTCCTTATCGAGTTGTAACCCGTTGCGGTGGAATGATGGACGAGGACGCCGGAACAGTCGACCGAGCACGCCGCCCAGTCCCCTCCCCTCTTGCCGCTTCTCCTCACCAGCCCAAACCATTATGTCACCTTATCGCGGGATACTCATCCACGTTATCGTGGTACGCTTCCGCCCACTCACCTCGTTCGGCAGCCGCTTTGAGCACCAGCGCACGCTCGTATAAAAGTCGTCGCATGTACCGCGCGAGGAAGAGTCGCTCTGCGAGCAGACCGAGCGGGCCGAGCGGCACGGCGAAGACGAAGCGGTCGATCATGATCGTCCCCGCGCCGTCCGGCACGAACAGGTGGGTGTGCCGGAACCAGTCGAACGCGCCCACGACCTGCTCATCGACGAAGAAGTGCGGACGCTCATAATTAGTGATCCGCGCGGTCAGGCGCTGACGCACGCCCGGGTGCCGCCCCTCCCAGGTGACGCTGTCGCCCAAAACCAGGAGGCCGCGCGTCACCCCGGCGACGGCGCGCTCGCCGGACGAGGCCAGCGAGCGCGTATGCAGTTCCACCTCGCGCGCGAGGTCGAAGCAGCGGGCGGGCGGCGCGGCGATCGGCGTGCGGAGGCGCACGATTCGCATCCCACCTCTTCTCACGCGCCAGACCGAACGGCGGTTTTAGGCGTCGCGCGCGGCCTCTTCCAACGTCGCCAGGGTCGCGGCGGCGGCGCGCGCCCAGGAGAAGCCCTGCGCGCGTTCGAGTCCGCGCGCCCGCAACTCCGTGCGTAAGCCCGAATCGGTCAGCAAGCGCTCTAATCCATCCGTGATGGCGTCCGTGTCGAGCGGATCGACCGTCAGCGCGGCGTCGCCGACCACTTCCGGCAGCGACGCGGTGTCGCTCGTCAGGGTCGGCAGGCCGCAGGCGAGCGCTTCGAGCGCGGGCAACCCGAAGCCCTCATACAGCGAGGGGAAGGCCAGCGCCGCCGCACCATTGTAGACGATCGGCAGATCATCGTCGGTGAGATAGCCGGTGAGGTGGACCCGCCCGCGCGCCGGGGAACCGGGCGCTTCGAGCGCGGCGAAGAGCGGATCGGCGAGCCAGCCGCGCCGCCCCACCAGCAGCAGGTGGTGCGGCAGGCCACGCGCCACCAGACGCTCGAACGCGGCGAGGGTGCGCGCCAGATTCTTGCGCGGCTGCAAGGTGCCGACCGCCAGGATGTACGGCGGCGCGATCCCGAGGCGCGCGAGCCCCGCCGCCACCTCGGCCTCCGGCAGCGGGCGGAAGCGCGAACCATGGCCGTGCGGGATCACGGCGATCCGGGCGCGCGACGTGCCGTAGGCGGCGTGCAGATCGCGCGCGGTCGCCTCGGACGGGACGATGACCCGCCGCGCCACGCCCGCGCTCCACCGCGTGGATGCCTCCAGGTATTGCCGGGACCGCCAGGGATGCGCGCCGGGGAAGGCGCGGTAGCCGAGATCGTGGATCGTGACGACGGTGCGCGGATGGGCCAGCGGCACGACATGGGCGGGCACGAAGAGGAGATCGGGCGGATCGGTCAGCATCTCCGCCGAGAGACGCGCATGGGTCCAGAGGCGCGGGAAGGGGATCGATCGAGCGTGGAAATTGGCGGGCAAGCGGAGTTCGGGCCGGTGCCGGGCGCTGAAGTAGAGCCGGTAGTCGTTCCAGCGGTCGAGCGCCCCCAGGGCTTCCAGCAGTTGCACAGAGTATTGCTCCGTGCCGGTGCGGTGCCCGGTCGCGACCCGGCTGGCGTCGATCCCGATCCGCAGGCTCATACACGCGCCAGCCCGCGCGCCGCGAGGAGTTCGCGCGCGGCGACCAGCACCTGCTCCGTGCCGATCGCCAGCATGCAGGCCGCGCCGCGCGGTCGTGCGGGTGAGAGATCGCCGCAACGATCGCAATGCCGTCCCGCGCTGACGACACGCTGCCGCGCCGGATCGCCCCACGGGCCGAAGCGGACCGGATCGGCGGGGCCGTAGAGGTGCAGGGTCGGCGCACCGGACGCGACCGCGAGGTGAAGCGCCCCGCTATCCGGCCCCAGCACCAGCGCGCAACGACCGTAGAGGGCGACCAGCTCGGGGATCGTCGTCTGCGCGGTCAGATCGAGGGGCGGTGCCCCTGTCATCGCCGCCGCGACCGCCCCGGTCAGCGCCTCATCGCTCTTGCCGCCAGTCAGCACGATCCGCGCGCCGAACTCCCGCGCCAGGGCGTCCGCCACCGCCCCCAGACGATCTTCGTCCCAGAGCTTCACCGGCACCCCGGCGCTGGCGTGGATCGCGACGACCGGGGCGGCGGTCGTGCCGAGGGGGCCGAGCAGCGCCGCCGCGCGTGCGTCCGCCGCCGCGCCGGGTGCGAAGACGAGCGGGTGCCGGACCCGCGCCTCCCCGATAGCGCGATCATCGGGCAGGAGCGGCGGTCGCCACGCATCGCGCAGCAAAGCATCGATCAGGCGCAGATTGCCGAGCGCGACATGCTCACCAGTTGGCAAGGGCAACGCCTCGGTCAGGAACGGCGCGACGTCCGGGTGCGCGAAGCCGAGGCGGCGCGGGATCCCGGCGGTCGCGGTCAGCACCCCCCCCCACCAGTGATCGTCGCGCAGGATCAGCGCCGTATCGAAGTCGCGCGCGCGTAGGTCGCGCGCAGCGTCCCGTAAAGTCCGATAGGGAGCGAGCGCCCCACCCTTCGGACGGCGCGTGAAGCCGGGGAAGTCGAGGACGAGCAGATCGTCGTAGTCGTCGTTCGCGGCGAGGATCGAGCGGCTCCACGACCCGATCGCCACCGTGATCGTCGCCTCCGGCAACCCCTGGCGGAGCGCGCGCAACGCCGGGGTGAGCCAGAGGACATCGCCGAGGTGGTCGGGGCGGATCAGCAAGATATTCCGAGGCGTCGGCGGCGCGGCAGACGCGCGCCGTCGCAGGAGCGTGGCCCCGCCGCGCAGGAGTTGGCGGCGTATCTGCTCGCGGCGTGTCGGGCGGTCGCTCACGCCGATCCCTCCGCGCCACGCCCCACGCGCGCCAGCACACGCGCGGCGGCATCGGCCACCGCCACGACGGTGATCGCGTCGATGCAGCGGACACCATGCGCGTCGTCGCCAGGTCGGGTCAGATCGCCGCGCTGCACGTAGGGGCCACAGGCGACCGGATCCCAGACCGCCTCGCCTACGCCGTCGGTCGGGCCGTACTGCGCCGGATCGGTCGGACCGAAGACGACGACCGTCGGCGCACCGCACGCCTCCGCCAGATGACTTGTCCCGGCATCGTTGCCGACATAGAGGGTCGCGCACGCGCAGAGCGCCCCCAACTCATCGAGCGACAGCAGGCCACCGAGATCATGCGTCCCTGGCGGGCAGGCCGCTACCGTTGCGGCGACCGTGGCCGCATCGCTCGCCGCGCCGACGATCGCCAGCGTGCCGCCATACTGTACGAGTAACGCCGCCCCGACCGCCGCAAAGCGTTCCGGCGACCAGCGCTTGGTGTCCATCGTCACGCCGGGATTCGCGCCACCACCGGGATGGACGACGAAAAGTGGTTCCCGCATCGCCCGCTCAGCGAAGATGGCGGCGACGTGCGCCCGCGCCTCCGCACTCGGCAGATAGCGCGGGCGGCGCTCCGGCGCGGGGATATCGAGCGCGCGCGCCAGATCGAGGCTCAGATCGGTCTCGTGACGGAGGGTGGGGACCGGGACGCGGTCGGTCAGCGCGAAGCCACGCCCGGCGGAGTCGAGGCCGACGCGGCGCGGGATCCCGGCGAGCGCGGTCGCCAGCGCGGGGAGCGGCGAGCGTTCGGGGGCGAGCGCCAGGTCGAAACGCCCGCGCCGCAGTCGCCCGACGATCCGCACCCAATCGCGCGGGCCGGGATGCTCGGGCAGACGCAAGATAGCATGCCGTTGCGGCTCCCCGCCGAGCGCCGCCGCCGACCACTTGCCGACCGCGTAGGTGATCGTCGCATCGGGATACGCCTCTTCGAGCGCGCGGAGGAGCGGCGTCGTCATCAGCACGTCGCCGAGGCAGCACCGGCGGACGATCAGGATGCGACGCGACATCGGCTGCGGGCCGCGCGGCGCGCGGAAGAGCGGGCGCAACAGGCGGCACGCCACGCCGATCGCGAGACTCCGCGCGCGGCTGCCAACCTGTCCCATGCCCACTCGCCTACTCCGCGCCCGGCGCGCTCGGCGGTGCGACGAGCGCGAAGAGCAGTTCGCCGCGCGCCGCGACCGCGCCGTCGACCGTGGCGGTCGCGGTCCCTTTGCCGAAGCCCGCCCGGAACTTGCCGAGCACCACTTCGAGGCGCAGCACATCACCCGGCACCACCTGGCGCTTGAAGCGGACGCCATCGATCCCGGCGAAGATCGGCAGCTTGCCCGCGTTCTCCGGCAGCTGAAGCAGCGCCACCGCCCCCACCTGCGCCAGCGCCTCGACGATCAGCACGCCGGGCATGATCGGGAAGTCGGGATAGTGGCCGACGAAGAAGGGATCGCCGTTGCTGACATTCTTGATCCCGACCGCGCGGACCCCCGCCTCGATCTCGATGATCCGATCGACGAGGAGCAGCGGATAGCGGTGCGGGATGATCCGCTGGATCTGCCGACTATCGAGCATCGACCATCTACCTCCCCCATCTGGACACGACCCGCCGCAAAGCCGACTACGAGACGAGCGCCTCCCCGCAGACGCTGCCGTCCACCGTGATCATCTGCTCGCGGGACGGCCCGACGCCGACGAAGGCGACCTCCGCGCCCAGACCCCGCTCCAGGCGCTCGATATAGCGTCGGGCGTTCGTCGGCAGATCGTCGAGCGCGCGCGCCGCGCTGGTATCGGCCTCCCAGCCGGGCAGCGTCTCGTAGACCGGCGTGATGCGCGGCCACTCCCCCTCACCCGCCGGTGGCCGCATGACCACGACACCATCCGACTCGTAGCCGACGCAGACCTTCAACTCGGACAGGATATCAAGGATGTCGAAGCGCGTCAGCGCGACCCGCGCGATGTCGTTGAGACGGACGACGTAGCGCCCCGCGACCGCGTCGAACCAGCCGCAGCGGCGCGAACGCCCGGTGGTGGTGCCGTACTCCTGCCCGCGCTCGCGGATGTGATCGCCGGTCGCATCGGTCAGTTCGGTCGGGAACGGCCCGCCACCGACGCGCGTGCAGTACGCCTTGAAGACGCCGAGCGTCTCGCGCACCTGAGTCGGCGCGATCCCCGCACCCGCGCACGATCCGGCGGCGGTCGGGAAGGAGGAGGTGACGTAGGGATAGGTGCCGAAGTCGAGATCGAGGAGCGCCGCCTGTGCCCCCTCGACCAGCACTTCCTGCCCCGCGTCCAGCGCATCCTGCACCAGGATCTCGGTCGCGACGATGTACGGTTCGATCTGCTCGGCGAAGGCGAAGCACTGCTCCAAAATCCGCTTCGCATCGAGTGTCGGGCCATCGTAGAGGGTGAAGAGCCTGTTCTTGCGCTCGACGAGTTCGATCACTTTCTCGGTCAGGAAGCCTTCGTCGCGCAGATCGACGACGCGCACGCCGATACGGTTGGCGCGATCGGTGTATGCGGGGCCGATGCCACGCCCGGTCGTGCCGATCGCGGAGCCGCCGCGTTGCTGCTCTTCGAGCTGATCCTGGAGGGGGTGCCAGGGCATCACCAGGTGCGCCCGGTCGCTGATCCGCAGGCCAGCGATATCGACCCCCGCCTGCGTCAGGATCGCCATCTCATTGAGCAAGCCTTGCGGGTTGACCACCACGCCATTGCCGATGATCGCGAGGGTGCCGGGGTGGAAGATGCCAGCCGGGATGAGGTGCATCTTGAACTCGCCGAAGGGGTTGAGGATCGTATGGCCGGCGTTGTCGCCACCGGTCGCGCGGACGACCACCGACGACCGCTGCGAGAGCGCATCGACGATCTTGCCCTTACCCTCGTCGCCCCATTGCCCGCCGATCACAATTCGTGCTGGCATCGTCCACCCATCCTCTCGTCCTCGCGCGCCCCTGCCGCCGCCGACAGCGATTTTCCGCGAGCGTGTCGGTTTGACCGGGCTGCAACTATAGACGATGGGGAGACGGATGGAAAGGTTCGGCGACAGCGCGGCGGCGGGCGGAGACCCGGCGCAGGCCGCGCTATTGGGGCGAATCTCCCGCCAATTCCTCGCCCATCTCACGGGCGCGGGCGGTCGCGCGCTCCACCGCGAGCCGGAAGGCGTCGCGCACCCCTCGCTCATCCAGGGCCGCGATCCCGGCCATCGTCGTCCCGTTCGGGGAGGTCACCTGACGACGGAGCGCCGCCGGTTCCGCGCCGGTCTCGTACAGCATCCGCGCGGCCCCGTGGAGCGTCTGCAGCAGCAGTTCGCGGCTCGTCTCCGCCGATAGGCCGACCGCGATCCCCGCCGCGAGCAGCGCCTCGGTGACGTAGTAGATGTACGCCGGGCCGCTGCCCGAGAGGCCGGTCACCGCGTCCATCGCCGCCTCATCCACGATCACCACCGTGCCGATCGCCGCGAAGAGCCGTCGCGTCCGTTCGAGGGCGGCCGCATCGGCGTGGCGACCCGCACAGATCGCCGTGGCCGACTCCTGCACGAACGAGGAGGTGTTGGGCATCGCCCGCACCACCGCCATCCCGGCGGGTAGCCGCGCCGCCAATGTTTCCGTCGACACCCCCGCCGCGACCGAGACGAGCAGCTGCCCGGCGGAGAGGGCCGGAGCGACCTCGGCAAGCGCCGCCGCGACATCGTAGGGCTTGACCGCCAGGACGATCAGCTCCGCCCGCGCGATGTCCGCGAGCTTGTCCGCGCTGGCCCGCACGCCGTACCGCGCCCCCAACTCGTGCAGGCGCGCGGCGTGGCGACGATTGCTGACCGTCACCCGCCCTGGCGACACGGTGGCGGTGGCGATCAGCCCACGCAGCAGCGCCTCGCTGAGCGCGCCCGCGCCGAGGAAGAAGATCCCGGTATCGGCCAGCATTGATCGTCCTTTCATCGCTCGGCATCGCGCCGGACCACGTCGCAAAATCGTGCCGCTCGCGCCTGTGGGCACCTCGGATGGGCCAGGGAGCGTACCGGATCGCGGCGCGGCGCGTGAAGGGTAGCGGAAAACGGTGCGGCTTCGCACGGGGGCGTAGTCGGTCGAACGGTGTCCGGCGCACGGGGCGGGACCAATAACCCGGCGGCGGCGGGACTATTACGCCATTGGTGCCCGCCCATATCCGCCCTATGCTAGCAGGGGCAAATACGACAGCGGGAGAGCGATGGACACACGAATGCACAGGCCGGACCAGGATACCACCGGCGCGCAGACGCCAGCTCGCCGGGACGACGACCTGGCGCGGGAGAAGGCACGCCTGACCGCGCTCGGTCGGCTCGACGCGGTACGCCCCGACGCCGACCAGATCCTGCAAGAGGTCGTGGACGCCACCCGCAGCATCTTCGGCACCGCGCTGTGCCTGATCAATCTCATCACCACCGACGCGCAGTACTTCCGCGCCTGGTCGGGCGATCTCCCCCCCGCCCTCGCCCGCGCGCGGCAGATCCCCCGCGATCATGGTATGTGCCGACACGTCGTCGCGACGCGGGCGGCGCTGGTGGTGCCGGACCTGGGGGCCAAGGATCGCTTCCCCGAGGAGGCGACCTTTCACCACTTCGGCCTGCGCTTCTACGCGGGTGCGCCGCTCGTCACCGCCGACGGGAACACCGTCGGCGCGCTCTGCCTGCTCGATCCCGCGCCCCGGGCCTTCGATGACGCGCAATTGGCGATTCTCGGCGCTTTCGCCCGCGCGGCGGTCGGGCGCCTGGAGACCCTCGCCGCCGTCGGGCGCGAGCGCGCGGCGAGCGCGGCCAAGGATGCTTTGCTGACCGCGCTCCAGGCGACCAACCAGGCGGAGGCGCTGCGGCACGCGGTCGAGTTGGAACGGACCCTGGCCCTCGCCCACGACCTGATCGTCATCGTCGGCTACGACGGCGTCATCCGCCGCATCAATCCCGCCTGCGAAGCGATCCTCGGGTATACGCCGCCGGAACTCGTCGGCACGCATGTGGGTGCCCTCCTCCACCCTGAGGATCGCGCCGCGACCCTGGCGACCGTCGGAACCGCCGTCCAGGGGCTCGCGAATCGCTACCTGCGACGCGGTGGCACGGCGGTCTGGTTGGAGTGGAATGCGACGCCGGTCCCCGCCGAGGGGGCGATGTACTGCGTCGCGCGCGACGTGACCGCCCGATGGGCGGCGGAGGCGGCGCTTGTGGCGAGCGAGGCGCGGCACCGGGCGGCACAGCGGATCGCCGGGCTCGGCAGCTGGGAGACCGATCTGACGACCGGGGCGACGACGTGGTCGGATGAGATGTACCGCCTCTTCGGCACCGAACCCGAGGCTTTCGTCCCCGCGTTAGAAGCTTTCTTGCCCCTGGTGCATCCCGCCGACCGCGCTCGCGTCCGGCACTGGATCATGGCGGGGACGCCGGGCAAGGCGCTCACACACCGCTTGTTGCGCCCGGACGGCGAGGAGCGCACGGTGCAGGGGCAATTCGAGGTGGTGAGCGACGCAGCCGGTCGCCCTGCTCGGGTGATCGGCACCCTCCTCGACATCACCGCGCGAATGCACACCGAGGGTGCGCTGCGAGCGAGCGAGGCGCGGCACCGGGCGATCGTGGATACCGCCTTCGATGCGATCGTGACGATGGACCCCGACGGGATCCTCCGCTCATTCAACCCCGGCGCGGAGCGGCTCTTCGGCTGGACGGCGACGGAGCTTATCGGACAGCCGCTGACACTCCTGATACCGGAGCGTTTCCGCGCCGCGCACACGGCCGGCCTGGGGCGCTACATGACCACCGGGCGGGCCCGGGTTCTCGGACGGATCCTCGAACTGGCGGGCCTGCACCGGGACGGGCACGAATTCCCGCTCGAACTGAGCATCGCCGCGATCGAGGACGGGGACCAACGCCTGTTCACCGGCATCCTGCGCGACATCGGCGAGCGCAAGGCGTTCGAGGAGCAGCTGCGGCATCAGGCTTTCCACGACCCGCTGACCGGCCTGCCGAACCGGACACTCCTGCTCGACCGCCTCGAGCGCGCCCTGGTACAAACGCTGCGGGGCGGGGCGCGGCCCGCCCTGCTGCTCCTCGATCTCGACGGTTTCAAGGTCGTCAACGACTCGCTCGGCCACGCGGCGGGGGACCGGCTCCTGATCGCGCTGGCCGAGCGACTCGCGGCGGCGATGCGCCCCGGCGACACCATCGCCCGCCTCGGCGGCGACGAGTTCGCGGTCCTCCTCGACACAGCCACCGATATCCACGCGGCGACGGCGGTCGCCGATCGGCTCCTGGATGCGCTGGCGACACCGCTCGCCCTGGATGGGCGGGAACTGGTCGTCGAGGCGAGCCTCGGCATCGCCCTCGCCACCGACGGTGCCGCCCGCCCCGACGATCTGCTGCGCGACGCCGACCTGGCGCTCTACCGCGCGAAGGATGCGGGGCGGGCGGGCTATGCGATCTACGACACGAGCCTGCACACGGCGGTGAATGCGCGCCTGGTGCTGGAGGCGGAGTTGCGACGGGCGCTGGCGAGCGAAGAGTTTGTCCTCCACTATCAGCCGAAGGTGGATCTCGCCACGGGTCGCCTGGCGGGCGTGGAGGCGCTGGTGCGCTGGCACCACCCGACGCGCGGCCTCGTGCCGCCCGACGACTTCATCCCGCTGGCGGAGGAGACCGGGCTGATCGTGCCGCTCGGGCGCTGGGTGCTGACGGAAGCCTGCCATCAAGCCCGCGCCTGGGCCGCCGCACGGATCACCGACCCGCCGCTGACGATGAGCGTCAACCTCTCCGCGCGGCAGTTCCGCCAGCCCGACCTGGTCGGCGATGTCGCCCGAATCCTGCGCGATACGGGCGTTATCCCCGGGCTGATCCAGCTGGAGATCACCGAGGGCGTGCTGATGGAAGACGCGGCAGCGACCCTCGGCCTCCTCGAACGATTGCGCGGGCTCGGGATCGCGCTCGCGATCGACGACTTCGGGACCGGCTACTCCTCGCTGGCGTATCTCAAGCGCTTCCCGATCGACGTGCTGAAGGTGGATAAGGCTTTCGTGACCGGGCTGGGACACGATCCGGGCAATGGCGCGATCACGACGGCGGTGATCGGGCTGGCGCACGCGCTCGGGCTGGCGGTGACCGCCGAGGGCGTCGAGACGGCGGGGGAGCTGGCCCAGCTACGATCCCTCGGCTGCGAGCAGGGCCAGGGGTACTACTTCGCCCGCCCCATGCCCGCCGCCGCGCTCGCGGCGCTGCTGGCCGACGAGCGCGGCGCGGGGATTCCGCCGCCGCCGCGCGACGCCGCCTTCTCCTCCCACGACTCGACACGCCGACCGTGAGGGGCGCGCGATGCGTCGCCTCGCGGCGAACATTTGCGTAAACCCGGAGGTCAGTCCGCCGCCTGCGCCGTCGCCGACTCGCCATCGCGCAGCGCCGTGAAGAGTTCGCGCTCGCGCGGCGTCAGCGTGTTCGGCAGGACGACGTTGACGCGCGCCAGGAGATCGCCGCGCGTCTCGTCGGCGGTGCCGTGCCGCAGCCCCTTGCCGCGCAGCCGGAAGGTCTTGCCGTTCTGCGTCCCTTCCGGGATCCGCAGCGCCAGTTTGCCGGTCAGCGTCGGCACCGTCACCTCGCCGCCGAGAATCGCGGTGTAGAGCGGCAGCTCGATCGTCGCCCGCAACTCGCGCCCCTCGCGCTCGAAGCGCTCGTGCGGCAGGAGTCGGACCCGCAGGTAGAGATCGCCGCCCGGCCCGCCGAGGACACCGGGGCCACCCTGCCCCGCCAGCCGAATCCGCCCGCCATCCTGGATTCCCGCCGGGATGCGCGCCTCGATCCGCCGCGACTGCGCGACCGAGCCCGCGCCGCCACAGGTCGGGCAACGCCGATTATCCTTGATCCCGCCGCCGCCGCAGGTCGGACACGGGGCGGGCATCTGCAAGTTCAGATTGCGCGTCGCGCCCCGGTCGGACTCTTCCAGCGTCAGCCCGATCTCGTACTCCTGATCCTCGCCCCGGCGCGGGTGTGGCTGCCCGTGGCCGGAGCCCCGCCCGCCGCCGAAGAGGGACTCGAAGAAGTCGGAGAATTCGCCGCCGCCGCTACCACCACCGCCGAAATCGCGGTACTCGACGCGCGGACCGCCGCGACCGCCCCCCGCCTGACCGCTGAACCACTGGCTGAAATCGGGCTGCCCGGCGTTCGGGTCGTAGCCCGCCGCCTGCGCCTGCTGATAGCGTTGCCAGTCGGCCCCGTACTGATCGTACATCTTCCGCTTCTCGGGATCGCTGAGCACCTCGTGGGCCTCGTTGATCTCCTTGAAGCGCCCCTCGGCGTCCTTGTCGTCCTTATTGAGGTCGGGGTGATACTTGCGCGCCTGCTTGCGGAACGCCGAGCGAATCTCCTTGTCGCTCGCGTCGCGCTTGATTCCGAGTGCCTGATAGTAATCCTTGAAGTCCATCGCCCCTCCCAGTCGCGCCGCACACCATCCTGCGCGGCACGATCCGCTGCTACGAGTACCACGTCACATACTCCTAGTGTAATACTTTAGTCGAACCGTGTCAACTTTCATGCAGGGGAAATATATTCTTTCGCTTTTCGCTCCGCAAACAACGGTGGCCCCACCCGGCGAAAGGTGAGGCCTTGAAGCTTGATAGCGCTGCGTCAGGGGAGCGCCGTCGCGCTGACCCGCCGCCGCGCCCGCCGCGCGCACAGACGACGCCAGAAGATGATGGCACCAACAATCAACGCGGTCAGGAAGAGGGCGACGAGGAGCGGGGCGAAGATCGCCAGGAGCGTCCCGACCAGCGCCAGCAGATCCTCGATGACGCTGACCACGGGATTGCCGAGCCCGCCCGTGGTCGCCGTCACCAACGGTCGGAAGCCCGCCTTGGTGACGTGGACACTCCCCGCCGTCATCAGGCCAAGGATCGCGGCCAGGGTCGGGTCGAGTTGCCCCGCCCCGGCGCTGGTGGCGAAGAGGAGGCCACCCGCCGCCGGGCGGACGACGGTGTTGACGATGTCGTTGACGTGATCGACCCCGGCACCTTGTCGGCCAGGAGTTCGACGGTCAGCAGGACCGCGAGGACCACCAGCCCGGCGTTGCTGCCGAGGATCGTGTAGGGGGCGCTGAGGTCGGCGTAGCCGAGCAGCCCGGCGACGCCGAGCAGCAGGAGCGGGATGTAAGCGTTCAGCCCCGCCGCGCTCGCCAGCTCGAAACCGGTCAGGATCGGGTCCATCGCCATCCACCATGCTTATGAAAGGGATACGCCCCCGCCTGCGATAGTCGCAAGCGGGGGCGCGCTGCGGCGAACACCGCCAACCTGGAAGCCTAGTGCGGCGTTTCGCGGATGCAGGTCGGGTTGGGCGACCGCAGCCCCGCCCTCCCCGCATCGGAGAGGGTCGCCGCCGCAGCGGCGGGGAGGGGTCACCTCCCACGCCCAACCCGCCACGTACCCGCGCAACGCAGCACTTAGTACTACAGCGACACTTATCCTGTTCTTCGGTGCCAAGATGAGTACGTTCGCGGCCTACCAAACTACCATTGGCGGGCAGGAGCCCAGTACGAACGTCAAAGTGTCGCTGTAGTATTAGGGATGT
>JAABUH010000569.1_pt1 | contig 52212 bp, 77 predicted proteins | sample 5559121 | NCBI WGS metagenome assembly JAABUH01 (sample SAMN10711871, study PRJNA513364) | rock metagenome | isolation source: Antarctica rocks | place: Antarctica: Victoria Land, Battleship Promontory nord | collected 2015-12-28 | reverse complement strand
ACTTTTTCGGCGAGCTCCCGTGCAGCATGCTGCATGCCACTACATGCATGGTGCTTGCTCCCACCATGCTTGGCCATGCTTGCTGGCCACAACCAGACTTGCCACTGCCATCACTGGCTGTGTCATGGTACACAACAGCAGTGACACACAGGAACATTTTTTCAGACCTGATGCGCTCTTGGTGATGCCTTTGGCAACATCACTTGCAAGCTGCAGCATGCCTCAGCAGGTCCACAGTAGCTTCTTGCATACAATGCCCAGCTGCTGGAAGCTTCAGCACCCAGACCTGCTCATTTTAAGCTGAGCAGTTGGCCATATCTGTCCCACCTACCTGACTAGCATTTTTCTGGACCAACAAAGCTTGATCTTAGTATGAGTAAGAGGCCTGAGTGTGAGAGTGCCCATGGATCTGTTGTCCCTTGGTGATGTTGATGTCATGTGCAAAGGCACAAGGCCAGCTGCTGCATCAAGGTCTGACATGCAGGATGCATGTAAGGCTGAATTATAATGTACCTACCTTAACCCAAAACCCTAAGCCTTGATCAAGCAGCTTCCTTGGTTGTCAAGCTGCCGATCAGACTCACCGACTTGCAAGCACGGCGGACCGAGTCTTCTTATCCTGAGCCTCCTCACTGCCGCGAAGCGGCACCACGGGCTTCTGAAAACAGCTTAGCCTTGTTGGAGGGAACACGCAAGATCGTGTTGATCACACCTGGTTCTGCTCTGCAAGGTGAGACTGCACTTACTTCTACCCTGATTACCCGATTTCCTGATTCAACTTCTTGCACCTGATGAGCGCGATGCGCTTTGTACGTCCGCCAAACTGGATCTACAAGCTTGCTTGAGATTGCACCTTGCCTGATGCTTGCTGTCCAGCCGAAGATTTTGTGTTCAGCAGTCAGTGAGTTGCAGCCTTAACGCAGCTGCACAGGCAAGGACCTTGACACCTTACAAACTTTGTGTCTTTTCTGGAATCTGAACCTTGCATGCTAGGATGACCACATGGGGGCTTGCAGCCTAGTGATGATGTCAGTATGTTCAGCTGAGCATGGGCTATGCATTGCCCACCTGACTTGCTGGCTTACCACAATGGTCATTGGCTTGCAAGGATTGTGCATGATGCTTAGCTCTTCTCCCTAAGACCTTGACTGAAGTCTCGGAGATGGAGGTTCTCAACAAAGATGTGGTTTCAAGTGCATATAGCGTCTTTTGGAACAACAAGTTGGTATGCATCACTTTTGGCTCTCCTCTGTTCTCCCACGGCTCTCATCTTCCCTGCACAATTGATTAAGGTATTTGCACTGCAGGTTTTGCACGAGATCTGTGACCATATGAAACAGATTGCAGCCTTTGGTTGATTGCCTCAGTTGGCTACCATCCAAACACCTTAGTCAGTTGTGTGAGGAAAATGTGCCAGTAAAGGTTTCCAATGTAAGGCTTTCCAAGAAGTTCAACAAGCACAAGCAGACTATGTAGAGTGGCAAAAAAGGTACGGCTTCCCTTTGCACCAATTGGAAGCTGCATGTTGCATGTGCTGACTGCTTGACTGTTATGGGGCAGGAGCTTAAAGTCTCATGCCAGCGTGTTCAGGTGCTTATGATTCACCCTGACAAATTGTATTGAGCTGCAATGCGCCTAATCGCTTTGGATTTGCAGGCAAAGGGGCTGCAGCGCTGACAGACAGCAGTGGCAATGTTGGTGTAGCAAGTCGCTACTAGTAACCAAAGTTTGTGCTGCTGCTGATGCTGAGAGTGCCAATCCCAACAGCGCTGTTGACCAATTACCTCCAATGACAGCAAATGCAAATACAGCTAAGAAGATAAGCACCTCTAGAGATCAGCTCTACAGATCTGCTGATTGGATTTGGTAATTGTGTGTTGGTTATTGCTGTGCAACATGTGTCCCTACAATCTTGCTTGTAACTATATGTAGCATGCAGGTCTACATTAGGTGGTCATCTGGCATATTGACATGTTGTCTTCTGACACTTTACATAAAGTGTAAACATATATGTTTTATTCACTGAGTACTGGTACCAACCGGTTTGCTGCCTGTCTCCCTTAAATAACCGACCAGATGTACGCAGCATAGTCCATGCCAACATATGGTCAGTCTTGTGATGATCAGAGATCTCATGGTGAAACGGCCGCACACGCTCATAATTATGTTATAACAACAACAGAACTACCGTAGCTATCAAGTATCATAATGTGCAGCTTTCAACTCTGCATACAAAATTTGCCAAATTCACCATGAATGAAATGTCAGACAAAAAGCAGTGCCAGTACTCTATATATATAGTACACACGCTCACTGCACAAACCCCCAAACCTACCCGCAGTAAGCTCAAGACTTGGATGTGGCAACTGTACTACTAGTATAGTATACTCAAATGTTCCAAACTGGCCGTGCGTTTGCATTGCAGTGGCAAGTGACTTTATAGTTTTCTGGCCAAATCAGACAACAGGAGCACAATTATTTGCAATAAGGCTGCTGGGCGCTCTATATGCACCGCATGGCCACAGTCACCTACCTCAAAACAGCATGCTGTACAAGCATGGGCGGTGTTGCCAACAAAGTTTGTCTTGACAGATGACTGGCATAGCTTGTGCATGTCTGGTTCTGATGTACCAACAGTTTGTGAACACAGAACATTCAATTTGACAGAGTTTGCCAAGTGTTTGGCAAGCCTGACAAACTTGATGTCCTCTGACCCCGCAATGAATACAAGCCGGGGGGTCGCCTCAGATAAGAGGTCTCTCACAAAAGGTTGAGAGCCACTAGACATGCCCATCAGTGCTTGGGCCTCTCCACCAGAATGATTTTGCCCACCTTGCCTCTGTCCAAGCAAAAACCGAAACCTGTAGCACAAGCTTTTTCATCAGCAATGAGTCATGCACAGGTTTGTCAGCCAGCACTGGCGAGAGACAAATTGGTTTATTAACGGCACAAGGCTGTCTGACATTGACGACAATTGGCATGGGCACATGTGCAGACACGCTTTGCTCAACAATGTACATGTGAGGATTGGATGACCAACCTCGTTAAAAAAAAGGCTTTCAGACACATGATGTATAGTTTGTAGCTTACTTAGGGTGTCTGCACAAGGTTCTCCACATGGGCTGTGAATACCACGAGTCCACAAAAGCTGTCAAGCCTTCAGCATCAATTGTGGCAGCCAGAGCCATGTCCCTGGTCAGTCTGCCAGAAGCCTCCTTGATGCCTGCTCAATGCAAAGCCTTTGTTCAAACACTATTTATTGCATTTGCTGCATTGCACAATCTATACTTGACATACGTTGGCTTTTACTAAAGTTTACTTTGAACCCATGAAGTAAATAAAAGGTATCCCCTGGCTGGCTTTGTTGACGGTTGAGTGCAGGTCTAGTAAAACTACCTATGCATGCAAAATATTTGATACCTCAAGCAGCTCATTCTGAACTATGCCACCCAGTCTTGCATGCAAAAGCAAGCATTGAACCTTACCTGCAATGCCTGCACTTCCTGAGATGCTGACGACCATCTTGAACTTATCCCCAAAGTGAGTTGAGAGATACAGAGCAAGGCGGGCACCCAGGGAGTACCCCACCAGCACAACTTCTCGGGAGCTGCCAGGTAGGATAGCATTGATTGCTGCCATTACTGCTACAGCAGCTGCTTCAAATTCATACGTCTCAGACCCTACAACGGAAAGGTCAAGTGAAACATAGCACAATCTTGCACAGCTTATCCTGGCAGTGGCATCTGGTTGTGAGCTTTGTCTCCACCATTCGCATGGCAGCATGGCAGCCAGTGCATGAGCAGCAATACTTGCATTGAAGAAGTTTGTAAGAACGAAACAGATGCAAGTAGTTATCAGCATGCATACGCACACCAGACTGACATGTTGCAAAAAGCCTGAAGTGAGCAAAGCATGCATATGCATCTAGTGCAGTAGTGACTGTCACAGTCACTGCTGCTTCTTGCATGCTCATACCTTGTGAGTCCACCTTGCTTCTGCCATGACCTGGCAGATCCAGGGAAAAACACTGGTGTGCCATGGCCAGAGACTGCATGATAGGCAGCCAGTCATCACCACTCCCCAGGAAGCCATGCAAGAAGACACACACTGGCTTCTCCACACCACTCTTTGGGCTACCAAACGGCTGTTGCTGCTGTCCATCATTTGCCGAGGATGCTGCATGAGCGCTTCTGTCCCCTGATGACAACTGGCTGTCTGTTGTTACAGTATGAAAAGAACCGTCTGCTGGATGCATCTCATGGATATAAAAGTTGTACTGTCCACAAGAAGTCTTCACCACACAGCGTCTTGAGAGGTGGCTTGGTATACTTGCAGGCTGGAATACAATGGCTGGCAGGCGCAGCTGCCCATCACCAAGCATATGGCTGTACACTGACACATTCTCTGATTGATCAGTGTATAAGGAGCAAGCCATGACAAGGACGCTGTGGGCTGCTTCAAGACTGACTGCAAGTCGTTCTGCCCCATGCAGTCTTACTAGGCCAGTCTCTGGGCTACGCTTGAACCAAGACTCAGTAGCCAGACCATGGGCAGCTGAGGCCGGCAAGCAGTGTGTAGAAACAGGGCTGGTCTTAGCCTGTGGCCTTGTAACGGAGCTGGTGCTGGGTTGACTTGGTCGAAGGTGCAGCTCATTGACAGCATGCGATAAGCATGCATACTGAGCTAGTCCAATACTACTCTCAAAAGCTGAGCTGATGATGACCTGCAGGCAGAAACGGGCAAGGTGAGACATGTCACGGGCACCTTGCAGCCTGACATCATGTACAAGAGACAAAGCTGTCCCTGATACCAGTCAAGCAGACAGCCATGAGCAAGCCATGTCCAGCTGGTTATGTGCAATGGCCATATTTCAATGCTCAGGTGCAATGACCAAGCAATGATTGCTGCCTGCCTCATGAAATACACAACCACGCTGTGTATCTGCCTGCATGTGAAGACATGTACCCAACAGTGCAAAAACAGCAAGATCCCAGACAGGCGCATGTCTGAAGCTGTGCTTGGGCCTCACATCATGCTGCTTGTGAATGCATGCGCTTTCTTAACTGCCTGTTTCAATTGGAAAGTTCAGAATGTGGCAATACAACCATTGCGCAAGTACCTTAATTCCTTGAGTGGCTGCCCAGTGACTTAAGGACAGGGCTCTCTCAAAGCCTCCAATCATGCCTGGTTTTGCAACCAAGGCTACAACTGCCCCATGACCTAGCTCTGCCATCTGCTGCTGCAACCTTTGTTCAGGACGCAAAGCTAAGCTGTATCTGAAGAGACCTTGCCCTGAAAAGGCTTCATCTAGCGTCTCATCAAGGGCCATGGGAATGCGTGTCTGGCCAAAGAACGCTGCTAGATCCCGTGTGTCTTGAACAGGTTCCTCTATGTACTGCAGGTCATAGAACATTACCTGACAAGCCTGGCAGCTTGTCAATTGCTGCTGGCAGCTGGTCTGTGTTTGATGACCAAATTGTAGCCACATGCAGCCCCATCTGGCGGCAAACAGTCTGCCTTGACACTCACAACAGCACGAAGCTTGTCCAACAAAATACAGCTCATCACACCATGTATGAATGTAACTCACCTGCAGGCCTGCTGCTTTCACAGCATGCCCAAATGCAACAGCCTGGTTGAGGCTCCACTTCCTGTTGGCATCAGCTCTCAAAGCAATCCCAGGTCCTATAGCCTGTCTGACTGCCACAAGAACTTCGGCATCACGCAGTGAGTCCTCTTGTCTTCCGACCTGCAATCACAAGCAGCTTGCACAACTCCAGGCACATGCTGATGTAGCAGGCAGACAAGCGCATCACACTGCCACTGTTGTTTACATGAGCTACTGATGCAGGCCGTCGCAAGATGTGTAGTGCTTATCACCATGTGCTGCGAGGTGTGCTTTGCATGCACGCATGTGATGCCTGCAATGCGCAACACCAGCTTGTTTGCTTGAGTGCTGCAGTACATGATCAGCACGTGAGGCAGCATACCTTGATCTTGAGAGCACAGTAGCCCTGGGCCACCATGTCAAGGGCTTCCTGTGTACACGCTTCTATGGTACCGCACCAATCCAGCAAGCCATTCACCAGGACAGCCTCAGGGGGCTGTGCCAGGTCAGCAGATGTTGCTGGCAGAGGTGCTTCCTGTCTATGTAGCAATTTGGCAAGGGGTATGTTGTGAGCCTGAGCCAGGACTGTCAGCAGCGCTCCTTCCAAGCCACACCTAACGGAAGGGTACAGGTTTGCTGGATCCAGTCCAACCTTCTGCTTGATCCAGCTGCTGATTCTGCCCTGCAGCAGAATAGTGCGGCTTGATTCATACAAATAGTTTGCAACTTGCACAAGAGCCTGACTGTAGAGGGGCCTGGCTTGCCAACGTTCCTACCTTGCCTGCCTAGCTGACTTGCTGCAACAGGATCAAGCATGGCAAGGTCAAATAACTTAGTTCATGTCCATGACCACAAGACCAGCATTTACAGTGGACAATTTGTGGTCGTAGTTGCTGTTACACGTTACAGCGCAGGTGCAAGTGTGTCTTGCAGTGAACGGAGAAGAGTACCTGCATCATGGACAGCGTCAAGGGCACCTCTACGCCCTTCATCGCGTGGCATACCAGGCACAACTGCTGCTCTGCCTGCTCAATGCTCTCAATGTGCAGACCTGCATGCATCATTTGAGAACTGACAATCTACTCCTTGCATAATATGCACCCAAGCTTTTCGACAACAAGCACTGCCCAGCAATGCAGGCTTACACATGCAAGAAAAGAGGGATGACAGGGCAAGAGTAAAAGGCCTTTACCTGGTAGAGGAGCCACTTCACCCACGCCATGGAAGCAGTGGTTGCCTTGTTTCAGCGCAAGCTGGAGCATAAGTCCATGACGACCGTGTGCTGGGGCTCCTGTTGTCAGGGGCTTTTGCAAAGGCAGAGTATACCTCTGCCAAGTAGCAGATGATACAGACAAAGGCCAAGAAAATGTGGTGATCCCAAGAGAGCCTGCACTGAGACCAAAATGATGTGTGAAAACAGATCCTTGATTGCTGTTCATGACACTGCTGACTGATTGCTTGCTCTATGCTGTGTAGCCAATGCGGTACTGACTTCAGCATCACACCAGCATATGATGTCAGCTGCTGCATGATCGAGATCTTCTTGTGCGTGAAATTTGCCAATCAACCTGAAAGTGAGCTGCAAGGTGGCATTCTTGGCATACAGTGCAAGTTTTGAGAGCCAAGCAGTCAACAATGGCATACATATTATGCGCTCTCAAACAATGGGCACGCTGCACTGCCAGTAACAAAGGCAACATATGTCACAATTGTGCAGCTCACCTGGAGGTGACATAGTCAGCAAGCGCATCGCATGGCGCACAGCCTGCTGCACAGCGGCTTGTAGCTGCCTGTGCTGGTCTACATTGCTGTCCCTGCCCGTCATGACCTCCACCACTGAGTGCCTATGAAGTGCCCAAGCTGAGTGCAAGGCAGGTGACAGCTCCTCCAGGCTGCCCACCCTCTGATGAGCAATGCCTTGGGCTCGGCACATGCCTGCAACCACATGCAGTCATGAAGCCAAGCAGCAAGCTTGTGGGCTGCACGTTCATATACTACCAACTCTGCAACCTGCTAGTCAGCCCACTTCAGGCAAACCAAGCAAGACTTGCAAGATTCTTGTGTGGCTTTGATTAGTGACACATTTTGCACAGGGCTGATACAGCGGCCCTACCTGCTAGGTCTACGTTCTGTGGTGTGGCCCAGAGGGGGGTGAAGATGTCAAGCGGCAGGGAGTCAGCAATGGGCAGGAAGCTGAAGATGCCACCGCCGCCATTGTTGACCAACACCACTGTCAAGGCTGCCTGCAAATCCCCTGTACACCAGCGCATGCTAGGAATATTGCTGATGATTAGCCAGTTTGTGTACCATGGCCAATCTGGGAGACCAATCCGGACACATAGGTCAACACCGTGTTAACATATTGCAGACTTGGCATGCCAGCAGTTTGTAACCTTGTATTACCCCTGCAGGTAGCCTATGCTTGCAGCACCTGAGAGCTGTACTTTGATGGACTGGTTGACCTGGTGTGGGAATCAGATAGATGCCAAGCAAGAGAGCTGACCTGTTCTGAGCATGTTGAGGCCATTGATGTCATGCAGGAAGGAAATATCTCCCACAACCAGAGTGGTGGGTCTCTTCAGGCCAGCAGCAAAGCCAGCAGCAGTGCTCAGTACTCCGTCAATGCCACTGGCCCCCCTGTTGGACCCCACAGCAACCCCCACACCAACATCCAAAACCCCCTGGCATGGCTTGGAACTAGAGTTGTGGACCCTTGCTGGGGTGTATGAGGTGCTAGCTTGGGCATTTGAGCACTGCCGCTGCCAGGTGGCATACATGTCCATATCGCGCACTGGCATGCTGTTGCCAATGAACAGTCCATTGCCTGCAAAACAGATCAAGCAATCTAGAAGTGATCCTGAGAAATTGACATTTCTTGGTCTTGCACGTCTGCATACCTACAAGCATGTATATTCAGTTGCTATACCCCAAACAGGTGTCAAGACATGGCAGTTGAGTGCGCACCTGATGGTAGTTGCTCTGAGATGCTTCTGGCCACAAAAGGCTCGCTCAGATGTTGCTCACGGCTGAGCCAGGCATCAATCTCGTGATGAGCTACATCATTCAAAGCATCCAACAGCTGCTTATATTGCTTGGCCTGTTGCCCAGACTCATCCTTACTTGCGTCCTGCATTAATACAGCGTTGTCAACCACTCTTCTGACCTGAATGGCATACCTACGGCCCCGCAAGTTTATTGGCAGCGTTTCTTCTGTTGCAACCAAAGTTGGCAAGCTTTTGCATGACCAAAGACAACTGGACATGTGTGCAAGCTACGTGTTAAACATGTTCAAGGCAGCCCAGCAAGGCAAACCTGAGACAAAAGATGTGCAAGGTGTGGAAGGGGCATCTGCACGCGCTGGCTGACGAGATATTTCTCGTCCAAGCGCTTGCTACTGGCATCGGCATGTATCCAAGCCATTGGCGCCCTGCAACCCCCGCACACAATCACACATTTCAGAATGGCATCAAACACTGCCTTGCATTTTGCACTTGCGATCAGCATGAAGGTGCCCACATATGTGGGTTCAACTTGATGTTGTCAGAGAAGTCTGGAATGTACATGTGTGGTGGTCACATGGTCTTTGTTGTCATAAACAGCAGCCCAAGCTGAGAGTGACTTACAGGTCTTCATCATCAAGAGCCGACCACTCCAGGAACTGCATTACTCTTTTGGACACAAGGTGGTTGCCCAGCTGCAGCACCACTTCTGGCTTCAGAGCTGGCCAGGCTGCCTTTTCCAGCAGCACTTGGTCAAAGTGATGCAAGATGACATACTCCCTGGAAGCAGCCTCAGTCATGCCCACCCTCAGCCCTGCATACATATCTCATGTTCTGCCCACGCAGTCATTGTTACGTCACAACATTGTTGGCTTGCACTTCTGAGAGCACCTGCTACGAATCAGTAGGTCCTGCAAAAATGGTCAACACTGAGCTGCATTTGCACAGTTGAAGTCGAAGCAGAGCAGCATATGATGTGCATGTCATTTGTGAGTACAAGCTTAACGGCCAAGATGGCACTCATCCTGACAGTCACCATTATGCAGCCATGCAGCGCAGCAGCATCAGCAAGACACCTGAGAGAGCATCAGCAACAACAGGCCAGCCCAAGGCTTTGCAAATGTTTAGGGCTGCCATGACATCTTCAGGTGATGTCAACTCTGCCACAACCAGCAGTCCCCTTTCAGCAGAGCGCAGAGTGGCTATGAGGTCAGCCATACCCGGGGGGCCTGCCATCATGCCGCTGGGGCTTGCCTGTGTGATGGGAGTTGAAAAAGGGGCATTGGAAGTGAGCCAATGCTTCATGCCCTGCATACAGGCTGGATCATTGAACATGCCTGACTTTACACAACATATGCTGCTGCACCGCTGAGGATTACAAAAGTACAAAAGAGAAAGGTGCTCAACCAATGTCATTGCACAGTTACATTTATACTGCGCGCAAGGCCTCAACAAATGAAGCCAAAGAGAGCCATGCTGTGAATTGAGGAATGACTGAGGGGCATTGAGGTTAATCCACCTTGAGCAGTGAGTGAGGCCAATCAGCAGCAGCAGGTGCTAGGGGCTCCCTGAACTGGCAGTTGATGTGCACAGGCCCTGCTGGTGTGCCAGTGGCAAAGCGCACAGCTGCATCGGCACTGGTCAACAAGCCTCTGACAGGGACCACATGGTCAGGCGGAGGCACATCAATGACCCAGCGCGTGTACCCCCCAAAGATCTTGACTTGGTCAATTGTCTGATTTGCGCCGGTGTCGCGCATCTCAGATGGTCTGTCAGCCGTGATGAGCAGCATGGGGATGTTGCTTTGTGAGGCCTCCACCACTGCTGGCAGCAGGTTGGCTACCGCAGTGCCAGAGCTGGTGATGACTGCTGCAGGCAACCTGCACGCCACACACAACTTCACATGGCTTTGCTGCAGAAGGCACCTGCGGCAAGCACCTTGGCCAGAGGCTTCCGGGAACAGAGCATGAGAGGCACAGGATGAGCAGGCAGCATGCATCATATCTTGGTGACCATTCAGTCAGTAGTGAAAATGCCCAGTGCACAAGCAAGGGCTGTATCCCAGACTGCTGTATGTACAAGCTGCTTTGTACAGGGGCTCACCCAGTGGAGCGTGCATGGCCCACGACCCAGAAGCCCAGTGAGCGCTCATCAATGCAGGTCATGACACGAGCTCGTGGGTGCATGGCCACAGCCAGGGTCAAAGCTGACGACCGAGAGCCTGCACCAACAGGAAAAGCAATGAAAGTAGCAATAGGACCAGGGGTAATTCCATGATGCATCAAACATCTGTGTACACAGCCAATAAATTGATGAAAGAATGACATTTTGCACCTGGACTGCCCTGCTTACAGACACTTGACAGGTTGCTTTATAGCAACAGGGAAATGCATTGTGACTGCATTTTGACTGCAAAAATATGTAAGAGGCCACAACACAAGAGACCAGTTCACTCTGTTGACCACCAACCCAATTGCCCTGATAGTATGTGCTCTGCAATGGCAGTTTGAGACAGTCGTGCGAGCGTCACGTGGTGATGTACCTGGTGCAACAGCAAAGGTGTTGACTCCCAAGCGGCACAGCTCCTCCACCAGAGCTCTGGCAGACAGCAAGTTGACATTGGGGGAGGCAGGCAGAGGTGGTAAGGGCTGCAGCAGCACTTGGAACTGGCGAGCCTTCAGCTCCAGCTCCTGTCACCATCAAGGAAGCTGTCAGCAAACATTGAAGCAGATGACTGAGAAGACATTTGAACAAAAGACAGCAAGACAACAAGGCTTGCACCAGATGTGCGTGCACAAGGGGGCTGCAGCCTTAGACATTGTTTCAAGCAGGCTCAGGCATTTAGAAAGGGCAAAAGGTGACTGACCTGCCATTCAGCCTCTGGAGTAGAGCCTTTGACAATGCCAACACCAGCATATAACGAGATGGTGTGCATAGCTGCTGCTGTAGCACTGCCATTGCCCTGGACACTGCCACTATTGCTGCCATTGTTGCTACCATTGCCATTGGCTTGGCTGGAGGCACTGTGTCTTGTTTGCAAGCTGCCCAAAGGTATCTGAGGATCAGCATGTATGAGCGCAGACCTGATGGCCACTACAAATTCAGCTGCAGAGCCAGAGAGCCAGCCAAAGGGTCCAGAGTAGAAGCCCCTGTCAAACATCTCCTGACTAGCCAGAACATCTTTAGCTGCACCTCTTGGGCGGCCACATACTGCTGGTGTGGGGTGCAGGGCAGCCTGCACACAATAATGCAAAAGTGGCTGCTAAATAAATCATCATGACGTGAGCATAGGAGCTGGGCTTGTGGTGGCACAGCTGCACTGTAGGCAGGCACACCACATGTTGTTGATATGAGGTGTTACGCTATGCTCACGGCATTCAATCTTTGCCTGATCTGCAGGTATACATACTCCTGGTATGCCAGAGACAAGCCATGCAGATGCCTTTTTTTCCCAGTTTATTACTTTGCAGTCTGGGGTTAGAACTTTTGGTACCAATGACTCACCAGCAGCTGAGCATCATTAGCAGATAACTTGAGAGTGCCGGACAGGCGGCCATACAGGTGCTGTACAGCTGCTTGTTTCAGCACAGACTTCTCTGTATCCAGCTTCACCTGGCTGCACACCTCCAACAGGGCGTCCCTCACAAAGTCCCTCACCAAAGTGAACTCCACATGATCCTTTGGGCTGCGCAGTAGATCCAGGGCATACCAAAAGTCTTTCTCAACGTCACCTGCATACACAGAGCTGCTCAAGCTTGCAAGAGCAACCATTTTAGGAGTCCAGATGCGCTTTGCAATAAACGTTGCTTGAGAAGAGCATATGTATTTCCATGATCTGATGATCTGAGCAGACGTGAATACTCCCCGGCTATGCACAGGTAAGCAGGACTGACAGGCTCACTCACAAGCCTACCTGCAAGCCCTCTTGGTCTTGTAGCAGCCACAGCTTCTGAGGCAACATGCGAGCCTGACCTGACATACAGCTGCTCAGGTGTGCTGCCTAGAAAGCAAGTCCCGTCAGGCAGCTGCAGGTAGATCTGGTATGATCTAGGATCTCTCTCCTGCACTTGCATGCAACAGCTGAAATGCAAGGAAAACCAAATAGTTTGTGGTTATCTTGCTGTTGACTGCAACAGAACAGCTTCCTCACAAGACTGAAACAATACAGCTTCCTCACAATTTGCCTGAGACATGTTGACCTTCTACATTATTTGCCATGCAGTTTATGAGACAAAGATGGCAGGGATGACAACAGGACAAACCTGCAGGGCATGCAGCAAAGCGAGTGGGTCTAATTTGCCGCTGAACTTGACATCCGAGCGGCGCGCCAGCACCACTTTGGTTAGGGCTGAGGGTTCCTCCAAAAGGGCTGTTCCAGCCCCTTCAAAACCCCCATCCAAGGCTGCCAGCAGTTGGTCTAAGCCCTCTTGCCCATTCACTTCATACTCTGCCTTTGCTATGTCAGGCTCCACCTGCGAGGCATGACAGCAATGTTTCAGAGCAGGCCATGGATGAGGCCATGGGTGAGCCCATGCATGAGCCCAAACCCACATGAGGTAGTTCTGCCCTCTGTCCCCCTTCAAGCCATTCATGTCACAAGGAACTGCTGCTTGCATTGTGCTTGCATCCACACATGCAGACAGTCACAGCTTGTATGACAGCTTCCAGCTGCACATTTTCAACTAACAGGGGTGCACACCTGGTTGAGTTGTGGGAGCCGGTCTGTGCGAACGGCAGAGGTGGCCAAGGCATCGTGCAGAGGCTGCATCAGATGGCTCCACCCTTCCTGATCTGGAATGTGCGCCACAGAGTGCCTGTGCACCTGCAGGATGAGATGCAGGCTCCAGCCAAGCTTAAAGCTAGTCTCGCAGCATGTCAAGCATTCTGCACCACACTGTGCGGATCAAAACAGGTCACAGCAGTATGTGGGCTTCAACCTGCATCTTGGCTTGCAAATTTAAGCAGGGAAGTCAGACAAAGGGTTGTTTCCTTGCATATATCTGAAACAAGTAGTGTACCTGTAAGGCAGGGGCAGCAGGCACAGCTGGTGCCTTCACACCATCCAGAGTTGCCACTGCATGAGCCACTGCATCCTGCACACTGCTAAATCCTCTGCTGCTGTCACAGCTGTCCTGAGACTCAGCAGCGTGTGCCTGCCAGCTACCATGTAGGGAGTTTGTGTGAGCTGCTTGTGCATGCCAAGCAACATTGCAGGAGAGCACAGTGCAGCCAGAAACCTCGAGCATCTCCAGCCTGAAACACACAATCAAGCAGTCAATCCGAGGAACAAATATTTGAGCCAAGTAAAGCATATGCATGTGATGATGGTCTGCGTCGCCAAGGAGCTGTGCACCTTGAGATGACATGAGCAGAGACAATATCCCTCGCAATGGTGAATGACTGCAGTGCCTATACAGAGCAGCAATACCTTGGCAGCATGAAGCAGTACGACCCAAAGTCAGCCCATTCAGGGTGTGGAGGCTGACTGGTATTGAAGCGGGTGCCGCCAAGCACTCTGAGGCGGGGGTGATCAGGTGAAAGGAAGCTGGACATCTCCTGTACTGTCTCTGAACTCAATGGCTGACCTGACCTGCCATGCCATAGCCAAGCTGCTCCTGCCCCTGTACATGCACCCTCATACTGTCAGCACCTCTCTATGCAACACCTGCATTGGTACTTCAGCTTGCACGCATGGTGTCAGACGCAACTGCTTCAACTCATTGTGAAGGACATTGTGCGCATTCAAAAGCCAAGAGTCTGGTATGGTGCAGGGGCAATGACATACCTGCAACAGCACCTACTCCTGCGGTGGCAGCCTCAGCAGCTGCAGCGCCAGCAGTGCCTGGAGCTGATGACTGACGGGGGGAGAAGTACACCTGTGGCTGCAGCAATGATTGCTTGTCGCTTTGAGGCTTTGGCTGTCCTTGCAGCCACTGCAGGGCTGTCAAGCCCCTTGGCAATGGTACCTGTTGCACATTGCAAGCTCTATGTCACAATTGATAAGCCTTGTACGTCGCGTAAGGAGCATCATGTTGCTGATAGCAATGATATCCATTCCAAAGCAAACAATGACAAGAAACAGACATAGCAACAGATGCTGCATGCAAAGATTGCAAGGATACACTGTTCTAGCTCGCCACCAGCACGATCTACCTGGGAGAGGCTGATAATGCCTCTGTTTCTGCTGCTGTTGTCATGCAGCTATGCTGTTAACAATGTGAACTGCAGTAACGCTGGTGAAGCATTTGAGGCTGACCTCCAGACGTACCACCCCACTGCTGTAGTGCTGGTATCTGATAGCCAATTCATTAACAGCTGCTTTCAGACTTTCCACACCAGCCGCATAGTTTGTCTGCATAGCATGCTGCTATGGTAAGTGGCCAAAGCTACAATTGTAATATACATGGGCGACAACTTGCAGATAACGTCAAGGAAAGCTTTGCTGCTTGTGTAAGGTGTCTCAGCAGATGCAGTGTTATGATTGCCCGGCAGCAATAGGACTGCATGCACACCTCAGCCATCAATGAGGTTGATATACAGATCAGAGGTTGTCCCAAAGTGATCTGCTCTGAGCAAATATTTTCTGCTCCAACAGAGGTTGGATCAGCTGGCAGCAATTGTGCCTGTAAATTTTCGATAGCTGAAGCAATCAAAGGACTGTGAGCTGCACTCTGCCTTGCTGCAAACATGTGCGACCGTCTGGAGGCACTTGCAGAGTTGCTTGCAGGAGATGTGACAGCTCTGTACAAGCCTTTTGTGTATCTGACATCTGGCCTGGCAAAATGGCAGACATGCCGCCTGCAGGGCACAAGAGCAGTGCCGGTTTACATACTATATGTTGCAACACTGTCTCGTGTTCGCTGCGAAAGTCAGTTCTGAGCTGTTTGCCGCACCTGGGACACCCCTGCACGGTGCCCGAATGACGTGCCTCTGCGTTCGATAGCGACATGACGCAGCAAGATTGACTACGTATGAACCGTGAACAACATCTAAAGCTGCCGTCAAGTGGAAACACCTGTCCGCTCACACAAGCCGCTTGCGTGCTGCGCAACACGAGCACTTGCGGCTCGTCATGACAGGCAACTCCAGCAAGTATTTTAACAAGATAGTACCTCAGCTGCTTTGACGCCTTGCGCGCTGTCAACCACCAAGCGCGCGTTGGACGTCGACGTTTGCGCAAGCGCTTACCATGCTGCGAGGAGACGAACCGGTGGGCAACGTTCGCATATCATGATCCTGATCTTTATGGGGCAAAATGACTAATGGATGTCATTACCAGATTTGTGTTCGAAGAGCAATTGCTGGGCATCAATGCCGTTGCATCAATGCAGGAACACAATCAGCTTCAAAAACAGCCCACTGATCAGCCCACAATGATGAGAGTAAATTGCATTGCTGGCACAGGTTGTTGACAGCAGACGTTAGAACCGTCATTAGATGCCTTGCTCTCAGGAACAGCTGTCGGTCAGCAATTGCAAACTTTGCAAAGACTGCAGCATTATCAGTATTGCAAACACAACAAAGCACCGGATGTTACAGACATGTGTGTCAGTGCCACTGACAACAGTGTTGTCTGTAACACAACAACCTAGGCAGTTAATTGGCTCTGCTGGAGCTCGTCATTTCAACGAATTCAGCCTTTGTGATGTGTTTGACCCATATCTTTCGAACTCGTATCGTACAGACGCAGTCTAGCAGCGGCCAAGTGGATGTCACATGTATTGATCACTGTCTGACTGGCGAATGCCAAATGCCTGTTTTGATTGTAACTGCATTGTGAATGCTACAAAATCACGCTACAGTATATACTAGTACATAATCGAGCAAGAGACTCGTATTCTGATGTATCATTGTCTGATGTCAAAATTTCTGAACGCCTCATTACCGGTCACAAATGGCAGACGCATGGTCACAAGCAGATGACAGCAAATGCACAAGCAAGCGTGTTGTACTTGTGTTACATTTTTTCACATTCGCGTTATAACTCCAGGACCTGCTGTATCAGCTGACAAATGGGCCATACTCCTTACTGAGTGCTTGTTGACAGCTCGAGTCTTGGACAGGGCCTTTGCAGTTGACAGCACAGCATTTGTAAGCCTGCAGGCAATACAGAAGGTAACCAATCCTCAAATGCGCAAACCTGGAGATTTCTGTCTCACAGCATCTACAGCACTGACAGCAGCATTAATAAGGGGTTTGTGCTCATATAAAATGCCAGGATAGAGGCAAAGCAACATGCGTATAGCATTTGAGGCTATTGCAACTTTGCTGCAAGGTGTGTGCTCATTGAACGTCCCAACATCAGAGGCCTTCAGCAAAGATCTTTATTCATCTATAAATGCATTACGTTGCATTTACATGTATCACAATGCAACGATTGCCACACAGGCTTACACAGCTTACGCTTGCTGCAGACATGCAGTGCTGCACAGTTAAGCTGGTTTGCATGCAAGTTCTCACAATGTAATCCAGCATGACAGTATAACTGCGACGCTACATGCAAGTTGAGGTGCATGCCAAAGCAGCTACAACACTGTCCATGCCTGCTGCCGTGACTGGCTTTGTTGTTGCAGCTGCTGCAACATACCTGTCACTCTCTGCAACAGCCAGAAAGCCTGGTGTGGAGTCATTCAAAACATCTGCATGCTGGCTATGTACTATGCATCTCCCTTCTGGCTGCCATCCCAGCCATGGCAGGGGCCTAGCTTGGTGACTCTGTCTGACAGCATCAACACCTGCTTGGATGTCACTAGGCAAAGCTTGCCCAGAAGTACATGTGCCTGCAGCAATGCAGAGCTCTTGGTATTGCCTCTCTGGCCGCTAATGCTGAGAAATGAGATGTTACAGCAATTGCAATGAAAGAAAATGTCTCTTCTTACACCCTGACATCAGCACAAAGGCTTACAATACTGTAGTTTCAAGTGCTGTTGCTGTGGCCAGACAATGTATGCAAATGAAGCCATGGATTTTGTGTGACTTGCATAGCATGTAATGACAAACAGCCACAGCGATCACAACAACTTATGGACAGTGTCTGTTCAACCAGCTTGCCTTTATGACCAAGGTACCTGGAGACAGCTCTGCTGGTGTAGACATGATGCTTTGTTGCAAAGCATGCAGGCGTGGGGTCTGACATGCTTCCTGCATCCTGCTGACACCTGACAGAATTGTCTGGTATGCCTGCTGCATAGCAGCCCGCAGTTTGGGCTGAAGCTCTCTGGAAGTGACTTCTAACTGATGCTGTGTAGCACCAGCTGTTTCACGCTTCGTTTCAGCGTCAACCTAAACGACAAAAAAAAACAGGTCAGATGACTTTATGGCTGATAAATTGGATGCTATGCAGTGATATACGTTTTTTTCTGCTTGACTGTTTCTTAGCAGGAAACCTGAACAGTCTGCAAATGAAAACTTTGTAGTTTTGCCTTGGGCGTTAGTGACTGACTTCTTCACCATGGCAATTGACACAACTTGGAAGCAAAAACAACAACAAACTCGCATAATAGGCCATCATAAAATTGCGCATTCATCATGTTCTCACCTCAGCACTCTGTGACTCAGAGTCCATCAGTTGATCTTCCTGGCAAGCATTGCCTAGCCAATGGAAGAAGATGTCTACATGATGCTGAGCCTCCCGGCACTGAGCAACCATGCATTGCCCCTCCTTCAGGCTGTCACTATGGCGCATAAGCTTATTAGCATTCCTCAGGAGGTCAAGCTCATAAGGGCTCAGTGAATGATTAGATTGTTGCAGTAGGTGGCGTTGTAGGCTGGCTACATTGTGGCACAGCTTGTAACGGCTCTGATGAAGGGACTGGAGGCTTCTCAACTTAGCTTGACATTTTTTGAGCAGCATCAATGCATGATCTGATGCAAGTTGTACCTGCACAGCAATGTTGATGAGGACATATGGCTGATGAGTCGCTCAGCTTGTTGTGTATTGCAAGACAAAGGATGAGCCCCTTCAGCGCTTCCGCTACAAGCAACAATGCGTGCTATACTGTATGCAGTGCCAAGATGCCCCGCAGAAATCAATGATGCATGTGTGCCACAGCATGTGCCCCACCCAAGCCCAGCCGTCTGCGGTGGCACAAAGCTGCCTTACTTGCTGCAGATACTGCATTGCCAGCGAGCCGCTCTGCTTGGCACAAAAATCAGCTTGCTGAGTTTGCTGCCCATCCTGCAGCAGATCCTACATACATAGACCTGTATCCTTGGCAAAGGTGTACATAATGCAACACCACTAGTGAGTTTGTCTGGTAAGCAACGCCAGCAGGCTCCAGCATGTGACCTTGCTTTGGCATGATGTGCGCCCCAACTATCAGTAAATCACCTGTGGGTATGGTGGCAGGGCTGCAGTGATGTGATGCTGGCATAACGTGTGCTTGAGGACATGCTGAAAAGCTCCGGTGTGCACCAGCACCCAAGCAAAAGCAAGCAACAGCTCTCTGCATGTCACAGCTATTTGACATAACTTGCTTTATACAAGGCAGTTGCGCTTCTGGTGTTTGTCAAACAGGAAGCAAGCAGCGTTGGAACACAGCATGCTTGCGGTTCAGCCATCAAAAGCACATTTGTAAATTTAATGCTGGGTCAGGCAACAAACAAGCATCACCTGCTGTCAGAATGAGCGTCAGCTAAGTAAAAGCTGGCACGTGCATACCCATGCTGCTGCAAGTAAACACTGACCAGCTGCTGACCTGCATACATTCTCACTGTCCGAGGAAGTGATAAGAGGTACATGGCAACTTTGTAAATGTGTTCTGAGTGCAATGACACCTTCAGCTGGCAATCTGGGCCCCTGAGGCACATAATCAACTTGACTCCGGAAGTCTTGCAGCAAAGTGTGTGCTGAGTCCGGAAAGCCAGCCAAGCTTAACACCACCAGGTCATGCAGGGCCTTCCCAAAAACTTCCTCCTTCGTACCACACAACGACAAAGTGTTCGACTGCGCCCGCCAAAGAGTTGTGATCGTAACGATCGGCAAGCGTACCACAGGGCCTCCGGACTTAGCTTGTCTGATTTTTTCCGGGGTCAGACCAGCCACACCAAGTAGGTGCAACGAGGAGCAAACAAAGTTCAACGCATCTCGTAGGTGCTGGTGCGACGCTGTTGCCATACACAGGTGAACACTGTGACATCCCGTTTAAATAGTACAATCAAGTGACTTAGAGCGAGGTTCTCTTGATCAAAAGCAGTGCTGCAGAGTTATGGAAACAGGAGTGTCATAGGCATTGAACGAAGGCGCCATGGCGGAAAGCATTCTATTGGCTTGAGGACAGCCTCCTTACACTGTGATGAGTGCACGCATGCCGTGCATTTACACGTCAGTCGTTCTGCCTAGCATTCAAAGACTGCTCGGTGATCAGCAAACTTCCTCTACCCGTCGGGGCTGCCAGTTGCTTGCCTCAATTGACACGGAAGCTGTGGGATAGGCTCTTTGCGGTTGCAACTCTGGACGGCCTTGCCTGACCAGATTCTACAGCTCTAAAGCACACTGTGATTTGTGGGCAATTTTTGCACAATGAGTCTTGGCTCAGAAGCTGCACAAGAGATTGTATGGCCAGAAGATTTGCTTGATGCGGACAGCAGCATATCTGTAGAGGACCGCGCTGCTTCTCAGAGTCCAGATGGCTGGAAAGGCTTACACAGCGGTTCAGAACAAAACATACCAAAGAACGAATCCCAAACAGCCAGTGATTCTGTAGATCTGTCGTCCACAAACGAACACTGGGATCACGACGATCGCAACACCGATGGGAGCAACCTGAGGTATGTTACCAGTTCTGTTCTTTCTTGTGTTTTATGCAAGGAGTGAAGCACCTCCCCAAGGCAAAGCCTACATCATTCTATTTGCTTCAGATCAGTCTCACCTACAAATTATGCAAGGTCTGAGGAAGACACAGACAAGTGGATGCACGATAAGTTTGATCTATTAAAGGTATGCTTAGCTACCATTTCAGGTTGCTGTGTTCTGTTATACTGAATTTGGCCGACCAGTTGTATTGCAAATGCCATCCGCAGATTGGGCCTCCTCCTGGTCTTGGCATCAAGCGAACGCCAGCTGCTGATGCTGACTACAGCAGTGGTTATCCAGGTCAGCTACGTCTGTTTTGCTTTACCGACATGTCTGCTCTGGTGCGCCACAGTAAACCTTGCTCATACTTTGATGCATTGTAGGCCATCATCAGCAGTATCAAAGCAGTCGAAGAGGCCAGCCCAGAGTTCTGGAGGTGCCAAGGCCTGCATCGCTTCAAGCAGCGCTTCAAGGCCTCCATAGGCACCTTGCTGAACCTGAGAATGAGAGCTTTAGTCGTTTCCCAAACGATGAGCTGAGGCCAGCCACGAAGACACCATGGCCAGAAGACGTTCGTGGGGATGACATTGAGAAATGGGGCTGGCCTGAAGACGCAGAGCCCCACGCTGACTGGGGCTGGCCAGATGCAGCAGTCGCAAATGAACCGCAAACCCAACCCCGACCATCTACCACCACAGCTGATGCTGCAGAGCCGTCACAGCAAGCTCCAAAGCTTTCACTTACAGAGCAGCAGAACCTGAGGCAGGTCAATCAACGCAACGAGGAGATGGCTTCCATCATTGCTCAGCTCAAACTGCAAGAGCAGATACAGTATGCTAATCGGGCTAGGGCTGAAGGTGTGCGTCAGCAGACGCTTGCATCTGGTGTAGGTAGGCAATAAGGGTGCTCATGTCTAGGCTAGACATTCACATAGCTTTGCTATGTTCATGCTTTGATGATACAATCAGGCATGAGAGCTGAAGCAACCCTAGCATAGAGTGACTTTCATCTGCTCAGTTTCAGGTAATCCTGCAAGGTTTGCAATAGGTAGTAGCAGGTATGCACAAACTATCTGCATCTTATGCATTGTACACATGGACTTATCAGTGGCCCTCACAACATGCTTGATGTCTACCCTGCAGAACCAGCACTGAGTGGTGGGTTCAGCGGTGCCATCAATTCAGTCAGCAGCATGCTAGGGCTTCCGTTTCAGATGCAACGTCAGACTCCAGGTGGCACAGTGCAGTACCAGCTGTCCAATGGCCGCCTCATTCCCAACTTTTCCTTACCGCACCAACTTGGCCCCAGTATGGCGCCTGCCTCTCCCACTGTGCGTCCCTCCATTACTCACTTGTTTCATGCTCAGAATCAGCTTAGTCAACAGTCACGGCCACCAGTCAGACCAAATCAGCAGAACTTTCCATCTTCTCAGCTACCTGCACAGGCAGGCTCCAGCCAGTCCTTAAGTAGAACAGGTGCTGGCTTCATGCCTGGCTCAAGAAGGGCAGCACGTCTTGATGAATCCATCGTGTACCCTTTGAAGCCAGGTCAGCATTGCCTCTATTTGTGACTCCACAGTGTGCTATGATACCAGATCATTCACCTCGAGTTGCAGACACAGCAAAGATAGCCAGCCCTGCTTTGCTGTCTTGCACACCACCTGCTAGTTCCGAATGAGCTGTGAGACAAGTTTCAGTGTCTTCTGTCCTTGGCTGTGGACACATCAGCTCTACTCCGCTGGTAATGCATCTCAAGTCTGAAGTTGAAGTCTTTGGATGTGGCACAGTTGTTTCTGCCTGTTGCAAACACCAAACATCAGCATGTGTTCTGCAGGACATCTGAAAAAGTCTGAACTGGTGACACCCAGCATGCCTCCCACTGTCCCTCAAGCATCTGTCTTGCCTCAGCCTGCTGCAGCTGCTTCACAGGCTCCAGTGCAGCAACCACTGCTGCCTGGCCTGGTCAGAAGAGAGAGCAGGCCACTTGCTATTGTGGACCCCAAGGACAAGGCAGCAGTTGGTGAGCTTGGTAGTGTAGGCACTGGTAGTGCTGCTGGTAAAGCTGGCAAATGTGTGATTGCCATTGTGGACCCTAAGTCAAGGCAACAGTTGTTGCCTGCTGGCTCAGCGTCAGGCAATCAGCTGACACGCACTGAAAGCAGCAGCAGTGCTGCTACCAACCATGACAAGCCAGGCAAGAAGTTGATCACTATTGTAGATCCCAACAACAAGCAGCCAGTCCAGCTTCCAGTCCAGCCTCTAGGCAGCAGTCGTCTTGCCAGGTCAAGCAGTAACATCAGCGCTGCCTCTTCCGACAGCAATAGCCAGCCGCTCAAGCGGACCATTGCTATTGTAGATCCACAGAACAAGCAGCCCATTGTGCTGCCTGACACCAAGCTGCAGCCTAGGCAGTCCATCACCACACCAGGTGCAAGGCCAATGCAGGCTTCTCGAGTCGGCGCTGATAGCACCAGAAGGACAAAGACACCCATTGCTATTGTGGACCCCACCACATCTGCAGAGGTCAAGCTTCCTGCCCACAGCATCAGCAACACAGCCAACAAGGTTGTTGCACCTAAGCAGACTTTGGGCAGAGTTGTCAGAGCAAGGAAGCCTCTTGCTATTGTGGATCCCACCAGTAGGTCTGATTTATCTGCCAGCAGCAGCGCAGAAGCTGGATTCTCAGCAGTGGCATCTCATTCTGGTATTCTCATTACGGCATCAGCTGAAAGGACAGATGCAGTGACCGTCAAGCTAACTGTCGCTGATGATGAGATGGTGCACTGCTCAGTGAGGGTGGGCTGCAATGGCTCACCTAACAACACAGCAGTGCATTCAGGTGCATTCACAAGCAGTGTTATATAGCCTGGCAACAGCAGCACGTCTGCAGGAAGGATTCTGCTGCAACTGCTGGTGCATGCAGATGCAATGCATTGTAAGATCTTTTGTGACGTATATGCTGGCGATGAATGAAGTGCTGATGGTGTGGCACATGTTATACATCTGTGTAGACCCTGCTCTGCACGAAATAGGCTTCCTAATTGTGCTGCTGCGTGGTGATATTTGCTGAGAGCATCTGCAGGTGGCAATGTTTATGGGCTGGAAATGCCCCACAGTGAAGATGTCCAATAGCCAGAATGCCAAAAGCACCTTGCCCTTGTAGTGCTACTTCATAGGTGAGACTATTATGTTGTGGTGCTTCATGCACTGCATACTTAACGCTGAGTTCCTGGGCAGCCAATTGTATGTCGTTGAGTTCTGATTGGTGATAAAACTAGTTGCTGGCTAAAATCTGGCATGCAGTGTGCAGGTCATGAAGATGGACGTGTATCCAAGGTGAACAACCCTTGAGGTCGCAGAAGATGGAATACCTTTTGCACTGTACGTGCTTGCGCGGCTGGCTTGGAAGGGCCATTTGTGGTTGGAAGATGTTGCAGATACACGTGACTGTTGTGCGCTTTCACCTTTCTGCTGCTGTGTTTGCACCCTCTGCGACAGGAGATCGTGCCTGTTGTTATCATATAGCGCATTACCTGGTCGTGGTATGCAACGCTTTGCATTGACTTTGCCTTTTAGGGTGTGTCTCTTAGTGTAATTTTGCATGAGACTGAGCATCATTCATTAAATGCGGGAATGCCACTTGGATGCTGTGCATAAAGTGAGCATGCACATGCAGTCCACCATAGGTGAAAATGGACTGAAAACGATGACGCAGCACCAGAAACTTCACATGACTGACAGTCTAACGAACTTGAATGGGGCTGCACACTAGGCCTGACACGTCAGCTCCTATTTTGGCAACATTCCCTACAGGACTCAATTCGCCACTGCATTGCGGCTGGAATCGTGCCCCAGTATAGGGACATTCCACAAACTTGTTCCCTCTGCAGCACAAAAACCATTGAATCAGTCCTTGCCCACAGCCATGCTTCCAAGGACCACAGCTTGTGCTTTTTGTTGCAAGACTCATATGAAAATGCAACATCAGTGTCATGAAAATGGACTGTAGCCAGTACCTGTAGATGGGTGTGAAAGTGATGGAGCATAGATCAAATGGATTCCGGGGATCATACTTCAACTGCACAGCATCGCTTGGATTCCGCTCACAGACTGCCAGCATCTGCCTGGCTGAGTCAGACATCTGCACAAATGCACGCACAAGTCAGATTGCAATTTGAGTTTACTGAACAATTGCTAGCTCCGAGGAGCTCAAGGATGACAGCGACACAGCAATGTTCAAAACAAGTTCAAGAGACACATGCAGCAGTTTAGTTGCAGATAGTCTACTGGCTTGAAATATGCCCAACTTGCCTTCTGGGTAGAGTTCAGCTCCAGCAGCCGCCGACAGAAGGTGGCACAGCTGTTGTAATTCTTCAACTTGGCCAAGATGCGCATTGCACTGCCAAGCGCAAGGGCTGTGTGGTAAGGCTCTAGTTTGGCATGTGTGAAGTATGCTGCCAGCTCAGCAGCGCGCTGTGGATCACTTGTTGCAATCTCTCTCCGCTTCATCTCTGTTCGCAGAGCAATGTTGTACTCTCTGCATTCATGACAGCAAACAATATGATGATTACTCAGCAACAAGGCTGCAGGTTTAAGCATGACTTGACTGCTACAGGACTGACATGGATGTATGGGTAATGCCATCAACTAGACAGTACATAACAAGTGCATTCCAGTTTGGGTCAACCCACAGCTTGATCCATCTTTGCTGCCATTCAAAGCAGTAACGCCAAGACAGAACTTGAGCCAGGTGTGTTGAGACGAGCAGGCGCTGCAAGTGGGTAGTAGTACATTGCGACTGACAACATCTGAAATGCAGTTGGACTACACAGGGCTATTGTGCTTGTTGGTATGTGCTTGTTGGTATGGGCAGCAGACCTGCAGATGGTAAGGAGCTCTTTGACCTCATCCACTTCCTTTCTTGAGCTGACAACCACCAGTGGAATGGTCCACAGCATCTGGTTGAAGGCCTGTAGAGCGTTGGAGAACTTGCCGTCTGTGAACAGCTTGTACGCCTTCTTCAGAGAGTCGCTTACTCCATCCAGACTGTATGCCTGCAAAATCATGACTGTGCCTGTTACTGGGTGTCATCAGCAGCATGTCAACACTGTTTTGTCGCAGTTGACTTGGCAGGCTTTGCAGGTGACAAAGCAATGCAGGAAATGTGTGACACTAGACATGGCTACCGACATTCCTCAGACGTGAACGCTGCTAAAATTAAGCTTAATGAGACACATTGAGGCCAATTTGGTAGCAATAAGGGGCACTTGCGTGATCAGTTAACAGACATGAGCAGTGCAGTGCAACGATGGTGAAGCAAGGGTTGTTGACAAATGAGCAGGTAGGGGCCTACCAGCGCCGGTGCCTGAGGAGGCTTCACAGGATCTCCAGAAGACCAGTTCCTGTCTAGGGCTACTGCTAGAGGCCCTAGGTGTGGTAGGGTTGGCAGGGCTCCATGTGACGCAGTGAACACATCCAAGAACATTGGCTTCAGTGGATCAAAGCTGACAAAGCCCAGTTGCCTGAAGCATGCAAACACAGTGATGATTGATCAGAACGCAGGGTTTGTTGAGACCTAGTCCAGTGATTGCCTGGATGCATGCTATGCAGCATCTCTGATCTGGTGCGCTGCAATGCTATATCAGGGCCTACTGTTTGTCTCCACACCAAGCACACAGAAGATGCTGTTGCTCATACTCACAGCTATGTAGCTATGTCATAAGCATGCTCCATCATAGCCAGGACACACATGCAGACCCAGCAGCTGCACTGCTATGTTACCTGTTGAGCAGTCGCATGGCAGATGCAAAGTCTCCTGCAGCAACATGGTCGGCTGCCAGAGAGCACTTCTGCAGCCAGCGCTGTGTGGGTGTGACACCAGGGCTGGGGGCCACAAACTGGCTGTCTTCACCAGGACCTGTTCTGGCCTCTGCTACCATCTCTGGCGGTAAATCCAGGTCCTGCATGGGTACAACACACACTCAGGCACATGTGACTGAACACCTGCTGTACCTGCACAAAGTGAGAGCTGAGCATCACTGGTGTGCTTGCTGCCGTTATGTATCTGACACAGGACTTGCTGAAAGGACACATGGGATCTCTGCAATGCAGGTCAGAGCAAGAGGACATGCGTCTCATTTGATCAAGGGGAAGGGGCAAATGCCATTTATGTGTAGACATGGCAATTCACCTCCATGTCCCAGCCGCCTTCTTCATCTTCTTCTCCATTGGCCCCAGCCTCCTCAAAGCCCTCCATCTCCTCGTCCAGCCCTTCTGTGGGGGCCCCAGGTATGAGGTCCTCGTCTTCACCTCCCCAGGCCTCTGCCACTGCATCCAGGTCCTCTTCTTCCATCACTGCCATGGCTTCATCCTTAGATGTTGCTGCAGGGCACATGCAATGTTCAGCACACATTGAATGTGGACTCTGGCCTTGGATCACAGTTATATCGCTGCTGCTGCTTGCTTCTTATCTTACAGGCCATGCTGATGCATATCTGTGGTATCTCTGTAGGTACTTGTGGCTGGATGAGGCAAGCAGAGTTTGTCTGTGTGAAGCAGTCTTTGCACGCATGCAGCAAAGGCTGATGGTAAAGGACAGACACAGTCAATGCTCTCAGCCAGAAGATGTTGACATAGTGCCCTGACGTTGGCTTCACAAATGCTGGAGGAGAGGGATGGGCATCACCTTGAGCCAAGTTTTCAAAGAAGCCCTTGGTGACAGTGAGTAGGGGCCAGTTGTTGTCCTTGAGGATGGGGGTGGGGGGCATCATCAGCTGTGCCTCGGCCTCCACCTCTGGCACCTCCTCCAGGGCCTCAGCCAGCCTGCACCAACACGCTCCTTGTATCAGCCAAAGATTCAAGACATGCTGCAGGTCGCATGGCAATCACAGCATGTACAAGCATGCTGAAGTGGGGTCACAAAAGCTCGTTGCTCATGCAAATGTACACTAGCCACAACTTCCACAGTTGATATCATGAACAGCAGGCTGGTGGCAACATGCAGAGAGAAACTTATGTGCCTATAGAAAGTCAGCATACATCAGCTTGTCAGTATACATGACATGCACCAGGCATGAGGTGTGAAGGGTGTGAAGATGGATGCGAAAACTTTGAACAAAAAGGAGGACAGGGCAGGGCAGGTGACCTGGCAGCGTCTTCTTCCAAGCCATGGGTGGCTGCAGTGACATAGGCCAGGGCTGCCTGACCAGCATCCTCCAAAATCTTGACACGCTCCCGAACATCCCCCATGTACAAGGCATTGTGGAAGCGCCCCATGACATCATTGCGCATCTCAGCAATCTTCAACATCTTACCAAGCTTCTCAACATTGCCTGTGCGGCATGCGTGCTGTTGGCAGGGTGGTCTTGCATTGCACATTGGACACTGCTTTTGCTTGTGTGTAGCTTGCGGAGACAAGCTGTGCCCGCACTCCAGGATACGTACGCGAAGAGGTCAAAGCAATCAGTCAGTCGCTACAAAAAGATGCAGCTCCAGGCAGTACACAAGCACAATAAGTCAGGCATATGGTCACAGGCAAAGCTACCAGCAGCAGCTGGGCATGAGACAACCAACACACCTGTCATGAGATACAGGAATGAAAGGCGCTCAAAATTCTTCGTCTTTTGGTAGCTGAACTCCACAATCTGGTGGTTGCCTTGCCGTAAGGCCTCCACGCCCAGACGGTGCCAGGTGTCCTTCTCATCAATTTCCTGCAACAAAATTACATACGTGTTCAGCTAGACTTGTGTCTTGACAAAGAGCTGCTACTACACTCACTATATCACATGGCCTGTGCATTTATGAAGGTGGTGAAGACATGCTGCTGCATGGTACACATTGCCTACAGTGCGTTGGTGTGTGTGACTGGCTGCTGTGCAGCTATGCAGAAACTGCTGGTGTGTGCAGGAGTGCAGCAGCAAGCAAAGCTGCACACAAGGGACATGCTGTCATGTGCAGGGTCAGGACTGCCAGAGTTGCATACCTGGGCTGACTGCAGAGCGACTTCGATATTGCCGCACTCGATGGCAAGGTTGAAGCGGGTGCGCTCATCCTTGACAAAGTGCAGGGCCACCTCAGGGAAGCCCTTGGACTGCAGGTAGGAGATGATGGACTGCCCACAAAGGGCGCTGCCTTTGATCATTTTCAGCACCTGCTCAAACTTGTGCTGCAGCAGCGCCAGCTTGAACACGTACTCTGTTGTGTCAATCTGCAAGAAGAGCAGGTCAGCTATGTCAGTCAGCATACCCACTATATAAGCTGTAGATGCTGTATACAGACAATCCCTATGGGTGGCACTGCCATCAGATGGAATGCATTTGCGAATGCAGGGGATCAGGATGAATATGAATGTACTGCATGCGCCAGACCTTGCGTGCTTGCTGCACACAATGCTTCTGACTTTTGAACACTCTTCAAGGTCATTGAAATACTCTGATGTAGTCACAGAAGATGTTCACGTAAGTGCATGACTACTGCCACAAGTGGCGATGCTGACCTGGATCTGGCGTGTCTTGCCGTCTCTGTCCAGGCAGTGCAAGGAGGAGCCTGAGACCCGAGTGATGTAGACCGGCACCTCCAGAGTACGGATGATGCCAGAGTCCCCATTGGGCAGGCAGTACTTGATGTGGTTCAGGGTGGTGTACACCAGCACACCAGTGTCATCCCAGGCAGCAGACTTCACCCGGATGGTTTCATGCACTACAGCAGCAAGACAGCCATCAATCGAGCACCACATGAAGTTGTCAGGCTGTCCTGGAAACATGCTGTATATCAGGTAGGCAGGGTACTAGTGGGCAAGAGCAGCAGCGTGACCAACTTGAACGCACAACCTCATAAGCAGTCACTCTGCAGAAGCGTGTACAGAAAGCACAGTCTGCTCTCAAGTAAAACAGGTCATACCTGTGCTGGCATTGCCCAGCTTCTTGTTGGCAATGATAATGGCATGCTTGGACAGCAGAGCTACATGGTTCATGTCCGCTGACCACACCACGTATTTAATGAAAGGGGTACTCAGCTCTCCCAGAGTGGTGCGCTGCTGGATGTCAAACATCACAACCTGTACAGCACGCATCTGCTTGTAGCCTTCGCAGCTGAGAGAGCAGCATCAGTAACACAAGCAGACTCCAGCAAAGCGTAGTCTGGCATTCTCTCTTGATGAGAGAATGGGGCTTTTTGGGCTCAATGGTAGATTTGACAAAGTGCTGTAGTACGCTGTCATGCAGAGAATACTGTTTTGATAAAGATGTGCCTACTTCAGCTGAGTACAATGAGACTGCACAACTTGTTTAGTATTGGAGCACGGTACATCAGGTTATGCTAAAGCATACCTTGTCCTCAGAGCGGCACAGCAGGGTGCCAGTGCCAGCGTAGAAGATGGCATCTGTAGTGGCACAAGGGGAAGGAGCCTTCTTGGTGATCTCATTGCTCAGGTTCTTGATCACAATCTGGTTGCCTCCCTTGTCCAGCACAGCAAAGCGGTTGCGGGCAATGAAAACAGCTGATGTGCCTGATCCTCGCTTGGGCTCCTGCAAACCAGCACACCTCCATGACTAGCCCAGACAACAGTTAGACAGCAGGTTATGGTACCACGCGTAGCAGGCTTGCCATAGCAATTGTTACAAGAAGCAGATGGTATGCCATGCAGGACGGCAGTGTGCATACTCATGTACCTCCATGCAAAGCAGCCATTGAACACATGCAGTTGCAATGCCAGCAACAATCTTGTGCACAAATGCCACAGCCCTCAGACAGAGTGCTGAAGTTTTGACTCAATGCAGTGACTTGATCCTGATCACACGTCAAAGTGGTTGACATGTATTCAGTTGAGAAATGACTTACAGGAGAGGCTTCTCCCTTGCTGTCCTTGGGAACCACATACAGCTCATACGACCCGTTCTCAGCATCACTCCCAAGCAAGACTGCGTTCTCAGCAGGGTTATAGGACAGAGATCTTGGAGCTGCACTGGTGGCTGCAAGCAAACCATCGTGTTGATGCACAATTTCGAAGTCAACAATTTGAGACGCTGCAGCGACAGCTTGAAAGACAGTCAGGTTTGCGGTGGGCTTATGGGCTAGACACATTTCCAGGCATGTTGGTGATGCCCGCAATGACACTCAGGGACCAACAGTGTGGGTATCTGCAAGAGGTAGTTGGTGCACTAATCACGTGTACAAAGCACAGGACACCATCACTCAGCCACCATCCACCTTCTCTGTGACACTACTTGGCTGACCTGATGTTGTATTGCGCCGCAAGGTGATGAGGGGGTTGTCTCTCTGGCTGCTGAAGTCATAGGTCCGCAGGAACCTTTCCTTGACATAGTACAGCACCTCCCCGTGCACAGCATATGCTGGCCGCTCCCTCTCCAGTTTGAACACCAGCATGCCGCTGCAAGTGACAGGTGTCAATCATGACGACTGCAGCCAAACTTGCTCATGTGCTCTGCACAAGCTTCTTCAAGATGCATCCAAGGCTTCAAAATTAGCCAATACAAGCACTGACAGAACATCTTTTGTATGTGCGCTGATGCAAGACTGGGGAGGTGGTGAGACTGCTGACACCAAGTCTATTGCGATCTAAGGCATGCAGTGCTACCAAGAACCCCTTGTATCATAACGCAATACATACACACTCCTGTTCTTGTCAGACGCAAGGCAGTCCCAGATGCTGAGATGACAGGCAGGCTAACCTGTCATGGCCTGCTGCTAGGAGGTTCACTTCTGGGTGGGCTGCCAAGATCCAGAAACGGTCATGCTCCCGCCTGAAAGTCTGCACAGCTGTGCGCTTGGAGAGGTCCCACACTCTGATGCTCTTGTCCTCAGAGTTGGATACAATCATGTCCTACAATGTCACAAAATGGTCTAGTCATACACTGCAAGGCCCAGCGCCCTGTTGAACCAGGCCATGACCTGGGGAGTACACACTTGTGCCAACTAGGTGTATTTAGTTGACATACTGCTGCTGGCTAGAAATCAGCCTTTGGTTTGACTGTGGACTCCCAGCTAACAAGCACATGCGTGAGACGCCACACAAGCAAAGATTCTTATTATGAAGGAAGATTCTGACCTGTCTTGCATGGAACATCACACATGACACATTGTTCACGTGACCCCGCAGTGTGTCCACCTCCCATGCTCTTGTGTCTGCATGCACAGTTCAACGGGTTGCACAGCTGTCAGAGTCACGCTTCAGAGGCAACTGACTGAAGGTGGTTGCGAACACCACTTTGCATCTGTGTATGCTGCAAAGGTACGCAAAAAAGCATGTATACTATGCTGCATGAGACTCCTGAAGCAATGCAGCAGCCTGTGCCATGCAGATGCAAGGCGCACCATTGATACGCCACAGTTTGACCTGTCTGTCATCTGCACCAGACACAATCAGGGACAAAGTGGGGTGGAAAGCAGCCCAGTTGACCCCTCTGTCATGACCCTCTAGCACATACTTTACCACAGCATCGCCTCCACCAAAGAGGTCAGTGTTCATCTGCAAGCATGAAAAGACTTCTTGCTTGTGTGGGCCAGAGTACAGGTGGGTTGCTTAGAACAGCAATGTAACATTGTACCCCAGAGGAGATCAACCGTGAGCAATGCTGATGTATTCAAGGTACCTGAGGTAATCGGAGGACATCATCACCCCCTGGAGCTACAGTCTTTTTCCTCAGACCAGCAATGTCCCACACTCGGACTGTCTGGTCCAAGGATGCTGATACCACCAAGTCATCCTTAATGTGAAAGGCTGCTGACATGACATAGTGGTTGTGACCGGTCAGAACAGATATGCAAGTCCTCGATTGCCAGTTCCAGATGCGGATGGTCTGGTCATCGCTGGCACTGACAATCCAGGGGTACTCATTGTGAAACTGTACAGTTCTGATGTAGTCCAGGTGGCCCAGCAATGTGAACAAACATCTCCTGAGCTTGTAATTCCAGACTTTGATCTTGTAGTCATCTCCACCAGAGACAAACAGAGGCTGTGACTTGTGGAAGTGTACTCCGCGTACTGGACCATCGTGCTCATCAAAACGATCTATCAGAGTGCCCATTCTGTAGTCCCATAGCTGCAGCGGGAGGACTGGTCTAGTAACAACAAGGTCTGAGCACAAATGACAAGCTCGCGAGGTTATCCCATGTGCTTACCTGGATCACACCACTGTGCAGAGAAGCAAGAATCCACGGCCTGCGGCAGATGGCACGGATTGATTGTCATTCCCAATTGCTCGACGCGGTTTCGCATGCAGATTGTACACAGGCCTTTGATGCCCCGGCAGGCCTCACCTCTTCGGATGGAAAGACAAGCCCTTGACGCGATTGCTCTTGGTCTCGAACTTCGTCAACATATTGCCGTGCTAGAGAGCGCTTGATCGAATGCTGCCGGTCTTATCAGACACAGCAGCGGCAGATCGGCCGAGTTGCTGCAGCCGAGTTGCTTGAAGCCCTTCAGTCAATCATTCATTCAACCCCTTTCTCCATCTACGCTAACTGTAACACGAGACTTACTGTACGCTTCCGCCATGTAGCTAGTTGGTGGTGCTGGTGGTGGGATCAGCAAGCGACCTAGCCTGTTTTGAAACCGGTCCACGTCCTGGCAATAGCTGTCTGTTAGTCAGCACCGTCAGCGCTCTGTCTCACCAACTGTCCGACAGTTTGTTTTGTCTGCTTGTTTCTCGCTGCAAGGGAAGGCTCTCTGCGAAGCCAGCTTGCTGGAGCTGCGGCTGCAAAGAAATGAAGCGCAAGCTGCTGAGCGTTCCTTTGGTAATATTATCGCCCGTCATGCCCTTGGCCATACTGCTATGTCAGAGCAAGCTTTTCAACACCTCTGACAGACTAAATCAAGCAGAGTGTGCGGCAAAGTTTTTCCAGCAGTTTGTTTCGTGTACACGTGTAATAACAGTATTGTAGTCATCTTTGCCAAGCACAGGGTGTAGTAACACTAGCTGCGTGTCTGTTACCTGTGCGTATGAGGCTTGTTTGCCACATTTTGCCTCTTGACAACTCACCAGGAATGTTCAAGTTACAGTCTACTGCAGTGCTGCCAGCAGCTGGCCAAGTCGGATGTGGATTAGGCTGATTGACCCAAGCTTCAATGTTTTCCACAGTAGCATGAGCCAAGGCTGATTACTGATCATACCATGTGCACGTGCAGGCCCCAAGTGCAAAAGCTGGAGCAATGTCTTCTCAGGCTCCCTCGCATGATGCTTCTGCCGCTGCAAGCAAAGCCACAGAGCCTAGGTCTGCCTCCTTCCCTAACAAGACAAGTTTGCCTGCTGACACAGGGTGTGCACCTGTCTCAAAGCAGACATCTTCAGGTGAGCTGCAGTGCTTGCGTATTCATGCTGCATATCTTGGCAAGCACTAGCTGCTGTTGCAGCGTTCAGACTTATTCTTGGTCGCATGCAGGCAGCGCTTCCCCTGCCAATGCCACACCAGCACCTGCAAAACGCAGAAAACTTCTGGTTCTTGGGATCAGCAAAGACATCAAACTACAGCAAACATCTAATCGACAGCATAGCAGTCCTCCTGCTGCTGCGAAGAGTCTAGCAGATGATGGCTCACCGCACTGCAATCATGCTGCATCATCCATGCCTGAGGTCCAGAAGACACACAAATCGAAGCCCAAGTCTGGCGCACCTCACAGCCTAGGTGAGAGCTTATCAAGCTGATCAAGATCTGGCATGTAGCCCTGCATTGCCCTCCCATAGCATCCTTGCGTATGTCGATAGTAGAAGTGCTATGTCATCAGATAACACTACGGTTGCCAGTGTTTGCTGGTCAACAGGCCAGCACAAGATGCAGCATATGGCGTCACAGAACAGCTGCCATTCTACTAATGACAGCAACGTCCAAGCAAAATGAGCAACTCTACTGCAGCAGCAGGCTTCAATCAGAGCTTTGACAGACTACAAATCTTGGAAGGTCAATCACAAGCTACATGCCAATGTTGTCAACCTGCCCCATGGCTCTGCAGGCAGGGCTGTAGCTGCAGCTGCAAAAGTTAGTGTGGTGCCAAAGGCAATTGACAGGGCACAGTCACAACAGGCAGAGCACACCCCTGCCGTCAAAGGGAATGAGGAAGCTTTGCCATGTGAAGCTGCTACCTTTGGTACACAGCATGGCATCCCTGCAGTCAGCAGCAGTGATAGGCTAGCTCAGAGCAGCGTCAGTAAATCGCCACAGCCCAGCTTTGACAGCCGCAAGGCAGAAGATGGTATTAAGGTGCTGACAGCAGCCTCCCCTCAGACTGCCATTGACAGCTTGCACAAACAAGAGGCAGTCCCTTCTGGGACTCATGCGGCACTGCCAGCATCACCTCAGAAGCATTCAGCTGGAGCACTAGCCAAGCCACAGAGTGTTTTAGCTGGTACTCTGACACCAACTGACGTCAAAGGGAAACCAGGGTTGGAACCTGCAGAGACTCTGCTCATGGTGCAAAGGCTGCCAGCTGTGCTGAGTGGCAGCTTGCCTACTGCAGAGTCCCTAGGATTGCAGCTGAGCATGCCCAGCACAACAGATGTGCTGCGTAAGAGCCCTTGCCTCAGTAAAAATGCTTGGTTACTGCGTGCTAGAGATCATGCAGGCTGGAGCCTGTCTGTTATGCCTGCACGCTTTGGGCAGTATCTTGCAAGAGTTCTTAGGCAAGACATGGTAGCAATTCTTGTGCCTTTGCACTGTATTCATGCACCAGATGCGTGCATGGACTACGCTGCTATGCATGTAGTTGACTTGCCTGATTGTTCTGCAGGGCAGATCCCAAGACCAGCTTCCCAGGGCTCACACAACCCAGCTGTCCAGCATTTTTGTACACCTGGCATGCTCAAAGGCCTTCAAGCTGAGCTGTGGCCCCAGAAGCTCTTGGTCACAGATGCAATCACAGACATGCACAATATTGCAGCAGATATAGATGCAGCATCATGGGTGGTGTGCAGCAGTCAGCACGTGAACACTGCACGGTATGAAGCCAAGTCGAACGCACATTTGTCTCATCAAGCTGATATGAGTCAGAAGACAGCCAAAGGATTCGTCACAGACCCATGCATGCATGCTGTAGGCTAGTGCAGGAGCTATGCAAGTCGACTGGGAGCAGCAAAAGCCTGAAGCTGGTTGTGCCATCAGTCATTGGTCAGTACAAGCCTGTGTATAGTGTTGGGCTGCCTGATGTCCCATCATCTGCTGAAGCATCTGATACAGCTCCAAGCAGGAAGCGTCTGTCTGATCCAACATCAGGTGCATTGCAGTGTGCTCGTACCAGTATGTCCTCTCAGCTGTGGTCGAGCTCAACCTTGTACAGACATGTGACTTAGCAAGAGCTGATTGATGATGTCACTCACCTCATTTTACCCAGCATCATATGACTGCAGGAAACGCAGGCATAGCAGTGACAGCGACCATAGATGGAAAAAGCGGACCTTGTACTAGACATGCAGCCTGTCAAGGATCTGGAGGCCCATCTCATGCTCATGATGTGAGGTGTCTAGTGGCCACTCAGCAGAGCGAGGTATACTTTGAGCTGTTGCAGAGTATATAGAAGTGCCTGTGTTGTGCTCTGCATGCATTTAGCCTCCCATATCTTGGAGAATGCCTTGCATACAAGTGACGTTGGCTGTCATTCTCCACTTGCCTCTGAAGCTGAGCACTGTGATTCGAATGCAGTTTGCAGACATCTGGAAGAGTCCAGAGAAGCAAGAAGATGAATGCAACAGAGCGCTCGATGCATTCCCCATATCACTGTCCTTCTTACAAGCTGTGCTTGGCTGACATGCGTATGCCGACAATACAGCACTTCACCTTGTTACAGGTATCTTGACGCAAGTTTGGAAAGGTTGTGTTCCATTTCAGCGCTAGCGTTAACGTTATACAGCACGATTTTGCTGGAACAAGAGGCTGTGACTGCAGTGTGCCTCATGTGACTCCTCATGCAGCCTTGGCATGAAACGGCAGAGCAAACATATCCAGTGTAACTTCCCGTCATGGACATGAATGCTGATAATTCGTATTCGGCTAAAACTGCATAGACTCATGTGAAGCCTGCAAAATTGCAGCTGCAATTAACAGAATGCCAGCAGCTGGACATGCATGTGAATCTGTACGTGGTACCTAAACGTCAGAACCATGCATAATGTTATTGCATGAATTGCATGAAATCACATTATAGATACAATCTTTAGTCATACAAGTAGCACCTGTGACTTAGATCAGACATCGTTGTAGTCCATTAGTTGTGTTTGCCTAATGTCCTGAGTAGGCACAGGTGCATAGTGCTGAAATCTGGGCGCAACTGCAGCACCAGCAGCGGTTGCTGAGAACAATGTACTGGGTCCTTCGACTGCATGAGCGTATTCGGACAAATCAGGGTTGCCATTCACTGCTGCCTGCCTGACTTCTGCATTGGTGGGATGGTACTCAATGACATCATCAAAATCCTGCGTAAATCATGATATAGACTGCTCTATTATTACAGCAATACCTCTTTGGCTCATCATGCACAATGATAGTATCAAGCTTTGATATTGCCCAAGCTTTGCAAGCGCATGTGGTGCAATTACTCCTGGCAGATCTGCACACAATGTTTGCGGCTGTGCTGGATGGTATCCAAAAACAAACACCGAACAAAACAAACCAATGAGCAGATCCAAATGTACCATAACCAGGCGCAGTATGCAGTGCAACAACAGGTGAAAGCAAAGCAGCATTTTGAGGAAGACATAGGGTGCATGCAGCATTCACTGCAACATACATTTTCAGGCATACCTCTACTTCCTGCATCTCTACATCATCCATACCCATGGCCTTGGCTTTGCGCTGTCGGTACCTTTTGCCACCTCTGTTACCCCTGTGCTTCATCTCCACATCCCCATCCATGTCCTCATACTGACGCTTCTGTTGCTGTTGCTGCTGCTGCTGCTGTTGACCCCTGCCTCGCCCTTTGCCTTTGCCCCTGCCTGCCTTCTTACCCCTGCCACCCCCCTACAAGACACTCAGGTGGATCAAATATGCTTGTCAACATTAAGTTGCTTCATTGCTTGCATGCATACTACGAGGATGAGTGCAGCTCCCTGACTATGGCAGAGAGACTGCTCCAAAGCATAGGGCTCTCAGCGCATCTGCTGTGATTCTGTTGTACATGTTGGCATTGGCTGTTATGCATGGCATTCACCTGCTTCTGCGCATTCTGCTGGTGCTTTGGGGCTTGCCGTACATCTGCCACGGTGGCTAACCTGAAGAAGAGGGAAACAGGGAAGTCATCTATTGCCCCTTTGGCCATGCCTTGACCCTTGTACCACAGATGTGTCGCATCACCCACGTCTGCTTCTGTCAGACCTGCGCAGGACAAAGCAGCCCTTGCCATGTACTTACTAGCCCAGACCACCGCACAGCATTCAAATTAAGGTTTGCCTGGACTGCTATACTGAAAGCATGCCAGTGATGGCCTGATGTTTTACAAGCCTGGTAGCAAGGTCCATCGTTTGGCAAACAGAGTCAGCACGTTTGGTGGCTACTCTACTTTCAACTTGCTGCTTCTAGAGGACGTGAACACATCCAAAGAGCAACTGGAGAGAAATAGAGGCGCCTACCAAGGCCGTCCGGACCTTCCTCAGGGTATACTGAGGCTCCCAAAGCCTGGATAGCTTTCATAGCTGAGTCTCCATCTCTGAAAACCACATTGCCTGACAGCAGCAAGTAACTTCAAACGCAGTCAAGGTAATTTCCAGCATTTGTTGCATGCCACGCATTTTAACAACACCGACCAGGCGTAGTAGAGATGAAGATGGCATGTTATTGCTCTCTGCTTAAGTTTGAGTAATCTGTCCTAGCCAGCGATTGCAGCAGTAACATCCAGGGCCACAGCACATGTGTCTGCATGCTGCCAGCACGCATGTAATGCATGCTGTAAGCACCATGCAAGGTCCAGGTGGCTGCGCTGCATGTCTGCAGAGTCTGCACCAGTCGATGCATGACATATGGCTTAAAGAAGTGTGCTCACAAGAGGTGTCATTCAGCCATTCAACAGACACAGGAGCATAGTCTGTGAAGAATTGCAGGCAGTCCGCTGTGCTCATCAGGTCTACGCCAAAGAGGTGCACAGTGTCTGGCCGCCTCTCAGCTGTCATGGCTGTCTGTCTTCGCTGCTCTGCCTGATCAGCCGCTTCTGCAGACACATGCCACAGTATCAACATTGTGACCTACAGTGATGCAGAAAGCTACTGCTGCACCTGGATACTCTCCCACTGGAGTCACACTATAGATTTGTGCATGCCAAGGTTCCTCGACAGCAGTCTCATGCATGTTCATGCATCTGCTCAAACAAGCAAAAAAAGCAGTGTCAATAACATGACCATGCATACCAGCCTCAAAAATCTCAGCGTCAGCAGGCATGCCTTCCTGCTGCATTGGTTCTATGTCCTGCCTGGATGCCTTGTTCAGCTCCCTGGCTGTCAGTGCTGGTTTCAGTCCGTCGTCCACAAGAGCCGTGCCAAACTTAGCAGCTCTCCTCTTGCGTTTCTCCACTTCATCCTGTATGCAGTCAGCAACTTGTACCAGTGCTGTTGGATCTGTATACTTGCAAGACTAACCAGTGTGTGCGTGCACATGTTGCAAAATCAAAGTCATAGGGTGAGAGGCTCACACCTGACTGAGAAGATCCAGCCCGTGACTGAAGTCTTGTTTGACAGCCTTAGCTTTTGAGGCAGGCTGTGCTGCCGGTTCCTCAGGGACCGGTTGAAAACCTGTGCCGAACCTTGCTGCTCTGCAAACAGCATGTATTTCATGCAGCTGAAGTAGCCTTTGGCAGCAACATGCCTTGCAGCCTATATACCTTGCTTTGAGTTTTTCTTCAGCAACATATACAGCTGGTTCTTCCTGAGCTGTGTCAGCAGAAGTAGCAGCAAACTGCGATCCAAACACTACAGGAGCGCGATATCCTTGTCTTGCTTCGACCATGGCTCTGTCAAGAGCTTGAGAAACAGAGCACGGAGTCGCCTGATGACCCTCCAAAACGCGCACCAGCGAACTTGTGTGCAAGCATCAGCAGAGCATTTCAAGCTGCGTCAGCAGAGTGCATCGCCATTTTTAGGTACGACTTTCTCCGCGCACAAAGAAGCATTGACCAAGCTCGTTCGTGTTAGTATATGACGCCGTATTATTGTCAAGTACGTACGTCGTAAATAAGTAAAAACAAATCCCCCAGGCGCTGCTAATGCCTTGCGCGTCGAGCGGCCTGCCGACCGCCAGTCCGCTGTGTGAAAATTGTATGCTGCATACAGTCGGGAGATTGGCTGGCGTGCCCTGTTTGCGTAAGGTTTTGTGTCGTTGTCGCTCGGACTCTGCTGCTGTATTGTCAACCCCAGCAAGCGGCATGTCCAAACAGTTGGAGAAGACAGACTTTGGTCCTGACGGTTTCAAATGGCTGACTCTCAAACGTATTGTGGTGAGCGGCCATGGTGCAGACCTCCTTGACCCAAAGTTGTCGTTGCGCGTCCTGTTAATGCACGCTCATCACCCGAGCTTTTGTCGCCTGCAGTATCAAGATCCTAGCGGCAGGTGTGTTGACAATCATCCATAATCAGCTGATGTGATAGCCGTACACCGCATGCCTTGATGTATCAGGAAGCGCTTGTGGGAGTCTGCCGAAAGAACGACCCGTGCCGCGTCAGGCTGTGACGCAGTGGCGATCATCGCCAAGGTGGGCTTCGGGCTACAATGAACGACCCCAACAGCAATCAACGCTTTGCCCACGCATTTGATTCTGTCTGTCTAAGTAGTCAGCAGCTGTTGCCTGTGTCGAAAACAGGTCAGGTCGAAAAGTGAACCCCTGAAGATTATATTGGAAGCGCAATACAGGCCTTCACAAGATGCAATGGTCGTGGAGGTATATTGCACAAAACATATTGGTGATGTTTGATATACCGCGCTTTCCATCAAACTAAGTTGGCATTGTACAGACGCAAGCAAAGCGGCGCCTGGCAGTAAACAAATGTGACTTGTGTAGATGCCAGCTGGCTTGATTGATGAGGGAGAGGATGCAGCACAGGCTGCAGTCAGAGAACTGAAAGAAGAGACTGGTGTGGGTCTGGCACCTAGCTGTTTGCAGTTAAAACGCACTCCAATGCATTGCCCTACAAAACTGTTGTTTTTTGTATCTGCTCAAGCGCTGATTTTGTTTTGCCACAGACAATGCAACCAAGACGGCAAAGATGGGCATTGGCTGCCACCTTGAGCTGTTAATACAAGTGCATTTAGCTGTCCTGCTTGCTGCAGGCTACTCTGGCAAGGTCACATCTGTATCAGAGCCTTGCTTTAGTGATCCCGGCATGACAAACAGCAACATGCAGGTCAGTGCTACTGCCTGCAGCTATGTGCACTCATCATTCCATGCCCACGTGCATGGTGCAATTGATGTGCAAACTCTTCTGATCAAGCAACAAGAAAGCCTGAGTGTTCAACTGGGGTTGCCGGCTCTGCAGCACAGGCTCAATGCTGGGTTTCCCTGCAAACAAACCCATCTTTTGGTACTTATGACCCTGAGAGATTGCTGACACGATGGGTTGTGCAGTGGGCGGTGGTGGACATAGATGCTGATGCTCCAGAGAATGTAAATGTCAAGCCTGAGGTGGAGCCTGGCGAATTTATTGATGTCTTTCTGGTACCCTTGCAAGGGTTACACATATCTTTATTGGTGAGCTACTGCTGACCTGACCTGCTGCCGCAACAGGATATCACCTGGGTCAAATTCACCTTGCAGGTTCTCTGTTATGGCTTTGCAATGTATGCATAGCTGTCACGCAATCAGACCACATGCTGCTGAAGTTCATTGCACAATCATGTGCAAAGCCATGCACACGGCACTCCAGATTTCGATGTGAATCTGAGGTATGACAATCAGTCAAGTGCATGTTTGTCACAGGAGTTGAAGAAGACAAAACAGTGGGAGCTAGATGCCCGCCTGCTAGGGTATGCCTGGGGTCTGCAACATAGTCAAGACTGGAGTGTGGGCAAACGTTGACTATTCACTCTGCTGATGCTAGCTGCAACTGGGCGTATGTGTAGTACAACCCTACATCATATCAGTCGAACTGTTGGTGTTGCGAAACAGCGACACAGCTCAGCAGCCATGGTGAGAACAGCAACAGTGGAAGGCAACAACAATCATGCAGATCTGCTGTCCATTGAAAGCCGCTTTTGAGGCATGTTTAGGCTGCAATTATGCTGTGATATGTCACCGTACATATTGCTGAGTGCAAGTCAAGGAATTTGCAAAAACCTCCAGTGCTACACTGACGACTGTCATAATGCACTGAACTACTGTAGTTACTATGCCACTCTATATCAGCCCTACTAGGTAATACCCTCTATTGTTTTGCTGGCAGACATCACAAATCTGAGATACATCCAGCTACACACTATCCTCTCTTCCAGCTTATCAACAGGCATTGCGTTTCAGGTCCAGATAAGACCCACACACGATCAGGATTGTCCTGATAGCTCTGACCATGTTGAGAGGCATCCAGCAAAGACAGTCTTTGTGCATTCAGACACACCTGAGAGAAAGGCAGTCTGCCTGCACCAACAAATGAAAGGGCGGGTACAACACCCACCATGTCACCATCTACCCCATTTGTTGGTGACTCCTGCCGTCACAGGATCACAGCAGACATGACTCACTGGTCAAAGGTCAATATCACTGATGTGGAATCTCTTCTGGCTTTGCATGCGGCCAATGGTGACCAGATTTCTTGAGGCAGACACACCAGCACCAGAACTGCTCAAACCGGACACTGAATGCTTGAGCTTTGTTGAAGATGTTCTCAGCACTGCAAAAGCTGCTCGTGTGAAATGCTTGGTTGAGTCTGCGCCAAAGACTGCAATCATGACAAGCATCACCACCACATAGGCTACATTGAGGACCAGTAGTGTTATGCCCACGGCTTCCAGCCCTGTACTGTTGGCAATGTTGGTAGGATCCAGGAAGTAGAGGCAGCCTGCAGCGGTGGTCTGCACAATAAACAGCCCCAGAACCTGCAAAGTAGCAGATTGTGGGGCTGCATGGTTCAGAACTGCTGACAATGCTGTCTGGGAGCGCTGCAAGACTGCAAGCAGATTGCTTTGCGACACAAGGCAGTATTTTTGGTACTTGCTTTTGGAAGCAATACCAAGCTTGCAACACAAGTGCTGATGAGGAACAGCCATCCTCGTATGCAACACATTCTACACAGCAGGCTGACAGAGAAAGGCATCTCATGACAGACAATGGTGGTCCATTTATCCATGCAGCCAGGAACAGAGGTCTCTGATGTAATACACACTGTCACATGTGCAAGTTAAAGTGATGCTTACCTGCATGCGCTGCAGTAGGCCATCTGTAAAAGGCTGAAAGTGTGCAAATGCTGTGACGCCAACTGTAAGAATCATAAGCATGATGGTAAGCTGAAAATAGGTGTCCAGGGCAGTGGCAATGACTTGAGAGGCAGCCAGCGCCAGAGTCAGCAGCAGCACCACACTGTCCCAGAACCACAGCTCGGGCCTGCATGTGCAAGCAACTCCTGATACATTGCTCTCAAAGATGTAGAGACATTGCTGCATCTAGAGACGCAGCTGTTTCAACAAAGTAAAGAATCAGAAACGCCCGGGGACTTTTATCGGGCATTTTGTTTCTGCTTGAGGGAGATATGCAGGTCCTGCTGACTGATACGGCTGATCTGTCACAGGGCTGATGTAGAGCAAGATGCCTGGGCGCCAGGAGCTGCATGTACTGCTGCAGCAACAGTCCACAAAATGCCCACCTCGCTGCATGCAACTCCAAATCATGGCAGTTCCTTGATTGAGACACCAACTTGAGCTTGCATCGTGATGCAGGTTGTGAGCATGCTTGCCTGTAGACACGGTAGATGTAGCCAAGCTGCAGCTGGATTCTGGGAGCATTCAGATTCCCACGGTGCAAGAAGAGCAGTGCTGCTGGCAGTAGCGGTATGACCAACCTGCAACATCACCTTGCACCGTTTGCTCCATCAATGCACCATAACTGGAAAATTGCAGAGGCGCATGTGTCTTACGCGTAATGTGATCCAGCTGTGCTGGCTGGAAGCTTTGCCAGTACTACTTACGGCAAGGCATGCAGATGCACTATACATAGCCTACGTGAAGGTGGGCAGAAGCTTGCGTGCACAGGACTGATCTAGTCGTGAATCTGCTGCCTGTTAAGGCAGTACATGTGAAGGCACGCCAGGATGGCCTCCTGACCTGCCTTACACAGCATGCATGCAAGCACATGCTGGCTCTTGATGACGCCAAGGGCCATGGCCACCCTGTCCGACTAATGATATGCAAAACCAAGCTCATACCCTGTGCACTGAGACATTCACAAAACCTGTTCTGACAAAAACAGCCTGGACACATAACAGCTGGCTCAACAGAAGTCAGATATGCACAAGATGAGTTGACTTTACGACCTCGCAGCACGACACAGAAGGTGAAACTGGGGGCAGGGTTACCAGGTGAGGGCCATGAGGGGGGTACCCAGGATGATGGCCAGCCTCTTGTGCCAACCAGTGAAGCATTGCACAGTCATATCTGGCAGCCAGTACCCATCATGCCAGTTGGCCTGTACAACACAGAGTGCCAGCACCTCACAGGCAGTCCCTGCTCTTTACAACGCACACTGATGCTGTTACACTGACTACCAACACAGGGCCGTCTACAGGGAGCTACTCAGGACTGTATATACCTGACCCTAGGGAGGAACATGTGTAATGAATGAATGAATGATACGGTACAGCCCGTAGTGACACAAAGAGGGATCAGACAGCTAGCTCAACACAGCCCGCTATATGCCTTTGAAAACAAAGAGCAGACAGCACAGGCTGTTGATATGGCCACACAACATGCACCAGGTGCAGCTAATATCAATGTGGCTTTGGGCCTCTCACCTGTGCATTGTGATACTGGGCATTGGCTTGGCCAGATGGGTCTATATGATAGCAGGCAAAGAGGCTGAGAGTGGTGGTGAGCAAGCTGGGGAAGTAGTAGAAGAGCACTTCCAGCAGTGTGATCAGCAGCCTGCGCCTCAGCTCTGCCAAAAAAGATGACTGGTGGCCTGCAGTGCTTGTCAAGGATGACACAGGTCTCTGTCTGCCCTTGTGCCACCTACGTCATGATTGAGTCTTGGCCTGTTGCCTGTCTACCTTGACTGAGATCAAAGAACACAAGCAGATGCAATGTTGGCATGGTGAGGCCCAAATTTGGTTTTGGCTCATATTGACATGCATCTGAGTGACCAGGCAAGCAGTCAGAGGCACTGTAAACAGCACAGCTTTTGCCAGAGCAATTGGCATGAACAGACAACCAACAGTTGGAGCAGTCAACCAACTAATTAATCTACATAGTCTGTCTTTGGGAGTCATCAGGGGGGTCAACACACAATGACACAACAGAAACTGTTTCCTCTGCAGTGCGCTGGCATGTGTTAAGTGGCGAAACTGCATTTGTTCTGCATGAGATCACTCATTCATCCGCTCATCAAGCATACGTTGTGGAGTAAGGTCAGACATGTAGCTCCCTGTACACAGTCATGCACATCACACTGAGTTGAATTGGCCGGTGAGCCAGCAGCAGCTGGTCAAGATTGCACCAGGAATGGTGGCAATCACCTGAGAGACAAGACTTGCCCTGCATGTACCTAGCATTATGAGCAGGAAAGCGTAAACATTATTCGTTGTTATGATTTAAAATGCCACACCCTTGATGCTGTTGTGAACAAGCCTGTCTGGAGGAAGCTGACTTGCATCGCCCACACCTGATGCCTGCTGCCTAAAAGCCTATTTTAACCATCATTGTTGCTACTGTTATTACCTGAGGACTTGAATGCCCACCAGCGCTGCCAACATGATAACAGGCACCGCCAAGGAAATGAAGATCCTCTGCAGGGCGGCGTTCATGCTTCCAGTGAGCAAGCAGTCGGTGGAGAGGCTGCCGCTGGTCACCGTGGCAAAGGCAAACTGAGCAGCATTGAAGACCCAATGGACCGACTTGGGTGCTGGTACGTTGATTCCTCCCAACAGGGTGGTGTATTGCAGCCACAGATTCAGAGCCTGTAAGCAATATCAAACATGATGATCACTTTGACTGGCCCCTTGAGCTATGAGTGTTGATGCTGGGTGATCAAAACGTGTGCACTGTGAGTTCACACCTAGGCAAAATGGCCTGTTGCAATGCTCTAACAGCACTTTTGTAGTGTATGTACCCACCAGCTTGTGCAATGCAAGAGATGGCTTGTGAAAAATCCGATGCTCATGCAATGCAGTACATCATGATAATCTGTCAGCATTGGTAGTCAGAGTGCCAACTGGCACAACAAATACAAAAAAGCTTACTCTGATGAGCTGTGATGTGCGCTGCGGGTCGTCATGACCTGCAGCTGCTTCTTCATTCTCCACTAGAGTCACATGGATGGTGTATGTCAACCAAGCAAGCACCAAAAGTGCACTCGCAACATAGGCTGCAATGATGGTCACAGTGCGTCTGCATGGTTTGCACTCCAAGGCGCCAACTCTGCCATAGGTCACGTTTCCTGTTTTCACACACAGCGAACAGACTGGTCCATAGTAACCTGGAGCGCATAGCTGACGCATGTATGAGTCAGGGTCTGAGCTGGTCCATGGATCATCTAGAGTGCACTCTGGAGCAGCTGATGGGAAAGCCTGCAAAGCGTGCCCATCATTGCCTTGAAGCACATGTGCATTTGCACGCATTTTGGCAGAGTTTTGCCAAGTCAAATGGGCATTTGCATGGGCAACACAAGCAAAACTAATGCAGACATGCTTGAAAAGGCATGCCTGTGTCCAGGCATGCTTGCAGCCTGATCTCCCGTATCACATGACTGACCTTGTCACCTTTTAATCACATGACTGAACAAACTCGTGACACACCACTCAAACAATGAAACATCCAGTGCAAACGCTACTCTGTGCAGGCCCACCTGCTCGACATTGAGCCTGGTTTGGTAGGTAGCGTTCTGACATGCCAGCAGAGCAGAGATACTGCCTGCACATGCATTGTTGTTGGGGCATGGAACGATGTGGTCTGAATCTGGAGCTGAGTGCCACTGCTGTTGTGGAACCAGGGTTGCCCCGCCAATGCATTTAGCTTGCGCTGGGCAAGGCTTACAGTCATCAACCAGAGGAGTGAAAGAGTAACTGCTGGAGGGACACAGCATGCATTGGTTCTGATCTGCAGACGGAATCTGGCCAAAACCACATGGCTGTACAGTCACTTGTAGAACAGCTGCTGGTACCTGCACGGCAAGCAGGACAATGATTATCAAAGGGCAGTGCCAGATTGTGGTCTGACCCACTGGAGTAATGTTGTACCGCACATGCTGTGCATATTGCAGGTGCTGTGCATGCTGTGCTGTGCTACACATGCTGTACATGCTGTACATGCTGTGATCAATAAGGGCGCTCTAAGTACTGTCTGCGCTCTGCATGCTATGCATCTTAAGCAGACTGCAAATAGCAAGCATCTGAGTGCAGCATTCACTAGGCGCCATAATATTCATTTCAGCCTTACCTGAGGGAAGTCTGGTAATGCAATCAGCAAGTCATACTCCCCTGGAGCAGCAATCAACACAAGGTCTGAAACAGCAATGTCACCATTGACGTCTCCTGCTGCCTCTGTTTGTCCGGGCAGCTGTGGCAAGCTCATGCCATTAGTTGTGGCTGACACAGGGTTGACAGTCACATTGACTATCAACGGCTGTGCCCTGACCTTATTTCCCGCCTGATCCAGTACATTAACTATAGGCACAGGAACCCTGGTTGACCCATCGCTGATGTAGCTGATCTGCTTGGTGTTGTTAACACTCCCACTGAAAGTAACTGCCGCTGGCGGGAAAGCCAGGCCAGGGCCATACCCCACAATGCCCTGAGCCCCAACAGTGTTGGCGGGAAAACTAGTGGTGTCCCACTGAGGGCAGTCAGCGCTGGGGTCTTGAGTGTCCAGGTCAGCAGAGCACAACAGCTGCATGCTGCTGATGTTGCTGGAGTATATCACAGCACCAGCCAGGTCAGCATGATTGCCGCTGAAATTGTTGGCAGTGGAGACAAAGTATGAGCAGTTGCCTGCCAGAGCAGCCATGGCAGGAGCTAGCTGTGACCATAGAAAGTACAATGCCTCTGCAAACATGCACAGATTTGATCAGTACTCACGTGCCACCAAGCATGCAGTCCTGCCTGATTCACATCTGTGATGAAGGCCTGTGAGCTTGACATGACCAAGCTGAAGCATCAGGCCAGAACTTGCAGAAGCAAAAGCTCTGCATACTGTTCCTTCACATTGCACTGAACTGCTGGTGCAGAGCTTACAAGGCTGAGTGAAACTTAACAGCACTCATTGCAGTCTTTTGGCGCGTTGCCTTTCAAGGAGCAAAACAGGGCTTTTGCAGCAGTTTTGGCATGGGGAGTAGCTGACCTGAGGTGTCATAGACAGTGAAGCAGTCATCCTCATATGCCACAGCCCCGCCATGAGCTGCAGCGCTGTTGTTCCAGAACCTGTTCTGGCTCAGCAGGCTTGCACCTCCAGATATGCTCACTGCACCTGCAGGAACCGTCACCAAAGCGTTGACAAAGCTGCCATCCTAACCTGGTGACACACAATCCATCAATGAATAGTTGCAACTTTGGTACAAGCACTGAAGCTGCCCAAGTCACATCAGTACACTGGTTTGAAGATGTTTGTACTGAATCTGGTGGTGAACAATGCCAAACACAATGTGCTGCTGCACAAGAGAGCCTTCGTTTGATGTGACATGACACAGACACAAGGTAGAGGAGGGCTGTCATTCACCTCCGTCTGCTGCACCCTCTGTTAACGGTGCAGATTCCGTCTGTGCAGCTGTGTTAGATGCAAAGGTGGATTGCGAGATGTTGCTGAGGGTGTAGCCATTCCCGGAGATGACCAGGGCCCCTCCGTTTGCCCCAGCACTGCAACACAGCTCAAAGACATTACACTGCATCTCTGCACAAGCTGACTGCTTCAGATCATCTGCAGTGAAAGTCACTAACCTCAATTGCTAATGTCAAGCGTCAAAAGCCAGGCCAGAGAGTTCAGGCAATTGTGCACAAAGCGTCAATCACCGCAATTCAGCACAGCGTTGGAGCAGGTGGTGTGCAGCCTTGAGCACACCTGTTGCCAGTCATCATGATAGCATTGACTGTCAGCAGTATGCAGCCGTCACAGTAGACAGCCCCACCGGCCCCTTCAGCTGTGTTGGACCTCATGTCTGTCTGTAGCTCCAGATGAAGCTGCTGGCAGTTGTCACAGAAGACTGCACCCCCGTCTGTGACTGCATGGTTGCCGATGACCTGGCTGTTGCTAAGGGTCACGTCAGCTCCGACATCAGCATACAAGGCTCCACCAAACAGGGCTTGGTTGTTGCTGAGAGTGCTGTTTGCAATCAGCAGCCCTTTGCTGTGGGTGTTGACTAAAGCAAGAGCCCCGCCTTGCCCTGTGGCCGTGTTGTTGTCAAAGGTGCTGTTCCAGATGTATGATGCAAAGCAGGTGTCCAGGTGTAAAGCCGAGCCTTGCCTCCCTTGATTGCCTTTGAATGTGTTGCTGCTCAGAACAGCAAAAAGGACCTCCTGAATATCAAGGCCTGCGCCACCTGTGAGGTAGTCTATCGGCTGAACATCATCTGGCTCAGCAGTTATTCTAGTCAGGAAAGCATCCGTGTTGTCAGAAAAGTCTGAGTCTCTTATGTCAACTGTAATCATCAAATCATCATATCTACCCAGAAAGTGGTCTAGGAGAGCCTCATCAGAAGGACCAGCAACACTACTCTGGTTGAAGAAGACAGCATCACTGTTGCTGCAGTCAGGGCTGGACCCTAATTGACCATGCACACACAGCCCTATGCCAGTATTGCTGTCAAAGGTCGAGTTGGCAATCCCTACACACTTGCAAGAGGAGAGGTACAAGCCACCACACTCGGCAGTATCAGTGATCCCAGTTTGCCCTGGATCAGCGAGCGCTGAGCGGGTGCCATTGTTGCCTACAAACACTGAATCACGCATGGTGAAATAGGTCACTTGCTGCACCCAGCCATATACATAGAAAGCAGACAGACCCCACACGGCGTAATTGTCTTGAAACAGACAGTCAAAGACTTGAACAGTGCCAACAGCAAACAAAGTGACGGCTCCTCCGTAAAAGCCTTGATTACCTACAAACTTACTGTGGTACAAGTTCATCTGCTGGGTAGGCGTCGAGTTCTCACCCAGCATATACAATGCACCTTGTGATGCACTGCAATTTGCAAAGCTACAACCATCGATAGTCGCTGTCTCATTTGCCAAGTAGCTGCCATTGAACAGAGGTAGTCTGCGGATATGCACCACAGCAAAAGAGGCTGTGCAGTCAATGAAGTGAGTGTTTGTCACCAGCATGTTTGGCCGAGCAACGCCCACCACAACTGACAGGTTGTTGCCGAGAGTGTGGATGTTGGAGAAGGTGCAGTTGTCTACTGCCAAGAAGCTGCCATCGGTGTTGTTGTGATGCAGCATTGAATCTACTGAGCTGGCGTCAAGGTTGTCAAAGGTGGTGTTCTTGATGGTGAGGTGCTGCCAGACTACATGGAATGCGCCAGAGGACGAGTTGCTGAAGGCAGAAGACTGAACCTGGAAGTGGCTGTTGGCTTTGGTATCTGTGCTGCAGCTGGAAAGGATATGATCAGCAGTGCAGCCATAGGAGGTCAGGTTGCTGATGGTGATGTTGGTGGAGTTGTTGAAGGTGACAAGGGAACTCAATCCAGCAATGCTGATGTCCAGCAGGCTTGAATCTTGCAGAGTCAAGTTGGCAGCTTGCTTAAACACAATCAGGGCAGGTTTGAGGGTGTCCTGGGCGTTGAAGACTGGAGTGATGCCTGCACAAAACAAGCTGTATCGACCACTCTGACTTGTGCCGTTGCTAACTTGCAGCTGCACCTGCACAATAAGTCAACTGCAGCTGGATAGGTCTCAGCCAGGCAGGAAGGTTTAACGACAGGTACGTGCCGCATATGACGGGGCAATATGAAGCACTTCGAGTCAAGCGTGGCACCAGCAGGTGGGAAAGTGTGACCTGAGAAGGTAATCTCCTGCAGTTCAGGATGCAGCACCACGGTCAAGTTGCCGTTCTCCTGTGCACCGGGAAGGCAGCGGAGGCTGCTCTTGCTGACTGCGTTGGAATCTGTGAAGCTGCCTGTGACCTCGACGCTGCAAGTCCATGCCCCGACACATGCACATTAGAGCAGGGCCAGGACACAGGCAGCTGCAAGATCACATGCGGTACACCGCATGTCCGGTGCAGTTGCGCGTTAGGCAGCTGTAACTTGGTAAGGGCTACCGAACCGGCCATGATGCTGCACTGCAGACCTCGAGGTTATCATCCGGCAAGCTGGTGAGTCATTGTAGCGCACTTGTAACAGCTTGAGCATGATCAAACATTCATGAATGAAGCTGAACGAAGGCGTTGCTGGCGTTTTGATCTGTCATAAAGTAATGGTTTTTTTTGTTTCAGTAGTTTACGCAATGTGTCTCAGTCCACAAAATATAGAAACTCGGTGCTCATTGCGTAAGCTTACATCGCTTCTTAGTCAGCTTTTACCAGGACGCAAGCCATAATACACTGCAGTGCTATGTTCATGGAGCCGTACTTGCCCAGCTGTGCACACAGCCTAACCTACCTTTGCCCAATGGGCACATATGTAAATGCTGCGCATTGCTTGAAGCAGCAAACAATCAGAAAGTTTGCATAAGAGGACTGACCGACAGCTGCCCAAAACAGATCAGCGCAACTTTGAGAACGTGTCGTTGGATCCAAACTATCAAGGGACGCCTGTAGATTCTGTTTGGACTGCAGTCAGCTGTTCTGCAATGATGGTTTTGATGCAGCGGTTTGGTAAGCCACCAGTGGTAGGAGACGTCTCATGATGACAAAACCATTGCCAGATGGGCACAATCAGCAAGGCAAATCTCCAGACTGGTGACACGCCAGCTCAGGCAGCTGGCAGTTCCATTGCTGTAGCGCAGCCTTCTCATAGGTGTACCCATCAGCTGCAATGACTGGGTCTTTGAACAACTCCCTGCACAGTCAACTCACTTCCACATCGATGCTGCTGATTGGTTTGCATATCATTGCAGTATGCATGCGCAGCATGTAAAGCTATACTACAATGAGACTGATGCGCTGCAAACCACAGCATACCGTGAATCAGAATGCATGCTTGTGAAGCTCAGTCCTGAAGGGACAAGTGAGAACTACAAAGTCCACGGGTCACCTGGCAGTAGAGACTTTGAGTAAACCATGGTCAGGCCATCTGGGGTCTCAGCAGAGCAGGTGTCATCATCTTGCTTGATGAACTGCAAAGCAGCCTCAGTTGTCATCACATCACTGCCTGTCAAGCACCTCAGCTGTGATGTACCAGGCTGTGCTGCATCAATGGAACTGCCAGCTGCCTGAGCGTGTCACCAGTCTGGAGATTTGCCTTGCTGATTGTGCCCATCTGGCAGGGCTCTGTAAGGAAGGCATTCCAGCTGGATGTGGTCACTTGCATCAGGAAAGCTAGGAATTACAGGAGAGGGTGGGGGTGGCTGGGTCTGATGCTGTCATGCTTGCAGGGAGTCATCAACTGTACCTCTGTGTTGACATCTGGTTCACACAAGGGGGAGTGCAGCTTTCCAGTGTCAGTGCTGTCAGCTCAGATGACATGCCAAGGGGTTGCTGATGAGGCATGGGTGGGGGCGAAGCTTCTGCTGGAGCTGCCTGCTGCTGGCTAGCTGCCTGCTGCTG
>JAABUH010000568.1_pt1 | contig 52411 bp, 38 predicted proteins | sample 5559121 | NCBI WGS metagenome assembly JAABUH01 (sample SAMN10711871, study PRJNA513364) | rock metagenome | isolation source: Antarctica rocks | place: Antarctica: Victoria Land, Battleship Promontory nord | collected 2015-12-28 | reverse complement strand
CCACAAAGGCCTCCCGCGCAAGTTGCACTCGATTGGAGTACTCGTACTCCGTACGGGATACGGCATACGACAAGGAAGAGCCTTCGCCATCACTGCCAACGGTAGCAAGACGGCGGTCATGATCATAGATAACACAAGGAGATATATCGCCCCGTGTCCTTTTTAATTTGTTTAGGAGACTGGTGTATTATAACTCGATTCACGCGCTGCCGGGTGTCCCAAAACCGAACCCTAAAGCTATTACAATCTCTCAGTCCTTCCTCAATAGCCAAGCCAATCTCCAACAAATCCTTCACAAATTGCAGAATAACGAAGGGGGTATATCCATCGCAAAGCTATGTACTAGACAGGCAATCTTTGAGTACATCTTCGAGCTTTGAAAAACAAAAGGGTTGGTCGACTTGCCGTACCAAAGACTGCAAGAGTGATGTGACAAATGAAAAATGTGTTCTACGTAAGTTCCGAGCGGGAACCGATTGTGGGCCCAAAAGGTTCTTCTTCCGCCGCTTTCCCTGCCTCGGGGAAAGTGTCTCCAAACCCACTGCTGGATGCATCTTCGTCGTAGCTGGCCTTTCGCATCAATGGAGGGGTTGTCGGCGGCCCTACGTCCTTCAGGGGCCTGTTTTCGTCCTGGAGCGACAGGCTTTGCCTTGGCGTTCTGTGCGGTCGTGCTGACCCGAAGGCAGACGACGTTGGCCTCGGTAATCCAATACTTGAACCTTGCTGTGGCGTCTGCCGGAAATTGGTGCTCGGCGGCGTCATAAGACCGGATAGGAAGCTTTGAGAAGGAGAGGAACGTGACGGTGTCTGGTTGACACTGCCGTTCGCAATTGCCGAGAGATTGCCAAAGGAAGTGTCGCGGGCTTTACGCCAGTTCCCCCAAGCAGCAGCGGCGGCAAGTGGTAGAGCTCGAGGGGAAGCTGCGAGGTTGGATAGACTGGATAGAGACGGGAAAGTCTTGCCGCCAGCCAAAGCCCGCTCCTTTTCTTGCTGCTCCATCTGCAAATTGGCCTTGAGACGGATTGTAGCGTCTTTGACTGCTTCGCGATCGTACGATGGTTGAGATAGTATGCTAATGAGGTCTTCGAGATCATCGACTCTAACGCCCAGTAATTCACGAAGCCAAGTGATTTCAGCTTCCTGATCCTTGATCTTGGCTGGTGCGTCCTTATCAACATTCGACATCTCCTGTTCGATTTTCTCGATACGACCCTCACGCTCTTGCAACTGCTCCTGCAGCACCATTATGGACTCACGAAGCGCCTGAGGTGAGATCTTCTCGGGTATGTCAGAACCTTTAGTAAACGGCATTGACGCACGACCTGCAGATGGGCTTGGAGTCCCTTTTTGGGACTGGGCCGCTTGCACAGCGGCATGTGCAGCCGATTTAGCGATTTGGAGTTTTTCTTCGAGGTGAGTAACCCTCTCCTGATAATGTAGCACCTTCTCGTTGGCAAGAACAAGGCGATCATTGAGATGAGTCTCCGAGCGTCCTTTATCTTCCAGAGCATTTCCCAGTGCGCGTTCATGCTGAGACGTCATCTCTTCTAGAGTTCGTTCATGGAAACGGTAATGCTCCTGTAAAGCAGCTTCTCTTGCTTCGGCAGCCTCTCGAAGGGCATCATTCCGGAAATCGGAGGCTTCTTCTAGCATGAGCTCGTGCCTTGCCTTAGCTTTACCAGCGTCTTCCGCGGCAACATCCAGCTGTGACTGTAATCTGGTAATCACGGCCTGAAGATCAGCACGCACATTTTCGGCTTTGATATTCGCAGCCTCAATGTTTGCATCCATCGCTGTACGCGTACGCTGGACTTCTAATCTGCCGGATTCCTTGGCATCATCTAGATCACGCTCCATAGAAGTAGCTTTCACTTGGTGCTTCTCATTTTCTCGGCTTAGTTCCTCTACCAGAGCCTGTAGCCGTGCATTTGCACTCCTAGTCTCCTCAGCTGATAAACGCAATCTGAAGGTCTCTGTTTCTAGCGCTTCAAGCCTCTCAACCTCTCGCTCTAGCCTTTCCCTTGTCCGGGCTTCAGCTTCGAGCTTTGTGCTGAGCAAATCAAGCCTAGCTCTTTGGTCCTCCTCTCTATTCCGCCATACAGCTTGGTCGTGAGCAATATCGCGCGACGCTTGGGTCATATCCTCCTGTAATCGGTCGAGTTTAGCGCGTAGAGTATGACGACCTCTAATACTATCTTCGATTTCAGCCTTCAAGGCATTAATAGTCCGTCTTAGATCCTTGTTCTCTGTCTTCGACTCCTCCATTTCTTTACGCCATTGAGTGTGAGAGAGTCTGTACTCTTCCAAAGTGTCCTCTAAAGCGGTATTCTTCTCGGACAAGTCAGAAGCTGTCTTCTGCATGCTTTCCTGAGAGCCTTCAAGCATTGCGGCGCGCTTGAGTACTTGTTGTCGCTCTTCATGGAAAGTCGCAAGGCTTCTCTCCGTTTCTTCTGCCGATTCACGCTGTTCGGCAGCCTCGTACAGTGCTTGGCGAAGGAGCCTCTGGGCGTCAGCTAGAGCATCTTCCGTCGATCTACGAGCCTTGAGTTCGTCCTCGGCGCGAGTTTCCGCAACTTTGAGCATACTTTCAAGACCCGCGATCTGAAGTTGTGCTTTCTCAGCCGTTGCTGATAAGGAACTTGACGTGATGGGCACAGATCTCCCCCTCATCTGTCTACCAACTGCTTCTTCAATGATAGCCTTGATGTCACCAACTGCTTGGGGTGCCTGCTGCAATGATGCTTTCAAATCCTTGACTGCCTCCATGACTTCCGTAAATTCGCTGACAGGCGCAAACTTTTGCTGTGCGGCTGTGACTTCACTCAAGGCAGCTTTTAGTTTCTCATATTTGCGATCCCGCACTGGCGACCTGAGCCTTTGTTGTGACGGGTCTTCCGGATCATCTTCATCATCTTCATCATCAGCATCACTATGTACGATTTCTCCCGAAAAGCTTCTCCGACGTCTTCTGTTGGCGGATCTGCTTGATAAGATGACCAAACTATCTTGTATGCCTGCCAATGTCTTTTCTAGAGGACCTAAGCGCTGTTGAACGATACCACCCACGAGATCATCTATACGTGAATCGAAGAAGCCGGTCCTCGACCGAAGCTTCAGATCATCATCTACAGAAGAGAAGGCATCATCCCAGTCGCTAATAGGAACATTGCCGGGGCTATTGAGGCGATGTATTGGAGATAAGTCCATGGTTTCGGATTTGGAAGGCCTGTAAGACGGGCTGAAGCGAGCGTTACGAGCGACCATTGCAACTTCTGCTGAGTCTGCACTGTCAGAATCCGTCCGAGGTGGGTACTGGTATGTCTGCTGCAATCTGCGTGGACTTGGTGACGGCGCATCACTACGTATGTGGGTCGCAGGTAGGAATTGGTGTGTTCTTGAATTTTCATGCACCTCCGCTAGGGGTGTTCGGAGAGTATTTCGCGGTCCCCAAGGACCACCAGTTCTCTCGACGCCTAGATCCGAATCTTCTTCATTAAGGTGCTTCATCACGGCATCGATCTCTTGGTATGATGGTTCAATGTAAGTCACACCCTCAACGATATTCTCAACTAAATCTTGGTCCGGACGAGGACTGCGACGAATAGGGCTCGTGCGGCTGTCAGGAAATTGTTCGTGAAATCTTTCTACATGTCCTTCTGGCAGATCGAAGGACGCAGATCGGCTGGATACGGAGCGAGAGTCTACTAAATCATCGTCAACCACGCGAGAAGCTCCTTCAGAATCAGAAGCGCTCAAGTCAGGCTGGATCCCAAGCCGGTCGAGAATCGTTGGTGAAGAAGTCTGCCGAGGACTACTAAACGCGTTGCTAGCGGTGAGCATGTTAGCGTCCGGATATTCGCTCGGAGCCAGCTCAAGCCTAGCGGTATCCTTGATTTCCTTCTTCGTGGTCTCCACTGTGTCCAGGTCTAAATTGCCTCTACTTTGTTCTGGCGATGAGGGCCGTGCCGCATTGAAAATTGCAGCTTCTTCGGCATCAGGGAACGCAAACGGCTCCCAGTGTTTGCCATCCGCATCCACAGATTGATGGCTGCCTGTCGGACTAATGATTTCTGAAGCCGGCAAACCACCGATGATTTCTTTCAATGAACTTGCAGCGTTTTCCATTGTTTTAACTTCTCTCTCATTGTTTGGTGTTGCGGCTGAAGAAGTACCCACGCCTGGGGATGCGGCTTCTACGGGCTCCGAAGGTAATATACCGCTTGGTGTCGCGAACTGAGGTACTTGATCACCATCACCATCATGGCGTCGGGCCCTCTTTTGTCGGCCATCCGCCTGTGTGATTCGTCCTGACTCGTCTTCTTGGCCGTCCGCATTTCGATCACTTTCACTCTGGCTCTCCGTGGGCTTTACGATAGGGATCGCCTTCGACCATTTGGCAGGTTTTATGACCTCAGAAAAGTTCATATGGAATATCTTCTTGACAGCATTGTCGGGTACGTCTGAGCCTGATACCTTACTCCTGGGAGCTGCAGTAGGGTTGCTCGGAGTGAAACTGGGAGCGTCAGGCTTGAAGGTTGGACCGATTGAGGAGAAGCTGAATTCTCTCGAAGGAACAATTGGCTTGGTCGTGTTACTGGGTGTAAATGCTGGCGCTGAAACATTGAGACCGCTATCATGGACGGACCCATCAGATTGTTGCTTGGTGTGATTTACGTCTGGGTTTACGAGTGATGAACCACGACCGGATGGTATGGTTGACTCATTACCCAGGAATGCAAAGACATCGGGTGCATACGACAATTTAGGTTCAAGAGTAAACACTGGAGCGTTTACATTCAACTTGGACGCAGAAGGCTTAGATGCGTGCCCTAATCCAAGGCGACTTTTTGAGAGAGGAGGAGTACCCGCAATACTGGGGTTCGTGTCAATATCCGATCCGTCAGCTCTAGGGCTTTTAGAGAAAAGTACTGGAAGGTCCTCAGATTTTGAGTCTTCCCTGGGGACATTAGAATCAAGCAACTTCCCATTCGCTTCTTCAAGTCGAGACATCGATGCTTCTAGATGAGACTCGGCTTCGTCGACCTCTCGCTGCAAGGTTTCACTCAAGTTCTGACGGTGACCCCGTGGTACTGGAGTAGCAATCTCAGGTTGCTCGTATTTTGTTGCACGTGATTGCTCTGCGAAATTGTATAATTTTGCCACAGGTGGGAGTGATTGCATGTACAATTGTTGTTGTTGCTGTGCTTCCAGCCGATTTTGCTGTTGACGCATTTGCGCCAAAAGGCTGCTGGAACCTTGGTTGACAGCTTGCTGGCTGTTGGTACGAACGTATGGTGGTACTGGTGATCTTGCGGCGCCAAGACTCGGTATATGCTGATTGGCGGCAGGAGATACATCGCTCAATTGAGGCGGAGAGGACAGTTGCTGCTGAGGCGACCGAGTACTAGAAATCGTACTGGTCTGAACGAATTGATACGGTGACGGATAGCCATTGTCTCCACTTGGGAGAGCCACCGAGTACCTTGGAAAATGGGAAACTCTAGGCTTTTCTGGATATTGAGATACCGGAGATGCAACAGACGAGACGTGGGAGCTAGGATTCGGGGATGTATAATAGGATGGCGAGAAAGGGCTCATGTATTGTGGGGCTTGTGAACTGGCCGCCGACGAGAGGGCCAGCGATGGCGACATTGCAACAGCAGTACTTTGCGAGGAAGCTTGGCGGCTCATGAGGGAGATGACTGGAGATTCTCTTCTTGGGGGCTCTTCATCCCCAAAGCTTACGCCTAGGGCGCGTAGTTTTTCTTCCTTCAAGCGGTTGACATAAGTCTCCCATTCGCGTCGATCAGGTATGCTGACCCGGTATGGAACCCCTGTTCCCTCTCGCTTCTCGTCTTCTGGATCAGGGTAAGGAAGTCTGCTCTGTCCCTCCGAAAAAGGTGGAAGTGTGGTACCAGCGAACACTGGGGAAATGCCAAAACCTCTTGTATCATATCCATTGCGTTCCCACTCGCGTAGACGTTCAGATACAGCTTCAGGGCTCAGGTAGGTATTCTGACTAATTGTGTCACCATGGTCGTCACCAAGTGGGAGAGCAATAATGCAAGTCTTCCCGCGCCAAGGGACACGCTTCTTGGGCCTCTGAAAAGAGTTCACAGTTGAGACTGGTGGCCTGGTATTCGTTGATAGTTCGATTGCAGTGAAACCAGTATGCGAGACAGCTAGAGAATTGATAATCTCCTCGGACGGTGGGGACGGAGGTAAAGGCTTCCCCACGTTTTGGATCCTGTTATTTAAGCCTTGGGACGGGGAGATTATAGGGCTCTCGAAAGCAGAGACCGGCATTGCGGCTAATAAGCTACCCTTAGATACTCGTAAGAGACTGTATCCTGGGATTTTCTCTGTACTGATGGATGAAGAGCCCTGTAGAAACTCTGTTGACTGGTATTGCCGAGTTTTCCGATCTAACGCCAACCAACCCTTATCTGGGGGAGAGTTGGCTAAGTGGTTGCTTACACCCACAGACGGCGTATCACTGGCGTCGGTATCGTCACTCCACCAATTACTTCTCTCGGATCTTTGAAGGCTAAGGATATTGTTTTTAAGCCAGTCTTCTGTAAGACCGTATCGGGACTTCCTTTGCGCCAGAGGCGATATAAACTCTACAACTGACTTATTATGAGTTTCGGACGGTCTAGCTTGGCTTTCCCTTTCCGCAATTGGCGTTCCTCTCTGGCTTTGTGGAGTAAAAACTCTCTCCAATATCTTAGGCCTTGCGCGACGTAATGGGGATCCGTCGGCAGTCACTAAACTAACCTTTCGCTGCTTATGACGACCGGGAAGCACTTCAGGACTCAAGAGACTCTCGCTTGGAGAACCCCATGGAGCAGTATAATATGTGCTGCTGTCTGAACGTTGATGGGTAGCCGGTGAAAGTGGATTGTGCGAGTGTCGAGGCAAATCTGGTTGACTTGGCAGGGAAGGAAGCCAAGATGAAGATGGATCGAAGGCTTGGCTTGGTGACGGGGCGGTCCAAACACTTGAAGACCTCGTGTGAGTGATCGATTCGCCTCCACTTCTACTACTTCGGTAAGGTAATTCTTCAACTTTGTCTCTAGGAGCTTTGTCTGCTGATAAGTCTACCAAAGCAGACAATTTTCTGGATCCTGCAGATGAATTAGCCCCTGGAGACCGAGAACAGATTTTCTAATACGACCTTCCACTGCGACGGTTTTTACTTTCGTAGTCTGAAAGGCTCAATTCTTTCCACGAAGTGTCAAGGGTGGGCAGACTTTGGGTATTTCTGTAACAATGGTGAGGGCGCCGGAAACAACGCAGTCGTTTCTAGGGTTAGCAATAACAAAAGAAATGGATCAAATGAATGTAAGATGGGTTCCCATGAACGATTAAAGTACTGACATGACGCCCCTACTGAGTTGTCGTCGTCGAGTGATGGTGATGACAGCAGTTTCACCGAGTCGCGGAGAAACGCGAGTGTACCTAAGGTACTAGGTAGTTCTAAGGTAAACTTGGCCCCGATGTTTACTTACGTAATACGGCTTAACGCCATTCATGAGTTGACGCCAGCAGCACATCGGATGCAAGACTCGCAGTAAGTTCCAAGTATTATTGGAAGGTTACAGTTGATCATGAATTTGGTGTACGATAAATGCATTTTGACACAAACGAATCTTCAATAAAGTCTATTAGGATAAAGCCATGTAATCTTCTCTTCTAGTGCTCCATCTGCTGATGAGAAGGTATTCCTACAGTTTTATGCACACAGACCAGGCCGTTCTAAGCCCACAGAAGACCCCATGAACGTCAGGAGAACAGAAAGATAAGGCGCATACAAGAACACCAGACCCAATGCGTCAACCCCGCATCCAAACTGACCGCCCTTACGATGCGGCTCGACAGTGTAATGGTCCACTATGGCCTCGCAATTAAATCAAACAAACTTGACCATCTAGCAGCTCAACGGGAATTTGACATTGCGGTTTTGGTCGTAAGCTCCCCAGTGGGTCTCATCACCGGTGTGGCCGTTGGTTCCCGCGCTAGCGGGCTTCCATGGCTCGTCAAAAGCCTCGAAGTAGAACACGTTGAAGCCCCAGTCCAAGGCAGCACAGACTCCGTTCTTGTAGAATGTCGCGGCGTTGGAGGTTCCCGCCTTTGCGGATCCGTAGTCAGAACCGCCTATGAAACGCATTAGTAACGCTTTATGTAATTAAGTGATGGAGCTTATACCGTTTCCTGGCCATCCTGTCTCTCCGTTCCAGAGCTCAATCTTCGTGGTTGAGCCCGAAAGAGACTGGATGTGACCAAATGCTTGCTGCAAGTCGTCCAGATATGTGGCTGTAGCGTTACTGATGTCCTGGCCCTGCCAGTAGGCGAACGCATTTACGAGTCTGACAAGGATGTAAGCAGAGAATCTGGATATGGTCAAATAGGTCAAGCTAACAAAATTTCCACGCCTCCTTTGATTAAGGCATCCGCGGTTCCATCAGTGTATTTATTCCAGCTGTCTGCCGTGCCAACCTTTACACCGGGATGGTCTGATTTAATGTCGTTGATGTGCGACAGCAGCTCTGGGCCTGTGAAGTTTCCGCGATAAAGCGTCTCGGAACCAACAGTAATGGCATACACTGAATTTTCCTTTCCGACCATAGCCGCCTTCAGCGCATCCCTGTCGGCCTTGAACGACTCGGGGGTGTCAGGCCTAATGGTTGGTGTCAGCATATATGGATTTGGCAGCTAATGCGTCGTGAATTCCCGAGGGTCCCTTACCAAACACCAAGTATGACTTGGAAGCCTTTGTTCGCGGCTGCAGGAAGTATTGCGGAGGCAACCTGGCATGGGGTGTTCGAGATCGCTCCATCAACCACTGAGTACGTTCGAACAATGGTGGTCTTGCTCTTCAGTGTCTCGAAATCAGCTTCGTAGTCAGAGGTTGATTTGCAGGTGCCATCTAGTGAAGCATCAGTATCTAATACCACTCTGCACAGTTCAATAGTTGGCTTACCTGTGTGTCTGGAACCGAGAGCAAATCCGAATCTGCCTCCGGTTGCAGAGACGGCCAGTGGTGCCGCTGCAAGAGCAACTGGAAGGATGGTAGAGAAACGCATGCTGAAGAGCAGTAAGTATGAATAGTAGTTGTAATAATGGTAAAGGACCGTGGAGTAATGCTGATGAGCAACAAGCAATACTGGATAATGCTGAGAATGTAGGGAGGCAAAGAATGACAAGAAGCTTGGAGGTGAAGGAGAAAACTCAGGGTACGTGTTGTTGCCGTGAAAGGGGCATCGGTCGTTCCTGACTAGTGTCGGTCAGGTTAGCTCGGTCCTCACCCTAATTGCTCCTTTCCCTCCCGTGCCCCCTGGCCCCCCGAGTTGTTTCTTCCTCATAAGTCATAATTGACCGATGCTTCCAGCATTGCTCCGGTGTTTGCGGAATCAAGAAAGGGCTCACCTGCAAGGAAATTCCTTACCTGCTCTGCTTAGTTTAGTTGGGGGAGGTTTTCATATGTTCCCATGCAACTCTCTCGATGCTAAACAAGAAACACCGTTCATGAGCAGTCTCTTTGCAACGGGACCTCGGACTACACATTCAGTCTCTAAGTTTGCTTGGTCACAATCATATTGATGCTCCTCTTCTACTATAGTCGTTGGTAATAAGGTGCTCAGCACTCCCATGTCTATTAGTGGGTTATAGACTCTGATCCAAATTCTACGTATATCTTTCTTCCTTGGGCTTCACATCGCTTGCATTCATCGTCTCGAGATGTCACATACCCTATGAGAGTATCCAAGCCAGCTGCTCTTCTTTAACTTACTCGTTGTGGTGATCGTGGTATCAGAAGTGGTACTTGTATATGACAGGTGCAAGTCTAAGTCAAAAGCCCTCAGTCTGCCCCCGACAATTAGATTTTCACCTCCACCAATTGCAGCTTGGACTCTTGAATACAGCATACAGGAAGAGAAATATGCCCGCTTGTTATCGAGCACCAGTAGTCAAATCATTGGCTGGATCAGGCATGCAAAGAATTCCAAAAGAGGCTGCCGAGATTCTAGCTTCCTCCGCTAAACCATTGTGTCTTATTGAATCCCAGCGTACATAGCACCTCAGCAAAGTGCAGGCGGGATTGGTCTTGGAACAATTATCGGCCGAGTCACTTTGTCTCTCAGCAAGATTGGATTCATAAACAAGACGACGCTCGTGTCGCAGCCCAGAGACCTGCTACAATCCGGCCCACTACTGAGGTCTTAAGGAGAAGAAATCAGTGTACGGATTAGGGGTATGGCCGAGTGGCGCGTTGGGAAGATCTGTAGGTTTAGGACAGCCATAGCAGCAGTAAACAAAAAGTAGTGTGGTACGTGTTGTTAAGCAAGCCTCGTCAATCGATTGATCGAAAACATCCTGAAGTTTTTAGCTGAAGACTAGGCGTACAGTAGCAGAGCACTCGTTGAGCAACTTGTTGAGAATTCACAAGAGCCAGTGGTAGAGCGAATAAACAGTAGGGTTGCTACTTACGCGTGTTGTTGATTATCTCCGAGAGGACTTAGCGCGATCGTTCCTTTCGGCATCAACAAAGACCTTGTGCGACGTTAAAGCTCACTCAACATCCATTGTCACATCTATCACTTTCTTCGTTGAAAATAATTCACTACCACTGATAAGCAGCTATACTGTCTTTCCCCCTTCGCTACATATAGTTCTTTGCTGTTTACGACATCGCGGCCATGGTAAGTTGCGCCTCCAACATCAACCCTTCAACCTCTTGATCGTATGCTGATAGTGCTCGCAGAATTCCTCCACGCTACGCAGACTTGCTTCAGATCACTCCTCTCTCCACACTTCGGAGCTTCCACCTCACTATCTGTTCCCTCCGGCCACTTTATCTTCGTCTATGCCAGATGATCTCACACAGCTCACGATTCTTCTGACTGGCCCACAAGGCACTCCATATTCACAAGGGCTCTGGAAATTGCATCTGAAGATTCCAGAAGACTATCCAAAGAGCCCTCCCAAGGCAGCCTTTCGCACTCGGATATGGCATCCAAATGTTGAGGAAAAGACGGGCCACGTCTGTGTAGACACTCTAAAGAAAGACTGGGAAGCAAAGTTGACGCTACGGGATGTACTCATTACAATATCTTGTCTTCTGATCCATCCGAATCCGGATTCAGCCCTTAACGCTTCAGCCGGCCACCTCTTGCAGGACGATTTTGATCAATTCGCGCGTCAAGCCAGACTGATGACATCCATACATGCACAAATTCCCTCGGAGATGAAGGAAGCCGTAATAGAGGCCAAAAGGCGGGGAGAAGATGCTGGCACAGAGATGAAAGAAGAGATAATACCCAGGCCTAGGATGAACGGGAAATCTGCCAGTTCCTCAACGGTAGTCATGAAAAAGCTGCCCTCGCATCTCGTTTTAGCGCAAACAGCGGGCGCCAGGCGTGTGCAGAGTGCTCCTACAAGCCAGGTTATGGGCGGCGATAGTATCGAGGACACTGAAGCCGACGAAGACGACGAAGTATCTGCCTCCAAAGAGAACGATCCCTCACTCTCCCCATCCCCAGTCACTACACCACAAAGCCCTCGAAGACCCACCCTCGCCAAACGTCCCCTATCCGACCTCCCCACCCCCGTCGAACCCGACTCTGATTGCGAAGATGCTTCCGGCCTGAGTCCCTCGGAGCGTAACATCGTTAACAATGCACCTCTTCTACCGGTTTCAGCATCTACGCCCGCATCCTCTTCGGCATTCACTGATTCCACCCGCAAACCATCCACGCTAACCGAGCGAAGCCGAAGCGTGAACTTCACTAGTCGCGGCCTTCAGGACGCAAGCGCTGACGGTTTAGCAATTGTGCCATTTGAAGACAAGGCTAGCAGTGATGATGGCCCGCCGGCTGCCAAGCGAGTCCGCTCTGGGGAAGGGAAAGAGAATGTTTCGGAGGGCTCAAACGAGGTCAAGCCTCTAGTGTCGATCATGAGACCTGCGAGTGCGAACGTAGGTTTGACGAAGACGATTACTGGGGTCGTCAGGAAGGCGCCTGCAGCTGGGATGGTGGGGACAGGAAGCGTGAAAGCGAGGCCAAGGGTCGGATTGAGGAGGCTGTGATTACAGTGCTGCAACGGAGTCAGAGAATTTACTCTTGATGTCCACGAATGGTTATTCAGCATGATGGCATGGCATGGCGTGACGAAGCATTGGAACTAGCGTCTCTTCCACGGATATGACATGCATATTTCTATCGAGCATTAGGCGGCGGTGTGTCTAGGCATTGCATAGCGCGGTGCAGCATAGGCTTAGCATTCAAGACATAGATGCCGATCTCTGGGTCAATTCGGCTTCACTTGTGATATGAGTGGGCTTCTGGACTGGTTCTTTACCGTGATGTGCACGAACATTGTCCAGAGAGACAGGGTCAAGCATGTAACAAACACACTACACAGCGATGACCACTTGGCCTGGTAGCTCCGTGCTCATCATCTATCCCATGTCTCTCGAATCCTCTTCTAGCTGGAAATTCACAATATCCCCTCCGCACACTCAATCCCTTTAATCATAATATTTACTTTTGCAGCGTTTTTTTCCGAAGAAGGATGATGGGCACATCCTGTTGATTTAAAAAGCCCAAGGTCTTCAAGCAATAGTTTTATGTCATTAATGAAACATCAAGCGAAATCCAGAGTATGGGTGCTGGGATTGTGACCCTCATCTTCTGTTTTGTGGGCCTTTTGCATTTTACAAGTTGTCCACGCTCGCCATGAGAAGAAGGGATCAAAAATTCAAGTACATTAAAATCTGCTATATCGAAGAGAGCAATTTACTCGTGCCGTTGTGAGCAAGGAGTAGCTTCGACTGAAGGTTTTTCTATCAAGTCATGCATTGGTCGAGTTTCAGATAAATCCCCGGTAATGGCACATTTTCGGGACAGAGTCTCCTACCTCCAGTACATTGTCTCATGCCTTCAGTACAGAATCAGATGCCTCCAGTATGTCATCCCATCTCTTACACAGATCTCGTACTCCATTATCTCGACGACAATTTACCATAGTAGATCAAAGCCCTACTCCACCACTTAAAGTCCTTCAAAGCGATCATACATCTGAGGGTGTAACGGCTGCCAGACACCGCAAATTGTCAACAGTCTCTTGGGATAGACCTACAATCGATGTCTTTAGTTCGTTGAACTTCAGACACTTGTCTGGAAAAATATCGCTAGGCTGGACAGTGCGCTTTGCCCCCCAATGAGGCGGTATCTCGAATTCAAAGGTAGGTGCATGACTAATGGGCCATTCTATCGTGCCGACTTCGGCCTTGTACCTGCATATTGATAGGGTTTTCTTGCGTTCTGCCATTTCGCTCTCCGAATCGATCAACGGTGTTGACTGGAGTTGGTCCTCGACCGCACTTGAGGTGACCGTCGCTATGCCTTGTTCTGCCTCTTCAGCACGCTTTGAGATGCAGACATGGAATTGTTGAGAGACGCCTCCCCTGCTTCCGTCAAGAGTCTTGCTTGGAGGTCCAACGATGATAGCCAGCGCCTTTAGGTGAGGGCGGCATATGTTTACATCCATAGGCTTGTCCGGACCGGGAACGTTACCTGTGGCACGCTTACGAGTTGCAGTATCTTGGCTTGCGAGTATTCTCCAGAGGTGGGACCAAGAAGAAGCTGCTCGGTTCATGGTGGCGACCGGGTAGCCGTGTCGAAGTAATTTGCTTTCCGTTTCATAGTAAAGATCAAAGTCAATCTCCAGGTAATGTAGCCAAGGAAAAGCAATAGCTATTGACGTGAGGGTTCCATAGGGCCAGTTCGGAGTGGCACGGATATCCAACTTGAGGGTATGGAGATTTGGTAGAAGTTTACCAAGAAGTAAGATGTCGCCGTGAGTAAGAAAGCGGCGGCTGTCAAAATTTGCACCTATTGCTCTTCGGCGCCGTGATTGCTCGTGAATGCGCAATGTGTGAAGAGTCGAGCTGAGCGGTGCAAGCCAACGAAGTTCCATATGATTCATGAAGTCAACGAGTCCAAGCATTTCTATCTTCTGGTTCCTGTAGAAAAACGACTCGACTTGTGGGGGAATAGCATCGAAGTTCAAGTGATTGTTTGAGCGCTCAGGATACGAGGCCCCAAAATATTTGAGAGATCCAAGATTGGTTTCCTGCCACCAATTGAAAGCTTGCTCTCTAAAGTCTCTGAGATAGAGACCTTTGAGTCGAGACAAATCAAGGGCTTCTCTCCAGGTATCCTCGATACCCCTATGGAGCGCTGTAGGGAAACCAGCCAGTATCAAATGCTCCAAGGGCGGTAGTCTCTGTCCATTCGTAAGTCTGAAGCCACGGATTATCGGCGCTCCATGCATCCAGTCCCCAACCCACACTAGAGCAAGGTCAAGAAGGCGTAGAGCCGGACAGGTCATAATGGTACTCTGCAAACAACCAAAGGCCCCCACATCCCTAGCGTCCATCGATAGGCATAGAAAAACTAGGCAGGACAAGTTCTGTAACCTAACGATCTGGGGAGGGGTGGGACGAGAAAAGCAGCGACCGCCTATCCATAATTTGCATGCGGGCTGCTTCGAGTTGACCCAATTTATTATCTCCCAGGGGATTGTTTGTTCCGTGTCCCAACTGTTCCACTGGTTAGTCTATGATAGCAACGACAAAGAGTCACAAGAGGAGATAAGATCAACTAAGACAGGACGTAAACCAAGCACGTTGTAGAATGACGCAATGAACATTTGACGCCAAAGTAATCTGTGAAAACTCGACTCACTGTAAGCTTTGTAGGAGAGGGAGCTTCTTCAAAAGCCGTATCAGCTGGCCATCCAGGTGTATTAGACTGGAGGAATCCCGGTGTCGTAACAATCCTGCAACACGGAGACGACGGATGTAAGGTGCGATTTCGCTGTCCGCTTTGATCCGAGCTAACAGAAGTGTAATGCGATGGATACTTGTTGGGTAGTCTTCGATGACGAGATGCTGGTAGGTGAATTTCCGGGCTTGATAATAAAGATCCCATGATACCAGCGCAACACTCTTCAGTGTATCTGGAGATTCGAGTTCCAGCTAAATCTGTCAGCTTAGCATTGCGCTGTGCACAATATACATACAATGCGGAGCACTTCTTTGAACACATCTCGGGGCATGAGCTCGAGAATAGAGCGATCGCCATTCATGATGACGATCACAACCTCAGACACGGTTACCTTCAGGCTAATCCACGAGATTGATATACTGAAGCTGGATCGACTGTTTGACAAGTGGTGGGTGACGACTTCTTTGACAATCCTACAACGCTATCACCAAGCATTTGATCGTTTCAGAATTGAAGGCCTCAATGTGCGACACTAATACTGACACTATTCGGGTAGGTTAAGAAATCCATAAAAGGAGAAGTGAATGAGATAGGTAAAATATAGAAAGACTCTGCCATTTGAGAACCGAACTGAGCAATAAACTAAAATAATCACACGAAAACCAGGATACAGGTCCATCGAGAAGCAGACCCTCAATCTGAACTACCGAAATGTATCATTGCATTTGCCAGCTTTTTTCCATAGCCATGGGCGTGCAAAGCCAGCACCAGGCTTTCGTTATTGAACGAAAGTTTTGTAGAGATTTTGTCATCTCTCAATTTCTTCCTTGAAGCTCTTGTTGTCCCAGTTTCATGGCAGGAAACCTGAATGAGCATCCGCATATTCGAGGATGTCCAATTGTCCATCGTCAGTCAGACTGAGTGACGCCGGATTATTTTAGCCACATGATGGGTTGACAAGACTGCTCTTTTGCAAGAAAGCTTGGATCGATCAGGTTGAGGATATTATACGCACGCAGCTGAGACCGTCGTTCTTCTGGCAGCATCCCTGCATCGTGCGGTCCGCATGATTCTCTTCTACAACATTGAGTGATCGTGAGTGGGTCAAGGTGAAATATTACGAAACCGCGCAGATAGTTTACGCTAGCTCGTCGTTCAGAAACCATCTCAACCTCCTTTGGTCGACCTCTGACGAACGGATCAGCTTACAAACATGGCAGAATATCCTGACTCAAGGTATGAGCGTGTGCTAACATTGATTGATGAAGCACATGCTCAGGATCCTACGATGGTCAACGTCAACGGCACACAACAGCCATACGAGCTTCATTACAGTCAGAAAATGAGCAGCTACCTTGAGAGACGCAGTCCAACGGCGCCCGCTACACTACGCTTAGCTATACGTGCCCAGCACTTTAGGCGCTGGGAAGTCCCTCGCAATACCTATCCTATGAACAAGATCGGCTATCACGCATGGCGGACCTATCTCAAGAAAAGGCAGGCAGAGTTGGCTTCTCAAATATGCCTCGACTGTGGGTACTCAGAGGAGGATGCGGAAAGAGTAGCTGCCTTGATCCGAAAGGAAGACTTGAAGAAGGATGAAGATACCCAGACCCTGGAGGATGTCGCGTGCTTGGTCTTCTTGGATGACCAATTCGAGGAGTTTGAGAAGCAGCACGACGAAGATAAGATCATCAGAATTCTGCAAAAGACGTGGGGCAAAATGACAGACAGAGGTCATGAGCTAGCACTTGAAGTCCCTATGTCAGATCGTGCCAAAAGTCTGGTCGCGAAGGCTTTGTCGGGTGGTTAGAGGTTTCTACGTAGCAGACCCTAAGAGAGCCGGCTGGTAGAACACATCGGAGTCTTTACATATATTTGACCATACCCTAAGTTCCTCATCTTGCCGAGCGCATCGTACAAATCTCTGGATCGAGTCCCGCTTGAATCCTACGTTGTTGACAAAGGTCGAGGTGATTAACCGTCGGTTTTGCCATGTCGACATGTGGTGATAAGCTGCATGCAATGAGCTTGTGTGGAGGAAGCTGACTGCAGTGAAACCTTTGTACTATATGTACTCATATGAAAGCCTCCTGACTTCTTAGCACTCCTGATGGGATCCAGTCCGTATGACGGCGTGCAGCTACTGAAACTTTTGAAACGAACTTCGGGCAAAAATTATTTATAGCGCCATACACCAACAAGAACTCTCGTTTGCATCAACCCAGGCCTAGTGATGGGTATTGACTGCCTCTCGGAGGCATATATATAACGTAGACTAAATGCGTTACCCATTACCCAACCGTTTTTTCGACCTTTGGCTCTCTTGTCGCTTTCTTTGCGTACGTCTCATTGCTCGAATTTGTTTCTCTCTGGAAAGCCAGTACGTGCTCCGGAACCTCCTTCACGGCATTTGCTCCCCCAGGTACTGGCTCACCAACTGTCTCCCACATTGGTAAGACACCAGCCCAAACCTTATTCACCACTTCCTCCCTCTCCAGATCTTTCTTGTCGTCATGGGGTTCACCATCCCTTATCTTCCCGCTTCCGCTGACAATTCTCACCCTCAAGATCGAAGTCGACACCATTTCGGCTCGATCCGGAGGTACTCTACTATTTTCCCACCGCCCCGGAATCACAGAGTTTGTGATCAATTGCATCGCCCACAGTTTCTCTTCGTCCTCTGTCACCAAGCTCGCATATCCGAACAGCACCGTAGATCGGTAATTATAGCTGTGCGAGTTCGGCGTCAAGCTAAGAATCACACCGTCGACCTTCGTTGCTGCAATTGAAACTGGAAGTCCTTCACCCTCGTTCGCACGCGCCAGATTCATCATTCTCGCGCTCACATACCCATGAAGGTAGCAGTCGAGCGGGTCATTCAAATCCGCGCTTGGGTACTTGAAAGAGCCCATTACGCCAATCATGGGGAGTATAGCTGGGAAAGGGCCCTGAGTAGGGTCGGCAGGATTGAAAGAGACATGGAGGACCGAGGTACTATTGATGATAGAATGGATGGTGTGGAGGTCGTATGTGGCTGATAGACGGAAAAAGAAAAGTCAATTGGGTTGATTCGAAAGGAAACAACCTTCCATACAGAGAGTACGCTTTTCCAAGAGAATCAAACACTTACCACGGGTGTCGTACCGATGGGCGGTATTAGCCGGACGCTTTGGGTAGACAAGTGATCGGCCCATGTTTTGATCCAATTGAAAATCTGTGTAAAGGATGACTAGAGAAACTGAATGCTTTCTTGTTTGGGATCTCAGAGACCTATACATGCCTTTGTAACCCCGTCCGTCCTAAACCCAAGGTCACTTTATGACTCTTCCAACAAGGTTGATGATTGATAGTGCGATCCGAATGCGGGAGGTCCTGCCGAGATCAAGCCCTTCCGACACGACCCCACTTTTAAACACGTCAATTATATTCCAACAACGACGTAGTATGCCCTACTCCGTACTCGCATCAGAGACTACTGAGCGCCTGTCGGTTTGTCGATGACCGGGAAGGGACTTGTCGTCCTGGAGCCTGGACCCGAACATACTAGAAAGATGGAGGATCTAGGATGTCACGTTGCGGTTTAGGGCAATGTCACTAATAGCAGAAGTATGTCTTCTCACAGCACAGAGAAGACCAAGATGTGAATCAAGTAACCAGACTTAGACAGTGTTGTTACTTCCCATAAAAGGTCGAACGAGCCTGTCAGGTGAGCTGCACCCCGAAACTGATGTCTTGCTGATCATATTCTGCTTAGCCTGCGCACCAGCTACTCAATCTCCGATGTGGCCTCGTGGTATCGTAACAGTCCGTGCCCGTTGAGCATTCTAGAACTCTCACTGCAAACGAGACTTCAACTCATGTCAAGCGCTAATTCCCTCTCTATCAGGGTCCATATCTTACCAGAAGCCAATATGGCGGTGGCGATAGCGGACATGACAAGATATCAAGGCTTGTATCTGGAAAGCCGAACATAGCCAACTGTTGCTTGTCACCTTGATGCGGCATGGCTTGCCGTTAGTAATGAAGAAAGAAGATGGTCGATAAGCCTGCCAAGGTCAGGGAGATTGACTTTCCAGAGGCGCAAAGCTCTTGCTCTGTTCACGTCTTCCCTTCCCACCTGTCCCTTCCCACCTGACGAATTGTTCAATTAGACGATCACATGCAGCCGTTGAGTGTTCCATCAACAGGGCTATGCAACATTGTTTTTCCTTTTTTCCAACAACAAATCCCGTGGCATATCACTCAAACGGCAGGCCTTATACAACGCAAACGCGAGTCTGATGAGTGGCCCCACTTACGCATTGGCGTATGGTGCAATCAATGGTTGTTTTCATTTTGATATTCTGTCTAATACAAACCAAAAACATTGAACTCCCCCATCCAAGCAAAATCGAACAAATTTTCTAGGTAACAACACCTATTGCTTTATCTTGAAGCGGTTCCTGGCTGGGTCAGCAGGGTCCATAGCCGGCAAGACTGAAATTAGATTGATGCCTACCTCGGTATCTTGGCTCTGATGCGTTTTTGCAACCGAGTGTTCTCGGTGTTCAATACTCTCATAAACCAAAAAAAAACTTTTATAATTCCAAATTCCCATCTAAGATGTAGTCTACTTTTCCAACTGCTTGTCATCGTACGTATGACCGGAGCGCCAAAACTTCTAAGCCGGCATAAGGGGGATCATGAGTCGAGTCAAGCGTCAATTGTGATTTCCTCAAGAGTGAAGATCTCACGAAGAGCCGCCTGAAAACAAAGAATTGTTTAACGGACTTTGGCAAAAGTCGAACCAGTACAACTCTTTCGACATATTAGACCACCGTCTTTGGGAAGCCTCAATTGCAAAGCTATAACTCAATGCATGCGCGTGTGAACCTGAACGGCTTCGGCCAGGCCACGGGAATTGCTAGATGAATTGGTCTGTGTCTTGCTTGTATGACCTTGCCTCCAGATCCCCGTTTACCACACCTTGAAGCGTTCGATTAACGTGTTATGCAAGTTATCTGTATAAGAGAAAAACCCAGTCAGCAAAGCTGGCTTATAGAGGAATATAGTATAGGACACGCTCAACAAAGCTGGCTTATAGGGGAGATTATAGTATAGTACACGCTCAGCGATCGCTGAACCAGTACATCTATCTCACTCACATCCGCCAGCTAGAAACCTCCGAAGAGAAGACTTGGACGTTGACGAATGGATTTGTGTGAGACCCGGACGAAGGAAAGATTGTACTGGCCTTTGTATGTTCTACTCTGCTCCGCTGAAAAGTCCAACCCTTCCTTCACTATCGATTGAAACGGTCGATTGAGAGCTATGCACGATACCTGTACAAGAAAACAACATGTCAGCAAAGCTGGCTATAAGGGAATATAGTATAATACACGCTCAGCTGTTACTGAACCAGTACATCTATCTCACTCACACCCGCCAGCCAGAAGACCCCGGAGAGAAGACTGAACGTGGACAAATGGTTTTGTGCGAGACCCGGACGAAGGAAAGATTATACTGGCCTTTGAATTTTCTTCTCATCTATACTGGAATGCCTGGGTCTTCCTGCACTACAGATTGGAGTGCTCGAGTCCATGGTCATGTTCGGTGCCTATACGAAATGATGCACTACAATTAGCAAAAGTTCGTCAGTGTATCTGTCTGGGCGCTTAGAATATTATCACGACAAACGCTCAGATGTGCAAACACTCGCCCAACATAGAAGCTCAGACCTTGGTTTCTATGTTGGTCATCATGAATGATCATGGTAGTGTAGTTTTCGTCACTGCAGCTTCCTTCCCACAAAGCATCAAAAGGGATGAGCTGCTGACCTTTGCTTAGGTCCGTTCTTTCTACGTCGATGCCCTGCTCCGCTGCGTTATGGCATATATAAGTCGAGTGTCTTAGAAGATACCTATATGATAATTGGTACCAGGTAAGCAATAGCCCAGCAAGAGTATCTGCCCTTTGTCATAGAGATGCTTGTATAGGGAACTTTCGGTAGAAGCCTTACACAATTAATCGGAGGGTAGGTGTGAAGAGCCGAATATCTTTTAATCATCGCTTTTAATTTCCGAAATATATGTGAAGAGAGAGGAGGCCTCGCCTCGTATCATCTGTATGTTTCTTCTTGAAGCTGCTTAGCATCGGAGCTGGATCTGTGATTCTGCAAAGGACACTGGTCAGATTTCCGGCCAAGACCAACAACGAAGGAGTTGGCACTGCTTACATTGTTCAGAAAGTATCAATGCCGACAGAGGTGTACTCACCAACTGTACGGATGTCTCAATCATGAGCATACTACATGCCAGTTTCAACCATTGCCGGCCCTCAACTGATGGTGTGGTATTGTTGATCTTGGAAGAAGGAAGCAAGATCTGGGTGTCTTTTGATGGGTAAAAAAGAAGTCAAAGCCGATTATCTGGGACTCGATTTTATTCCTGCTATGTGTGGTCAATATTGCTTGTATTGATCCAGGCACTGTTGCGGCCGTCAATTCAATATTCTAGTCGATTGACATAGGATGGTATGACGGTGTGCAAGCTGGTGTTTCAGGGGCACCCCAATAGACTTACCGACATCGTGATCTGGGACGGTAGAGAAACTAACTGGTTGCACTTAGGTATCAGTCCATTGCAAGGCATATGTGCCTTATAGCGTTGCAAAGCATCGAAACTTTAGGTCTAGGCTCGCCATGGATCCAACTATCAGTGGACTGATCAGCCTAGTTCTGGGCTTAAAAGTCACAAGCATCTTGTGACACCACAGCTCGCAAGCTCTGCCATTCATGCTATGAACTCATCTAAAAATACACTGGGTTTCAAGGTCCACCATTATTTTGCTCGAGGACAGTGAGGGCACTGGTGGCTTGGTGATCCTAGTGAAGGTGAGTGACTGTGTGATCTGCGATGACAAAGCGACGAGGTAGTCGAGAAATGGGGCTTACATGGCGACATTGCCCCTTCTGTGCCGGGAGTATGTGAAAGACGAGAGACAAAGAACAGACAGACACAATGGCGAACCTGCTGGAAGGAATCTATGACCATATGACTCTGTTTATGGTTAGGTGCTGGTGTGCTGAGGGCGTAGGGTGGAGACTCACAGAGACACGTTGATATGGTTAAATTGGCCGTGTACAAGAGTTGCAACGCGAAGAGGACAACGTCTCAGCTTTGACATGGCGGATTCAGTATCACATTGGTAGGGTTGGGCTCGGATAGAAGGTGACCGCAGCTGAAGTTGATATTGATGACCCAGGTAGGACCGTGGGCGATCTGTCCCACATCCCACGTCGAGTACGATTTTGTCTTTGAAGATATGCTTGTTCTGCTATATAGCATGTTGATATGCTTTGGTACGAATCTCGTCTTTCTATCGAAGTGGCCTACATATTAGTGAAAGGGTTTTAAAAAGAATGTTTGCGTCAGGGGTAAAGGACTCAAATACGCACCAACATTTCCTTATGGATACCTATTCGGTAAGAAGAGAGCTGTCAGTGCATGCTCTTGTAGACTCGCAGAGAAGTCTAAACAGTACCATGGTGGTTGTAGCTGCGCAGGATCAGCTGAGTTGAGAAGGTATGACCTCCCTCGATGTCGCTTACCACCACTCCATCTTTCACCATGTTGTTTTACTGTATCCACTCTACTTCTCGTCAGCTCAATACCTATTCCCAGCCATGGAGGAGCCGCCATCGTTGCTCGGTTCTCTCTCGGAGTTCCGAGTGGGTCAAGCATGGCTTCTGTGGATTCAAATCCGTCTGGTTGGACGAAGCATATGAAACGCCGCCACGCTTCCTACCACCGGCTCGCCTTACCTATTAAAGTAGTGGACCTTTGCACTATCCATGTTCGCCCTGCTTCTAACATTTCTAGCGCCTTCTTATTTTGGCTTTAGAGAAGTCCCCGAAAGGTGCCAGCAGCATGGGAGTAGTCAGTTTGAAGGGAGGCTGCCATGGTGCACTTCTTCAGTGCTGTTGGTGAAAGATGTAGGAGCTGTTTGTTCAAGGGTAGAGGGAACGAGGTAAGATAAGCAAGGCTGTCGACAATCATGCGGCAGTGTCAACGAAAGATGTATGGGTGATCCTGAGACATAACAAAGAAGTGAACGAGTGCTGTTGGCGGGGGTACTCAGAAACGCCTCTAGGGACTGCGGATTCCAGCACAGCCGCGACTTGCTTCGACTAACAAGAATGTTGCTGGCGGGGGTTCTCAGAAACGCCCTTTGGTGGTTGCATATTCCAGCGCAGCCGGAACCTACGTAGACTAATCACTAAGGCTCACGGAGATATCTGGTCTACTGAAAGGTCTGTTACGTGTTGAGACACTCTCAGTAATATTTGGTTTGCTACCCTTTATAGTATACGTTCTAAAAGAAATCTAATTGAAAGGCTTGGAGACAGGTTAAAAAGATATCGACTAGCTTTGCTCTTCTCCAGCTGCCCATCAAGATTCCACTGACTGATTTTCTCGTCACTTCCATTCAACCAAATCATTCTTCTCTTCCCTAAATTTCATCTTGCACTCATTCCTTTACAAATGCAGCGAATCCAATGCTATCCTCTCAATTTGTCTCTCCTTCCCCCTCTACAGATCCATGCGTTGCGACTGTCCACCTATATTCATCAATCATGTCAAAAATTGATCCGCAGGATTTTAAGGATACGTCAAAGTGCCAGAAACCACTCGAGAGACAGAACTAAGAGCTGGGAAGGTCGCACAAGAATGCTATGTTGGGAAAGGCATAGAAATATCGGTATATTGTCGTAATGGAAGTCCTCTTAACGAGTTCAGCTGACCGCTCTACTCCTAGCTCCGGACAAAGACAACCCACCATCTACAGCGACATCCCTTCTTCAACCAATCAAAAACCCAAAACCGATGAAAGTAGTGGGCCAGCTAGAGAATATTATGGGATACATGCGCGAGCTAGAGGGGTTATGCGAGCATATGGACGGAATGGGGACAAAGGTAAGAGCTTTTGGTAGGATTCGTTGGAGTGATGCTGTGGATTTCAGAAATAATTGGATGGGGAAGAGATATTAGATGCTCTTACCTCTAGCTGTTACTATTTTGGATATCTTTGCTTATACGGTTCTGGACACTGGATCCTTAAATTTTCCAGGGAGCCCTGAGAAGAATGGGAGAGGGGGCGGGTTATATTTTTCTCTCTCTCTTTCTCTAGAAAAGGGGTAGATGTTTGAGGATGTTCGTGTTTGAGGCATTAGATTCTGTCTTACGCAGTATTAATTTAACTTTAAAACTACTTTTGAATTGAAAGCGATAGGAAAGGCGTACCGGCAGCAGCCCATTTGAATGGGGAGTCTATAGATGTACACCCCCTTTCTATAATCGTACACCCCTTTTCTATTGTCACAGACCCCCCATCAGGTTTACATGTTTAAATACTTGACTTCACATCACAAGTAGGTGAAAGCACATATACTGTGAATATTAACCATCAAAGAACTGTCAGCTTATCTTTGTCAGAGACAAACCAGAAAACATAACTTTAGCTTCATTACTTTGCTCCTTCCAATCTCTTATATTCTCATCTGTTTGCACAGATGAAAGAGTAGCATTCTCGCTAACGAGAGTCTCGAGCTGCTTCTCGCACACGTTTCCCCCCTCATGTTCCCTCGACTCTTCTGATCTCGCTGATCTCGCTGATCTCGCGGGCTCAGCATTCCCGCCCCTCACGTCGCTGTTGTTTCAGCAACTGCACTGTCGAAGCAGTGTCGAGGTAGTAGAGAGAGAATCTCGAGCTCTTCTCGCACACCGTTTTCCTCCTCGTATTCCCTCAATTTGTCTGATCTTGCGGGCTCAGCATTCTCGCCCGTTCACGTCGCTGCTGTCTCAGCGACTTGCACTGTCGAAAGCAGTGTCGAGGTAGTAAAGAAGGTGTCAAGGATCTATGTCTGAGAAAAGGGGGTGTACGACTATAGAAAGGGGGTGTACAGCTATTAGTGGCTCCCTTTGAATGTCGTCATCTTGTGCTTTAATGCGAGTCCCCCCTAGCTGAATCCTCAACCGTCATTCTCGATCTTTCATCTCCGATGCTTCTTCCTCAAAGTCTATCTCTCTTCATCAAGTTCCCTCCCCCCCAATCCCATTTTTCCTACCACTGCCTCACCGATTGCCTAATCCGCCCATCTCCCCCATTCGTATTCGCTCCCGCGCAAACCCCCAGCCATTTCCTAGCCCTTTCCATTATCTCCCCTTCGAACAAGTCAAGCACTCATCCCATGCATCTGGTAGATTCCAACCTACATACTCCGAAATAACAACCGGATCACATCATCTTTCCCCTAAACATCTATACCGAATGTGCACATAATCTCAGATCCGAGGTTAGCAGTCCAAGAACACAGAAATTCCCGCTTCGTCATCAGGTTAAGAGCTGTTTCTGTACGTGGGTGTGTTGCTTCAGGTGGGATTGGGAGTTGTAGTATTGACAGAAATGGGGAAAGAGACCGAGGGGGGCGGCGGGATACGAAGCTATGGAGGAGGTATGGTGAAGGGAAGGGGGTTCAGGATATAGGGCATTGGGAATTGGAAGGGGGAGAAGGTGGGAGAGATAGTCAGGAGCGTTCTTTGAGCTGATCTTCGGGATTCGCGTATTTCAGGCGTGTGGTATATATAGTAGCGTGGCTAATGGAGAGCTTCAATTACGAGAATAATGGTAGCGAATTGATACGGAGATTGGTGAGGCTTGTTTAGGGGGGACTAGATGGAAAGGGCTTAAGAGGGGGAGGGAGGCGAATGCGCAGGAGGGAGATCGCGGTGGAGCGTAAGGGTATACATAGTATACATGGATATCTGGAATGGGAAAAAGGAAGAAGGCAGGCTTACTAGGACACAGAAAGCGCACGCCGTATCATCTGCAACGCGAGAGAGAGAGAGAGAGAGAGAGAGAAAGGAGGAGAGATAGTATTTAAATAAATAAAAAAGGCTATCTGGGTTGAGAGAATCTTGTTTTACAGCAAGACCTCGAATTCCAAAATCACTAGACTATTCTGCTGGGAACCAATCTATTTGCGAAAAGAAGAGCAACCAGAGGGGGGGGGGGGGGGTGGCAGGAAATCACTATATAAATAAGAACTGGGTTCGGTAGAGTAATGTCTAAATGGATAGATAGACATCCTGCTTTTCGCGGAATAAATCCAAGTGCACTTGCAAAAAACTTGCGCGATAGGTCGAGTTGGGTGGGATTGATGTTTACAAGTGATCAGTCATAGATTTAATGTTCTTGAATGGGCGTCTAGTTTGTCTGGCATTTAACCTGGCGTGGCTGGTCCTCGGTTTTCGCTATCGGGCAATACTGACTTTCTGCCACCGCTGGTGGTGTGTATGGGGCTGCTTTCTTGCTGTGGAAGGGATTGTTAGATGATTGGGGTGGGGTGATGGTTGTAAGACTTTTCAAAAAAAAAGAGAGAGGGATGGAGGTAGATACTAAGTTTGGGTGGATATGACTGGGACTGGTAGAGTATTGCTGTGAATGCAGGAATATTTCTTGGAGGTTTTTGGGATTGTCGGTTGCTAGAACGTTCTGGTGCGTACGGGGTTCTTTGCAAAAAGAGAAAGATATGAAAAAAAAACACCTACTCTGCTTACCCGCTACCCTGATAATTCGCTCATTTCCGCCTTCCCGATCCAATTCTCTCGAAAAATTTGCACCATACTACCAGTAATTGCCCCCATCCCAATTCATTAGTCTACTGTTCGTGAACATACAGCGGACTACTCTCCACTTCCCTGACCCACAAGCCCCAAGGTCTCTCCGCCGTCTCCGCTCCCATCAGCGTACATCCAGAAATCTCTTGCTCGCTAAGGTAATGCGGGCCTGTATCAGGGACGCTAGTTTTTTCTTCTGGCTTTTTGCCTCTATCCTCGGCATTGAGATGTGCGTTGCGAGTCAAAAGCGCCGTTGTCTGTACCGCGGCGTTTTGCTGCGTGTAGATAGCCCTGAAAACTGCTTCCTGGATACTGCTTCCTACAGTTGTGAAGCCGTGGCCGCGCATTAGAACGACAGTGTGGTCGGGTTGCGGAGATTCGTCGGAAGCGAGAGAGCTTTTGGCGAGAGAAGAGACGAGAGAGGTTGCAGCGTGACCGAGGCGCGCTGTGTAGCTGTCTTGCTTTGAGAAGGAGTCGGCGAAAGCGGCGCCGCGCAGTGGGGTGGAGACAAGGAGGTCAAGGCGGGAGTTACGTTGGGTATGGGCGGCGGTGTCGAATATGGGGACATTGGTGCCTTGGGTTTTGTTAACTGGTTGCTGGCGATGGATCGGAGAATGCAGACCTAGAAATCCAGCAATATGAAAAGCCGCTTGCAAAGGCACTCCACTGACCGTGTACGGCAGCACAGCTTCAGAATGGCTATGCACTACACTCTTTACATTTGGGTACTGTTTCAGAATCTCGCTATGGATGAAGCGCTCAGAGTAGCCTTTAGCAGTGGAGTTTACGGGAGAGGCATCAGAGATGTGGTATTCAACGAGATCTGAAGCGGAGGAGATCAGGGCAGGGGCTAGGGAATAAGAGAGAAAGAATCTTGACGGGTTGGTGGGATTGCGGACGGAGATGTGGCCATAGGCGTCGAGGACGTTGTGATGGTGGAGGATGTGGTTTGCTGTAATGAGGTCGTGGAGGGTTTCTTCGCTGGACATTGTGGAGGTTTGATTGAGGTTCGCAGACTCACTTGAGTACTTGAGCGAATCTTGGGTTTCCTGCAAGAAGCAAACTGGAGATGATGGTGTATGTGCCATAAAGCATTACAATGTCATTGTGCTAAGGTATGTTCCATTACCATAAGAGACGGAGTTCCTCGTTGAGTACAGTACACAAGTGGGTACTACGTCATCAACCCCTGCGTGTTCTGCGACGGGTTCTAGAAACACGGGCTAATCATTAGCGTGGAACGATCGCTCGGCTCTTCCCATGAAACGCCTCCCGTTTCCACTAATCATGTGACCTTGGACGACAAAACTCTCAAGCCTCTTGAAGATTATTATTGTCTGGTCGATATGTATGAGTACAACTACCGAGATTCCAGTCTTGCAGACTAGATTGCTTGCGTGTGCGCTGTTTTACTCGATTCTACTACGTATTCGATTCTTGTACTTATCTCCTTGGCTGGGGAGGGAACAGTTTTCAATGGTCAAGGGAATAGAATCCACGAGCGACAATTGCGACTACAGGTATGGGAATATTACCTTAATTCATTGCTTACCCGGGTTGCCACGATCGGAACTTCATCTGCCTCAAGGCTTACAGTTCATTTGTTTCTCGTGCTGTTCCTTTTCGTGTCTCATTCTCTTTTCCAGGGAAGATGTGATGCAGGGTTATGTACAGCCTTCCGGGTCCAGACGCCTGCTTAGGAGAAGCTTAGCCCTTCTATCAGAGTCCAACAGTAGAGACAGTCCAGCACCAATAATTCGCCGCTTGTTCGTAGAACCACAATACACACGGGCCCCTTTTAATGCGTTCCGGACTCCCTATGAGAACGATATAGGGCAGGTACCGAAAATTTGGGGACCGGCTCTGTCGAACGAGCAGCGAATTGGTGGTCTCAGATTTGAGATTCCAAGATTTGTTGGATGGAAATCATAGATCAGCGAACATTGCAACTGACTGTACGATGATAAGTCAGAGGAAGTTCTGCATGTCAAGTATGCAATTAATGCCCTTTGCTGTTGGAAGCCTTTATTTCTATTTCTAGCCTTAAGCAGTACCATGGGATCGAGCACACAGATTATCATCTCTTGTAGATAAAGCCAGCAAGCATACCGTCTATGAAGCTAAGAATTCGTGATTGAAATCCCCCTTTTCAACACGAGTTGGACTATGATTGCTTTTAATATAGGATCCAGTAGTCAGTATTTCAAGAAATCGAAACAGGTATGGCACGGGACTTGGACAAGACTTGAGCCCCTTTTACCGCCGCTACCTGCACAAACTTTGCAGTACCAATAGTTGCGTTGGTTTCGAATCCTGTCCTTGAGACATCAGCGGCTAAAGTCAGGCTGTCCTTTGCGCCACCAGCATACACAAGCCAAGAGTCGTATACGTTGGGAGTGGCACCGTTCCAGCTCATACAGACCGTGGTGGAATTGAAACCCTTTGCGGTGGCATTCGCCAGCGGAACAGTCGTCGGCTTCCCGCTCCATTGTTGTAGAAAGGCTCGGTAGCTGGACACCTGGACCTGGTTTCCGAATTTGACGTCCATGACAACATCTCCATGCTGATCGAACTCTTTCATGGTGGGACTCTGTCCATAACCGAGGAAATTATGGCCGTTACCGAGAGGCTGGTAACTGCCTTGGCTATTTGCGTAAATGATGTCTTTAGGGTCGAGAAGCGAGCTTACTACCGTTGCAGTGCGCTTCGATAGGTCTAGGAACAAAGTGAGACCAGTACTAGGACTAGTCTGATTGGTACTAATAAGGCCTAAGTTGTCGTCGTTGAACATTTGCAAGAACAAGTAATCACCTGAGGAGTATGCCGGTCGTACATGATGCTGCCATTGGAACTGGGCGCCCGGACCAAGCTGGAAGTCCCCGCCGGTGATTCCTTGAAGATTCCATTTGACTGATCCATCTTTTGCGAGTGCATAGATGGACGAGAAGAAGCGCGACGAGATGAGATATCCGTCATCCAATGTGGTCACGGAATTGAGGGTGAAGTATTCCCACGGATGTGTCGCGTTTTGCCCCTCGAACGGTGCACCATCTATTAAGAAGTGTGACTGGTTGATTGGCATTCGATCAACATGATCCAAAGAACTCCACTTAAACAACGTTCTGTTGGTCTTGATGTCTATCTCATAGAATTGACTATCGCTCAACCAGCCGTTTTTGGGCCCGCCAACGGATGAAAGGTCATAAGGAGTAGAGTTGTAGGCGGTAACGAGGATGGATCCCTGTGGAGTGATGAGGCTTTCATGGTTGTCAATGTAAGAGCGGTAAGCTGAATTGTTCATTCCGTCGCCAGCAATGAAACTGCTGTCATTAAGGCCGACGGTGTAAATCTCTCGATATGTAGTATCCAGGATCTTGACTATACCGAAGCCATGTCCAGCAACGCCATTTACAACGAAGGGGCCGGTCCAGTACGTGAGCACGTCTTTGCCGTGCAATTTTTGGACTGCAAGGTTGGCAGAAATTGCTCCTGAAACTGTATTCGGACCATGCCAAACGACATCACTGCCTTCTGTCATGATCAATGGCGCAAGAGTCCTAGGCCCGGGTACTGAACCAAAGAAGGACTGAACGAGGAAGAAAAGACCATCAGTTGCTCCCACAGTTTTCGAGATTTCTAAGATTGGCGGGTGAAAGTCTGGCTCAGTGACGAATGTTTGATATGGCCAAGTGCTGGCTGGCAAATTTTGCCTTGATTCCAGGCCTCTTGCTGGTACATTTTGCGTGATAGCATCAGCGAGATTGTTCAACCCGATGATCGAGCCCTGTAATGCCGCGAAGCTGAGCAGCTGAATGAGATACCCTCGAAACATGTTGACTTTGTTTCTATGTGATGTGAGTGCGAGATCTTTCAAGCTCTACTTCTTCGATTACTCAAAGTTCTTCAGTTGTTGAGCCCAGACCTCAGTAGATGCAAGGTAGATAGGGTCCAGTACATGAGTTGTCCCGGGGTTCTTGACTGTCGGTTCAGCAATGCACACAGGATTGAAGTTCTTATGGAATTGCAATTGCTTATCACTGGCATAGCGTCAATTAAACAGAGAAGATTTATTGGAGAGACATCAAGACCATTTTTAGGAACTAGAACTAAGAAAGATTGACGAGTCTTCGCATTGATACTCCCTTGTACAGCCAGCAATGACGAGAATCGCCGCGAGTACTCATTAAGGCATCCATACACCTTCGGCTCTCCTCATCAATCCTACGTGGTGATCCCGCTTTCAAACATCTCTGAGCTGGTGTGATACTTCTACCAATGGCAAAGGCGTTCAGGTTTGAGTGTTACTTTCAACCAGAGGCATGAAAGGAAGACATGGAACTTTGGCCCCGGTCAGGGAATCTGTCGTTTCAGGTCGGGAAAGGCTGTCAGCCCTACGGATCGTGGGGCGGGGCCTCGACCGATCGACTGCCCCTCCATTTCCTCAGCCGTCCGCTCCAGCTCCTGCTTGAGATGACATTAATCGAATACGATTGCATACCACGTCCAGCCATAGGCCAACGAGTGCTCATAGAAGAATGAAATGATGTATCACCTTGTCAATCCAGAACTATAGAACATACAGCTCTATGACTGCTGCTGGCCGCCTTTGGTCGATGCTTTCGTAGTTTTACCGTCCTTGCTTTTTTCCCTTCCCCGTTTGTATATAACGGTGTCGTTCTACTTACCTTCCTCTCGTCCGCTGTTTAAGATCAGAGACTGCAATGTCCTCCTCCAAACCCAGCCGTAAAGGTAAATTCCTCCGCACCCATTCGATGAGCATCACTCATAATCTTCCCAAGGCCTCGATTCCTCCCTCCAAAACCTCTCTATAGATTCCAAACCTAAACAACACACCAAACCTACCTCCACCCTAGTCGCCGACTCCTGGGACGAAGAACCTTCCTCGTCCTCAGACACTGAACCCCCTCTCCATACCACGTCCGATATCCCGAGCGCCCCTCCCCCTACTCCCATCTCGCCACGCTCCCACCAACCCGGTACTAAATGGAGTGATTTCCCATCAAGTTCCTCTTTCTCAGCTCAGTATGCCCCAGATGGTAGTCCTATAAGTCCGGCCAGTGGTCGTCCTGGTTCTTCGAGAACAGATGCTCGACCGGAGAAAACGACGGCAGTGGCGGGGAGACTGATTGCAGGGGCGCTGGGGGTGAAGACGCCAGCGAAAAGTGAGGAGACACGAGATTATGAGAGGGTTTTGAAGGAGAAGGAACAAAGAAGAAGAGGGGAGGAGAAGGAGGCGAAGAGGAGGGAAGAGGACGAGAAAGAGGCGGCGAAGAAGGGTGTCTGGGAGGAGTAATGGGGAGAAGATTGGATGGAGACAGCAAGATTGCAAAACTGAAGATGAAACAGCACGAAGATCGAGAAGGGTATATAACTGGTCGACTGGGCCTGGAGGTGGGACGAGTGTACGATAACTGGAACGCAAAATGCATCACAAGGGCCTGGTTAAATATGCGTTATGAATGGGCATCTGCAGCGGATCCTAAACATCTTTGGTTTTGGCCTCTGATTTCCTGTAGCCCAATACTAGGAGGACTTAGCGTCGCGTTGCATATATCGGCATCATCACTAGACTCTGATGTGTATATATCATCATTTCAAATCGCCGCCTACAGCTGTCAGCCATATAGTGTGAATGACAGAGGGATCGATATTACCTTCCATGTTAATGAGAACAACGGCTCAATATATTGTAGCTCCACGCAGTTCCATCTGCACTAGACACACCAACAGATAGTCATCATGTTAGACAACAATCGTTAAACTTGTGTCAGTCTCGTAAGGAAGTCGTATCAAGAGCAAGTGTCACGCCCTGTAGCCAATGGAAGGAGGAGTGACCAAAAGCATGAAATTGAACCTATCCATGTTCCTGGAATCTAAAAACAAAACCCTGCTCCCTTAGCGCCCATTGCTAGAGTCTTTACTATCGCCGGAGAAGCTACATAGCCCGGTGCAAAAGATCAGATAGCTGATAATCTTCCTGCTTTAATGACGTGCTATCCTCATATCTTGAACCGTAGCATCCTTAGCACCCTCCGATCTGTTCTTGGTGGACTTCTAGAGTGTCTCCGTCTGCCATCTCAAGCTATGTAACTTATTAGCCTAACCAATTCGGGAAGGGAAATAATGTTGGATCAATCATGGGCAGAAGTTGCTGCATTGACGCGTAGGAGGACAGGTAAAGGCGAATATTTGCAAATGTGGAGACCTACCGATTCAGGACTATCTGTTGGGTTGACGCGAGCCCCATCGAATAAGAAACGGACGGATGAAAGGTTCTTTCCCTGACGGTCGCAGAAGGCGTTCATGAGTTTGGACAGTGCCGTGGTCCGTTTGATTTTGAAAAACACCTCATTATTGTTATCCGTGACTTTGATGTTGAGATGCTCAGCCTTTGGTTGATCGTCGGGATTCCCCCCTGTGCCGGGCGACTGGTCGCGGTCCGACATGCTGTTGAACGTAGATAGGTATGGGTATGAGGCGAAGTGGCGAGTAGGACTTCTGGCTTTTTTAGGGCGTCACAAGTAAGTCAACAAGCTGATCTGAAAGTTGTGTTAGTATGTACTACACGCTAAGTAAAGGTAGATACGAGAGAGCTATCTACTGACAATGTTGATAGAGTTAGGATCGAGAGGTTGGGATCTTGGTGTTCTAAGAAGTGAGGCTGTAGGAAGAAGTGAAAAGAAGTTGATGTTGCAGGAAGGTCGCCGTGAAATATGCCCCACCAATCAAGAGGCTTCTAGAAATAGCCGAAGAGGAGACCGTCATTCACGCTTTAGCCTGACCGGATACCAATGTAATATAGATTTAGTAACAATTGCATACCTTACAATACACGACACGCCTCTCTACCTACCTATCTCCCTGGCGCTTCTGTTTTTCGGGAACTTCACAATGGTACCACGACTACATGCCTACTTCCGAACTCACAAAGCACATATCTAACGTGGCATTTTAGGGCTTGGAAGAAGATTTGAAGACGAATCCGCCATGCCACCCTCTTGCGGTGAGTCTGATATTTCATTTTAACCATTCACTAGGCTAACGAAGCAGTAGTGTGCTATTCAGGGTACATTATTGCCATACGCTGCTAGCCATGATTGAATGCTAACGAGATATGCAAGACTGTTTGGCTAAGAATTCATACAAAGAAGACAAATGTAAAAGCCAGGTGGACGCTTTGTATAAATGCTGCAACGCTTTCTATCAGCGGCAAGGAGATCATGCAACCACAGTCAGCTGCCCCAAAGCGAGCCTGTTGAGACTAAAAATGAAGCAACGCGCAGAAGGCATCTAAGTCTGTAGGAGAGGCATCTGGATCTTAAGAGTTTGGTAGCCGCTAGTTCCGGATCCGATATATTTGTGGGGATTTGCTAGAGGTTGAAATTTTGTAACAGCTCGCTATGTTGTCAAGACCTTCAGTCCTCCGTAAGAGATCTGGCCTGGTGTGTAGTGAGTGTCGAATCCGATCTTAGGCGATCGTGAGCACGCATAGAGATCCTCAAGGGATCTGGACAAACATCGAAGAGTCTGCCCCGAGACTCTAATGATCACCTGAAAAGAGACATTGTTTTGTAGAGAAGAACAGTCTGAATTTCAAATTGACGGGATGTTGTAGAAAATTACCTAAGCGAGCTGTCGAAGAAACGCGCTATGCTAGCGTGTCTGGCTCACGTATCTTTTCCTGCAGGGCGCTGCAACACAATACTTTATTGTCAACAACTTTGAGGAGAGGTAGCTCTTGGTGATACTCAGGAGCTCAGGAGCTTTGTGTAGCTTTTGAAGCAATCGGTGTTTGTTCCTCATTGAGAGTTTCTAGCCCAAACATGTCGGACCAATCCAATGAGATTCTTTACGCCGTTATAAGGTACCTTTAACGAATCTTTCATAGCGGTCTCTGGAAGGTTAGACTCCTTCTAGCCATTATGTCTTCACGACGGCATTCCCGAGAAGAAAGCTGGGATAGCCTTCATCACTCTGATGCGTGCCATGGTGCGTCCGAGGTGGAGGATGATTACGCCGACATGAGTATGGATGAAGCATCAGATGATCGTAGCGAAGGGTCTCCGTCTGGAACACCGGCGTTGCTTACAGTCAGTGATGTACATCGGGCACTACATCCTCTCCAATCTACTGCAGATCGGGTTGGAAAACAAGTCGAACAATTTGCAGAGACTTTGGATCGTCTCAGTACCAGAAGACAGCGAAAGTCGCAGAAAGATTGTCGACATGTGCTCCCTTTAGTACAAGCCTACAAGAAGATCGCTAGTGGCGCTGTCGAACACTTGAAGAGTATTCATGCGCCTGAGAGGCAGCAGCAGTTGAGTAAAAAGTGGAAGCGTAAGTTGCGGAATTCTGGCGGAACCTCCACCCCTGCATCGCCTCATGCCGACCAAGAGGAGCGTGTCACCAAAACTACCGTAGAGGATCTGAGAAGATGGGAGGAGGAGGAGCAAACATGGGATTTGCTTGCCCTCATGCTGGAGGTTGAATATCCTATTCCACAATCGGATAGTCAACGACCAAATTCTTTCCGAGGTCATACGCGACCAAGTCGAAGTAAGGAGGTCACTCGGTACTCGTCAGAGAAAGCGGTATGGGATTCATTCCTCGCCCATGACGATCTTGCCTGGGAGAGACACACGGTGGTTGAGTGGTTGAAGAAGTGTGCCGACGAATCGGGCCAGGACATCGAATTAGTGGTAAAAGAGCTAGAGTCTGGCGCGGATAGAGGATCTGGTTTATGGGCTCACAGCTGGCTATATACTAAGGAAGCAATCAAAGGTCAGAAGCGTTTACGGTCATGGCCACAGGCGCTTGAGTCAGACGCACCGGGTATCGATACTTCTCTGGTGAACTCGGACCGAACGAAAGCTTTGGTGACCCAGCTGGATCCTGATGCAATCACAAGACAGGGGCGAAGCCTTGAGAAGCAAGACCACTACTTCGAGCAAGCTACTTGGCTGGCTTGCTGGGAAATGGTGCGGCGTGGAAAAGATTGGGATTATATCCGTGAGTGGTGCCAGGAACGAGTGGAAGGATGGAGAGCTACACTTATGCGTGGGGATCCTCGAAATTCTCAATCCAAGGAAGATCATCCAGGACCTGATGTCACCACTGGCTGGCGATCAAGAGCTCTTTGGCGGAAGACCTGCGCCCTTGCTGCCAAAACAGGTGGAATCGACCCTTATGAAAATGCTGTGTATGGAGTTCTCGGCGGGTATTTGCCCAGTGTTCTTAAAGTCAGCCGCAGCTGGGACGACTATTTATTTGCACACTACAACTCGTATTTGCTGAGTCAATTTGACCGTTATGTTAAGTCACATTTCTCTGATCGACTCTCAACTGCGTTGTTACAGAAACACGGGTGTTACGATTTCTCTGTCTCTGAGGGGCATCGGACTCATTCTGGAAATCAAATTGTGCAGAAGATGAAGACCCTGGAAGCGATAAAGAAGGAGGCGAAACGGCCTTTCAAGATGCTTCAAAGCAGTTTGATCGCCAAAACTTTTGATGACTTTGTTTTCAAGCAGGGCGTAAAGCTTTGCCAAGCAGCAAACACCCCGGAGAGGTCCAAAATTCTCCCCGCAATGAGTGCAACTCTCCTCGAGGGTAGTATTACAGCACCAATCGGCATGAAAGATTATGATCTTTTACGAGTGGTCACACATATGCTATTGATTTTCCAAGACCTTGGGCTCGACATTGGAGAAGGCAATCGCCGCTTTGCTACTGAAAGTATTGTTGTTGCGTATGTGGATTATTTGAGTAAAGCTGGCAAGCAGCAGCTGCTCCCTCTCTACGCGTCTTTCCTTTCTCATGACAGGTCCACCACCTGCTTAGGTAGACAGCTGCCTTTCATCAAAGATCATCGGGAACGCCAGACAGTTATGCGGCTAATGAAGCAGTGCGGCATTGATGTCCCTGGCGTTCTTAACATGCAACTTCAGATGATTATAAGAGACTCCCCTGAGAAAGGTGACAGCAAAACTTTCCCAGCCTTGGCTATACTGGAACCGAACAACCATGACAAATCTAGAGTGCGACCAATCCAGAGTGCTTTTGTAGGCGATTCAATCAGCGACGACGAGCAAGACCTGATCAATGGGTTTGAATGGTATATGCTGCTTGAGGGCCATTGGCAGCAGACCATGACAACAGGAGCCGTCCTGTACAAGCATTTGCTTCGTAAGTCGTAACTGTAAATATGTATTATGTTCGATTGCTATCCTAATCTGAGCTCACAGGTACTCATGGCTTTGCCGCGGCCAAGGAACTGTCGAAGGCAGTCCCATTTACGACCATCTCGCTCGGTAAAACTCAAGGGCTATTAGGCCAGATGGTAGACATCAGCAAGGAATACAGCGATGAAGAAGACGAGCCAGCCAAAGAAGACGAGTCAGCCACGACGAGCCGGAGCACGAGGTCAAGCACAAGATCATACCGGACCAGGGCCCGACCACAGAACAGGCGTAGCTCATCTGCAGTGCAAGTCAGCAATGAGCGTGAGCTCTTGCTCCATCAGGCCACTGCTCTCCGGGATTTTGAGAATCTGTTTGCGGCTCTCGATGCCATGGAACAGTGGAAGGCCCTTGCGGATCAAGCAAACACGTAAGAGAACGTTGGACCACTCCGTTTGACCACATACTAAAGTGTTGCCTGCTGTAGCTATATCGACCCTCGCGAGAACGGCAAACGGTGGAAGGCCATGTTTCAGAAGGCCTATGACCGGGTAGAGGTGACAATCGTGCCTTTGCTCAGCGGGTGGTTGCAATATCCGAGGGATGGTGCGTTCCGCGCGCTGAGGTTCTTACTTCATGAAGTAGCTAACAGGCGTTGCAGACAAAGAAGCCGTCGAATTTGGGCAAATACGGGTTGCTTGTCTCCCGGAAGTTATACTTGCCTACAACACAGTATTGAATTTCAGCGCTCACACTTTGAGTCGAGATTTGCTACTGAGGAGTATGGACTTGGCCGCTATAATAGCAGCGGAAGATTCTGATCTGGCTTCTTGCTTCACTGCGGCGAACAGGATGCCTGAGCTTGTGGACTCTTTCGCGGTGTCAAGCAAGAACATCATCAGAGCCGAGGAAAGCGGAGGAGGCAAAGGTAAAAAGAAGCCTGACGGCGAGCGCTTGGACATTTGGACAGTGAAATGGGCCCCAGGCCATGGATAAGAATAGCCTCTTGTTCGTGTCAATATCTCCCTGGACATTTCTGAGTCAGAACGTTCTGGGAAATGCTCTAGAAGCAAACGAATTCACAACACAGCACATCGAAAGGATCCTACAACAACGACGGGAAGACTCCTATGGCATTTGTCCACATCTTCCAATCAAAGTCTATTGTTTGATAGATAGTAATGTAGACATGGTCAATACCTGAAGGCCTGAAACTTATTTGACCGAATCACACTGGAGATTTCCGCATCGCATCGCATCACGAGGCTTTTGTAGCAACGATGACCGATGAATTCGAAGACATGAAGATCTTCAGCGACACCACAGATTGAAGGCATATACAGAATACAGTAGGGTGAAACGCTGGCGCTTAAGGCAGATTCAGGCAAGAAACGCTGGGCACTTTCCCACCAATGTGATAGCTGCCCATGGAAAGCGCTACTGTAGTAGTTCAACCATGATTCCTAACTTTGGCACCAGCTGCATGCATTTGATGCCATGCCATGTGGCCCGGTATGCGGTTAAATCTGATTGAAGAATGTACAAGTAGTCGTAGTAGCGTGGCGCTTGGATGTTGAAATGCTGTGTTGTCACTTGTCTTACTGCCCATGGGCATCCGATAATGTCTCACAAAGGCCTAATGCATGTAGGATGAGATGATAACTAATACGATAATCTGTCTGAAGAAGAGAGTTATCTTAGTGGTTCTGGCCCCCCTTGGGCGCAAGTATCTAGAGTCAAGGCAAGTCGTTGTCATGTCACTATCCGTTTTGGGACTGGCCTGGGGCAGTGCAAAAGTCGCCAAGGAAATATATGGGCAACCTTGCCAGAACCAACGAACCAATTGAAGGGACTGAGTGATACTCTGCTCTCGCACACAAGCATACACTCTGCGGAATCCACTATAGAACTCTTTTCCGGCTCAACCGCCCGTCTTGGTCATCGTCCATTCGACGTCCCCCCCCCCATGAGACTCTGCTGAAAATCGCCATCAGATGGCGACTCGGAGGCAAAGAAGCACAGCCCGCGGAAGATCGAGTGCTTCGGAAGCTCTGGATGGTCGTGAAGGTGACCGAAGGTGTTCAAGAGCTAGGGGACCGGCGGGTCCAGCTTCTGAGCTGCTCGGAATCTGACCATATTTCCTTTGGTATGCAGAATAAGGAGCTTCTGATAGCTACGACTTCAAATTTCTTCCCAAGCTGTTGCAAAATCTTTCAATAGCCTGATCACTAATTCAAGTTCTCTTAGCAGTCTCTAGCAACGAAACGAGGCGGAAACTCTGGGCGAAGTCGCCAAGACTCGTACCTTCTCTTTACGTCAAATTGTGAGCTTGGCACATCGACATTTGAGATTCGACACATCGACCCGACACATCGACCTACACCACAGCTTAGGCTACATCCTTAATCCTTGTTCTCCCAGCAACACCGGCATATTCTCACCATCCACCTCAATCTACGTACACATGACTGACGGACAGCATCATCTGCATTACATCTCAAGGAAGATCGATTGGCAATAATGACCACTCCTGGAAAGAATGGTCAAACCTCACCGACTCCGGGTAGTGCGCCTCGTAGGCAACGAGCACCTACTATAACCATTGACACTTCTGCCGTCAGTCCACCTTTATTAGAAGATGACGCGCTGCCCCTCCAAAGCTTGTCTGACCGACCTCAATCGTTGCAGGGCGATCAAGACAAGGAGGCAGACTCAAAACCTGCTGCTTTGTCAAGCGAACAGTCACCGACGCAATTACGAGCAGCTCATTCATTCGATAACCTAGAGCACCGTCCAACGTCCGCCCACAATGTCTCATCACCCACATCCAGGCGAAGTGATCGCCAGCCCCACGATTTCCTTGCTGTTCCCAATGCCCGCTCACGGGGCAACTCTGTCGATTCCGAAGAGCCGGGTCATACTCCGACGTCTTTTGGCGGGGACACTTACGTACCCTCCCCAAGCTCGTCGGCGCTTTCGACCGAGGGAGGGCAGCTTAACACCATAACTAGCACTGATAGTCTTATAGATGATGGACATGCGTTGGATGCCGTTCCAGGAACAGAAGCCGAATTCGGAGTTGAAGATAATAAATTCGCCTTCTCTCCAGGTCAGTTGAGTAAATTAATGAGACCTAATCCGAAAAGTTTTGCAGCTTTTCACGCTTTAGGGGGTCTAAGGGGACTCGAGAAGGGTTTACGCACCGATCAAATGGGCGGTCTATCAGTTGATGAGAAGCGGCTTGATGGGACCGTAACCTTTGAGGAAGCCGTTGCGGCTGGCGCCCAGAGAAGAGCTGCAATCACTTCCGAAACCCGCTTGCATAGGTCGTTAACGTCCGCAACAGCGGCAACGCAACGCTCGGATGACTCGTTCCTGGATCGTAAACGGATCTTCAAAGATAACCAACTCCCGGAGAAGAAGGCTAAGAGCTTCCTCCAACTTGCCTGGTTAGCGTATAATGACAAGGTCCTCATTCTTTTGACGGTTGCTGCTATTGTATCGCTTGCATTAGGGATATACGAGTCCATTTCTTCCACGAACGGTGAACACGCCCAATGGGTAGAAGGGGTTGCTATCACTGTTGCTATACTCATTGTCGTGGTTGTGGGGGCGGCCAACGATTGGCAGAAAGAGCGGCAGTTTGTCAAGTTGAACAAGAAAAAGGTGGATCGAGATATCAAAGTTATTCGGTCAGGCAAATCTCGTCAGATCTCGGTGCATGACATCCTGGTTGGAGACGTTGTTCATCTTGAACCTGGAGACATGATACCGGTAGACGGCATCTTCATCTCTGGGCATGATGTCAAATGTGATGAGTCGTCCGTAACAGGCGAGTCTGACTTACTAAAGAAACACTCCGGCGAAGATGTTTACCAGGCCCTAGAGGCGCGTAAGAGCGTTACGAAGATGGATCCTTTCATTATTTCTGGAGCTAAAGTGACTGAAGGTATAGGTACATTTCTCGTTACTGCTGTAGGAGTTAATTCAAGCTATGGTCAAATCATGATGTCACTTCGTGAGGACTCACAGACAACACCGCTGCAGTCAAAGCTCAATGTCCTCGCCGAGTACATAGCAAAGCTGGGTTTAGGAGCCGGTCTTGTGCTCTTCATTGCAACTTTCATCAGGTTCCTAACTCAATTGCACAGCGCACCAGGCGGGGCTTCAGCGAAGGGACAGCATTTTCTTCAGGTCTTTATCGTCGCAGTCACAATTGTGGTTGTTGCGGTTCCAGAAGGCTTGCCACTTGCTGTAACATTAGCCCTGGCATTCGCGACTACTAGGATGCTAAAGGAGAATAATCTGGTCCGGCTGCTTCGTGCTTGCGAGACAATGGGTAATGCTACGGTAATTTGCTCCGACAAGACCGGCACTCTGACACAGAACAAGATGAGTGTTGTGGCGGGAACTCTGGGTGCTTCGACTCGATTTGGCAACAAAAAAAGCCCCGATAATTCGGAGGAAAACTCACCCATCAAGCGCCAATCAGTAGTTTCCGAGACCTTTGTGCAAGACGCCTCGACATCGGGCGTTGTCCAAATACTACACGAAGACGTGAAATTACTTCTGAAACAATCCATAGCGGTCAATTCTACCGCGTTCGAAGGCGAACAGAACGGGCGTGATGCATTCATAGGATCCAAGACAGAGACTGCATTACTCAACTTTGCCAGGGACTACCTAGCAATGGATTCGGTAAACGAAGAACGATCAAACGCAAACGTTGTGCAGATGGTACCGTTCGACTCTGGAAGGAAGTGTATGGCTACCATTGTAAAATTAAGCGACAAGGGATATCGAATGTACGTCAAAGGAGCCTCGGAAATATTGCTTGAAAAGTGTACGAGGATATTGCGAGACCCTACCAAGGCAATTCTAGATACGCCGATTACGCAAGAGAACGTAGACAGCCTGAACCAGACTATTGATGATTACGCGTCACGATCGTTACGGACGATTGGGCTTTTGTATCGGGATTTCAAGGAGTGGCCAATGAAAGGAGTACCTACGCAGGAGGATTCTCCCACACTTGGCGTTTTCGAGACTGTTTTCAAAGAAATGGTCTTCTTAGGCATTGTCGGCATTCAGGACCCTCTCAGAGATGGTGTTGCAGATGCAGTTCGCGCTTGTCAGAATGCAGGAGTTAAAGTACGTATGGTGACTGGAGATAACCTCCTGACAGCGAAGGCCATTGCTGCAGAGTGCGGGATCTATACGGGGAATGATGACGAGCAAGTTATCGAAGGTCCCGAATTTAGAAAATTGAGCGAGTCGGAGAAGAAACGAAGAATTCCCAAGTTAGAGGTACTTGCCAGATCCAGCCCTGACGACAAACGTGTCTTAGTCAGGAGATTGAAAGAATTAGGAGAGACAGTTGCCGTTACGGGCGATGGCACCAACGATGCTCCTGCACTCAAAATCGCCGATGTCGGCTTTTCAATGGGCATTGCGGGTACTGAGGTTGCTAAAGAGGCTTCTGCCATAATCTTGATGGATGATAACTTTGCTTCTATTGTCAAAGCGATTATGTGGGGTAGAGCTGTCAATGATTCCGTCAAGAAGTTCCTCCAGGTCTGTAAATTTCCCTTAGTATTCGTTGATGCTCTGCTGACGTTTTCGAAGTTCCAAGTAACTGTAAACATCACTGCCGTTGTTCTAACATTCGTTTCAGCTGTTTCTAGTTCAACCGAAACATCAGTGTTGACTGCTGTTCAGCTACTTTGGGTCAACCTTATCATGGACACTTTTGCTGCACTTGCGTTGGCAACTGACCCACCGACACCTAGCATTCTAAATCGCCCGCCTGAACCGAAGTCAGCTCCTCTGATTACATTGACTATGTGGAAAATGATTATCGGACAATCGATTTTTCAGCTATTCTTCACATTGCTGCTCTTCTTTGGGGGCGTACGCATACTTTCCTACGACTCGCCCCGCGAGCAAAACCAACTGCAAACCTTGATTTTCAACACCTTTGTCTGGATGCAAATTTTCAACCAATACAACAACCGGCGTCTTGACAACAAGATGAACATCCTGGAAGGGGTACTGCGAAATTACTTTTTCATTGGTATACAGGTGATTATCATCGGAGGTCAGATCCTGATCATCTACGTCGGCGGCCAAGCTTTCTCCATACATCGACTTAATCGAGCGCAATGGATATATTCGATAATTCTTGGCTTCCTTTCTATACCAGTTGCGGCATGTATTCGTCTCATTCCGGACGAACTCATCCGCAAACTTATTCCAAAGTGGTTGAAACGTAAAACAACAAAGCCTGAGTTTGTGGTTTCCGACGAGGAGCGGCAGGCTCAGTATAACCCCTTTGAAGAAATTCGACAGGAATTGACGTTTATGAAGCGGGTTCGTGGTGGCCGTCTACACGGGTTTGTTTACAATTTGCAGCATCCCCGAGAAGCATTGTCGCGCTCAAGAAGCGGGTCGAGGTCCCTGCTCCACTCTAGGGCTCAAACGCCAAATGGTGAGCACAATGGCGGCGACTTTACTGGCGGCTTAGCTCCTCCAACTCCCGAGTCTCGAAAGCGAGTGGCAAGATCCCGATCAAACTCGGCTTTTGGCCCAGCGGCTGCAATGGCCGGTATCGTAGCCGGTAGTATAGTGGGTTGGTCGCCTATTGGTCGACGAGACGAAGACAGTCACTCAGGAATCTCTCTTGGGCGGTCGGACGTGGAGGATCGCGATAGCCTTGAGATTCGATCTTCGACGAGAGCTGATGACAATAGCATTCGAAATCGTTCCGGGAGCAACATCTCTTCGTATAAGGACCTCGAGAATACATCCGTATCTAAGGGTTCTTTGACTCTGCCGGAAAGGGGCCACCAATGAGATCAATAGAGGATGGTTCTGTCTCCGCAAAAACGATGGTCTTGATGCTTCGACTTTAGCTCTTTGTCTTGTTACACCGTTCTTCTTGATCAAGACCCTTGGGAACACTGAACCGGCAGCACCACCATTTCTACCGTGTCTTACTTTACTATCAGCATGCTTTCGGGCGGTCTAAGCAGCCAGGAACCGGGGGCTATACGCGGAGTCAGCGGCACCTGGAGTACTGGCGTTACAGCGATCTCCGGGAAGGCTTTTGCAAAGGTAGCGTTTTTGCTATCTCGGCGTTCTCTAGCAGTTCCTCTTTCGGCTTTTTTTTAAACCTTTCCTTGGGTCGAGATGAGGTTACGGGCATTTCGATTCTGCCTTTGTCGTTTGATGAATGGTTGGGATGATGCTAGCGAGAGAGCGTGGGTGAGTGATGCTCCTGGTCTTTTGAAGCGGATGGTGTACATAAAAGTTTAATCTAGGTTGGTGTGTATGAATAAGGTAGTGAGAGGAATTACTAAACTTGTTCAACTTCAGTTCGGCTGTTGGCCTAGGTTTTCCATCGGCGAAGGATCACTAACTTGTAATGGCTGAGTTACAAAGGGTATTGTTCTGCACCGGGTGACGGACTTGCAAAGACGGACTTGAGCCCAATGACCTGCCCCACGGTAAAAGTCCAGCAAAGTGTCCGCCGGCACAAGGAAAACCATTTCATGTAATATACTACTACCGCCATATTCAGAAATAGATTTAACAAAGCTCGTTTCATTCTCATGAAAGATCGCTCCACTCAACCTTTGCTCTCGCCATCGCTTTCCAAGGTTCCGTCCGTTGTCATGCCTTTTTCGCAGCACGAATGGCTTTGCTTCTCTTTCCCCCCTCGTCGTCATCATCATCATCATTGTCATTGTCATTGTCATTGTCATCGTCGTCGTCGTCGTCGTCATCATCGTTCACTTTCCACGTTTCTGGGAGCTTTTCTACCCGGGCCACCTCTAGGTGTCCCTACTGTGCAGCAATACCAAGAGGACTTGTGCCATCCTTATTCTCCTCCCGATTGTCGGTCCGCTGCTCGCTTAGCCACTTGACCCATTTCTTGGAGAACCGCCACACGTGTGGAGTGTGCAATTAAGGCATTGTGCTTACACTTTTGAAGGCCAATTCTCTGCGATCCCTCCAAATAGTGCACGGATTGAATCGCCAAGCGCCACGATGTCGCTTAGCGAACCAGTAGTGAATGATGTAAGGCACAAAGAATGGTACGGACGGGAAGTCGTGCATGCCGCCTTCGAAGCTCCTGTCTGCGGTTCCAAACACGAGAGGCGCGATTCGGTACTAGGACGGAGTCAGTGACGGTAATTAACTCGCTGATACGTCAAAGTACGTCTAACATTGTCTGTAGCCATTAGGGTTTTTTCGAAACGCCGATAAGCTTGCCGTATACGCCCGCTGTCGTACATGTCGAGAGCTCGCAGAGTTTCAATCTCGTCATGCAGATGTCGAGTTAAGGGCTCCGCAAAATCTTCGATGAGGCTCCTGATCTTCCGTCCGTCATAGTCTTTGGGAAGACAAGTCCGAGAGTACTCCTGAAACAGATCAAATCCCGGCGTGAATGCTCGGTGTTGCTCTATATTGCGTTCCATGATTCCTTGGACATCTGATATCAGCTCTATGCTCGGGAAGAAATCCTTTTCTTCGGCATCGTGGTGGTGGTGCATGGATTCACACCAGCATTGGCAATATGTCAGGAAGTCTCGAATGGCGTCCAGGTCTTCGCGCGGTATGTGCGTCGCTTGGAGGTAGATGGAGTTCAACCCTCGGAGAATGCCATTGTGGGCAAGTGCCATCTGCGTTGCAACATAGTATGCCGCATGGGAGGACTATGAGGATACATTAAGTGATGCAAAACCTCAGCGGAGAAATGACAAACGTACATCTTTTGAGAATGGATCAGTAGAAATAAGAGAATACGGCTTATCTACCCACTGAGAAGACATACTGGCTCTTCCAGTAGTAGCACAAACCGACGGCAACTTCACAGTAGCAGGAGGTTAGCGACAGATATATTGAAAGAATGATACTGTATAACCATCGTAACAGTCTTTTGGGTCCGGACGAATGCTGACATTGCTGACTCCGGCTTGGTAATTGGCGCGGCGCAACTCGACTCCGGCACGTCCGGCTTAGTAATTGGCGCGACACCGAAGCCATACAGATATATGTACCAGTCACTCTCGAACCAGGTAGCTCCGCGTCTTTTATTACAGCCAGTGCAACTGAATAGCAACTATGAAGGTCCTTCTTATCGGAGCAAGCGGTAATCTGGGTATTCGCCTCGTCGCAGCGCTCCTCACACATGGCCACAGCGTTGTTGCATTCGTCCGGTCCTCGAACAAACTTGAGTCTCTTCTTCCAACGTCTGTATACCGCCAGATCGCCGTTGTTCAGGGCGATGCCACGGATCCAGTCTCAATCAAGAGGGCCATCTTGGATGCCAGCTGTGATGCTGTTGTCAATACAGCCGGTTTAGCGGCCTTACCTCCTTGGGGGAAAAGTGAACTGCCTGCAATATTTCACGCAGTCCTGGACGCTGTACGAGAAGCGGGATTGGATAGGAAGCAACCGTTGAGAACTTGGTTCTTAGCTGGCATGGGAGTATTATACTACCCCGGATTAGAATCGATGCTCTCGAACTAGTAAGTACAGTCACAATAGCATTCTCACCTCATACGCGCCGTTTGTACCTACTTTAAAAAGAGTAGCTCGGAGATGCATCGACTCTGGAATATTAAGAACCTGCAGTATTCCCATCTACCTCGAACACCGCCAAAACCTCCACCTTCTTAAATCTCTCCCACCGAACACGCTCGACTGGTCTATGCTTTGCCCAAGCACCATGACCCCCGAGTCCTCAGACATCAATGTACCTACCAAAACTTTGCGTGGGAAACTGATCGCAAATGCCGCGACTCCACCATCATGGCAAGATTCCTGGATAAAGTACATCCCCTTGATCGGGAAGACGCTTTTGTGCGCCATGAATGCCCGTCGCTATGAGACCATACTTGAACAGAACGCAGAATTCATTGCTAATGACCTCGAGAGCTACGAGAGCCGGTGGAGTGGGATGACAGTAGGAGTTATCGACGGGTCAAAGTGAGTTCGTTGTAGGGGAAGGACTCACGGACTTTTAAGAATACAGTAGCCCGCACTAAGTCTTCGTGTGCGCTCCCTAACCAAATCACCCCCGCAAGCCCCCCATCTGCATTCAACCATTGAACCTCAAATTAAGCTGGGGAACTTCAATATTTGAACCAACTATTTAATCGTATATGATCTATGATTCCCCAATCAAGATTTAGTATGCCAGCCCTTCGCTTTAATTACAGCTGCACATCTGCGTGGCATACTGGAAATTAGCCCCTCTATTACCTTCTCCCGTATGTTCACTCAGGCCTTCTGTAAAATCCGGAACAGTTGGGTTTCAGCTTCGTCGCCTTTACCCTTCAGCGAATCCAAATCCGGATAGACTTTAATTGATAAGGGCCTTCCTGATCTGGGTTTATTGGCTCTGGAGGGTGTTGTTTGAAGTCTCCCCAAAACACTCTGAACGATGGTTCGGGGAACGTTCAAATTTCGTCCTATTTGGGTGGGTTTTAGGTCTAATTGGGCCTAGCCTGATATCTGACCTTTGATGGGCGAAGAAAGCTTTCTTTCTAGAAGTCTCGTTACCAGAAATTGAGGTTAACGGGAGTTCTTCTGAGCATTGTGGATGCAGTCGAAGAAGGTGGGTTGTTTCGAACATACGCGATTTTACGTGTTTTCGCGATCTAGCCGAAGACTTAGTGCGGGGTACTACTGTGGGGTTGTGCAAGCTGCTGCTGCTTGTCGTTTGAAGTTCGTTGCGTGTGATTGCAATCGACTGCTGTAACGACCCTGATATTGTGCCCCAGTTACTGTAGCCTTATACGCGCATCGAGATATGCGGCTGAGGCACATCTCGGTGGCATTATGCCATGGCAGCACTCTTGAGCTTGGTTTTCAAGATGCTAGGCATGCTTCTGCCAGGTATGATTCTGCCTGTTGAAATATGACTGAACTAGAAGGTTTTGCAGCATATGTAGAATGTGTGTTTGGTAGTTGTTCTATGAAGGTCGAAGCTTCGGTTAACTACAGTGCGTCAGGTGACCTCGATAGGTCCGAGCATAACTCCCGTTTCAACCCTGCCAGGCGTGGTTCGACTCGACTGCGTGGTCCAACTTCGTGGTTCGACTGCGCGGTCCAGCCGCACGGTCCTGCCACGCGTGGTGCGTGGTCCTGCCGAAAATAGGAAAGATGATAATCTTCGCCTTCATGCTCGCTCCTAGATAGACTTCTAACAGCAACAACCAAAATTTCAATATGCCCCCATATGATCTCGTATTTCAACAGTTGTCTGCAGGTTGTTGTCTGCGGTTTTAGAGAAAAGTGTATACTACCGTAGTAGGAGTCTCTCACTCGGCCTCACGTTTATGTTCGATTGAATACATCCAATCATGGGTTACTAGGAATACTTCGTACTGTAACCATTGTGCTAAATAAAACAACTTCTCCTGGACAATGGCCCAAGCCACTGGGGCCGGCACGGCTAAGCGACTGCCGGGGATTGTCCAATCACCTTCGTAAGTGTGTCGTGTCGTGGTTCTGACGTGCCTGGATCCGTCGGTCGATGAAAAGTACGACAGGGCAGAAGCAATCCGTTTCCATCAATACGGGATAGCGAAACAGTGTTCCGATAATTAAAAGGCCCCTGAACCTTCGTGAGTCCTCGCAGTGCGGCATTGCCAGTCTGGTAGCGCGGCATTGCCAGTCTGATGCCGCCGGTTAAACGTTAGCTACAGTTGTCCAAAAGCCACCTGTGATTGCCTTATGCTCGATACTTCGTAAATTGCCACAACCGACCATTCGGACGACCGCGCAAGGCCGTCTGGGAGTGGAGGATGGTTGTGGGCGAAAGCAAGGGGTGTGGTGGGTGGTGGTTCGCCTTGTGGTTGTGGTTGATATTGCAGACAACAGTCCGCCGGTTTTACCTGAGCGCATCTCGAATAATCCCAAGCAACTAGTGCGCGTGGCGAATCCGAACATGCACGTATACCTAGTAATCGTACATCACAGATCACTCGAGGTTTGCCCTTTCGGGGCTGCGGGGCTGCGGGCCCGCTTACAGTAAGATCATAAGGATTTCCCACGCTTCGTCATTAGCACAGGGTATGTCTAAGGTCCGTTATGCAACCAAAATCACTATCAGTACGGAGTATGCAGCTGGAGTTACGACGATAATACGGCATGCTTATTGGCTTTTGAATAAGGCATCCAGCACTGCATCCCCCGATGGACCATTCCACCCTTTCATCGTCTTATGCGCCAGCCTAGTGAGTTGGACCTGCTGTGGAAAGGGTTCGTGGTCAGGCTGGCCGGGGGAGAAGGATTGCAGAACCCAGGACGAGGGACGCTCGTGCTAGCATGTAGAGTTGAATATAAATATATGTGTGGTCGACCCTCTCAAAGTTAGCATTGCTTCCTACCTTCAATACCACGCTGTTCAATTGAGCAAAACCTTCACATATAATTGATTAGCTTCGACCCGTTGAGCCTTAGATTCTGATCTTGATTCTTCATCATGAAGTTAGTGCTTCCTTTGAGCATCTCCTTTCTCTCCCTCCCACCCTGTCCTACGACGTCCTTTTCTTATACCTACTTATCAACCTTTCTCGAGCACCTTCGACTTCTAGGCGAGGTCTCATTACTCCTCGTATTCCTTGGCAGAATCTTCCTTCACTGCAAGGTCCACGTCCTCGACTTAAGACTGCTCTCTTTCGTTGCCCTTAGCAGCGAGAGCGTGTCCTTTTCGGCCTCTATGAGAATTCACCTCCTGAGCATTAGTACGATACATTATGACTGACCTTAACTAGTTATTCAAGGCCCAAGGCTTCACCTCGATTCAATGACCATCAACCAACCCCTCCTCAACCTCTCATGGTACATCGCTATCATCAAGAAGTCGATCCACACAGAGCTTTTCTCTGTGGACATCATCAAACACCTTCGAAGTCTTCGAGAGAGCCAACAATGGCTCAACACATTGGCGACTGGGAAAAGAACTGGAACCGTCTTGCTAGAGAACGCGGTCCTCGCAGTGGTAGCAGTCCTGGAAACGAAAGCGGCCCTCGCTGGGACAGCAGTTTTCGTGAGGAGCACAACGGTCATAGGAATACTTCTCACAATGGAGGCGGAGGCAGTCGCCGCGACTTCAGTGGAAGTACTTTTCATGGTGATCGTAATAGCCATGAAGCAAGCATTTTCCAAGGTGGAGGCGGCCGTCAGGAGGAAGATAGTTACGAAGGCAGAGTAAGCAGTCTTCAGGCTGACGGCAGTTGCCAGGGAGGTGTAACAGCTCAGCGGGACTGCCGAGTCATGCCGCGCCAGAGCAGGAGTGTGTGAGCGCATAGCTCATGGTTTGGGTTTGATTCCCTAGCCCAAAAACAATGGTAGAACCCAATATCTTGTTTGGACAGCTGAGTCTATGCCTCATTATGTGCAACAAGATTGATGAGTGAGATCTTCGAAATGAGTCTCAGGAGAATGCATACATCTAAGAGCCATCAAAGAAAAACAAGGCCAGAAGGAGGCTGATGTTCAAAGGTAGGTAAAGCATGCTGTACTGTACGCATAGTCTAAGCCTGTAAAGAAAAGGTTCTTCAAGGCACACTTGACAACTTTCCGCAACCGAATGATGGGAAATAATAAGCGAGACCGCAGGGACGTTGATGATGAGGGGCTTAGCGCTATGCTATGGTGACACAAGGCCTACCTTACCTATCTGCTGTCAAAATTTACTTTAGCGTGGGTAGAGAGATGCGCCACAAAGCTAATCGATCTCTACGAAGCCTCCCGATATGGCCATGTCCGTGTGTCTGCAATAATAAGGTGTAAGGGGAGTCAGGTGGAACTAGTACCCTTTACAGCTAGCTGCTGGAAACGCGTCGACTGCAGCTAGCCTCATTCAACCTGTCGGCTCATGCAGGTGGGCGCAAGTAACGTTGATCCGATACAACTTGGTGGGACTGATGGCACCCGTACCGAGTCGGCGTGGCTCTCCCTTAATCTGGAGATCGGCCCACGCTTGATACCATATGTACAGTATGTACCGGTACTTTACGGCATGCTTGGCAACGAACAGAGCCTTGATTGGGCAGCGCGACCGCTCGACTTTGGTACTTCCCATGTCGTGCTTTGTGGATATGGATACCTTGTCAGGTCGATTTTGATGACATTCTTCTTGTCCTTGGCGTTTGCTTTGTCACCAACCATGTACCTCCGTCCCTCCATCTGGTGTAATTACTCTTCTTTCCAAATATGTCGCTCGTACTGTTGTTGCCTTGAGACTCGAATCCAAAGTGCCGACAAGTTCGCTAGCCGGCGATGATGTTGTCAACTCAGAATATACGTCAAGATACAAATGTGTCAAAATCATCGTACAAGGAGTCGAAGGTACGGAGCATGACGAGCTATGTTCTCGGAATGCCAAGACCCAGCCACACTGTAATTTACATGTAATCTAGTCTTAGTGCTTGAAGATCGATAAAGTCCTATAATATCGATTTGAAACCCAAACCTTCTATTTGCCTACCAATTATCATCATCTACCTCCTCTATCACCTCTACCTCTTCTACCTCTTCTACCTCTACATCAGGCTCATCTGCCTGAATTATAGATTTCTTCACGTCGTCGTCGTCGGGCCTAAATCCTGCTTTTCGACGTGCATAACGTTTCTTTCGCTCCTTCGAGTTATATGGACGGATAGCACTATTTCCAGCTCTACCTTCTCTATATTCATTGCCTCCCTTTAGCTCAATGATCTGCTGAATGTGACGAGGAATTCGACTGATTCAGGCCTGAATTCGTTCCTGAGTGAGCTCTCTCTCCCAGCATCTAACTCATGCTTTGGTCATAGTAATTCTGTTTCTAGGAGCCCCTTTGAGCGTTGTTCTACGCTTCATTCACCACCAACAGGGCTCTATCGCGTTCAGATCCGGAGAATTAGCGGGCCATACTTCGTAGAAGACGAAGGATTGCTGCATTCATGAAGATAATGTTCTGAAAATGAGAAGCGTGAGCAGAAGCTTTATCCTCCTGTATCATAGTATCTGAAGCTAAGACTAGATTACATGTAAATTACAGTGTGGCTGGGTCTTGGCATTCCGAGAACATAGCTCGTCATGCTCCGTACTGTACTTCGTAAGGTAAAGGTAGTATAGAAATCTTGGAAATTGCGCACATGTGGCTGAGAATGACATCGTTCCGGGGCAAAGCCCCAACCGCGACACGAGGCACGGGCCTGGTCTCTGCGGCCGAGATGACCGAGTACTAGTGCGTGGCGTGCAGGTACGCGCTGGGTTTCGGCGGGTTGGAGTGTCAGGTGAGCGGGGGTAGTAAGGTACCTTAGTAAGATAAGAGCAAGGGCCACACTAGGCTTCGCACTAGCGATCAATACTGCGTTAGCCTCGATAACTGTGGCTAGAATATTTACAGCAGCGACTAAAGGTTCTTACAGTTAGTGCGGATTAAGATGAATGATCGTTGCATGGTCTCTGGTCTCATGCACGAGGATCCAACTCTAAAGTCTAAACGGCCCTTTGGAATACCCTAGAGCCCTAGAGGCAGACTGTGGTTTTCTCTCGTTCCTATGATTTACACGCACCTATCACCGTCATCGCCTCTCTCTCCACATAACATGACCACCAAAAGGATCCATCCCCGTCCAGCCTTGAAACGCGCATGACAGGGTCAGGTACCGTCTCGAGGGATAATGATGCAAACACTGGAGGGTGATGAGTTCGGTCCGACGGTCCCAGCTGGGGTCGAGGATCCAGGCCATAATAC
>JAABUH010000567.1_pt1 | contig 52574 bp, 47 predicted proteins | sample 5559121 | NCBI WGS metagenome assembly JAABUH01 (sample SAMN10711871, study PRJNA513364) | rock metagenome | isolation source: Antarctica rocks | place: Antarctica: Victoria Land, Battleship Promontory nord | collected 2015-12-28 | reverse complement strand
TCATCGAAGTGGGCGGCGTACTCCTCCAAGGGGCCGGGCGCGGGGGGGCAGGCGATGCGTTGAGTCATGACGGTGATGGAACCTCCTCCTGTAGTGTACCTCCCCTTTTAACAAAGTACCGCTTAGATGAGGCAACGACTCACCCAAAAGCACTTTTATCTATGAGGCAACACGGCGCGTGGAATCGGGGAGCGGAAGCGGGAAACGCCCATGCCCACGGCTTGTCATCGCAGCGCTCCTGGCTGTACAATACACGATATCGGTCATTGCTTCCAAATAGCGGACAATGTGTGCTGGTAGATGAGTTGGTCGAATCCTTGGTCGTGGCCACCTATCCGGTGTAGCCAACCAACCCATCCAATCCATCAAAACGCGTGCGGAACTCGATCTACTAGTGGCGCTCTAGTGGCCCACGTTTCGGCCACCCCGGGTTTAATGAGGAGTGCGTTCATGGCGAACCAGAATTCTGTGCTACAGACCCTTGAGCAGTCCTACATCGCTGGACATATTGGCCGGCGTGAGTTCGTGCAGGCCCTGGCCGCAGCGACGGCCCTGTTCACCTTCGGCGGATCGACGGCCAGGGCGCTCGCCGCGGCTGAAACACGGGCCGCCGACATCGATGCGCAGGCGAAACCCCGCCACGGTGGCACGCTCAATGTCGCATTGACAGGGCAACCCGACCAGTTCGACCCCGCGACATCGACCGTCTACACCTCCGTCCAGATCTACGACAACATTTTCGATAACCTGATGCAGATGGACGCGCATGGCAATTTCACGCCGGGGCTCGCGACGCGGTGGTGCCAACTCGACTCGAAGACGTGGGAGTTCGACCTCGTCCGCGACGCGGTCTTCCACAACGGCGAGCATTTCACCGCCCACGACGTGGCCTACACCATCAACCGCATCCTCAACCCCGCCACGGGGAGCAGCCAGATCGCGGACTTCAACCAGATCAAGCGTGTCGAGGTGGTGGACAACTACACGGTCCGCTTCCATCTAAAGGCCCCGTACGGCCCGCTCCTCACCAGCCTCGCCATCGCGGCATACATCCAGAACGAAAAGGCCGTCAAGACGCTGGACCCTCGCCGCCACCCCGTCGGGACGGGCCCGTTCATGTTCAAGGAGTGGGTCACCAACGACCACATCACCCTGGTGCGCAACCCGCACTACTGGCGCCAAGGCGGCCCCTACGTCGACCGTATCGTCTTCCGTGGCTCTCCGGTCGACGAGAGTCGCCTCGCCGCGCTGCAAAGCGGCGAGTTCAACTGGGTCGACGCCGTCCCGCTGCAAGACGTCAAAAGGCTGCGCGGGAGCAAGAACCCGGTCTATCTGACCTCCAGCAATGCCGGCAATCCAGACTTCCTGGGTATGGTCGTGGAACGACCACCGTTCAACAACAAGAAGCTACGGCAGGCGATTGCCTGGGCGGTCGACAAGAGGGCCATCCTGGCGGTGGCCTACTTCGGCGTCGGCGAGGTGGGCTCGCAGGAGGTCGGCAGCGGCAACCGGTTCTATACGGCCGATGATCCGTACCGGCATGGCCCGGATCTGGCCAAGGCGCAGCAACTGGTGAAGGAAGCGGGCTACGGCAGCGGCCTGAAGATCGAGTATCTGGGCCTGCCGCAGTATCCCGAGTTGCTCAAGACCGGCGAGATCCTGAAGGAGCAATTGGCGCAGATAGGCATTACCATGACCATCACCCAACTCGAGGTGACGGTCTGGGTCAAGCGGTTGACGCAGCGCCAATACCAGATCACGTCGATCTACGCGGCGGGGACGGTGGACCCCGACACGTTCTACAGTGAGGAACTCACCCGTAACGGACCCTACAACTTCACCGGTTACAATAACCCGCGTCTGGATGCGCTCGTTCAACAGGCGCGGCAAAACACCGACGCGGCCCAGCGCAAGGCGCTGTACTCCAGAGTCCGCCAGATTGTCTGGGATGACGCCCCCTATATCTTCGCGCACTACGAGACGCTCAACTACGCCATGAACCCCCATGTGTCGGGGACACAGATCCTGCCGACGCTGCAGTTGTTCTTCAAGGACGTATGGATCGGATAGGAGTAGTCGGATTAGGAGTAGGAGGACTCCGCATGCCCCTGGATCTCCTGTTAACGAACGCGACCGTCCTGACTATGGACGAGGATCGCCCCCTTGCCAGCGCCGTCGGGATCGAGGGGGGCCGGATCGCGTGGGTAGGGACGATCGAGGATGCGCGCGCCCACCTGACCGGCGCGCGGCGAGAACTGGACCTGGGTGGGGCGACCGTCGTCCCGGGGTTCAACGACGCGCACAACCATCTCATCCTCCTCGGCCACTGGCTGTCCCAGCTCGACTGTTCTTTCCCCAGCGTGACCTCTATCGCGGACATCGTCGCCGCCGTGGCGGCGCGCGCGGCGGCGACGCCGGAGGGTGAGTGGATCGAGGGACGCGGCTACGACGACAACAAATTGGCCGAGCATCGCCACATCTCGCGCTGGGACCTCGACGCGGCGACGCCCCATCACCCCGTACTGATCAGGAACGCGTCCGGCCACATGTGCGTCGTCAATAGCCGGGCGCTCGATCTGGCGGGTATTACCCGCGACACAGAGGCGCCTTTCGGCGGCGCCATCGGCCGCGACCCGGAGAGCGGCGAACCGAGCGGTCTCTTGCAGGAGCAAGCCCAGGAGTTGCTGGGCCGCACGTTCTACCCCGAGGGCAAAGAAACGCTGCATCGCTGCCTGCAAGCGGCAGGGAACGCCTATCTCGCCGCCGGTATCACCAGTAGTCAGGAGGCGGGGCTGTTTTCAACCCCCGAGTTCACGGTCTTCCAGGAGGCATGGGCGTCCGATGAACTGCCGTTGCGGGTCTACATGATGCTGCGCCGGCCCTTCCTCGAGGCGATGGAAACGATGGGCCTGTTCAGCGGCTTCGGCGACGAGCGCCTGCGCGTCGGCGCCTTCAAGCTGCTGGCGGACGGCTCGCTCATCGGGCGCACCGCCGCCGTATCGCAGCCCTTCCTCGACGATCCCGACCCCCACAATCTCGGCCTGGCCATGATGCCGCAAGACGAACTCGACGACCTGATCTGGCGCGGCCACGCGCACGGCTGGCAGGTAGCGATCCATGCCATCGGCGATCGCGGCATCGAGATGTGCCTCGACGGGTTCGAGCGGGCGTTGAGGCGGCTCCCGCGGGCCGACCATCGCCATCGCCTGGAGCACTGCGGCATCCTGCGCCCGGACCTCATCCGGCGAATCAAGGAGTTGGGGGTTGTTCCCGTGGGCCAGCCGCCCTTCATCAACGAGTTTGGTGACGGCTTCCTGCGCCACCTCGGCCGCGAGCGAGCTCAACTCACCTACGCGCTCAAGTCGGTGCTGGACGCCGGCATCCCCCTGGCGGCGAGCTCCGACTCGCCGGTGTCGTCGTTTCAACCGTTGCTGGGCATCAAAGCATGCGTCACCGAGCGCACATTGAGCGGGGCCGACTTCGCTCCGGAGGAGCGCATCTCGGTCGAGCAGGCTATTGCCCTGTACACACGTGCCGGCGCCTATGCCTCGTTCGAGGAAGATCTCAAGGGCACGATCACACCGGGTAAACTAGCAGATTTCGCCGTGCTGGGCGCCGACCCACGCGCCGTCGATCCGGAGACGCTCGATCGGACGCCCGTGCGCGCGACTATACGCGGGGGAGAGATCGTGTATCAAGCGCCCCTCTCGCCATGAAGATGATCGACGTTCAGCGCGCAAAGCGCGAAAGGAACAGGTGAGACCCGTGGTCACACAGCTAGGCGATCCGCGCAATCGGCGCATCGCCGTATCGTTCACGTTCGACTTCGATGCCGAGTCGGCCTGGCTTGGCTCGTTCAAGGTCGATACGCCCTCGGCCCTCTCGCGCGGCGCCTACGGCGCCAACGAGGGCGTGCCGCGTATCCTCCGCCTGCTCGACCGCTACCATCTGCCCGCGACCTTCTTCATCCCCGGCGATACCGCCGACCGCCACCCAGATGAGACGCGGGCTATCGTCAACGCCGGGCATGAGATCGGTCACCACGGCTACCTCCACGAGCCGCCGCCGCTTCTCACGCCGGAGGAGGAGCGCACGATGATCGAGCGCGGCCTGGATGCCCTAGACAGGATCACGAGCAAGCGGCCGCGCGGCTACCGCTCACCGGCGTGGGAATTATCCAAGTCGACGTTCGGGCTGCTGGAAGAGTATGGCTTCGAGTACGACGCGAGCCAACTCGGGGCGGACAGGCCGCACTGGGTGCTGGACGCGAGCCGGCGGACCAGCCTCGTCGAGGTTCCGTCCGCCTGGGAACTGACGGACTCGGGACACTTCATGATGGTACCCTCCGCCGGACTGCCGGGCGGGAAGGCGCCGTCCCACGTGGAGGAGATCTGGCGCGAGGACTTCGATGGGATGTACGAGGAAGGCGAGGACGTATGCTTCGTGTTAACCATGCATCCTCAGATCATCGGCCGGCCGCACCGCATGCGCATGCTGGAGCGCATAATCCAGCACATCACGCGGCATGAGAATGTCTGGATCGCGCAGATGGGCGATATCGCCGACGATTTTCGGCGGCGTCAGCAGGCCCCGATGGGTTCGTAGTGGCGCCGCTAGTCTAACCAGACGTTCTTGAATTGCAGCTCGAGCGACGGCAGCACACCGGAGCCGTGGACGCGCGGCTGCATGGCGTAGTTGAGGGTCTCGTAATGGACGAAGATGTTCGGCGCATCGTCGTACATGATTGCTCGCACCTTACCGTAGAGGGCCTTGCGCGCGGAGGAGGTGGTCGCCGTGCGGGCCTGCTTGACTAAAGCATCGAAACGCGGGTTGTTGTAGCCCGTCACATTGAGACTGGCGTCGCGTGTGAGCAGCAGGCTGTAGAAGTTGTCGGGGTCGATGGTGCGTTCCTGATAGGCGGACGTGATCTGATACTGCTTTTTCACGAAGCGATCGCTCCACACCGTGACCTCGACCTGCTTGATGTTCATCCGAATACCGATCTGCGCCAGTTGCTCCTTGACGATCTCGCCCGTCTTGAGTAGCTCAGGGTACTGCGGCAGCCCCAGGTACTCGACGGTGAGACCGTTGGGATAGCCGGCCTCGTGGAGCAATCGCTGGGCCTTGGCGAGGTCGGGGCCGGAGTGATAGGGATCGTTGCCGGTGTACCACGGGCTTCCCGTTGGCACTTCGGCCGAACCTGCCTCACCAACGCCGAAGTAAGCCACCGCCAGGATGGCCCTCTTGTCGATGGCCCAGGCGACGGCCTGACGCAGCTTCTTGTTGTCGAAAGGCGGCTTGTCCACGACGAACGACAGGTAGTCGGGAATGCCCGCGTTATTCGCTGTCACATAGAGCGGGTTCTTGCCGCCCCTGAGCCGGCGCACATCCTGGAGCGGGAGGGCATCGACCCAGTTGAGCTCGCCGCTCTGTAAGGCGGCCAGACGGCCCTCGTCGACGTTGGTACCGCGAAAGATGACGCCGTCAAGGTAAGGGTGGCCACTCTGGAAGTAGTGGGGCCACCGCTCCAACGTGACGTGGTCGCTCGTGACCCACTCCTTGAACCTGAACGGCCCCGTCCCGATCGGATGCCGGTTGGGATCGTACTGCTTGATCGCCCTCTCGTTGACAATCTCGCCGTTGGCCGTCAGATTGGTCAGGAACGGGCCGAATGGCCGGGACAGGTGAAAGCGCGCCGTATACTTGTCGACGACTTGCACCGACGCGATAGCGTTGAACAGAGGGGCGTAGGCGCTCGCGATCTTCGGGCTCAGGATGCGGTTGAAGGTATACTTGACATCCTGCGCGGTAAACGGCTGGCCGTTGTGGAACACCGCGTTGTGGACGAGGTCGAACTCCCAGGTCTTCGAGTCGAGCTGGCGCCACGATCGCGCCAGCGCGGGCCGGAAGGCGCCGCGGCTGTCCAGGACCACGAGCTTGTCGAAGATGTTGTCGTAGATTTGGGCGGCCGTGTAAATCGATGAGGTCGCCGGGTCAAGCTGGTCCGGCTGGCCGGTGAGCCCGGCTTTGAGCGTCCCGCCACGGCGTGGCGCCGCCAGGCGATCGAGTTCATCGGCTCGCCTACCGGCCGCGGCCAGGGCGGCGCGCGTCGAGCCCGCGAAGGCCACGGTAGCCGTCGCGGTAGCCAGGGCCGCGACGAAACCGCGGCGGGAGAGCAGGCCCGACAGATAGTCACGCTCAAGAGTAGATGTATCTGGTGGCTGGGCGAACATGACAGGCCTCCTGGAGATGAGTGCGCGCCCGCGCGTTGAGGGATAGAGCGCATGATGAGGTGGGCGCTTGTCCTGTACTATAACAACGCACACCATGGGTCCGTCAAGGGTCGCGCTACTAACACTTCCGCGCCTCCACGCTTTCTCTTGCGATTGGAAGCGCATGGGTGTAAGATAACGGGTAAATCGGACATGCGGTCCGAGAATCGGACACTGTTGGATGTCGAAGGAAACTGTCCAGACGGTTGAACGCGCGCTGAGCGTGCTGAGAGCCTTCAGCCGTGAGCGCCCGGATATGAGCGTTGCTGAGATGACGCGGCGACTTGACCTACCGCGCACGATTGTGATCCGTCTTGTGAACACGCTTGAAGAGGCCGGATACGTCGAGCGCGTCGCGGATACCTTCCACTATCGGATAGGCTTGGCGGCCCTGGAACTGGGGGCCCTGTACCTGGCCGACAACCCACTGATCGCGAAGGCGGCGGATGTGTTGGACGATTTAGCGCGGCAGACCGGCTATACGGCCTATCTCGGCGCTCTTGACCATGGCGACGCCGTCATCCTGGCTTTGCGCGAAGGACAGCACCCTGTTCGGTTCGTATGGTCGATCGGCGATCGCCTCCCGGCAACGACAACGGCGTTCGGCAAAGCTATGTTGATGCGCATGGACGCACAACAGGTTGATGAACTCCTCGGCGACAATAGCGACGACCAACTCACAGGGCTGACGGATCGGTCTATCAAGACGCGTATGGAGCTCATCCGACAACTCGATCGAGCGAAGGAGCAGGGATGGATCGCCGCACAGGATGAGAGTTATCCAGGAGTGTCCGCGGTAGGAGCGGCCATAGTGAACGCCGACGGGTCTCCCGTGGCGGGCGTGAGCATCAGTTTTCTAACGTATCCACCCAACCCGCGTATCGTCGAACAGTTCGGGCGGTTAACCGTGGATGCAGCCCATACGCTGTCGCGGCGGCTCGCCGTCCACCATCTGTATGGTCAACGTAACGCGCTCGATGCGACGAAGCCCACGGCGCTTACCCGGCAAAGGAGGTCTATGGAGTAGGCGTGAGACACGTGTCGCATGATTTGTACGCACGATCCATGACTGGACCGACGCCACACGATGCGGTGTGACCTACCGCGAGCGCACGGGCGCTCCCGTTTTCCTTCTTTAGGCGACGGCGCTGGATGCGGCTGATGGAATGGCGCATGACTGCTGTTCCCAACCGCTCCCGCTTGCCGTGTCGCGAAGTCACATAGTGAGGAGACATCGAATGGCCACTCTGTCCTGGCGCACGCTCACAACCACGGCTCTCGCCCTTGCGATCGGTTCCTCTTCGTTCCTGGGTAGCGCCCGGCCATTCGGCGCCGCGGCGCCGATCGTCCACGCCCAGGCCGTGTCTTCGATCAACCATGACCGCTCGACGTTGGTCATTGGATCGCAGTACGGTGATCCGCAAAACTTCGATCCCATCGCCACCTTTACGCTGGCCTGGGGTATGATCAGCTCGAACATCTTCGACGCCCTCGTCTACCGTGGCCCGGACCTCAAAATCGACAAGAGCAAGGGACTGGCGACGAACTGGCAGTATCTCAATAACAACACGTTGCACATGACCCTGCGTCAAGGCGTAACCTTCCAGGACGGCGAACCATTCAATGCCGCGGCCGTCAAATTCACGTTCGATCGCCTCCTTGGCCCGCTGGGGCAGAAGGGCGCGCAGTATTTCCAGTACAAGACGATCAAGCAGGTGCGCGTCGTCAACCCCTCTGCGGTCGATTTCATCACGACGTCTCCGGACCCGGTCCTGATCACCAAGCTCGCCGGATACGGGGCCATGATCGTGCCCCCTCGCTATCTCGCGCGCCACGGGAACACCTACTTTACCAGCCATCCTATCGGCACGGGCGCCTATATGGTGACCCGCTACGTACCGAATTCGGAAGTCGATCTAACGGCGTACACGAAATACTGGCGCGGCGCCCCGCGCATGAAGCACGTGATCTACCGCTTCATTCCCGAAGACGCCACGCGCTTGGCCGAACTCCAGACGGGCCGCATCGACATCATGCAAAAAGTGGCTATCGGGCAAGCGGGCAGCATCAAGACGTCGTCCGGTTTGTCGCTCTATCCCGTGGGGAGCACCACGGTCACCGGTATCTTCCTCAACGGTCGTACGGGACCGACCAAGAGCGTGCAAATCCGCCAGGCCATCAACTACGCCATCGACACCAAGACGATCATCCAAACCATCCTCAACGGGTATGGGAAGCAAGCCTCGACCTGGCAGAGTGCGCTCAGCTTCGGCAACGATCCGTCCTTGCGGCCATACCCCTACGATCCCACGAAGGCGCGGGCGCTCATACAGGCGGCGCACCTATCCGGCCCGGCCAACCTGACCTTCCAAATCGACGGGACCGATTCCGTGTTCAAGCAAGTCGCCGAGGTCGTGGTCGCCGAATTGCAGCAAGTAGGCTTAACGGTCAACCTGCAGACCATCGCGCCAACCATCCTCTACAACACCAACATCCCCAAAGGGACGTACGGGAATATGTCCGAGTTTGTCTGGGGCGGCTGGACCCTCGACTTCGACAACACGGCGTACTCGCTGTACCACTCCAGCGAGTTCTACAACCCCGGCTACAGCAACCGGCAGGTAGACACTCTCCTCGACCAGGCGCGGTCGACGCTGGATCAGAATCAGCGACTCGCGCTGTACAAGAAGATCGACGCCATGCTCTACCATGACGTGCCCAACGTCATCCTATTCCAGAATGTCAACCTGTGGGCGACGACGAACAACGTGCATAATTTCGTCGCGCCCCCCGACGATCGCCTGGAACTCCAGAATGTGTCTCTGCGCTAGCCCCGCCAACTGATCACCAGCTACGCGTCGCTGTCGCGGCCGTCAATCGAACGTCGAGCGAGATTGACGGCCGCCTATACCGTCTCTCCATCATGGTCTGGAGCAGCGCATCGTGATTGCGTACATCGTCCGTCGCGTGGCCCAGAGCGTTCTCGTGCTCCTGGGCATCTCATTGATCGTCTTTGTCGCCCTCCACCTGACCGGGGACCCCGCGGCGGCGATGTTTCGTGGCGCCACGCCGACGAAAGCCGACATCCTGGCTATGCGCCGGCAACTCGGACTCGAGCAGGCGTTGCCGGTGCAATACCTCATCTTCCTGGGCAACGCCCTGCACGGCAATCTCGGCCGGTCGTATTATTACCAATCGCCGGCGCTCTCGCTCGTGATCAGCCACCTCCCCGCGACCTTGATTCTGACGATGACGAGCATGCTCGTTTCTCTCTTGATCGCCTTCCCGCTCGGGATTCTGTCCGCGGTGCGGCGCAACGCGCCGATCGACTACGCCGCGCGCGTGTTCGCACTCCTGGGGGTGTCGTTCCCCAACTTCTGGCTCGGCATCATGCTTATCCTCATCTTCGCCGTCCGCCTGAACTGGTTGCCGCCGTCCGGGTATGGCGGCCCTCAATATCTGGTGCTGCCCGCGGTCACGTTAGGCATGATCATCGCCGGCATCACAACGCGCCTCGTCCGTTCGAGCGTCCTCGACGTCATCCAGGCGGATTATGTGCGCACCGCGCGCGCCAAAGGTTTACCAGGCGCGCGGGTGCTGCTGCGCCACGTCGTGCGCAACGCGCTGCTGCCGGTCGTCACCTATATCGGCCTGCAGTTCGGGACACTACTCGGCGGCGCCGTTATCATCGAACAGGTTTTCTCTTGGCCGGGGGTCGGGCAGCTGGCCCTCGCGGCGGTAAATCAAGGGGATTTCCCGCTCGTCGAGGCGAGCGTGCTGGTCCTGGCAACCCTGCTGATCCTTGTCAATCTGCTCGTCGACCTGAGCTACGCCTTTATCGATCCGCGCGTCCAATACAAATAGGCCTAGCGCCCTCGCATGGGTGGTGGCTAGAGCGGCTAGAGGGGAGAGGTGCGTTGTGGGCATATCGGTGCGGGACGAACTCGCGGCGCTGGATGACGCTCCACCCGCGCGGCGGCGCCATTTTGCGCTGCGCGACAATCTCGGGATGCTGGTGGCGGCCCTCATCCTCCTGGCGGTCCTCATCTGCGTCGCCGTGCCGAGCCTCATCACGCCCGGGGACCCCAACACGATCGATCTGACCGCTCGTCTCCTTGGCCCCGGCGCACCCGGCCATGTCCTCGGCACGGACCCCCTTGGCCACGACGTGTGGCGCCTCATGGTCTACGGCGCCCGCCTCTCCATTATGGTGGCCATCGCCGCCGTCGCGCTGTCCTGCGTCATCGGCGTGACGCTCGGCCTGCTCTCGGGCTATTACGGTGGCGTCGTCAGCGCGATCATCATGCGCTGGACGGACGTCCAGCTCTCCTTCCCATTCATCCTACTAGCCATCCTGGTCGTTTCCCTCTTCGGCGGTGGCGTCGGCAACCTCATCCTCGTCCTGGCCATCGGCGGCTGGATGGATTATGCGCGCGTGGTCCGCAGCCAGGTTCTGACTACACGGGAGCTCGAGTACGTGACGGCGGCCCGCTCCATCGGCGCGGGTGGGGGGCGGATCCTGGTCCGCCACATCCTGCCGAGTGTCGTCTCATCGATCATCGTGCTGGTAACGCTGAACACGAGCGTCAACATTCTGTTCGAGGCGGCCCTGACTTTTCTTGGGTTGGGGTTGAGTCCGGAGACGCCAACATGGGGTGGGCTCTTGAGCGATGGGCGTGTGTACCTGAGCACGGCCTGGTGGATCGCCACCTTCCCGGGGGTGGCGATCCTGTTCACCGCCCTGGCCATCAACATCCTTGGCGACTGGCTCCGCGACACACTCGACCCGCGCATGGGTCAGGGGGGGGCGTCATGACCGACGCCTCCACGTTGTTCGCGCTCGATACGTTCCTCACGCCGGGCGGACTCGTGGCCGACCGTGACGGCGATGGGCTCGTGGATACCGTGCGGGCGCGATTTGTGCTTGGTCCCACGGCCCGGCGGCCCGAGTACGCCGCCGCGACGGACCTCGCGGCGCGTCTCGGATTGGCGTCGCTGTCGTGTACCCTGCCGCTCGCCGCCGGCGGGGCGGAGGGCGCCCGCGGGAGAATTATCCCCGTGTTCGTCGGCCGTCCCACGACGCTCGCCGCCGGCTGCCCGCTCATGTGGGAGCGCGCGCTGCGCGATCTGTCACCCGGCGACGGCCTCGTCGCGTCGATCGCCGGGAGGGAACCGGCGCTGCTCGTCGGCGGAGTTGATGAAATCGGTCTCTCCGCCGCGACAGTCGCCGTTGCGACATCCCTGACGCATCTATCCATCGACGCCGCACTGGATGCGCCCGCGTTGACCGCGGCCGTTCGCTCGGCCCTGGCCGATCACCCGCCAGGCCAAGTGGTCCTGGAGGCCGTCGTCATACGTGGGGGCGACGTCGTGGAAGCGCGCGTGCGCCTTGCCCCAAAGCCCGAGATGCCGCCCGACTCCGCCGTGCGACGACGCCTCCTCGATGCGCTCGGCCCGGTGGCGGCCGGCCTGCCCTGCGACCTCGTCCTCATGGTTGGTGGTGGGGACGAGGGGCAAGGATGGCGGCCGTCCGTCCAGCTCGACGCCGGACGGCCGCGACGCCCGTTCGAACGATCGGTGGCCCTGCCCGCTAGCGGGGCGCTGGACACGCCGCTGCGCTCGCTCGCCGACCTTTACGGCCCGGACGGGCTCTGCGTCGACAGCGACGGGGACTTGCTGCCCGACCTGGGCCGGGTGCGGATCGAGCTGCCGGTCGACCTTGCGCCGCCGACAGGCCGGGAGGTAATCGACGTCGGGGCGCGCATCGGTCTCGAAACGTTAGGTCTGAGCGTGCCTCTCGCGACCGTGCGGACGGCGCTCCCGGGGGAGGAGAGACCGCTGGAGCAAGCGGTCACGATCGCTATCGAGGCGCTGGGAGATCCCGCCGACGGTCGTCCATTGGGACCCGGCGAGGGGGAGGTGCGCGTCCAGGGCGATGGGGGGCGGGGACGGGTCGTCGTGCGTGGGGGGGACGAGCCGGGACGCGCGCTCGCGACCCATGCCCTGGCAGCGCTCGACGCGCAACCGTCCGTCGACGGGGTCCCGACCGTGCGGCAGATCGAGGAGAGGGTGCGACGCCTTTGTGCTCTCGCCGAGCCCGACGCGCGGGCCGCCGCCGCGCTCGCCGCCCTCGATTGTATACCCGCCGAGGGACGTCGCGCCGGGGGCGAGGCTCTCATCGTGCGCCTGCCGCTTGACAGCGCGTCCGCCGCCGTTCGCGCGGCGGCCGCGGACGCGGCGACGGCCTGGGGACGCGCCCAGGTCCCGCCCCTGCCCGTCCGCGTCACCGTCGATTCGGGGGCGCAACCCGTCGCCGCCGTGACCGGGGAACAGAGGCTCGACTGGGAGGTTGACGCCGTGTGGCAGGCCCTGTTCGACGCCGTCTTCCCTGCCTTACACGCCCTACCGCCCGACGCCGACTGGGCTTTAGACGTGCGCGTGAGCGAGCCGGCCGGCCGGCGCGAGCAACTGTGGCGCGCGATCGGTGATGAGATCGCGGGGCTGGGCTTGCCGGTGGACGGCGACCGCATCTTCGTACGGCCGGCGTACCGGCAAGGCCGCGCGTGGTTACTGGACGAAGTTGTCCCACACCTGCAGGCCCTCGATGCCCGCGCGGTGACCATTCGGTGCCGGCCTTTCGTCCCCGGCGATCCGTGCCTGGAGCTGCCGATCCGCTGGGTCCAGGAGCTCCATCCCGTCGACGAACTGATCCGCGACCGGTTGGGCCTGCCGGATGACGCCGTGCGCATCGAGTTGGGGGAGAGCGCGACGACGTACGAGGTCGAGGCGCACGGCCCGGATGGCGCTGTCGCGTGGCGTTCCTCTTTCGATGCGCTCTATGGGACGCGGCCCTACCTTCCCGGCTTCCCCGAGTGGGGCAGTGTCCATCCCTGCAGCGGATGTGTCCGCCTCCTGGTCGGGGGCGAACCCGTGGTCGATCGGCGCGTCACGCCCGATCCCGAGCGCGCCTGGGATGTCATCCAGGAGACGATCCTGCCGGCCGTTCGCGACCACGTCCACCGGGTGGCCGGGTCCACGCCGCGTCCGCGGGACCAGCCCTTTTTCGGCAGTTTGACCATCGACGTCTGGCTCAGCGAGGACGATCGGTTGGTGGGGGTGCGTGAGGAGCGAGAGAGCCCGCTCGAGAGCATGCACGAGGATATTTATTTCGGCGCGCTGGATTACTGCTCGGCCCTGTTGGGTCCCGCGGCGACGGGAGGAGGCCCGTATATCCCACCCTGGATTCGGCCGCCCGATCCGAACGAGCCCCGGCGAGGGGCGCGTCTCTGGACAGCGCCCGGACCCGTGATTCCGCGTATCCATCGTCGCGACGGCCGGGGCGGGGCGGTGCGCTGGCGATTGGTCGAGGCGCCGGCCCGCGAACCCGCGCTCGCCTGGCGTCGCGGAGAGGACGGGGGGACCGTGCCGCTGGTCGGGGCCACACGTATCGACGTGCGCGTGGCGGCGATCCGCGTCGCCGCCTCGCCCCAACCGACGTCCGGGACCGCTGAGGAGACGCGGCGCATCATCCTGGCCGTGGATGGTCCCGGCGATGAGAGGGCGCGCGCCACCACGCTCTTACGGGCGTGGGCGCGCGTGCGGGAATTGCTCCCCGTGCGCGAGGACCCACTCCACGCGGGCTGGGGGTACATGCTCGACGAGGGCACGGCCGTAACCACGGTGTTGCCCGCCGTCAGTCGCGCGGATGCGCCGGCCGAAGCGGCCACGATCGCCCTGCCCGTGCGCGGGGACGACGCGCGCGTGCCCTGGGATCGGGTCCTCGCGCAGGCGGATATCGATCCGATCCTCACGCGCCTGGGGGAGTCGCCGCGGGTGCGGGCATACGAGGCCGGTCGGTCCGCGCGGGGACGACCGTCCTACGCGATCGAGGTCACCACCCCGCGGACGAGTGGCCTGTGGTCGCGGGCCAAGATGAGCGCGTGGAAATGCACGCTGTTGCTCAACGCGCGTCACCATGCCAACGAGGCGTCGAGCACGAGCGCCCTGCTCCGCCTGGCCGAGCTGCTCGCGTTCGATCCGGCGTGGCAGGCGTACCTCGCGCGCGTGAACGTCGTGCTGATCCCCTACGAAAATCCCGACGGGGCAGCCCTGCACGACGCGCTGCAGGATGAACACCCCACCTGGATGCTCCACGCGGGGCGGTACAACGCGGACGGGCTAGAATTTACGTCCGCGTACGGCGACCCTCTCACGCCGCACGGTGAGGCGCGTGTCCTGCCGGCGGTCTGGCGTCGCTGGGCGCCGGACATCGTGTCGGACGATCACGGCTTCCCGTCGCACGAGTGGGTCCAGCCGTTCGCCGGCCACAGCAACGCCTGGTTCCGGTCCGACTGGATACCTCAGGGGCTCATCTATGTGTTCCTCGCGCGCGCGGTCAACCCGCGATACCCGCGCCACGCGGAGGCGGTGGACGACCTGCGCGCGCGGATGGTGCGGGCACTGTCCGACGATCCGGTGGTACGCCCGCGCAACCGGGTGTACGCCGACCGCTATCGGACGTTCCTGCACCAATGGTTGCCGGACGACTTCCCCGCCCCCTACGAGGACGACATCCTCATCCATGTGAACGACTACGACCCTGAGAACGCGGAGCAGACGCGGTCCAGTCTCGCGGGCTTCGCCGGGGCTTTCCCCGGCGTGACCACCGCCACCCTCGTGACCGAAGTGGCCGACGAGACGGCCCAGGGGCGCTACATGGCCGTGTGCGCCCATGCGCATCTGACCGCCGACCGCGCCCTTTTACAGTATCTCTACGACGTCGATGCCCCTGGCCAGGTGCGCTGGGAACGCAGTATCGACGCGCACGGCGGCATGATCTTACGGTCGCTGCGGAATCGACCGGCTATACCGCGCGAGGAGGCGGAATGAAGTCGAACGACATCGGCGCCATGAGGGAGCGTCAGGTCGCGTCTATCGCGACAATGCTCATGCTTCCACCCGCTATTCGCGTGCGCCCCTGGGCGGATGACGACTTTTCCGCCATCCAAAATCTCTCCCAGGCGGAAGGATGGACCACACCAATTGAGCGCCCCGCTGAAGCGCTCGCCGCATGGCAACGGTCTTGGCCAGCGCTTGTGGCGTGCGCCGACGATATAGTTATCGCATTCTGCCGTGCTCTGAGCGACGGCATGGTGACGACCTACATCGCCGAGGTGCTGGTCGCTCCTCCGTGGCAACGTAACGGTATAGCCGCCGCTCTTCTCGAGGCAAGCCAGCGGCTCTGCCCGGGGTCTCGTCTCGACCTGCTGACAACCGACGCCAGTCGCGGCTTCTATGACCATTTGGGCTATCGATCGATGGTGGGATTCCGCCAGAGTTGGCGGCGAGAGAGCGGGCCGAGGGAGTGCGATGACGAACATTGATCTGAACTGCGACCTGGGCGAAGGTTTCGGCGTCTACACCCTGGGCGACGACGCGACGTTGATGCGCGCCGTCTCATCCGCGAACGTGGCCTGCGGCTTTCACGCGGGCGACCCGCGGACGATGCGACGTGGCGTCGAGATGGCGCGCGCCCACGGGGTCGCCGTGGGGGCGCACCTAGGCTTCCCCGACCGCGTCGGCTTCGGCAGGCGGGACCTTGGGGCGACAGGCGAGGAGATCACCACCGACGTGTTGTACCAAATCGGGGCGCTGGCCGCCTTCTGCACCGCGGCGGGGCTCGCCCTCCAACACGTCAAGCCGCACGGCGCGCTCTACAATCTGGCCGCGCGGGACAGTCGTGTCGCCCGAGCCGTCGCGGACGCCGTCGCGCGCTTCGACCCCACGCTCCTCCTGTTCGCCCCGGCCGGATCGGCGATGGAACAGGTGGCGTCCGATTACAACCTGCGCGTCGCCCGCGAAATCTTCGCCGATCGCGCCGTCGAGCGGGACGGCCGCCTCGTGGCGCGCGGCGCCCCGGGTGCGGTCATCACGGATATCGAAGCCGTCGTCGCGCGCACCTTGCGCATGATCCGCGACGGTCGGGTCACGGCGATCGACGGGGAGGAGATCGAGATGACGGGCGAGACAGTCTGCGTCCATGGCGATACGCCGGACGCGGTCGGCATCCTCGCGCGCGTGCGGGGCGCGCTGGAGGCCGAGGGAATCGGCGTGCGCCCCGTGGGCGCGTGGATCGGGCGCTGAGGGGGCGTGTCGTGGACGCCCAGATCCAGCCCGACCTCGTCTTCGCCGGGGACCATACCTTATACGCCGTCTATCCGGACCGCATCGACCCCCTCGTCAACGCGCTGGTCCTTGCACTGTTCCGGGGATTGGAGGAGCGCGCGATCCCGGGGATTGTCGAACTCGTGCCGTCGTACCGCGCGCTCATGATTTCATTCGACCCCGTCGCCATCGACGACGCGGCGCTCACGCGGCTCGTCGTCGACATGGCCGCCGTGACGCGGCCTGACGGGGTGGGGCGGCGGACCATCACGCTGCCTGTCGCGTACGGCGGCGCGCATGGTCCCGACCTGGAGACGGTCGCACACCACGCCGGCCTCTCGCCGGACGACGTTATTGCACGGCATGCGGGGACGCTCTACGACGTCTTCTTCCTCGGGTTCACACCCGGCTTCCCATTCCTGGGCGGCCTGGAGCCCGCCCTCGCGACGCCGCGTCTCGCGACGCCGCGTCGCCGCATCGCGGCCGGTTCGGTCGGTATCGCGAGCTCGCAGACGGGTGTCTACCCCGTGTCCAGTCCGGGCGGGTGGAACATCATCGGGCGCACGCCGGTTGCCCTCTTCGACCCACGTCGGGGGATGGACGCCGCCGTCCTCCTGAGGCCCGGAGACCGCATCCGCTTCCAACCGATCGCTCCCGAGTCGTTCGATGCGCGCATGGCGCATCCCACGCCGGATAGATCCATGGGTGAGGCGGCGACGTGACGAGGCGCGGGATCGAGGTCATCGCGCCGGGGCCGTTAAGCACGGTCCAGGATCACGGCCGGCGCGGCGTCCAGCATCTAGGATTTTCCCCCACTGGCGCGGTCGATACGTACGCCATCACCGTGGGGAATATCCTGCTCGGCAACGAGCCCTCGGCCGCGGCCATCGAGATGACGATGGGGGATGCGCTGTTCCGACTGCAGGGAGATCATCTGTTCGTCGTGACCGGGGCCGAGGCGGACATCGACCTCGACGGTCGCCCGCTCCAGCCTTGGTGTGTGCACGATGGGACGGACGCCGCCGTCCTGCGGATTGGCCGCGCGCGCACGGGGGTGCGCGTCTATCTCTGCATCGCGGGGGGGATCGATGTGCCTCCGGCGTATGGGAGCCGATCGACCGACCTGGTGGCCGGAATCGGTGGGCATGAGGGCCGCGCCTTGCGCGCGCGTGACGTCTTGCTGGCGGGTTCGACACGGCCAGCGGGGCGTCCAGGCCGTCGGCTCGCGCCGGCGGCTCGCCCGCTCCAGCGCGGAGTACGCGTTGTCCGCGCCGTGCCCGGTCCCCAGCGCACGGCCTTCACACAACAGAGCGAGCGGACATTGTATGGATCGCTGTACCGCGTGTCGCCCCGCGCCGATCGCACGGGGCTGTACCTGGACGGACCGCGCCTCTCTCATGCGGGGCGTCCCGACATTCTGTCGGAGGGCGTGACCGCAGGCTCGATCCAGGTCCCGGGCGATGGTCAACCGCTCGTCCTCCTGGCCGAGCATCGTAGCGTCGGGGGGTACGCGAAAATTGCCACGGTCTGCACGACCGATCTCGCATGTCTGGGTCAGGCGCGGCCAAACGACCGCATTGTCTTGGTCCAGACCGACCATGCGTCGGCCCAGATGGCGTACCGTGCTTTCCGCCACATGTGCAGGCAAAGCGTCACGATGCCTGCGACCACACCCACAGTGGCGCCGCTGTCGTTCGATGAATGGGTGACCGCGGTGGAGGTGGCCATAGACCAGGTCATCAACGACGAACGGCTCCCCCTCCTGCGCTCCGATTTGCACGCCCTGCGCGCGTGTATCGCCGCAACCAATCACGGGCGCGACAGGCCGGCGCATCCCCTCGACCTACAGGTCCAGACGATTATGCCAGACATCGCTTTCCCCGTCGCGCGCGCATATGCGCGCGCGACGGGCACGTTGTTGACCCTGCGCGCCGACGCGGTGTCCATCCCGTGCGGGATGACGCTGGCCGCTCTCTGGTCTCCGGGGACCTTGACCCCGATAATCGCCATGCACCCTCTGGAGTCCTACCGGCTACGCCGCGACATGGGCGCGTGGGTGCGGGAAGGCGATCTACTCCTGGAAGGTGTTTTTGTCGAGGCCTTGGGCGTGATGGATGGCGTGTCACAACCGTGAGTTCGGCCCTGTCGTGTACGGCCATCTAATCCGCGTGAGAGTTGGGTACTGGTATAGCCACACGCAACCGTGGTCATGCGGCTGACCGCTCTGGTGGTGGTGCTAATGGGTGTGGGAATGGGACGAGGCGTCCGCGTGCGGAGGGCCGTCCGCGGCGGAGCGCGGGGCGCGGTGAGCGGGATCGGATGGGCCGGCATCCGCACGACCTCAGCGAGATGATGTTGAAGCGCAGGCTGGCGAGAAAGGCGTCATCACCGTGATGATGAATGGTGGCTCGTTCCAGGCGCCACAACTACCAAGCATACGGGCCGGCGAGCTCCTCGATCGCGGCTTGTAGCGTCTGCCGATAGGTATGGCATGTCGCTAACGCCAACGCATCAGACCCCTGCGCCTCCGACCCTGCGCCGGCGCCCGCGCGCAATCTGCCGTCCGCGTCCGACACGGGCGCGGGCGCTGTAGGCTTGTCCCACAGCAGGAGCAACCCGCGCGTGCCCTGCTGGCCCTCGAAGACCTCGGCGAAGTCGGCCAGGTAGCCCAACGCCTTGTAGACGCTGTCGGCGATGTAGCCACCGTCGCGCGTGCGCTTGACCTCGACCAGCAGGTGGCGGCGCTCTCGCCCGCGACGCAACTCGACGATCAGGTCGGGGCGCCGCGTGGACCCGGCCAGCCCGTAGCGCTCGAAGATAGCGCGGTAGCGGCTGCGGCCGCGCCAGCCGGGCGGCGTGCGCCCAACATAGAGGCGCGCCGTTGCGCCGCCATCGCCGGCCACGTAGGTGAACGGCGCGGCCTCCTGACCCACCAGTCCCGCCGTGCGCAGGCTCCACCCGGCCTCGTCCAGCGCCGCGGCGGCGCCCAACACGGCCCAGAGCTCGTAGAGCGCGTCGTCGGCGAGCGGCGCGAGTACCCGCTCCCCCAGCGCCCGCAGCAACGCCGCGCTCGTCGGCGCTGCGACGAGGTCCCGATAGCGCATGTAGGCGGCGGCCAGCGCGCGCACGGCCGTCCGCGAGGACCGCACACAGGCGTTGAGCATGGCGCGTGTGACCACCGTGGCCACATCGTCGCCGGCGACGCGTCCCACCCCACCTCCCCGGACAGCCGTAACCCGGGCATCGCGCGCAAGCGCCTGGAGTGTAGGGGTCTGGCGCGCAACAGCGACAGCCTCGGCGACCGCGCCGACCCGCGCGCCCCAACCGGCCCCGCTTAGGTCGCCGGAGCGATCCCGTATCAAGTCTGCGGAACAATCGAGCGCGGACATGAGGTGTATCAGGATGCGCATCTCTGGGGTTTCCAGCTGTTTATGTGCCGCTGTGGACGCGTAGAGGCCGCTGTCTGCCCCACCCGCCCGCGCCCGCGCCGCCGCCGTCGCCCCCCACGCGACCGGCCCGCGCACCGGCCCGTGACCCACCTCCAACCGCCGCACCGTCGTCGCATGCCGCCGCCCCAGCAACTCCGGCAGCGCCTCATCCACGAATAAGGCCACCTCGTCGGAGAGCAGCAGGTGCAAGTGGCGCAGCGTCTCGAGCGCGCGCGGCGTCAAGCCGGTCACGTCGGCGACCAACTTCGACGCCACGGCCGTGTCTTGCGCGTGCCGCCCGACGTAGCGCCACAGCTCGCGCTCGACCTCGGCCAGCACGCGGTCGCGGTCCTCCAGTGTCCAGCAGCCCCCCACCGGCTCCATGCCCTCAGCCCTCCCCGTTGAACGCAGCGATGTAGCCGCGCAGCACCCTGTCGCCGTCGGGCCCGAGCAGGGGTGCGAGCGACCCGGCGAAGAGGATCAGGTCGGCGGGCGCGAGGCCTTCCAGCTGCGGCAACACGAAGAGGCCGAGCGCCTCGGCGAGGGCCGCCGGCTCGCCGCGCGCCGCGATGTAGCGCGCCGCGTCGAGGAGCACGGCCGGGCCCAGCGGACGCGGCGTGACCTCCAGCGCCCGTCGCAGCACGGCCAGCGCCGCCTCGCCCGGCGCCGCGCGCGCCCGCACGAGGTCCAGCGCGGCGTCGGGCGCGGGCGGCGGCGTCAGCACGAAGGCGAAGCGCCGCGCGAAAGCCAGCGAAAAAGCGAAGAGCGCCGCGCGGTCGAGCGTGTTCATGGTGGCCACGATGCGCCAGTCCGTCCCCGCGCGGTAGGTGACGCCGTCGTCGAGCAGGCCGGCCGGGCCGGGCGCCGGCTCGACACGGATGGGGCGGCCGGTCGCGTCGACCGTCGGCAGCTCGACGGCGGCGCCGGCGAGGACCGTGAGCAGGGGTCCGAACGCCTTGTCGATGTCGGCGCGGTTCAGCTCGTCGAGGATCAGCCAGCGGTTGTCGCGCAGCGCGCGCAGGGCCACGCCGGGGCTGAAGCGCAGCGCCCCGTCGGGACCAGGGGTCAGCCCGCCGATGGTGTCGAACGTGGTCCAGTCCGCCGTAGCCGTGGCCAGGAGCGGCTCGTCGCACCAGCCGGCCCGCACGGCCGCGCGGGCCAGGTTGAGCGCCAGCGAGGTCTTGCCGACGCCCGGCAGGCCCATCAGCACGACGTGCCGGCCGCTGTTGATGGCGGCGACGAGCTGCGGGGCAATCTCCGGCGGCAGCACGAGGCCACCGTAGACCTCCGCCGTCGATGGGGCGAACGGCTCGGACGGCGCGCGCGGCATAGATGGCGCGCGTGACCCGTACTCGCCGCGCCCCTCCGCGACGCGCGACGCCCCGCCCCGGCTATCGTCGATAGGGAGGGCGACGGGTCCACGGGGCGTCGTTTCGGGGTCCGACTGCCCGGAGATAGAGGACGGCAGGGTTGGCGGCAGGGTTGGCGGCACGATGATGGCGCGGCCCGCCGCGACCTGCGCGCGCGCTTCGTCTGGGAGCGGCGGCGCGACCGCGTCCGGCAGAGCCTCGACGCGCAGCATCGTCCCCCCATCGCGGCGCGTGCGGACGGAGATCACCCGCATCCCCTCGGGCGCAGGCGTGGTATCGCCCCCATCATCGATAGGCGCCGAAACGGTGACGACGACGATCTCGTCGCCGCGCGCCCACGCCTCGGCGACGCGCGCCGCTGGCTCGGCATCCTCACGCGGGCGCAGCCGGACTTTGCCCGCGACAAGGCGGCCGGCGGGCAGCGCGAGGGTCAGGGCGGCGACGCCGGCGCGTCGCCCCAGCGCGATGTCCTGCGCCGCGGTCAGAGGAAAGACCGTGCCGCGGGGCTGGCGCAGTACGGCCAGGCTGCGCAACTCCTCGTCGTCGCGCAACTCCGCCCGCGTGATGGGGGCGAACAAGGCCCGCTCGTGCACCGTGCGCACCGCGTACTTCCCGTCGGGGCCGCGCATGGACGTCTCTCGCACAGCGCCGACGCCGTAGACCCCCGCGTCGCGGCCCGCCTGCCAGTAGTAGACGCGGTCGCCCGGCTGCAGGTCGCGGCCGTGGCGCGACACCGACCACTCCAGGCTATCGGAGGCGCGGAGCTCCGCGACGAGGTCGCGCGATCGTGGCGTGGCCTGGAAGATCCATGAGTGTGAGCGCGCCATCGTTAGCGCACTGATACAGGTTGGCTACCATACCCAAGCGAGCGACCTATGTCGCCTCGGCGCCATAGTATTCGCGCCCTGCCATGCGATCTCAATCGCGGGCGATGGCAGATCGCCAAGATATCCACACCAAACCGCACGAAACGCTTCCAGATAGTTGTCGCGGGAGAGAGGGGCCTGCGACTGCGCTCGCCTGGCAGCGCACGGCGACTGCGGTCGCGCCAGGGGGAACAGCGCCCCAGCCCGCACAATCTCGTTGGACGCATTTAGCCCGGCAGGCCCTGCGGCGGCGTGGCCCGGAGCTCATGCTGGCAGATGCGGCAGCGGAAGTGGTAGCCCGCAGCCAGCACATCGCGGTCCTGGTAGTACATGTTTTCGTGGCGGCACTCGGGACACACCGCCAGGCCGAACAGGTAGCGCTGGGCGGGGTAGTCCGCGGCCCCGCTGAAGGCGCGGCTCGGATCGTTGTAGGCGGCCGGCATGACGGCTACATCGGGCTCGGCGCGCAGCAGTTCCAGGATGCTGGACACGACCGAGTCGGACGCGGACGAGGAAACCTCGCCCACCGACCCGTCGCGCGTGGCCTCTTCGGTCACGCCTTGCGCCGTTTCGGTGGCCGCGACGCGCGGACGGGCGACCTCCATCACGGCCGAGAGCGACTCTTCGGTCAGGCGTGTCTTCTTCTTGCGGGCATTGCCATGTGCGCGAGCCACAAGCTCAATCCTTCCCGCCACTCGCCCCGGCGCCGGACCCCACGAGCGACGAGGGGCTGAGCGCCCACTCCTCGAACGCCTCGACCGACCCGAACCCTTTGACCACCGCAGCCCAGCACTCCTGCGAGCAGAGGAACAGGCGTCCGAGGTGGTACTGCGTCGTGCTATCGGTATAGAGCTTGAAGCCGCCGTGCGCGCTATCCTCGAGCCGCACCAGGGTTATACCCGTGCCGCAACAGGCGCAAAATCGCGTTATCCGTCGCGCAACCACAATTCCTCCCCCGTTGTGGCCGATCCAACCGAGACGATGCACCGCATGTCGCAGGTAGTATGCCTGATCCGGGAGCGGTGGCGCAAGGGGAGGCCATGAGCCCGAGAGCCTTGACGGCCTGTGACCTGTCGCGGGGGCGCGCATGAACAGACTCTTTCATCTTCCGTTCATGCGCGGTGTTTTACTATTGTAGGGGTAGTGGGTGCGGCGTAGTGCGCGCCATCCAACTGCCGCGTCTTTCATCCGCATCTCGGCCGGCGGCGTCCTTTATCTTTATTATTCGCCGTCGCCGGTCTTGCCCCTTACCCGGTCCCGCACCTACTCGCGGGACCGGGTTTTTCTCTACCTCCGGCATCCCGACGGACCGCGCAACGAGCCGGTCGAGTTATCCACCGCCTACCCAAAAGGGGGATTGGGACCGAACATCCGGTGTTGGTACAGTAGAGATAGGTATCGGAGCGGCGCACCACGCACACAATGCGCGGCCTCACCGTCCGCTCTAATCCCGATGCCGGTTTGTAAAGGCTTCTCATCATGCGCGAACTTTTCGATGACGACGTGCAAGCGGTCGTCCTGGCATGCGCTACCTGCGGCGCCCCGGTCGAGTTGGCCCGCAGCGCCCTCAGCCTCTTCGAATCCGAGGAGAAGGTCCTCTGCGTCGAGTGTCTGGTCAACAGCACAGTCGAGCCCACCCCGATCGCTGCGACGATCGAGGAGCGCGCCGCGCTCATCGACCGGATCGTGGAGGACTTCGGGTCTCGGCTGCGCAACGTGCTCTTGCGCTCCGTCCGCCCCGACCTCTCCTGGAACAGCGACTACGGCTTCGAGGAGTGGAGCGACCCGGCCGACTCGGCCGTCGCCGCCCACGCGCCCGGCATCTGGTACGCGGGCAAGAGCGCAGCAGGGGCGCGACGGCGCTACTCGTAGGGGCGCCCGGCGTGTTATACGCGGGATATCCCACACTATCTCTGTGCCCTCCGCCCTCGCGCCAAGGCCATTTCGCCGACGCGGTTGTGAGGGTGTATTGCCTGCGCTCAGGTGGCCTGGATGTAGGCAACACCCTCTTGCGCCTATCTCTCCCTCCGACATGGTCGTAGCCGAGAATGAAATGGCCTTGCCCTCGCACTCCCACCCATTGGTAAGACGCTGGTCTGGTACGGCCCTTGCTCCATCGCCTGAGTGGATCTGTAGCGTAGCCCACATAAGCGGGCGGATCATGAATGGAAGGGAATAGCTATGAACGACGAGCGGCGCGTGGAAACGGGCGTACCCGAGAGCGACGGTAATAGTGTACATGGCCATGTAGAAAGCCCCACTGATGGCCAGCTAATGGTCCCCATTCGTGGAGAACCTGCCGACGGTTCCCCAAGCCCCGCCCACGCGAAGGCCGTGCCGAGACAGGGAGAACTTGTTCTTCAGGGAGCAGGAACTGGCCCATCTGCCCTCTAACGAGCAGGCGCACGATGGCCACCAGTGGCGACTTTTGTGTGGCCACTGACAGTAATAGCGCGTTTGCCGACCTCAAGAGATCTCCGCTTGAACCGGAGGAGGCGGAGCGCCTGGGTATCGGCGGCAACCCGGACCTGGGCCGGGAAACGGGGCGAGAGTCGGGCGCGGCGGACGCGCGCGAGGTAAACGAGATCGTCGACGTCAACGCGGACTGACGCGCCTGTGTTCGGTCTCGTCGTGCGCTTCGACCTGCGGCTTAGGGTCGGCGCGGCCTTCGACGCGCTTGTCGACGCGGTCCTATCGCACATCCGGGCGCGCAAGCCCGGCACGCTGCTCTACCTGTGCCACGCCGTCGACGGCGCGCCGAACGCGCGTCTTCTACGCGCTATATCGCGCTCCTCCCGCCACGTCAAACAAATCTCCCGGGTCCGGCCAGGGCGCTACCTATGACGCGGTGGCCGGGGCGAACGAGTTGGCCATGGACAGCACGTCGGCCAGCGAGCCGGCCTTGACGCTAGCCGTGTAGACGACCCCCTGTACCTGAAAGACGAGTGTGCTGTCCCCGCAGCTGGCCCCACACGTGTAGGGGTAGTAGAGGGCCAGGGAGCCGTCGCGCAGCCGCACCTGGCGCCCCCGTGGGTAATCGAAAATGGTGGGCGTGTCGACCTCGGGCCCGCCGGTCACCTCCCCGAGTCGGCAGGCGGTAGCGCCGTGGCAGGCGGGGTCGAACCCTATATCGATCAGATAGGAGTACTGGCCCCGGTCGTCCAGCGTGGCGTAGAGGCGCAGGCCCTTGGAGTCCTGGTGCGGGAGGTGGGTAGGCAGCAACACCGGGACGTTCACCCCTTTGAGCCGTGGCAGGAGCGGCCGGAACACCGGGTTGACCGTCATGATCCCCGCTACCCTCGAGCCCGCCGGCGGCAGAGGGCGCGGCGCGACGGACGCCGCGCCGCGCGGGGACCGGACGATGGGGCCGGCCGACCCGATGCCGCCGACCGTTACGAGCGCGCATACGACGCCCAACACACGCGCCAAACGACAATAGCGAGACACCTCTACCCTCACGCCTCTACCCTCCTACCACGACGCCCGTCGCAGCCAGCTAACCGGCCTGACGGCCGCGGCGGCCAGTACGCCGCCCTCTAGCTACTCTATAGCACAAGATACCGTTTGACCACACGAAACACATAGTCTCGGGCACGTTTTCACGACGCGACATGGAGGCGGCCGTCTGACGCATTCCGGGAAGAATATACCGGCTACATATTGAAACCTCGCTCCAGTTCGTCGACGAGCGTGCCGAAGAAGGCCACGGCGCGGCGGATCGGCTCGGGGCTCGTCATGTCTACGCCGGCCTCGCGCGCCAACTCGATGGCGGGCCGCGTCGTGCCCATGGCGAGCACCCCGAGCCAGCGGTCCACGGCCGGCCTGCCTTCCGCGCGGATCGCCTCGACCACGCCGTAGGCGCAGGAGAGACCGGCGCTGTAGGTGTACGGGTACAGGCCGCCCAGGTAGAAGTGTGGCTGCTGCAGCCAGTACAGCCGCGCCGCGTCGTCGACCACGACCGCGCCTGCGAAGAAACGCTCGAACACCGCGCCCTGCGCGTCCATGATCGCGGCCGTGGTGAGCGGCTGCCCCGCCTCGGCCAGCTCGTACAGACGCCGCTCGAAGTGCGCCTCGAGCAGGTGCGTCACCATGTTGTGCGTGAACGTTCCGATCAGCTGCAGGATGACCCAGCGGCGCAAGCGCGGGTCGTCCGTTGTGTCGAGCAGGCGCCGGCCCAGCAAGAGCTCGTTGGCCGTCGAGGGCGCCTCGACAAAGAACATGATCTGCTCGAAGTCGGCCATGGCGTTGCTCGCGCTCTGCGCGCGCGCGGAGCGCAGCATGTGGCCGGCGTGGCCCAGCTCGTGCGCCAGAATAAACGCGCTACGCATCCTGTCCTGCCACGTCGTGAAGACGTAGGGGTGGACGCCGTACACGGGCGCGCAGAAGGCTCCGGACGCCTTGCCGGCGTTGTCGGCGCGGTCGATCCAGCGGTCGCGGAACGCGGCGGTAAGCATCTCGCCGTACTCCTCGCCCAGGTCCTGCAGCCCCTCACGGATGAGCCGCTCGGCCTCCTCGAACGTAACGGTCGGATCGTAGCCGGGATCGAGCGGCGCCTCCATGTCGTAGCGGTAGAGCTGCTCTACCCCGAGCGCGCGCCGGCGCAACTCCAGCAGCCGCCGCATGTGCGGCGCGATCTCGTCGTGCACGACGTCGAGCACGTTGGTGTAGACGGCCTCCGGCGCCTGCTGCGCGTCCAGGATCATCTCGGTCGCGGAGGCGTAGTGGCGCAGGCGGGCCATCGCAACGTTGCGCGCGACGTACGCGGCCAACGTCGTGGCCAGCGTGGCCTTGTGCGCCCCGAGCCCCGCGGCGAGCGACAAGTAAGCCCCCCGGCGCAGCTCACGGTCGGGCGACTGCGCCAGCCCGAACACATAGTGGGCGATCGAGACCGGCGTTTCCTCGCCGCCCTCGCCACGCGCCGGCGGGCAGGCCAGGTCGACCGCGGTGGCCCGCTGGTAGACGGTATAGGGCGCCTCGAGCGCCTCGCCGAGCGCCGCCACGGCCTCCTCGGCCTCGGGCGTGAGCACGTGCGCCCGCCGGCGCAGCGCCGTGTCGAGCGGCCCGGCATACTCTCGCAGGGCCGGCTCGTTCGCCCGGTAGCGCTCGATCGTCCCCTCGGGTAGCCCAACCAACTCGGTATCCAGGAAGGACTGCGCGGCGCCGACCGACGCCATGGTCGCCGCGACGCGCGAGGCCATGGCTTGGTTCGCGGGCGCGAGACCGTCGGCCGAGGCGCTAAGCCGCGCGTACGAGGCGACGCGCCCCAGGCGCTCGATCAGCGCGTCGCGCGCCCGCAGGCACGCGAGCAAGGTCGCCGCGCCCTCGCCGAGCCGGCCCCGGTACGCCGCCACCGTAGCGCTGTCTCCCTCGACACGCCCCAGGTCAGCCTCCCACGCGGCCGGCGTCGCGTAGATGTCAGCCAGGTTCCACGTCTGCTCGACGGGCGCCTGCTCCCGCGTCAATACTGCTGCCATATTTAATTAGGTCTCCTTATAGTTGCAATAATCATGTGTTCGGACTATGTCGGCCACTGGCTGCTGTCCCCCACATCTCTTTGTTCACGCCAGCCTCAACTATGCGCGGGTTGTACCGCACAATCCGGGCATCGCGTTGTCGAGCGGCTACGTGGAGGGTAGACCTTTCGGGCAGGATGCGTCAAATCGCCGGGTTTCCGCTGCAGGGCTCGTGAAAAGTCGAAACCTGCGACCGTGCTCGCAGGCCTATAGCCGCCAATAATTCATGAGCCCTGGTTTCCGCTGTGTCGGGCGGCGCGGCTACTCTGTGCGTGGGCGAGAGCACAGCGGAAAAGATGATTGCTCCCGCACAGACGTACGAAAGGACTTTTGCCGTGATAGGGCGGACCCCGAGCGCGCTCCTCGCGGGCAGGCAGCGCGCCCTGCTGGAGCGCCTGGAGGCGCTCGGCGACCAGCAAGCCTGCGCCCTGGACAAGGGGGACATCGCCTTGCTGGCGCGCCTGACCGAGTTGCGCGGCAAAGTGGTGAGCGATGCCGCCGCCGACCTGCCGCCGCGCGCGCCGTGGGCGCCCGAGCTCGCGGGGCTGGTCGCGCGGGTGCACGGACGCGCCGAGCATCTGCAGCACTCTATCCACGCGTGCATGGCCGTGGTGCGGCGCGACCTCACCACCCTCACCCAGCGCCAGCCGGCGACGCTCTATCCCTCCGGCACGCTACCGCACGGCGATAACCGCGACGCACACGGCGGGGCATGACAGGCCCGATGCGACAGTAGTGAGCTTGCCCTTCGCCACTCACCTATCCCCCATTCGGGCTATTGTCAGCCCCCCCCATCGCGCCTATCCTGCGTGCGTATGTGGATCGCCGATCCACCCGGACCCACGGGCAACGCGGGCCGGTAAAGGCAAACCTGCCGAGAGGCGGGGACGCAAAGCCACGGGACTCGGGCTGGCCGCGCCGGCCCACACTCGAGTTAGCCGGGCTGCCGAAAGGAACGCTCGCGGATGCGCAACCATAGCTTCCCCTCCCCCACATCGACGCACAGGCTCGCCGAGGAGCCGGCGTTCGAGGACGACGCCCAACAGGACGCCTGGTCTCGCCGCCCCGCGGACGCCGACACCGATGCGGACGACGTTGGCGACGCCAGCCTCATCAGCCTGTACCTGCAGGATGCCGCGCGCTATCCCCAGCTCTCCCCCGCCCAGGAGCGCGAGCTCAGCCGGCGCATCCGCGAGGAAGGGGACTCCGACGCGGAAGAGCGCTTCATCGAGAGCAATTTGCGCCTCGTCGTGAGCATTGCCAAAGAATATCAGGCGCAGGGTATGTCGCTACTCGACCTCATCCAGGAAGGCAACATCGGCCTGATGAAAGCCGTCAAACGCTACGACGGCCGGCGGGGCTTCCGCTTCTCGACCTATGCCGTATGGTGGATCCGCCAACAGATCACGCGCGCCATCTGGAGCAGCCATGGTCCCCTCAAGATCCCCACGCGCATCATCGATGAGCACCGTCGCGCTCTCAAAGAGCAGCAGCAGCAAGGGCTGCTCGCCGGCGCGGATAGCGCCGCCCCGGGCGCGGCTACCCCGGAGATGGCCCCGTGGAGCATCGTCGCCGTGTCGAGCGACGAGGCCGAGGGACGCCTCGAGGCGCTGCCCGCCGCCGAGGGCGACGGCCCCTTGCAGTACGCCGAGAACCGCGACATGCTGGGGACGATCTACGAAGCGCTCCAGGCGGTGAGCCGTCGCGACCGGCAGATCATCAGCGAGCTCTTCGGCCTGGGCGACACCGACCCCATCAAGCTCGAGCAAGTCGCCTCGCGCCACAGCCTCTCCTGCGAGCGCGTGCGCCAGATCAAGAAATCCGCCTTCGAGTCCGTCCGCCGCTCCGCCTACGCCGCGCAACTCGCGGCGTATTAGTGGGTCACGCTACTACCACTGCGCCACCCGTCCCACCCGTCCCACCAGTACCCCGCGTAGCGCACCTGCTGCACCGTCTGGTAGTCCTTGCCGAGCGGCTCCCCGTACAGGTCGTAGATCTGTCCTGACCAGACCCCGCCGCGACGCGAAGGCGACGGGGAAGAGCAGGAACAGCAGTGCGGGGGAGAAATGGCGCGGCCCCAGACTCACGCCCCCGTCCTAGAAGTAGTAGCCGCCGTTGAAGAGCAGCATCGCTCCTGCGGCGTAGGCGCAGAGCAGGGCAGCCGGGCGATGCGCGGGGCGACGCCACATCGCGACGAAGCCGGGGAACGCGAGCAGCAGGAACGGCGAGAGGACGAACAGGCCGCGGTAGGGCGAGAAGGTGTGCCCCACAGCGCCGTGAGGCTGGGCACGCCCACCCCTTCGACGCCGCGCCCCATCCCCGTCACGAACTCGCGCGCCCCGCGCAGGTGGGCGTAGCCCTGCGAGAAGAGGCCGCCGTAGACGGCGAGATTGTAGGCCGCGAGCGGCGTCAGCGCCGCCAGCGCCGCCCCGCCGAAGAGCGCGAGGCGCACCACCATCCCTGGCATGCCCCGGAGGGGCCAGCAACTCCGCACCCTCTGGGACCGCCGGCTTCCAGCCGGCATACCCGCGCCGGCGAGTTGCTTGGGCCATGCGCGCCCGCCGCGACGGGGCCGGCAAGATATCGGCGCTCCAGCAGGGTGCGCGTAGCGCCGGCGAAGACGCGGGCGCTACGCGTACGTGATGGACGTTCCCGATAGGCGATTGCCCACGGCACGCCGTGTATGCCGCGAAGACGGCCACACCGGCCGCGACGAGCGCCGCGGGATATTCACAGAGCACGGCCAGCCCGCACAGACCGCCGGCCGGGGTCCAGCGCACGCCGACGGCGGTCGGCGCCCGAAGGCTAGGGTGCACTAGCAGCTTTCAGCTATAAGCGATCAGCCTATTACGATAGCCCCTTTGGGCCATACAACCTGGCTCGGCCAAGCGTCTATAGTGAGTCGTGGAAGGGGACGCTGACCCATGGTTGAGGTTGTGGACGAGGCGCGTCCGGCCGTGCTTGAGATGCTGGTCGGCGCGCAGGCAGCAAAAAATGCTGATAAAAAGGGCGCCGCGATCCTGGTGTGCGACGACCACGAGGACATCGTGGACATGCTCGTTGCGGTGCTCGAGCTCGAAGGCTACGCGCCAGCGCCCGCGCATGGCGGGACTCAGGCCCTCGAGGTGATGCGCCGGCGGCCGATCGATCTCGTGCTGCTCGACAAGTCCATGCCCGATATCGACGGCTTCGAAGTGTGCCGCCGCATCAAAGGCATGTTCCCCGGCCGTTTCCTGCCCGTCATCCTCGTCACGGCCAAGGCCGACAAGAGCGATAAGATCGCCGGCCTGAGCTCCGCCGATGACTACATCACCAAGCCCTTCGACCTGGAGGAGGTGCTCGCCAAGGTGCGCGTGATGCTGCGCATCAAGGGCGTCGAGGACCAGCTCTACCAGCGCCACAGCGAGCTGGCCTCGTTCAACGCTGTCGCGAAGGTCGTGGGCGAGTCGCTCATCCTGGAGGAGATGCTGCACGACAGCCTGGCCGAGATCCTGCGCCTGATGGACCTGCCGTGCGGCTGGATCTTCCTGTGCGACGGCGACGAGGAAGACGGCGCGCCGGCGGTGTACCTCGGACCCGAGCGCGAGAAGCTCTCCGCGCGCCGCTACGACTTGCGCGCGCTGCGTCCCCTCGCCGGCAGGGCGACGGGCTGCCCTGACGCCTGGCTCGACGGTCCTTTCCGCGCGCGCCACGGCCTCGCGTCGTGCGTCAGCATTCCCCTCAAGGCGAAGGGGCACGCGCACGGCTACATGGCGCTATGCGACCGCCGCGGCGACGCGCTAGCGCCGGAAGGCTCCAAGCTACAGGTCCTCTCGTCGCTCGGAGCCGAGTTGGGCATCGCGATAGAGCATGCCCTGCTCTATCGCGACGCCCAGCGCACGGTCGAGAAGCTGCGTGAGATCGACGCGCTCAAAAGCCAATTCATCTCTACGGCCAGCCACGAGTTCCGTACCCCACTCTCGATCATCAAAGGCTTCGCCAACATCCTCAAGCGCAAAGAGGCCTTCGGGTTCGACAAGGAAACCGAGCGGGGCTATCTAGGGCTGATCGACGGGCAGATCAACGTCTTGAGCAGTCTCGTCGACGACATGCTGAACGCCTCGCGCATCGAGTCGGGGCACGTCGAAGTGCGCGCCGAGGACGTGGAACTGCTCCCGTTCATCGCCCGGACAATGCTGCCCATCGCGCTGAATGCGCGTGACCGCGACATCGCAGTGACCGTCGAGGGGAGCCAAAACCTTCGCGTTCGCGTCGACCCGAACCACCTGGAGCACGTGGTGAGCAACCTGCTCAGCAACGCCGTCAAATACTCCGACGACGGCACGACCGTCACCGCGCGCGCCTATGCCGAGGACGGGATGGCGCGCGTGGATATAACCGACCACGGAGTCGGCATCCTGCCCGAGCAACTGCCCGCGCTGTTCGGCCGCTTCGTGCGTCTGGACAACCGCCGCTCCGTCGAGGCAGGCGGGACCGGCCTGGGACTGTACATCGCCAGGAACTCTGTCGAGGCCAACGGAGGCCGCATCTGGGCCGAGAGTACGCCCGAGCAGGGCAGCGTCTTCAGCTTCACGCTGCCCTTAAGCCCCTAGCAGTTAGCTCTGCCACCGTGCGGCCACGAGGGCTGCTCCGTCGGGGGCGCGGCGCGCGCTCTCCTGATCCAATTGCTAATCGCTAAGGACTAACCGCTTATCGCGAGCGGGCCGCCGTCGCCGTCTGAGTCGCCGCCGCCTTGCGCTTCTCTTCCGTCTTCTTGGCGCTCAGGCGATGCTTCCGCCAGGCCTCACGCTTGCGTTTGTTCATGTCGCGTTCTCCTAACGTAGGCTATACGGGCTATGCGGGATAATGGAAAAGTCTCTGCGAGTGCAGCATAACAGGTTCAGCCGATAGTGAGGAGATCTGAATGACGCGCATTGTAGTGCTCGAGGGTGACCAGACCGGGCAGGAGTTGCTCGAGGAGGCGTTGAGGGTGCTCGACGCGGGCGTGACCGGGGTACCGCTGGAGTTGGATCGCTTCGACCTCAGCCTAAAAAACCGGCAGAAGACGAACAACGGCGTCGCGCACGAGGCGGCCCGTGCGATGAAGGAGTGCGGGTTCGGGCTCAAGGCGGCGACGATCACGCCTGAAGAGAAGGGAAGCGTCGGCTCGCCCAACGCCATCGTGCGCCGCGAGATCGACGGCAGCGTGATTCTGCGCACGGGGCGCCGCATCCCCAGCGTGCGGCCGCTGGGCGGCGTCTACGCGCCCATCTCGGTCGTGCGCATGGCCGTGGGCGACGCCTACGGCGCCGAGGAATGGCGCGAAGGGACCGGCGACGACGAGGTAGCCTGCCGCACCGAGCGCATCAGCCGTGGCGTCTGCCGCGCCGTGGCCGAGTTCGCCTTCGCGCACGCCCGGCGCACGCGCGCCAAAGTGTTCGGCGGTCCCAAGTACACCGTCAGCCCTGTCTACGAAGGCATGCTCAAAGAGGAGATGGACGCGGCGGCCGCGCGCTACCCTGACGTGCGCTACGAGCCGCAGCTAATCGACGCCACCTACGCCCTGCTGCTCTCGACGACCGGCGACGCGCTGGCCATCCCCGCGCTCAATCGCGACGGCGACTGCCTCTCCGACTTCGTGCTGCAGCTCTTCGGCACAATCGCCGGCTCCGAGTCGCTGTTGCTCTCCCTCGACAAAGAGCTCAAGGTCAAGACCGTGATGGCCGAGGCGCCGCACGGCACGGCGCCCACGCTCTTCGGCAAGAACGTGGCTAACCCCATGGCCATGATCCTGGCCGGCGCCTCACTGTTGACCTACGTGCCCGATCCCAAGGCATCCATCGCCTCGCGCGCCATCTACGAGTCGGTCTTCGAGGCGGTGAGCGACGGCGTCAAGACAGCTGACCTGGGCGGGCACGCCGCCACCTCGGAGTTCACCGATGAGGTCATCCGCCGCGTCGGCTCCAAGCTCGACGTCTGGTCCACGTTGGGCTAGTCGATGGTCGATGGCGCCTCTCGTCCGTGTCGCTAGTTGGTCAATTTAGGTTTATTGGCGCTCAATGCGCTCCAGCGCAACTAGCGCGCATCCGATAGCCGTACCCACTATCGACTATCGACTTCGTCCACGTGCAGTGCGTAGCCCATGCCGCGCCGGGTCTCGATGCGCACCCAGGCGCCGGAGGAGTCGAGGCGCTGCAGGGCGTGGCGCAGGCGGGTCATATGGACGTCCACGACGCTCGGCGCGGCGCCGTCGAGCCCCCACACGGCCTCGATCAGACGGGACTTGCTGACGATCTGGTGGTGGTGGCGCATCAGGAAAGCGAGCAGGCCGGCTTGCTTGCCCGGCAATTGCTGCTCCTCGGCCTGGGCGCCCCGGAGGGCGCGCGAGAGGCGGGCCGCGCCTTCGCCGTCCGTCCGCGTCAGCACAAGGTCGCCCACACGCACAAAGGGGATGTCGACATCCCAGGACTCGCGACGCCTTTCCCTGCTCATCCCGATCCCTCCTCGACTATGTCGCTGGCCATCGGCCGGCGGCGCGTAGCTCTCGGGGCGCGAATGTCATCATCGTTGCCGCATCGTTGCCGCGCGTCACCTCCACGGTCGACCGCCCGGAGTCCCTGGCAGGGCTAGCCTATCCTGCGTTTATGTCTACTACGCAGATTATAGATTACCGTCCCTCTTTTGCAAAAGTTGAGCCTATTTGTCAGCGTAACACGACCATCCCGCGCAGCAGGGCGAGGACCCCGACGAGGACGCCGGAGAGGATGGCGATTGGCTGATTGTCTAGCAAGAGGAGGATACACAGCGCGTAGGTACCGCCCACGACGACGGCGTAGAAAAAGGCGCGGTCCATTTTTATGTCAACCTTTGCCGGCGAACCGGGCAACCGCGAGGTTTGTGGCCTCGACGGAGAGACCCCACGTGGCGAAGACGGAGGCCTCGCGCAGACGCCGCTGCGCCGGGTGGGCGCGCGCGTTGGCGCCGCCGCCCGTGGCCACGATCAGCGCGCCGATCGCGTCGAGCGCCAGGCTCGTCGCGGCCGCGCGCGCCTCCGCCAGCGGTGTCTCGGTCGGGCCTTCCTCGAACTGCTGCAGCCGCGGGTAGAACCCCTGCCGCTGCTCGTCGAGGCGCACGCGCAGGCCCCGCGCCCCCTCGGCCAGGGCGGGCGCGTCTCGCCGCGCGGCCAGGCCCTGCAGGTCGTCGATGCTGGCGCGCGCCAGCCCGTAGAGACACGGCACGGCCGTGGTGTTGGCGCGCGCGCGACGCCCGGCCGGCTCGACCGCGAGGACGTCCTCCGGCCGGATCTCCAGCCCGGCGCAGGTCGCCGCGACCGTGCGCGCCCCGTTCATGGCCACCAGTTCCATCGGCGGCTCGATGCGCAGGCCGTCCGACGGGGCGAACCGCGCCCAGGACAGCAGCGTGCCGCCGTCCGGCAGCGTGCCCCCGATCACGACGTGGCTGAACAGGCCCTCGCCGGTCATCCAGGGGATCGCGCCGTCGAGGCGGTACCCATCCCCCTGTGGGGTGGCCGTGAGCATGGGCCGCCCCTGCCGGCGGATGTGCGACACGCCGAAGCCGCATAGGGATGCGCCGCGCGCCATGGCGGGCAGGACGCGGGCGCGCGCTTCCTCGTTGGGGCTCCCCGCGACCATCGCCGAGGTCCCGTAGTGCTGCGCGATGATGAAGGGTGTCGTCCCATCGCCGTAGCTCAGGCCCTCCAGCACGCGCAGATAGACGGCGCGGTCGACCTCGGCGCCGCCGTAGCGGCGCGGTACCCTGATCCCGGCCAGCCCTGCGTCCGCGAGCGCCTCCAGGTTGTCGCGCGCCGAGAGGATCCCCTCGTCGACGGCGGTAGCGTTGCGGGCCAGCAGGGTGTGGCCCAACCCGTCCGCCCGCTCGATCAACTCGTGCTCGCGCGGTGTCGCATCGGGCAAGGCCCGGTCGTACGCCGTCTGTACAGTCTGCGCCATATTGTCCTCTCTCGATACTCTTTCCTCATCGTGATCGTGCGCGGAAGGGGCGGAGGGGGCGATGGGCGTGCCGCCGTGTCCTGGACACCGGCGCGCTCTACTGCTCCAGGATGGCTTCGTCGATCAGCTCTTTGACGCCGCCGCCCCCGTACGCGCCGACTCGTCCCGCCGCGCGGTCCCGCGCGGCCTGCGCCGGGTGGCCCAGGGCCTGGTCGACCAACGCCAGGGCGCCGGTCGTGTCGCGGCCGTCCGGCGCCCTGGCGACGGCCTGTCGCGCGTCGCCGAGAGCCAGGTCCGGGCGTCGCATGGCCAGGCCGGCCACGGCGGCGTAGAGATACGCGGACGCTCCCTCGTTGAGCCGTTCCGTCGCGCGCAGCTGCGCCCGCGCCGCCGTATAGCGACCGCGCTTGAGCTGTACGATGCCGAGGTCGTAATTCACCGTATAGTCGTCGCCCTTGACGGCAAGGGCCGTGCGCAGTTCGCTCTCGGCGCCGCCAAGATGTCCGCGCGCGTAGTCCGACATGGCCGCGGCGATGTGTCTGTTGGTCGCGAGTTCGGCGCCGGCGAAGTGATTGTACACGGCGAAGATGCCGCCGATGACGAAGGCCACGACGGCGGCCCCGATCGCGTATAGACGCACGGTCCGCGCGCGCGCGCGCCGCCGCTCGGCCATGATCTCGGGGGGGACGACCATGCTCCTATTGCGCGTCGCCATCATGCCCACCTCATTCCCCCATGTCCCGCTGTCGACGGAACCCGTCGAGCGCGCCCTGTTAGTTAAAGGATAGCATTGTGTACCGCGCCGCACAGGCCGTATACTTCCCCTTAACAGTGGTCGCATCACGGGCGCCACTACCTCGCCGCGACAATGCCGTCGACGGTCTACGCTCGCGTGCCACGACGCCGTGCGCAACGCCTTATCCCGACACTACACAGTCACGCGGAGGATGCGCGCATGTTGACCCTGACGGACGTCGTCGACGACATCCTGCCCGCCGGGACGCGCCACGTGGGCGGCCCGGCCGTCACACCCGTCCCGGTGAGCCGGGTGGCGATCCTCGCGGAGGACGACCCGCCCGTGGTCGACCGCGCCACGCTGGCCGTCGCCGGCCCTACCGCGTCCGCCGACGCGGCCGACCTGCTCTCGACGGCGCCGGCCGCGCTGGTCGTCCCCTCCGCCCATGAGGTCGCAGCCGCTCCGGTGGACTACCCGGTGCTGATGCTGCCGCCCGGCGCCGAGCCGTCCTACGTCGCGGGCGTCGTGGCGGAGCGGCTGCATGCCCAGGGGGAACGGCTCGCACTGCAGGGCATCGACGTGTACCGCCGCCTCGCCGAGCTTGCCATCGCGGGCAAGGGTGTGGCAGACATCGCCGCGGTGGTGGCCGCCTCCCTGGCCCTGCCGGTCGCCATGGCCGACGAGGAGTGGCGGCCGCTTTGCGCTTTCGATGTCGAGGGGATGGGCGTCGCCGAGCCGCCCGCGTCGATCCTGCGCGGGCTGCGCGAGAAGGTCGGGCCCGCGCTGGGGCGCGAGCGGCTGAGCCTGAGCGCGCCGCCGGTGCTGCACGTGGCGCTGGCCGGCGAGCCGCACACCTACGTGGTGGCGCCCGTCGTGCTGCCGGCCGGACCCAGCGCCTATATCTGGGCGGACGGCGCGCCCGACGCGCTTTCTCCGCTCGTCGACATGACGATCGGCCACGCCGCCGCCGTCTGCGCCATCGCGCTGGCGCGCCAGCAGGCGGTGCTGGAGGCGCAGCTGCACCTGCGCGGCAACTTCGTGGAAGAGCTGCTCACCGACGGCTACCAGTCGATCGAGGCGATGCGCCAGCGCGCGCGCTTCCTGGGCCACACCCTCGACCAGCCCCACGCCGTGGCCGTGTTCGACATCGACCACTTCGCGCGCTACACCGCGGCGCGCCCCGTCAGCGGCGAGGGCGCCATCGTCAAGCTCAAGGAGCGCTTCACACGCATGGTCGCCGAGGCCCTCACCGACGGCGACGCCGCGCTGTTGTGGCAGTACAGCGACGCGGTCGTGGCGCTCCTGCCCGCCCACGCGGGGGTGACGCTGGCGGACGTGGAGAAGCGGATCGAGGGGGTGCGCGCCACCGCGCAGGCCCGCCTGGGCGGCCCCACCATCTCCGCCGGCCTGGGGCGGATCTACGACGACCCCGCGCGCCTGCACCGCTCCTACACCGAGGCGCGCGAGGCGGTGGGCATCGGGCTGGCCACGGTCGGGCCGAGCCGCACCACATTGTTCGACCGGCTCGGCGTCTACCGCCTGCTGTTCCGGCTGCGCGAGTCGCCCGAATTGGAAGGCTTCCGCGACGAGCTACTGGGCCCGCTCGAGGCCTACGATCGCGCGCGGGGCGCCGATCTCGTCTACACGCTGGAGCGCTACCTCGCCTGCAACTGCAACGTGGCGCGGGCGACCGAGGAGTTGCACCTGCACCGCAACGGGCTGCTCTATCGCCTGCAGCGCATCGGTGAGATTACGGGGGCCGACTTCAACGACGCCCAGCAACGCCTGTCGTATCACCTGGCGATCCTGGCAAGGTCACTGACCGGCGCTTGAGCGCGCGACCGCGGGTCGCGGGCTGATCGTGCTACTCGCCGCGGACAATCGTACCGAATAGCCCATTTAGGCTATAGCGGGGGACCCATCTGGCGGCCTATCCTCCTCCCAGCACGCGCGCGGGTCCGCCTGGTCCGCCGGGTCCGCCTGCAGCTACGCCTGTGACAGCGGGTACGCCTGCGGCCATGCCTGTGACAGATGACACGAGGAGTACGGCGAGGAGTACGACGATGAAAACCCTGGCCACGTTGGGCATACCGGCCGTCGGTGTGGCCGAGTCAGTCGAGCCCCTGAGCGAGTACATGCACGCCATCGGCCAGGTGCCGCTGCTGACGGCCGAGCAGGAATTGGCGGTGGCGCGCCGCGTCGTGGCGGGCGACAAGGAGGCGGCGCACGCCCTCGCCGCCGCGAATCTGCGGCTCGTGATCAGCGTCGCACGGCGACACATCAACCGCGGCCTCTTTTTCGAGGACCTGATCCAGGAAGGCAACATCGGCCTCTTGCGCGCCGTGGAGAAGTTCGACCCCGAGCGCGGCTTCAAATTCTCCACCTACGCCGTGTGGTGGATCCGCCAGGCCATCACGCGCGCGATCGATGACAAGGCGCGCCTGGTGCGGCTCCCCGCGCACCTGCAGCAGACCATGAGCGCGCTGGCGCGCGCGGCCCAGCAGCTGAGCGGCGAGCTTGGCCGCGAGCCGACCGAGCGCGAGCTCGCTGTCGCGCTGGGCCTGGCGCCGGACGAGGTCTACCGGCTCATGCGCGCCATGCGGCCGCCCCTCTCGCTCGAGGCGCCGATGGGAGAGACCGAGGAGGGCATGCTCGGCGACGTCTTGATCGATGACGGGGCCGAGGGGGTGGAGCGGCAGGCGGAGGGGCGCTTGCTGCGGGCGGAGATGGCGCACGTCATGGACGAGATGCTGAGCCCGCGCGAGCGCGAGGTGCTGGCGCTGCGCTACGGGCTGGGCGGCCACGCGCCATCGACCCTGGAAGAGGTCGGTGTCGCGCTGGGCCTCACCCGCGAACGCGCCCGCCAAATCGAGACCAAAGCCCTCACCAAGCTGCGCCACCCGGCGCTGCGCGCCCTGTTCGCCGCATAGGCGCTGGGCGCTGGGCGCTGGTACTGTTGGGCGCGATGTATGACTATCCGTACGCTGCGGCCCCTATCTCTCTATCGCCCAGCGCCCAGCGCCCATCGACTTTGGGTGGGAGGCGCCCCTCGACGGAGCGCAGGCCATGCCGCGCTTTGTAGGGAGGAGACAAGAGCTGTGCAGGTAGTAGAGGGGGGCGCGCTCGTGCGGCGCCGTCTTCCACAACCCACCATTGACGGTCGTGCCCGGCTCATGGCAGTGGTCACAGTAGAACGTCTGGCGCGGCTTCGGCGCATCCATCATCATCGTCCCCTCCTCGCGGGAAAGCTATCGGTGATCGACTAACGGCTGATCGCTATCCGCTCGTTGCCAACTCATCGTACGACGCCGGCCCGGGTCCGTCCAGGGACCTGATCGGGTCGTGGTACCTTCCTTACACCACCTGTACCACCCATTCGGGTTATCCTTACCTGTGTGTGGAGAGTGGGCAGTCTCCCGATGATGGCCGGCGTCCGAGCGGCGACGCGCGCGATCAAGAGGGTGGTCACCTAGAACTATAGCGGTTATCCTTGCCCTTCAGGCTACAAGCCGTGCAAGACTGCAGATAGACGGAGGATGTCGTGGCGTGGACGCTGATCAACGAGGCCATCATGGCGGACGAGGTGTTGCTGTACGATCAGGGGGGAACCGACCTGGGGCGCGCCTCGCACGCCGCCGCCCTGGCCCTGGCGCGCGAGCGCGGCTGCGACCTCGTACAGGACGAAGTCTTCTCCAGCCCGCCGCGCTGCCGCCTCGTCCCCGCCGGCGACGCCGGTCGCCTCCACGCCGCCCGCAAGGCGCGCATCGCCGCGGGTGGCCCACCCAAGGAGATCCGCGTGACCACCGCCATGGGTGTGCACGACGTGGAGACGCGCCGGCGCCAGGCGGCGGCCCTGTTAGCCAGGGGCCACGCGGTCAAGCTGACGGCGCGGCTGGCCAAGGCCGAGCGCGCCAACCCCGTCAAGGCGCGCGCCCTGCTGGAGGCGCTAGCCCGCGATCTTTCCGACGAGGGCCGGGTGGAGCGCAAGCCGTTCGGCGAGTCGGGCGCGCTCGCGCTGGTTCTGGCGCCGCGCGATTAGGCGTCAGGCGTCAGTCGGTTGACCAAGCCACGGTGCACCGCACCGCGCGCCTATGAGCGAAAGGAACAGGCTACCGACCACTATTAGTGCGCCGTCCAGCCACAGTCGATCATCTGCGCGCTGCCGGTGATGCCGCCGGCGTCGTCGGAGCACAGGTAGCCGACGAACCCGGCGACCTCCGACGGCTCGAGCAGGCGGCGGATGGGCGCCTCGGCCACCATGATCTTCTCCACCACCTCGGACTCGGGGATGCCGTGGATGCGCGCCTGGTCGGCGATTTGCTTCTCTATCAGGGGCGTGCGCACGTACGAGGGGCAGACGGCGTTGCAGGTGACGCCCTGCTCGGCGCCCTCCAGCGCCGTCACGCGCGTCAGCCCCAGCAGGCCGTGCTTGGCCGCCACGTAGGCCGACTTGTAGGGCGAGGCGCGCAGCGCGTGGACCGAGGCGATGTTGACCACCCGGCCCCACCCGCGCTCGTACATGCCCGGGAGGGCCGCCTTGGTCAGGATGAACGGCGAGGTCAGCATGATCTCGATGATCCGCCGCCACTGCGCCTCGGGGAACTCGGTGATCGAGGACACGTGTTGGATACCGGCGTTGTTGACCAGGATGTCGACGCGGCCCAGCGCCGCGACCGTGTCGGTGACGAGCCAGCGCGACGCCTCGGGGTCCGAGAGATCGGCGGCGCTGAAGCGCGCCCCTGGGATCTCGGCCGCGGCGGCCTGACCCGCGTCGACGTCGTTGTCCGAGAGCGTCACGCGCGCGCCGCGCGCCGCCAGGTCGCGTGCGATGGCAAGGCCGATCCCGCTCGCCGCCCCCGTGACCAGGGCAACCCTCTCCGTCATGCTCACCATTGTGCCATCCTTCCCGATACGCGGACATGTCATCGCCTAAGCCTATTATCCACGCTGGGGCCGCCGACGGCCACGTATGGCTTGTCCTCGGGCTCCTCGTCCGGCTCGAGCGCGCGGGGCCGTTGGAGCCGGACCGTCACCTGGGTAGAGCCTGAAGAATGCATATAGATGATCGATGCGAGTAAGCGCCGGCCGATGCGTCGTATGCTATCCGACCCTACAAACGCAACAATGACACGGCCCTGCAACTGCTAACCCTGGATGCGCTACAGTAGGGGAGAGGCTGCAGGCGATAGACCGGCTGCGGGGGCGCTATCGAACGGTCGGCGGATCACAGACCACGAATGGGAGGGGAGCCCCGTGCCCTACGAGTACGAGAAGACGCGGGAGTTGGAGGAGAGGGAGCGCGTGGTGGCGGAGCGTGATGCGGAGATTGCCCGCCTGAGCGCCGAGCTCGAGCGCCTGCGCGCGGGCGGCGCATGACGCCCTCGTCCGAGTCCAGGACGGATGAGGGCGAACGTAGGCCCGAGATGGGATAGCGCGACAGCGATGTGGAGGGGTAACTATGGGCGCGAGTAGGGACGGCGCGAGTAGGGACGGCACGGAGGGACAGCGCGGCGAGGCGTCCATCGAAGAGCTGGTCGCGGGGCTTTCGCCGGAGGCGCGGGCGTTGGCCGCGCGGGGCGTCGCGGCCGCGCGCGCCGCCGAGGGGCCGTTCGGCTACCTTGGCGGCCTTGTCAACATGCGCGCCCTGGAGCAAGACGACGGCGACGCGGCCCTGGTCATGGACGTCACGCCGAACGTCCTCAACCGCTACGGGTACGTGCACGGCGGCATGCTCTTCACGCTCGCCGACTATGCCATGGGTGCCGCGGCCCGCACCTTGATCGGCGAGGATCAGAGCACGGTCACGCTGGAGGCCAAGGCCAACTACCTCACCAACGTCAAGGAGGGCCAGCTCGTGGCGCGCTGCAGCGCCCTGCACCAGACCGAGCGCCTGATCATGTTGGAAACGCGCATCACCGCGTCCGGATCGGACGACCCGATCATGGTCGTCACCGGGACCTACTACATCATCCCCAAGCGCCCCGACAAGCAGGAGTAGATGTCCTCTCGCGCGGGTTACGAGGCCGGCGCTATCGGCAACGCGCGCATGCCGCGGTCGGCGATGGCGCGACGCCAGAGCGGGCCAATGTCGTCCTCCAGCAGGAACGGCCCGTCCGGATAGGTGTCGGGCGGCAGACCGAGCTCCTGGATCTGGTAGCGGTGGTAGCACTCCTCGACCGCGTCGAGGAAGGTTAGGTCGGCGGGGGTCACATAGAGATCAGGCAGGTGCGGCGAGACCATCATGGTGTGCGGCTGGTCGAACAGAGGACACAGCGCGCGGCGGCGCGGTGGTACGACAGCACGATGCTGTCGCGCGCGCAGGTGTAGAAGATAAATTGGCTCTTGACGCTGCCGTCGCGCAACGCCAACGTCGCGCCGTAGCGCAGGGCGGACGGCAGCGCCCCTCGCCCGTACCGCTCGCCCGCGTACGCGCAGCCGTCGCGCATCAGCGTGACGAAGCGATGGTACTGTGCCGGCGTTGGGCGCAGCGCGGTGCGACGGACCGGCCCGTCGGCCAGCATGCGCCGGTAGTCGGCGGAGAGGACGGCGTGCCCCCGGAGTGAGAGCAGGCGGCTCAACTGATCGAGGACCGTCACCTCGGAAGGCGGGACGCGCCGCGCGGGACTCCAGCCGCCGGGCGCGTCGATGAACTGCATCGCGTGGTCTCCTTGTAGTTAAGTATAGTAACTACTCAGGTATGGGTGGCAGGCGAGGGCGGATTGGGCCAGCCGGCGAAAAAGCCGCGTAGGTCGTCGGGAGTGACGTCATCGATCGAGCCAGTATAGACGATCATCGATTCCCCTCTCATCTCTTCGCTCTACCCCATGACCGCATGACCGCATGACCGCGATCAGCGTGGGCTTACCGCGTGTGCTCTCGCTCACGGTAGCGCCGTTGCGCCTGCCTACTGCCGATGATGCGGTCGGCGAGGCCGGGAAAGAGTTTGACCAGCAAAATAGGCGGCATGTAGTACCAGGGCACGACGACGGTGCGGCGCGGGCGCTCGATGGCCGCGGCAACGGCGCGGGCGACGACCGCGGGGCCGGGGATCGGCAAGCGCAACCCCGCGGTCATGCCTGTACGGATGAAGCCAGGCTCGATTAGGACAACCTGTATATTGTCCGCGCGCAACTCGCGCCGCAAGGCGTCGTTGAGCCCGCGCAGCCCGAACTTCGAGGCCGAATACATCCCGCTGACCCCGACCTCGCCCGCGACCGAGCCGATGTTAACGATGATCCCGCCGCCCTGCCGCCGCAGGTGCGGCAGGGCGGCTTGCACGAGCCGGCCCGGCGCCAGCAGGTTGACCTCCAGGACCTGTCGCATCTGCTCGTCGCTGTCCGCGATCGTGCCGCCCCCGCCGGTCCCCGCGTTGTTGACCAGCGCGTCGACGCGCTTGTAGGCATCGACCGTGCGCTCCACCAGCCGGTCGATCTCAATGCGGCTCGTCACATCGGTCGGCACGGCGAGGGCGCGCCCGCCCGCCTGCTCGATCTCGCCCGCGATCGCATGAATCTCCCCCTTGCGCCGCGCCGCCAGCACCACCGTCGCGCCCCGCCGCGCCAGCAGCCGCGCCGTCGCCGCGCCGATCCCGCTCGACGCGCCGGTCACGATGACGACGCTGCCCTGTATCCTCATAATTCGACATCCAGCGTCAGTCGGATGGCTCGATCGATGTCTTCCATCCGCTCCGCTGCGAGAGAGCCTATGCGTCGCCCCAGGCGTTGCTTATCGACCGCGCGCATCTGATCCAGCGCAACCTTCGAGGTGTGTGCCAATCCGCCTTCCCTGGCTTGAACCAGCACTTCGAAGGGATATACTCTTGTCACATTGCTGGACGTGGTGGGCGCAACGATCACACGCGCGGACAACTCGTTGCCATCGTCGTTAGAAACAATGACCGCGGGGCGCGTCTTGGCAATCTCAGTGCCTACCGTCGGATCGAGACTGACCCAGTATATGTCGCCACGGCGCGGGAAATTTACTCCGGCCACCCTTCGATGTCCACCACTCCCCAATCCTTGTTAAGTTCGGCGCGGTCGGCGGCGGTCGCAAGGTAACCTTCTCTCATCGCCTGCCTGATGCGCTCCCTCTCGGTCCGCCGTTCCTCAAGCGCCGTAACTTTCTGGGTCACCGCTTCGACGATAAAGCGGTCCAGATCCAGATCCGACATAGACTGACGTAGCCGCGCATACAGCTCGTCGTCGATGTCCACGGTTACCTTCGAGGCCATGCCCCCTCCTGTGCTATAACGTGGCCGCGCGAGACTCCTGGTGCTGTGCCTCCCACGCTGCCGGTATGGCAATAGTTAACCACCATTCCCATAAAGTCCGCAACCTGTCCGGCTGAACTTTCCGCCTATTGTTGGCTGCGTTGCGTCACATGCTTCAGCCATCGCAGCGTTACCCGCCGCGTCGAGCGGCGTCGAGCGGCGTCGATGAGTAGATTGAGTGGCGCGCGGTCGGCGTCGCGCCGCCCCTCAACCGCCGCGACTAACAACGCGATCTCCGATCTGTCGTGCGTGGCCATCATCACATCCTGAACACGCCGTAGCGCGTCTCGCCGATGGGGGCGTTGAGGGTGGCGGAGAGGGCGAGGCCGAGGGTGGCGCGGGTGTCGGCGGGGTCGAGGATGCCGTCGTCCCACAGGCGCGCCGTGCTGTAGTAGGGGCTGCCCTCGGTCTCGTACTTCTCCAGCGTGGGGCGCTTGAACTCCTCCTGCTCCTCCGGCGTCATGTCGCCCCCCCGCGCGCGCAGGTTGTCCAGCCGCACCTGCAGGAGCACCGAGGCGGCCTGCTGCCCGCCCATCACCGAGATGCGCGCGTTCGGCCATGCCCACAGGAAGCGCGGGTCGTAGGCGCGCCCGCACATGCCGTAGTTGCCCGCCCCGAACGAGCCGCCGATGATCACCGTGAACTTGGGCACTGCTGCGTTGGACACCGCCGTCACGAGCTTGGCGCCATCCTTGGCGATGCCGCGGTTCTCGTACTCGCGCCCGACCATGAAGCCGGTGATGTTCTGCAGGAACAAGAGCGGGATCTTGCGCTGGGTGCACAGTTCGACGAAGTGCGCGCCCTTGAGCGCGCTCTCTGAGAACAGGATACCGTTGTTGGCCAGGATGCCCACTGGCAGGCCCATGACCCGGGCGAAGCCGCACACCAGCGTCGCGCCGTAGAGCGCCTTGAACTCGTGCAGGCGACTGCCGTCCACGAGCCGCGCTATAACCTCGCGCACGTCATAGGGGCGCCGCGTGTCCTTTGGGATTAGCCCGTAGATCTCGCGCGCGTCGTGGCGCGGCTCCTCCGGGGGCAAAGTCTCCCACGGCGGTTCTTTGCGGCCGGTCAGGTTGGCCGCGATCGAGCGCACGATGGCCAGGGCGTGCTCGTCGTCCATGGCATAGTGGTCGGCCACGCCGGAGAGGCGCGCGTGCACGTCGGCCCCGCCGAGGTCCTCGGCGGTCACCTCCTCGCCCGTCGCCGCCTTAACTAACGGTGGCCCGCCCAGGAAAATGGTACCCGTGCCGCGCACGATGACTGTTTCGTCGCTCATGGCCGGCACATAGGCGCCCCCGGCCGTGCACGAGCCCATCACGGCGGCGATCTGGGCGATGCCGCGCGCGGACATCTGGGCCTGGTTGTAGAAGATGCGCCCGAAGTGTTCTTTATCGGGGAAGACGTCGGCCTGCAAGGGCAGGAAAGCGCCGCCCGAGTCGACGAGGTAGATGCAGGGCAGGCGGTTCTCCAGGGCGATCTCCTGGGCGCGCAGGTGCTTCTTGACCGTCATGGGATAGTAGGTCCCGCCCTTGACCGTGGCGTCGTTGGCCACAACCACGCACTCGCGGCCCTGCACCGCGCCGATGCCGGTGACGATGCCGGCCGACGGAGCGTCGCCGCCGTACATGCCCTCGGCCGCTAGAGGGGAGAGTTCGAGGAAGGGGCTGCCCGTGTCGAGCAGCCGGGCCACGCGCTCGCGCGCCGGCATCTTGCCGCGCGCCTTGTGCCGGGCGATCGCCTCGTCGCCCCCTCCCCGCTCGGCCCGCGCCGCGCGCTCGCGCAACCCGGCCAGCAACCCCTCGTAGTGCGCCCTGTTCGCCTTATAGTCCTCGCTCCGTGTATCGAGGCTAGATTGGATCGTAGCCACTCTCACTCCATCGTGTCGGGACGGCTCACCCCGCATGGGGCGACGATAACGTTGTGAGCGGTGAGCGCGGTCAAGCCTGGCTCTAAAAGGACCATAGCAGGGGACGGACCATGAATGGTCTGTGGAGGGTCAAGCTCATGCCGTACTTTCACGGTCTATGCCCTGTTATACGCTCTTAGACGCAAGCCGACAACACTCACCGTTGCGTGATCAGCGATTACACACTGTCTTACCCATTGTCGCATCTCTCCACTTGTTGATGCAGCATGGCGCAGGCCCGCGCGAGGGCCAGTTCTGTCGAGGCGATGAGCCGCGGGTCACCCCTGCGCCGCCGGAGCTCCAGCGCCTGCTCGAGCAAAAGGGTGGCTTCCACGGCGTCGCCCTTTTCCAGGCGGCGCTTGCCGAGGTGCTGGAGCGCGAAGTCGCGGTAATCGGTCAGGTTATCATTTTGTTGTGCGTCGCGTAAGGCCTGCCGGAAGATCGCCTCGGCCTCCGTCACGTCGCCCCGGTACTTCCTGGCCTCTCCCAGTCGCAGCCGGTTGACCAGGCTCGCCCGATCGTCGCCGCCCCCTCGCGCCAGCGTCACCGCCTTCGCGAGCGCCGCCATCGCTTCGTCGTGCCGCCCAAGGACGCGACAGGCGTTGCCGAGGTAGCCCAAGAGGCGCACACGCGTCGCGTCCTCGCCCTGGAGACACGCCTCCGCCAGCAGGACAGACGCCTTCTCGACCGCGCGCGCCAGCACGTCCGCGTCGACCGGCGCTTCGCGCAGCGCGTCGTCGAACGTTGTCAAAACGCCAAGGTCGGGGAGATCAATGTGCATTAGGACCCCTCGATACGGACTATGCACGATATAATGCCGATACTAATGAGGGCTCTTCATCACTATATGGTGGACTGCGACGAGGGGCGCCAATGTGCTACACCAGGAGAGTGGAGTACAAAACTTTGAATTTCAGGATAGACCGTAGGGCTTTTACTCTCATCGACTTATGCACATTATAGGCACCGCCGGGCACATCGACCACGGCAAGAGCACGCTCGTCCACGCCCTCACCGGCATCGATCCTGACCGGCTCGCCGAGGAGAAGCGGCGCGGCATGACCATTGAGTTGGGCTTCGCCTGGCTGCGCCTCCCCTCCGGCCGCGAGGCCTCCGTCGTCGATGTGCCGGGCCACGAGCGCTTTATACGCCACATGCTCGCCGGCTCCGGCGGCGTGGACGTAGCGCTGCTCGTGGTCGCCGCCGACGAGGGCGTGATGCCGCAGACGCGCGAGCACCTGCAGATCCTCGACCTGCTCGGCGTCTCCCGTGGCGTGGTGGCTCTCACCAAGCGCGACCTCGTGGACGAGGAATGGCTCGAGCTCGCACGCGACGACGTGGGAACAACTCTCGCGGGCACGACGCTCGCCGGCGCGCCGATTATCTCCTGCTCGGCCACGACCGGCGTGGGGCTGGACCTCTTGCGCGCCGCCCTCGACACGGCGCTCGACGAGGCGGACAAGGCGGCGGAGCACCCCGACCGCGGACGCCCGCACCTCCCCATCGACCGCGTCTTCACCCTGGCCGGCTTCGGCACAGTGGTCACCGGCACCCTGCTCGACGGCTCGCTGGCGGTGGGCCAGGAGGTCGAGCTCGCGCCGGGCGGGCTGCGCGCGCGCGTCCGCGGCCTGCAGGCGCACAAGACGAAGCTCGAGCGCGCGCAGCCGGGCGGGCGCGTCGCGGTCAACCTGGCGGGGGTCTCGACCGAGGAGGTCGCGCGCGGCGACGTGGTGGCGCTCCCCGGAGCTATACTCCCCGCCGTGCGCCTCGACGTGCGCCTGCGCGCCGTCGACGACCTCGCCGCCCCGCTCACGCACAACATGCCCGTGACGGTGCACACCGGCGCGGCCGAGGTGGCCGGACGCCTCGGCCTGCTCGACCGCGCCGAGCTCGAGCCGGGCGCGGAGGGGTGGGCGCAGCTGCGCCTGGCCGCGCCGATCGCAGCGGCGCGGGGGGACCGCGTGGTGGTGCGCCGGCCTTCGCCGAGCGCGACCCTCGCCGGAGGCGTGGTCGTCGACGCGCAGCCCGCGCGGCACCGCCGCTTCGTGGGGCGCGTGCTGCGCCACCTGGAGGTCGCGGCCGCCGGGACTCCCGAGGACCGCGCGCTCGACGCCCTCGCCGGCGCCGGCGCCCTGTTCCTGACGCCCGACGATGTCGCCACCCGCGCCGACCTGCCCGTCGCCGAGGTCCGGGCTGCCCTCGATAGAGAGTTGGCCGCCGGGCGGGTACGCCACGCCGCGCCCTACTGGTGCGCCGCGGCGACGTGGGAGGAGCTTGCCGGGCGCGCTCGCGCGATCCTCGCACCCTACCACGCGCGCTACCCGCTGCGGCGCGGCCTGCCGGCCGAGGAGTTGCGCGCGCGGCTGCGCCTGGAACCGGCCGTCTGGAACGCCGTCGCGCCCGCGCTCGTGGCCGATGGCGTGGCGCGCGCCCACGGCGAGGCTATGGCCCTGGCCGAGCATGAGCCGCGCTTCAACGCCGCACAGGAGCGTAGCGCGGCGCTGGTGCGCGAGGCGCTGGCGGCGCAACCCTACACGCCTCCCTCACCCAGCGAGCTCCCCGGCGTCGACGCGCCCCTGCTCGAGGCCCTCGTCGAGCGCGGCGAGATCGTCCCGATCGCCGAGGGCGTCTACCTCGGCCGCACGCCCTACGACGAGATGGTGTCCGTGGCGCTGGAGACCATCGACCGCGAGGGCGCGGTCACGGTAGCCGCGCTGCGCGACCGCTTCGGCGCCAGCCGCAAGTACGCCCTGGCCCTGCTGGAGCGCCTCGACGACGCGCGGATCACCCGCCGGGTCGGCGACGCGCGCGTGCGTGGGAGCCGCTCGCTTAGGAAGTAGCCGGTAGCCGGTAGCCGGTAGCCGGTAGCCGGTAGCCGGTAGCCGGTAGCCGGTAGCGACAGGAAGGTAAACCGTGGGCGCTCAGAGTTATCAAGATCTTATCGTTTAGCAGAAGGCAGTATAGACATGATGGACACGAATTTAATAACCGGCTACCGGCTGCCGGCTACCGGCTACTGGTCATGGATGTAGGCGTCAACGCGCACCTACTCACGTTCTCGCAGGGCTACCGCAACGCCGGCGTGGGGCGCTACATCTACTACCTGCTGCAGGCCCTGGCAGAGCGCGGGGACCGCGATGGGACGCGCTACACCGTGTTCTGCCACGACGCGCCGCGCCCCGGCGACCCCGCGCGCGGGCCGCTGACGCGTTTCGTGACGAGCCGGCTCGACACGATCGAGCCGAAAAAACGCATCCCCTACGAGCAAGCCGTGCTGCCCTGGCTACTGCCGGGGCGCGTCGATCTGCTGCACGCCCCCGTCAACGTCGTCCCGCTCCTCGCGGCGGTCCCCGCGGTGGTGACGGTGCACGACCTCGCCTTCATGGCCATGCCCGAGCGCTTTCTTCCGGCCAAGCGCCGCTACCTGGAGACGTTCACGCGCCTGACCATGCGCAAGGCCCGCCACGTCATCGCCGACTCCGCGCACACGCGCGCCGACCTGATCACCTTGCTCGGCGTGCCTCCCGAGCGCGTCACCGCCGTCCCGCTCGGCGTCAACAGGGACTTTCACCCGCCCGACGAAGAGGCCAGGACATTGTTCCGGGCGCGCGAGAACTTGCCAGGGCGCTACCTGCTCTACCTGGGCACGCTGGAGCCGCGCAAAAACCTGGTGGCGCTGGTGCGGGCATATGCGCGCCTGCGCAAACGCGGGCTGGAGTGGCCGCTGGTGCTGGCGGGCGGCAAGGGCTGGCTCTACGAGGACATCTTCCGGGCCGTCGAGGAGGAAGGGCTCGCGGAGCACGTGCGCTTCCCGGGCTACGTGCGCTACGAAGACCAGCCCCTGTGGTACGGCTGCGCCACGCTGTTCGTCTACCCGTCGACGTACGAGGGCTTCGGCCTGCCCGTGCTCGAGGCCATGGCCTGCGGCGCCCCGGTCGTCGCCTCGAACGCCAGCTCGCTGCCCGAGGCGGCGGGGGACGCCGCCCTGCTGGTCGACCCTCACGACGAGGAGGCGCTCGCCGCGGCCGTCGAGCGCCTGGCCGGCGACGGGGCGCTGCGCGCGGACCTGGCCGCGCGTGGACTCGCGCGCGCGGCGCTCTTCCCATGGTCGCGCACGGCCGCGGAGACGGTGCGCGTGTATGCGGCGGCGGTCGATAGTCGATAGTTGATGGTTGAAGGGCGCGCCCTACTGTTTTCATCTGGTGTTCATCTCGGCTAGATCTGAAAGGGCGCTATTTGCTATCCTGCGAATGGTGAGTATTGGGGTAGGGAGCGTAAGAGCAGCGGTCGTGGCCGGTAGCGTCCGGTTTCCAACGGGCTACCGACGACTGGCTACTGACGACTGGAGACCGCATGGCATTCCTCGAGGCGTCGGTTCCCCGGACGCGGGCGCAGCGTAAGCCACTGGCGCTGCCGTGGCTTTTCCCCACCGTTTCATTCGCCCTCGACGTCATCCTGATCAACCTCGCCTTCGCCACCGCCTACTGGCTGCGCTACGTCGTGAAGCTCGGTGGCCCGATCAAGAAATTGCCCCTCCCCACCACCTCTCAGCACATCGTCCCTTATCACTGTCACGGCAAAGCCGCATTCTGCGCAACCCATCCCCCCCTCCCTGTCCACGCGATCATCCTCAATGTTCCGTACCAGCAATGGGCGCCGTTTGAGTTGCTCATCACCGGCATCATGGTCCCGCTGCTCCTGCTGTCCGGTATCTATCGACGGCGGTTAGGCCTGGAGTGGCTCGGGCAGGTTTTCGCGGTTGCCCGCACCGCGACGGTCGGCATGGGGCTGGCCATCATCATCACCCAGTTCGCCACGAACCTGGTGGATCTCAACCAGTACTCGCGCGGCGTCGTGGTCTATACATGGCTCCTGATCATGCTGTTCTGCGCGTTGGGCCGGCTGGCGACGCAGCAGATTTTGATTCAGTTGCATCGGCGTGGGCGCAACGTGCGGCGCGTCATCGTGGCCGGCTCGACGACGATGGGGAAGATTATGGTGCAGAACCTGAGCGAGCGCCGCGACCACGGCTACCAGTTGGTGGGCTTCCTGCACGAGAACGGCGGCGCGCCGCAGGACTTCGGCCGCTTTCCCAACCTCGGCCCGGTCTCGCGCGCCGCCGAGGCGATCGACCACCACGAGGTCGACGAGGTGGTGATCGCGCTAACCGCGACCTCGCACGAGGACATCCTGAGCATCCGTGACCACTGCACGCGGCGTGGCGTCGCTTTCAAGATCGTGCCCGATCTATTCGAGATGAGCCTCTCGCGCGTGCGCATGGACGAGATCGCGGGCATCCCCCTGATCGACGTGGTGGAGAGCCCTCTGCGCGGCGCCAACCTGGTGCTCAAGCGTTGTCTGGATGTCTCTATCGCCCTCGGCGTCCTGGTCCTGCTCTCGCCCCTGCTGCTGCTGGTGGCCCTGGCCATCCTCGTCGACTCGGGGCGACCGATCATGATCGCGCAGGAGCGCGTGGGCCGGGACGGCAAGACATTCCCGTTCTTCAAGTTCCGCTCGATGCGCCCCGGCTCGGAGCGGCTGCACGGCCAGATCGAGGAGCAGGTCGGCGAGGACCAGCCGATGATCAAGCACAAGAGCGACCCGCGGCGCACGCGCGTGGGGCGCGTCATCCGCAAGCTCTCCATCGACGAGCTGCCGCAGTTGCTCAACGTGCTGCGCGGCGAGATGGGCCTGGTGGGGCCGCGCCCTGCCCTGCCGCGCGAGGTGGCCAAGTACGAGTCGTGGCACCACAAGCGATTCGACGCGACGCCGGGCATGACCGGTCTGTGGCAAGTGTCCGGGCGCAGCGACCTCAACTTCGACGAGATGGTGATGATGGATATCTACTACATCGACAACTGGTCGCTCGCGCTCGACCTCAAGATCCTGCTGCGCACCCCCGCCGCCGTCCTGCTCATGCGCGGGGCCTACTAGTGTCGTCTTAAAGAGGTCTGTCTGCACAAGGGGACAAGCTCCTATTAACCTTTGGTGCTAGTTGAAAACACCATTTTCGTTGCGTCCTTGCTACTAATACCTGGCAAAAGTTGCGCGGATGGTTAACGAGTGGCTGAAACGGACGGTCACCCGTTGGGGCGCGTTGA
>JAABUH010000566.1_pt1 | contig 52603 bp, 49 predicted proteins | sample 5559121 | NCBI WGS metagenome assembly JAABUH01 (sample SAMN10711871, study PRJNA513364) | rock metagenome | isolation source: Antarctica rocks | place: Antarctica: Victoria Land, Battleship Promontory nord | collected 2015-12-28 | reverse complement strand
GTGACCTACCACATCTGTGGCAGGAAGTCTGTGCCGCTGCGGAGCGGTTGCGTCAGAAGCCGCAGATCGTCACCGGCTTTTTTGAGCAGGTGGGCTTTCTTTAGGTCTTTATGTAAACATCAGTAACGTGTCTGCGTGAACAGAGAAACGGTGGTCCCGGCGGCGTCCTGACGTCGGGCGCAGCGGAAGACCGAAGACCTCGCGGCAGGCCGGACCGCTTCCGGCTCCGGCCAAGCCTTTCCCTGCCGCCATTCCACAACCCAGCCGCCCCCCTGGGACCGGTGCCAGGTCTGGACCTGCGGCCCGGCGGCCTCCAGGCGGGCCTCCGCCGTGACCTGCGCCATGACTGCGCGGCGCAGGCGGGGCGGGGGCGTGGGTCGGGGCAGGTTCGCCAGTGTTGTTTGTACCAGTTCCCGTTCGGTCATAGGTCTTCTTTCCTAGTCCTCCGTTAGCCAGGCGCGGGCGACGGCCTGGAGGCGTGACCGCCCGGCGTTGAGGCGGGACTTCACCGTGCCCAGGGGGCAGCCCGCAATGCGGGCGATGTCGGCGTAAGCCATCCCCTCCATGTCGCGCAGGACGACTGCCTCACGCTGTTCGGGCGGCAGCCGCGCCAGGGCCTCGTCCATCGCCTGTTCCAGAGCGCCCGCAACCACCTGGTCGCATGGGCTGGACGCGCCGGGCAGCATTGCGGCCTGACCCTCCGTGAGCGGCCCGACCGGCAGCCGGGGCGCTTTGGCGTGGTCCAGCGCGAGCCGGCGGGCGACCGTGAACAGCCAGGTGCGGAACGCCGCCGTGGGCCGGTACGAGTGCCGCGCCCGCCAGACGCGCAGCCAGCACTCCTGCGCCAGATCCTCGGCCAGCGCCCGGTCGGCCGTGAGCCGCGTCAAATAATGGAACACGGCGTCCTCGTGCCGCCCCAGCAGGGCGTCGAACGCCCCCGCGTCCCCCCGCGCCGCCCGCCGCATCAGCGCCTCGTCCGGCCCGCCGTCCTCTCGCATCGTCGCCTCCTCGGCCACTCACCCAGTTAAACGAGCGTGTGCCCGGAAAGTTCAGTGGACATTTGCCCGTCAGGCAGGAAGCAGGTGCGCGCATGGCGAATGGGAAGAAAACGTCCACTGATTTCAGGGCGAAGGAGATTTTCCCGATGAAGAATACGTCCCCGGTTCTGCGGCCCGACCCCCGCCTCGCATTCGCCCTGCTGGCCCCGGTTCTCGCGCTGGCCGGCTGTAGCCACAAGCCCACCATCGTCGGCAAGTGGCAGGGCACGGTCACGCAGCCGAGCGGGACCATGAACAGCACGTTCGAGTTTAAGCCCGACGGCAAGGAGACGATCAGCGGCCAGGCGAACGCGGGAGGCATGACGATGAACATCGGCGCCAGCGGCACCTATCAGGTGGACGGTGCGAACCTGACCCAGACCCTCACGACGATGACGATGGGAACTCGGACCATGCCTATCCCTACCCATTCCAGCAAGCCCACACCGTTCACGCTGGACGGCGATCACCTGACGATGACGGACCCCAGCGGCAAACAGCCGATGACGCTGACGCGCGTGAAGGAGTAAACGGGGTACAACAAAATGTAGGGGCACAGCTTGCTTTTACTTTTTTGCTTTCCAGAACCGAGAAACCGTCATGTGGCTGGTCTTGAAAACGCTCGCCGGAGGCATTTGGGCCGTGCTCCAACTCCTCATGCCCTGGTGGTTCGGGCTTCCGTCCTCCGACTCCCCCTACCGCTCCCGCACGCCCTTCCCCGACCGGAAACCGCTGCCCCCGAAAAAGCCGAAGGCGCCCAAAGCAGCGTGATGGCCCCGTCGGCTAGGAGCAAGAGAACTGAACAGTGTGAACGGCCTTTATTGATACACCAAGTAAGCGAGGCAATAGGCGAGAGAACCTGGTAATGCACTGGCGAGGAAACAGGCCACCGCTGGCACGAGGCGTCCATGACCATTCACTGCTCGCGCGAACTTGCAAAACGCAATGGCTGAACCGACGGTTGAGACCGCGACCAAACAGCCTGCCGTAAAGTGAAAAGAAGGCGCGTAATACAGAAGCAACAGGTAGTGGAAGTTCCATATACAGGCAGGCGGCGGCTCATAAGCACGATACCGATCAAACCTGTAGACGGCCTCCCGGAAGGGCGGCACGAGAAGATAGATTAGGAAAACAACCAACGCCAAGTAAAGCAAACTCATATAGATGATAAATGAACCTATCCATCTTTTCTCGTTATGCTTAGGCTCAAGCGCTTTGTGCTGTATGTGCGGAGGCCATTGATCTGACTGTGCCATTGTAAGCCTTTTGACCAGCGATTCATCTTGATACTATGTCACGCGGTTCGCCTTATATATTATACGAGGAAGTGCGTAGAAACGGCAAGAAGGAGCGCGCAGGCAGCTCTTACCGGGTATAATGGTAGACGGATGAAGTGAGTGCCGGACACGCGGGGAAATGCGGAATGGCATGTGAAAAATGCAAAAACGAACTCCGTCCTCACCTGAGTTCACCCGCCGGAAGAGGGAAGACGCCGCGAACAATGCCAAAATTGCGAAAACGAACCGGCGTCAGAGAAGCGAGCGGGGAGCGGCCAACAAATAAAGCAGAAAATTGCAAAAACGAACTCCGCACTTCTACGGCATGAAGTCCCGCCGGTCCAGGGCGTACTTCACGGCGGGATGGCCCGTCACCTGCCCCGTTTCGGGGTCGGTGAACTCGTGGACGTAATCGCGCTCGTGTCGCAGCCCGGCTTTCTCCATGACGCGGACCGAGGCGTGGTTGGCGGCCAGGGCGGTCGCCGTGACGCGGGCCGTGCCCAGCGCCAGGAAGCCCTGCCGGACCAGCGCCCGCGACCCTTCCGTCGCGCAGCCCCGGCCCCAGGCGGACTTTTGGAGGCGGTAGCCTAATTCGATCTCCTCCGAGTCGTTTTTGCTGGGCCGGAAGTGGAACCAGCCCAGCCAGCCGCCGGTCGCCCTCTCCTCCGCCACCCAGTAGCCGCAGCCTGCGTACTTTTCATAGAAGGCCAGGTTACGCGGGAGGAGAACGTCGCGGTAGAACGCATACGGAGCGCGCCTGCCGTCGAGGTTGGTCCACCGGATCACATCCGGGTCGCCGTCGAGTTCGTACAGGGCGTCCAAATCGTCCGGCGTGAACCGGCGCAGGCGCAGGCGGTCGGTTTCGAGGAAAATGGTCATAGGGTGCCCTCCGTATTCCCTGTATTTCCCCGCACAGGCGAGGGCTTTATTGGGGTAAGGCTTTATTGGGGTGGAACTTGGCCGCAGGCCCCCCAGCGAGGGGGTTCAGCCCCTCGTTTCGCGTAACGTCAGCGGTTAAGCTATCTTACCCACCGGACTTGTCTTTTGTTCCGCCAGGGTCGCAGGAACCGCGCCTCTCGCTCAGGGGTTATTCCTCTGTAGAGGAGATAACCCTGTGGAAACCATGTTTATCGCGCCGGATATCGAGTGCGCCGGCTGCGCCGCCAGCATCCAGAAGGCGCTCGGGCGGCAGGATGGCGTCCAGGCCGTGACGGTGGACGTGCCGGCCCAGCGGGTGACGGTCGCTTTCGATGACGCGCAAACGGGCCGCCCGCAGATCGCCGAAGCGCTGACGGACATCGGCTTCCCGCCGCAGGAAGATTAGGCGGCCTCCATGAGCGGGATAGAGCTGGCCGTCTTGATCGGCGGCGCCGGGGTCATCGGGCTGCTGTGGTGGTTTTTTTCGGGCCGAAGGAGGCCGCGCGGGCGGCTCCGAGACCCCAAAAATGGGACGCGCGGGCGGACCTCGCCATTGCGGGCATGACCTGCGCGGCTTGCGTCTCGCGCGTCGAAAAGGCCGCACGGCGCGTGCCGGGCGTGGCCGACGCGGCGGTCAACCTGCTGGCAAACCGGGGGATGTTTAGCTACGACCCTGCGTTGACTTCGCCGCCGGTCATTGCCGCCGCCATCGAGAAGATCGGCTTCGAGGCCGCGCCGCTGACCCCCGACTCTCCGAAGACAGACCATGCCGCTGCCCATCGCGCCCTGGCGCAGCGCTTGGGGGCGGCGGCGGTGCTCACTCTGCCGGTCGTCGTGGGCGCGATGGGGGGCGAAATGGGCTGGCCCGTCCCTGCCTGGCTGGCTTCGCCGTGGACGCAGCTCCTCCTCACCACACCGGTCCTTTTTTGGGCGGGCGGGCCGTTCTTTCGGGGGGCGTGGCTGTCTCTGAAAGGGCGCGGCAGCGACATGAACACGCTGATCGCGCTGGGGACGGGCACAGCGTATGGATATTCGCTGGCGGCGATGGTCGCCCCCGGCCTGTTCGGCTCCCATCACGTCTACTACGAGACCGCCGACGTTATCATTACCCTGCTGCTGCTGGGCCGGATGCTGGAAGCGCGGGCGAAGGGCCGGACCGGCGCGGCCATCGAGACGCTGCTCGGCTTGCAGCCCAAGACCGCACGGGTCGTTCGTGGCGGCGAGGACGTGGACATTCCCATCGAACAGGTGCGGGTGGGGGACCATGTGCGCGTCCGGCCCGGCGAGCGCGTCCCCCTCGATGGGCGGATTATCGAGGGCGCGTCGGCTCTGGACGAAAGCATGATCACGGGCGAGAGCCTGCCGGTCGAGAAGACCGTCGGCGGCCTGGTCGTCGGCGCAACCGTGAACACGCGCGGCTCGTTCGTCTTCGAGGTGACACGCATCGGCGCGGAAACCGCCCTGGCCCGGATCGCCGCGCTGGTGCGGCAGGCGCAAAGCTCGCGCGCCCCGATCCAGACGCTGGCGGACCGGATCACGGCCGTCTTCGTGCCTGTCGTGCTGATGATCGCTGTCGCCACTTTCGCGCTGTGGTTCTCGGTCGGCCACGCGCCTGCCCTGGCCCTGTCCTGCTTCATCGCCGTCCTCATCATTGCCTGCCCCTGCGCGCTGGGCCTGGCGACGCCGACTTCGCTCATGGTCGGCGTCGGCAAAGGGGCCGAATACGGTGTCCTGATCAAGGACGCCGAGGCACTGGAGCGAGCCGGGACGGTGCGGACAGTCATCCTGGACAAGACCGGCACATTGACGATTGGCCGGCCTGTCCTGACCGACGTCATCCCCGCCAACGGTAGGACGCCGCGCGAGATCCTGCGGCTGGCGGCGGCGGCGGAGCGCGGCTCGGAGCACCCGCTGGCTTCGGCCATCATGGAAGGGGCGCGGGTCGAGGGGGTGGGTGATGCGCGGGCGTCTCAATTTGACAGCCTCGCCGGACAGGGCATCGCGGCGACCGTGGACGGGCACTCGGTCCTGGCGGGAAATGCCGGCCTGCTCGCCGCGCGTGGCATCGCGTCCGAGACGCTGACGGCGCGCGCCCTTGAACTGTCCGAAGCAGGCCGGACACCGATGTATGTCGCTGTGGACGGGAAAGCCGCCGGTCTGGTCGCCGTCGCCGACACGCTGAAGCCGACCTCGACCGCCGCCGTCGCGTCCCTAAAGGCGCTAGGGCTGACCGTCGTGATGCTGACCGGGGACAACGCGCGCACGGCGCGGGCCGTCGCCCGCGAGGCCGGCGTGGACGACGTCCGGGCCGACGTCCGCCCGGAAGACAAGGCCGCCGAGGTGCGGCGCTTGCAGGAAAGGGGCGGGGGAGTGGCGATGGTCGGCGACGGCATCAATGACGCGCCCGCTTTAGCCCAGGCCGATGTCGGCATCGCCCTGGGTACGGGCACGGATGTTGCTATCGAAGCCGCCGACATCACCCTGCTGGGTGGTGATCTTCAAGGCGTCGCGGTCGCCATCGCCCTGTCGCGGGCGACACTTACCAACGTCCGGCAGAACTTGGTCTTCGCCTTCGCCTACAACACCCTGGGCATCCCCCTGGCGGCGGGCCTGGGGTACGCCTTGACCGGCCACGGCCTGCTCTCGCCCATGCTCGCCTCCGCCGCCATGGCCCTTTCGTCCGTCTCCGTCGTCACCAACGCCCTCCGCCTGCGCGGGTTCAAGCCCCCTAGTTCAAGCGGTGGGGGCCACCTATCTCCCTAGATTACGGCGGCTTTCATCTTCTTGCCGTTGTTTCTCCGCTCGCTCTTCTGCTGAAAGATAAAACCCATCAGGCACCGCGTAGCGTCCAAAGCAGTAGGCACAGCGGGATTGGAAAGCGTGGAGAGCGTCGGGAGTGAGACGGAGCCGCAAAAGGGGCCAGAGGGCAGGTGTGTCTTCGGCGGCGAAACGTTGTACGTTCAGGAGGTCTGCGCCTGATCTTGGGAAGGCTGTTGGCATATTCTCAGCGGCAGGCAGGTAAAACACTGTCGGAGCCTTCGCTTCGGTATCGAATGTTCGTACAGTCTTGATTGCCTTTGGCAATGTGCTGAAGTCGGCGTTGGGGAACAAGTCCTGTATTGGGCGAACTGCCGCCAGTGTCACGGAATTTTCGTAATTACTCGTCTTAAAATTAGGCTGTAGATCGCATGTCTGGTTTAAGACAATCCCCCAAATGAATTCCACCCTAGCCGACACGAACAGGGAACTATGACTGGTTCGGGTCAAGTCTTGGGTCTCATATCGTCCATCTTCAAGAGAAACTCGCGCGTTCGTGAGACCAAAATAAGAGAACGGAACCCCTTGCAGCAGATCACCCTGCTGCAAAGGGCCAGACGCTTCTGTGGGTAGGGCATAAAAGTCCATGCCTACTCCTCATCATAATCGATGTCAAGCGAACGCGGGGAGTAGGTCGGCGTTGCCATGAGAGCGTTGTAATCATCGGTGTTGAGCGCCACATGAGGTGCCAAGGCGGCGGCGGCAGTAGCGCGGGAGATGTAAGACCGATCCACTTGGACTTCAATTACTTCTAAATTATCATCTGTTGCTGTATGGTGCGCCAGTAGGGACTTTTGCACCAAGCCCATCTCGCGCTTCAAATCGCGAACGACAGGTGAAACTGCCGCCTCAAAATTGTATTCCGGTTGCGTGGGCCGAGGCGGAAGGGGACGCGACAGAGCAATGGATGTGCCTACTGCTAGAGTAACGGTCGCCATCGCGGAACCGAACAGTTTACCCTCTGGCCTCTGCTGCCTAGATTCGGGCATCTACCTCACCTCCAAAAAGTTCCTTCGCCGCCGGAGTGAAGCACTCGTTAAAAGCCTTTTTTATCTCGACATGAGCTTCTTCAAGCGTCCGCTCTACTGATGTGAGAGCCAGTGGCTCCCTTGTCCTTACAGTGTATTCTAGGTCCACCAGTATGCCGACGTGATTTTCCTGCTCCGGCGGGATTGATCCCGACTGAACCACCAAGCGACTTTGGGAACCGGGAACCTCAATTTCTATCCTTTGTAAGAATCCGCTAATCCAAGAGTTGAGCGCGTCTGGTATGTTGGGGAGGACATTACAATATTGATTGACGTTCAACGCCTCGCCCGCTCTGGGTTGGGGTATCTCCAATTTGTTAATGTAGCGCATTTGAATTTGAACCAGGCCAAGCGGGGCCGCTATATCAGTATAAGTGTCAAACTGCTTCAGTATTAGGGCGCGGAACTGTTCCCAGCCTGTATACGGACGCAACAGGTTGATTACAAGGGCACTCGGTCCGAGTTGGACCACTGCTGTCTCGTCGGCGCGTATAAACTGAACTTGGGAAACGCCGCCCATGATCTGTGCCGTGGCTGGCTGTTCCGCAGGCATGGGTACTTGCATCTGCAACGCGGGTTGATCTTGGACGAGTGGGAACTCCTCTTTGATGCGCGCGTACATCAAGCCTGGAACGGTCCAAGTCCAGGGCTGTTGCCCTTGCACGAAACGGAAGTCACAGATCGCCTCGATCAGCGGTGGGTTGGCGTAAGTCACGCTCATTGGTTCATCTCTTTACATATATGGCTGCTATCAACCCTGATTGTACCACAGCCGCCGCTTGATACTCGCCTCCCTCGCCCAACCCTAACCTAACTCCCGTAGGTCGCCGATAATGCGCTCAGGACGCCATTCCGGCGGCGCGGCCTGAGCTTGCTCCGGGCTGGTCACGCCGGTCAGGACCAGGAGTGTGTGCGCGCCCGCCCGGCGCCCGACGGCGATGTCCGTGTCCAGCCGGTCGCCGACCATCACGCTCTCGGATGCGGTCACCCCGGCGGCTTCTAAAATGGCCTCGTAGCCGTGCGGCTCGGGCTTGCCCATGTTGACCGGCTCGCGGCCCGTCGCGGCTGCCAGGGCGGCGACGAGCGAGCCGCCGCCGGGCACCTCGCCGTCCTCGGTCGGCAGCGTCGTGTCGCGGTTGGTGGCGATGAACTGGGCATGGCCGCGCGTGATGGCCTCGTGGGCGAAGCGCAGCTTGTCGTAGGAGAACTGCCGGTCAATGCCGACCACGACGTAGTCAATGTCATGGTAGTCCACCGAATCGGGCTGAGTGACGGGGATCAGCCCTGCCGAATCGCGCAGCTCGGCGGCCAGACCCGGCTCGCCGATAATGAATGCGGAACGACCTGCCGCCCCCCGGTGTTTCAGATACAGGGCCGTGGCGTAGGCCGACGTGAAGATCGCCGATTCGGGGATGTCTAACCCATTCACCTGGGTTAGCTTCGCGCGGTACGCGGCGCGGGTTTGGGCGGAGTTATTGGTGAGGAAAAACACGGTCTTTCCCGCGTCTTGCAGCCGGCGCACCGCCTCGGCGGCATGGGGGATAGGCATGTTGCCCAGGTAGAGCACTCCGTCCAGGTCGAAGACATAGACTGTGGCATTCGGAAACGGGTCGGCAGGGAAATTGGTGGAAGAAATGGGCATATTTGGCACGCGCCAGTGTAGCACATCGGGCGGAAGGTTGTCAAACGCACCCCGCAGGCCGCACCATCAGCCTGATTATTAACCTGCCGTCAACCTCGACTCACAGCCCTGGGGTTCAAGCCGGGAACCGCCGGGTAGAACATAAGAGTAAAAAACAGGGACGCGCTCAGGCACCATCCCTGTCGCGCCTCATTACAATAAACCCTTCTGCGCACGACTGGCAGGGGCCTAGAAGGTAAAACTGACCATGAAATCCTCCACGGAAATAGACATCAACCAGCGCGTCTTCGCGCTTCAGCATCTGGAATCGGGTGAATATATCTGCCTCTTGCAAGAAGGCACGGACTACCTGGCCTGCTTCTCCGATGGCGACAGCGCCTTGGAGTTTCGCTCCTCGCTCGGCTTGCAGGAGCATGTGGACCTGCGGACCATGACCCTGGACCGCAGCCCCTTTAAGCACTTCTGGCTGGACGGCGAGAATGTGGACATCCGCCAGGAGCAGGAAGTCGCCAACTAGCGACGGCACTCTATCTCTCAATCAAGAACGGCCCGCCTTCAAACGTCTGATGGACGTGTGGAGGCGGGCCGTTGTTTGTGCTCGAGGAGCGGTCGTGCTGGAACCGGCACTGGAAGTGCCGGTCTACTCAAAGTGAAAGTCGCTTGCCAGGTGATCCAGTGCCGGTGGGTTCAAAAATGCAGCCCCGCCGAGATGACAAAGCCGTCGGCGCGCTGGACGGCCTGGTACTTGGCGCTGACCGTGACCAGGCCGCCGGGCAGGCTGTAGCCCAGTTCGCCGTAGCCGCCGACACGGGTGGAAGTGCCGAGCTGGTCCAGCGTGTTGCCGTTCTGGTGCTGGTTCAGGAAGTAGTAGCCGACACCCGCCCCGGCGTAGACGCCCGCGCCCAGGCCGATCTGCGCGCCGGCCGTGATCGGGACGACCGTGGAGTGGCTGCCGGATTTGGAGCCGGTCTCGACGCCGACGCCGAGCACGACGCGCAGCGGCGTCGGGTTCGGGATGGGCAGGCCGTAGTGGAACTCGACATCGAGCTGCGTGTTCCCGCCCGCCGATTTGGCCGCGCCGGAGGACGGGATAAAGACGCCCGCCGTGATGGCGTTCGGGCTGCCCAGAATCGGGAGGTCCGGGCCGGGCGCGGCCTGAGCCGTGCTCCCCCCCAGTCCGAGGGTCAAGGTGCCGAAAGTCGTGGTGAGCGCGCCGAGCGCCCAAAGGTTGCGGATGGTCATGGTTTCTCCTTATGTGGCGGGAAGTGATTGAGGACGAGGGCCGAACGGCCCCCACCCGGCTCGTTCCTCGCCACCCTCCCCCGTTCCGGGAGAGGGTTCCGGCAAGACGGGGGCCATTTTCGTTTCTTCGCCCCTCTCCCGCTTGCGGGGGCAGGGGGTGGCGCGTAGCGCCGGGGGTGGGGGCACTCCCTACAACTGCACTAGCCGGACCGTCTCCATGCCGTCCACCTGGCGAATCTGGTCCAGCAGGACGTCGGGCGTCGGCGTGTCCAGCTTCAGCACCATCAAGGCGCCCTGGCCCTCGCTCTCGCGGCCGACGTGCATCCCGGCGATGTTGATGCCCGCTTCCCCAATCAGAGTACCCACCTTGCCGATGACGCCGGGGCGGTCGGTGTGCTGGGTGACGAGCATCGGGCCGGAAGGCCGGATGTCCACGCGGAAGCCGTCAATGGTCAGGATGCGGATGTTGTCGCGGCTGAGGACCATCCCGCAGATCTCGCGGTCGCGGGTCCCCCCGCGCTTGCGGACGGTCAGGACGCACCCGCCGCTCTCGCCCGGCGCGGGCGTCCGGCTTTCGGTGATCTTGATGCCGCGCGCGGCGGCCAGCGCGGGGGCGTTGACGTAGTTGACGCTCTCCGGGACGACGGGGTCGAGCAGCCCTTTCAGCACGGCCCGCGTCAGGTGGACGGTCGGCAGGCTCTCGAAGTCGCCCGCGTAGACCACTTCGACCTCGCTGATGGGGCTGGACGTGAGTTGGGCGTGGAGGCTGCCGATCTTCTCGGCCAGGGTCAAATAGGGCTGCAAGCGGACCAGCATGTCGGCGGAGACGGACGGCATGTTGACGGCGGCGCGGGCGGGTTTGCCGTTCAAGACCTCGACGATCTGCTCGGCGATGTCCAGGGCGACATTGACCTGCGCCTCTTCGGTGCTCGCGCCGAGATGCGGCGTCGTGAGGATGTTCGGGATGCCCAGCAGCGGGTTGTCGGCGGGGGCCGGCTCGGTCGTGAAAACGTCCACGGCCGCCCCCGCGATCCGCCCGGACCGCGCCGCGTCCGCCAGGGCGGCCTCGTCAATGATGCCGCCGCGCGCGCAGTTGATTAGCCGCACCGTGGGCTTCATCAGGGCCAGTTTCTCGGCGTTGATCATGCCCGTCGTCTCTTTGGTCTTGGGCGTGTGGACCGAGATGTAGTCCGACTCTTTGTAGAGCGTGTCCAAATCCACCAGTTTGATCCCCAGCGCCTCGGCCTGCTCGGGCTTCAAATAGGGGTCGTAGCCCAGGACGCTCATGCCGAACGCCTGCAAGCGGCTGACGACCTCGCGCCCGATCTTGCCCAGGCCGACGACGCCCAATGTCTTGCCGTAGACCTCGGACCCCATGTACTTCTTGCGGTCCCACTTGCCCCCGCGCAGCGACTGGTCGGCGGGCGCGATGTTCCGGGCCAGGGCCAGCAGCATTGCGACGGTCAACTCGGCGGCGGCCAGCGTGTTCCCTTCGGGGCTGTTGACGACCAGGATGCCCCGGTTGGTGGCCGCCTCGACATCAATGTTGTCCACGCCGACGCCCGCGCGCCCGATGATCTTGAGCTTGTTCGCCTTCGCGATGATCTCCGCCGTGACTTTGGTTTCGGACCGCACGGCCAGGGCGTCATAGTCCCCGATGATAGCCGCCAGTTCGTCTTTGGACAGCCCGGTCTTCACGTCCACCTCGGCGACCGTCTTCAGTATCTCGATGCCCTCGGGGGCGATGGGGTCCGCGACCAGTACCTTCGGCATTGAATAGTGTTTCCTTTACTCGTACCCCTCCGTTCGGAGCGGGGTATCGCACGGGGCTGAACCCCCGTGCTTTAGCAGGGCGAATCCCCGCCTTCGCGGGCATAAGACCGAATCTCTTCGCCCGCGCAGGCGGGGGCTTGCACTTTTACAGTCCCGCCGTTCAGGGCGGGGGATGTCAGCCCTTCCGCTCCGCGAAGTCCTTTAACAATTCTGCCAGCGCCCGGACGCCGGCTTCGGGGAAGGCGTTGTAGATGGAGGCGCGGAAGCCGCCGACGCTGCGGTGGCCTTTCAGGTTCTGCATCCCGGCCTTCTTGAACTCGGCCAGCAGGTCCGGTTCCAACGCCTCGTCGCGCAGGCGCCACGTCACGTTCATCAGCGACCGGTCGGCCTTGTTCGTCACCGTGGGCTGGAAGAACGGCGTCAGCGTGTCCAGGGTGTTGTAGAGGGTGGCGGCCTTGCGGCGGTTGCGGGCCTCGATGGCCTTCAAACCTCCCTCGGCCTCGATCCACTTCAGGACCAGGCCGACGACGTAGACGGCGAAGGTCGGCGGCGTGTTGTAGAGCGAGCGGCTTTCCAGGAACGTGCCGTAGGAGTAGATCTTGGGCAGGTCGGGGTTGGCTTCGGCCAGAAACGACTTGCGGGCGACCACCAGAGTCACGCCGGCGGGGCCGACGTTCTTCTGGGCGCCGCCGTACATCAGGGCAAACTTCGTGTAGTCGCGCTCCAGTGCGAGGTAGTCCGAGGACATGTCGGCGACGAGCGGCGTGCCGCCCACATCGGGCAGGTCGAAGTATTGCGTCCCCTCGATGGTGTTGTTGGTTGTGATGTGGACATAGCGCGCATTAGGCGTCCGCGTGAACGTCCGAGGGAGTTCGGCGTACCCCTCGCCTTTCGAGGTGGCCGCTTCGCGGGCGTCGCCGTAAAACTTCGCCTCTTTGAGCGCCTTCGCGCCCCAGTCGCCGGACACAACATAGTCCGCCGTCAGTCCGGGCTGGAGGAAGTTCTGGGGGACCTGAGCGAACTGCTGGCTCGCGCCGCCTTGCATGAACAGGGCGGCATATTCGGCGGGGTCCAGGCCCAGGACGCGCAGCAGGCGAGCCTCGGCGTCGGCGTGGATGGCCTCGTAGTCCTTGCCCCGGTGGCTGACTTCCAGAATGGACATTCCCGACCCGGCGATCTCGCGGACGCCCTGGGCGGCTTCTTCCAGAACGGGTTCGGGCAGGACGGCCGGCCCGGCGCTGAAGTTGTAGATGCGGTGGCTCATGTTATATCTTCCATCTCTCGTTTTTGTCCTCTGTTCGCCGTTGAAGAGTGATCGAAAAGCGCCCTCAGTGTACCCCAAAGGCGCGGCGGGAGGCAAGCCCGCGAAAGTGCGGGGCGGGAAAGGCACAGCCTTGAAGGAAACCGGCACTTCCAGTGCCGGTCACACGCTCCGTGCCGGGTTCTCACAAAATCGTCGCCACATAGCGCTGCGAGACCGGGTCCAATGCCTCGGTATCCGTGATCTCGAAGCGGTTGCCGTCCACATCCAGCAGCAGCAGGTGGGTGGGGGACAGCCAGACCGCGTTCTCCTGCAAGTTCTGGGTCACGAAGTCCCGGTCGCCCCGGTCAGTCTGGACACTCCAATAGGTCGCCCCGAACTCCTGCTTGGCGTGGGCGATGGCCCGGACCGTCGCCGTCAGATACCGGCGTCGCAGTTCTTCTTGCGCCGCTTCCAGGGAGGCGGGCGGCAGGACGCTGGGGTCGGGCAGGGTAACGATCTCATCGCCCTTGCCGTCGAGCAGGGCGAGGTACTGGCCGGGCCGCGACAGCGGCGCGGCCCAGGCAGGCTTGACGGTGTGGTACGATTTCTCGTCCCCGACCGTCAGCCGCAGCCGGTCTTTGGGGTGGTAGAACAGGTTCAGCGATTTCGGGTCCATGCATGTCTCCTTGTCCATATGAGGTGCCAGGGCTGTGGAAAGCCCCGGCAGAGAAACGTCCTTCGGACGAAAAGCGGGCGGGGAAAGAGTCCTCGCCCGACGCGCGGTTCTTCGCCCATAGGAGCGGCTCCCTGCCGGAGCTTTCCACAGGCCCTGGCATTCTCACCGCCGGGGCCGATGCTCTTGCCGGTCGCGCCGACGGCCCGGCGGCGGACCAAGGGCCTTTTGGAAGCGGCGGATGAACTCCTCACTGGCCTGCGCGTGGTTGACGATTGGACGCGGGTACTTTGGCGTGTCCAGTTCGGGTATCCAGCGGCGGCAGTAGGCCAGGTCCGGGTCGTAGCGCCGCTGCTGGGCGACCGGGTTGAAGACCCGGAAATTGCCGTTCGGGTCCGGCGCCGTCCCGGCCACCCACTGCCAGCCGCCGTAGTTGGCAGCCCAATCGCCGTCCACCAGCCCCTGCATGTAGAACTCGGCCCCGCGCCGCCAATCAATCAGCAGGTCCTTGCACAGAAACGAGGCCGCCACCTGCCGGGTCCGGTTGTGCATCCAGCCTGTTGCCAGCATCTGCCGGATGCCCGCATCCACATACGGGTAGCCGGTTGTCCCGGTCGTCCACCGTTCCCAGCCTTCGTCGTTCTGGTCAAAGCGCATTGCGGCCAGCGCGGGCTGGATGGCCTTCTGGAGCATCGTCGGGTGGTGCCACAGCAGGGCGTTGAAGAAGTCGCGCCAGCCCAGCTCGTCCTGCCACTTGCGCCCGCCCTCGCCGCCCCCTGCGTCCGCCGCCCGCCAGCAGTCCCGGACCGATAGAGTGCCGTATTTGAGGTGTACGGATAGGGCCGACGTGCTGGCCCCGTCGGCCGTGTTGTCCCGGTTGTCCGCATAGCCCGCCAGGCTCTGCCGGGCGAACGCGGTCAGGGACGCCTGCGCGGCGTCCTCGCCCGCCGGGGGGATGTCTTGGCTCGGGTGCAGCCCGTAGTCCTCCATCCGGGGCAGCGCGGCGGACGGCAGGGGCGCATCCACGTGCAGACGCGCCCCCAGAGCATCTGTGTCCAGAGGCTTGCCGACTCGCAGGTGCGTCTCCCAGACCCGCTTGAATGACGTGTACGTTTGGAACGGGCTGCCGTCACGCGGGTCCACGATTTGCTGCGGCGCCGCCAGCAGGGCGTCATCAAAGGCGCGCACGGCCAGCCCGTCCGCCTCCATCGCCGCCGTCACGTTCGCGTCGCGCTCCGTGCTGTAGGGCGTGTAATCGCGGTTGAAGTACAGGGCCGACGCGCCCGCTTCGGCGGCCAGCGTCCGCAGTTCCCGCTCCGGCGGCCCGCCGCGCCGCAGGACAAGCTGCCCGCCGCGTCTCGCGAACTCCTCGCCCAGCGCCTCCAGCGACCGGAACAAAAAGGCGACGCGGGCCGCCCCGATGTCCCGCGCTTTGAGAATGGCGTCGTCCAGCACGAACACGCCGACCACGCGCTCGTTCTCGCGCAGGGCGTGATGCAGGGCCGTGTTGTCCCCCAGGCGCAGGTCGCGCCGGAACCACATCAGGGCCGTTTTGGGTGTTGTCACAGTAAATCGTCAGTTCTAAGCGGCGCGCGCCGCGTCTATCGGTTCTCCGTCTTCCAGCGTGTGGATGTCTTCGCGGACATCCGCGAGTTCCTCGTACCAGGCGCAGGCGATGAAGCGCGTCCAGTCCGGGTCGCCTCCGCCCAGTTTCCCCAGCGCCGACAGAGCCGGCCCCAGGCGGCTGTCTTCGGGCGTGATCCGCTGCGCCAGCTCTTCCAGGAATGGAACCGCGCGCGGGTCGCCCAGTTCCCCCAGCGCCAGCGTCGCGTCGTAGCGGACAGCCTCGTCTTCATCCTCCGTCAAGGCGCAGATGACCGGGAACGCCCGGCCCGCCCCGCTCTGCCCCAAGGCCCAGACCGCCCGGTAGCGCACCTGGGGGCGCGGGTCAGCGGCGGCGGCCAGGAGCGCGTCCACCGCCTTTGCGGCGAAGCGGATCAAGCGCCACTCGGCGTCCAGCGCCGTCTTGTCGTCGGGGCTGCCGAGGTTCGCAACATGCCCGGCGATGCGGCGGCGCGTGTCCGCCGACGCCCTATCCGGCGTGTCCATTGGCATCCCCGCCTCCCAGTACCCCGAACGCTTCCTGGTATCTTCCCCAGATCACCGCCTCATGTTTCAGGGCATACGCCTCCGCGAACGGCTCGCCCCGGCTGGCGCGGACTTTGGATTTGGTCGTCATCCGGTCGTGGTGATGGCCGAGTTCATGCAGCAGAATGTGGAGCAGTTGGTACGCCCGCACCTGCGCCTCGCTAAACTCGCACATGATGCCGTTCTCGACCGGGTGACTCCGAACGCCGAGGCGGTCAAAAATGGGCTTGTGGTCTTCATAATGGCCTACACTGTAGTCTACCCACAGGTCCTCCTCCCAGGCGCAGACCCCGACTACGCCCGGCGTGTGCCAGCCGTTCAGTGACCGCTCGCCCGGCGCCAGCACGATGGCGTTCAGGCCGCGCGAAAGCTCGGCCCATTCGGGCAGCAGGCCAATGAACGTCTCGATGTCGCGCTGCATCAGGACGTGCCGGTAGCCCTTGCCGGGCCGCTGCCGGTCAATCACCAGGGCGGCCGGGGGCGCGTCATAGTAGCTGGATGTGCCTTCCGGGTTGTTCTTCTTCTGTACCCGCCCATCCACGACTTTGGGCGTAGCCTTACGGTTGATCTGTCTCATAGTGGTATGTGGTATGCTGCGATGCCACGGATTGAAATCCGAGGCTCGGAAGTGCCCGCCGTCCAAGGGACGGAAAACACTGGGTTATTTTTCCGTGCGTCCCCTGGACGCTGAACTTTTGATAGCCTCGGATTTCAATCCGTGGCGCTTTTGCTCATTGCGTCTGGGCGAGTTCCGCCGCATAGGCAAGCGCGGCCTGAATGTCGCCCGCCGTCAGCGAGGGGTAACTCTGAATGATCTCGTCCCAGCCCAGCCCCGCCGCGATGTTGTCCAGCACGACCGAGACGGGAACGCGGGTCCTACGGATGCAGGCCCTCCCGTGGCAAATCTTCGGGTTAATGCTGACATGGTCCTGCCAATCATTCACGGTCGTTTCTCCTTCGGTTGGTTCTGTTCCAGCGCCTTCAGCACCCACCGCGCCCGCCGCCGGACGTTTGGGTCGTCGTGCGCGAGCCGTCGCGTCAGTTGTTCCCGCAGGGCGGGCGCGTCTACCTTATGCGCGAGGCGGCAGTAAGCGCGGAAATCTCGGTCATCCCGCTTATCCACCACCGCCAGCACCACTCGTTGCAAACGCTTCATATACTCCGGCGTCAGCATGGGCCGCTTGATGTAACGGATCAACTTGGATTTGATGTAGCCTGTCCGAAAGAACCAGGGATCGGCTTCCAGGAACGACACTGCGCCTTCCATGCCGGAAGGATCACCCGAGCGAAGACGCTCAACGTCTTCATCGAAGCCGGGCGGGTAGGCATTCTCGATAGCTGCGTACCAAAGCCGTTGCGCCTTACGGTAGGCATCTGACAGGGATGGATCACCTGGAAACGCTTTCGTGAGTTGAAATGACTCGTTGCAAAGCCGGTGCGCTTCCGTAACGGCCCGCCCGCGCTCCGCATAGCTAAATGCCCCCTTCGCCGGCTGATACTCCTGCACCCGCCGCACTATCTCTGCCACGTCGCTTCGCTGCGGCGAGTGCGTCTTCTGGCGCTTCACGATTCGGCGTCCAGCACCTTGTTGTAGCTCACCATCGTCGGCTCGGGCTGGAAGCCGAACTTGCGGTTGATGGCGAGCATCGGGGCGTTGTCCTCGTGGTTCTCCGTCGTCATGATCGTCACGCCCGCCGCTCGTGATAGCTCGTAGGCGCGGGCTTTGAGGGCGGTCGCCAGCCCGTGGCCCCGGTGGTCCTTCACCACGCCGGTCAGCCACTGCATCCCGACATGGGGGAACTCCAGCTTGGGGACGACCTGGCACTTGCCGACCAGTTGCCCATCCACTTCGGCCAGCAGGCACAGGTCGGGCCGCCATTCAGGGCGCTCGATGACGAACTTGACCCAGTCCTCATACGGCTCAAAGGTGAACGGCTGGTCGTCGCGGCGCGGGATGTCGTAGATCAGCGGCTCCTCCAGCGCGTACATCCGGCGGCGGTTTTCTTCCGAGTCGCCCAACTCGGCGTAGGGCACTAGCCGTGCCCCGTAAGCTTCCGCCTGCGCCACAGACGCCTGGTAGGGTTCGGCGTCCCATGTCGCTAGGTCCAGAAACGAGGGCGTCTCGCGCTCCTGCTCGGCGAAGCCGCGTTTTTGCAAGAAGGCGATGGCCGGCTCCTGCGGGGTCCACTCGCGGAACGATGTAACCATGCGCTTCGCGCCGCGCTCGCGGGCGAAGTCCAGGGCCTTGTTGTAGAGCATCCTGCCGATGCCCCGCTCCCGGTGCGAATGTTCCACGACGATCTCGAAGTCGCAGACGTCTTTCATCTTGAACCCGGTCGTGTTCAGGTCGGCGGCGGCGAGGAAGGCGACGGCCTGATCCGTCTTGGGGTCGGGGACGACTAGGCGCAGGTCCACCAATTCGGGCTTGCGGCGCTCGTCCTGCCGCGCCCAAGCGGCGGCGGTGCCCTGGCGGTGGGCAGGCCGGTCTCGGTTGCCGATGGCGACGATGGCCTCGCGGTCTTCCGGGCGAAAGGGGCGTGTCTCGAAAGCGGTCATGGCATAGTCTCCTTTAGGAACCCACCCCGGCGCTGCGCGCCGACCCTCCCGAAACAGGAGGGCGAAGAGGATAAGGCTTTTATTCCTTGCCTCTTCTTCCTCCCGCTTCGGGAGGAGTACCCGCGCAGCGGGGGAGGTGGGTTCATAAGTCCTTGCTGTAGCTGACGCCGGGGGCGTCGGGCGTGAAGCCCAGCTCGCGGTTGATGGCGCGCATCGGCGCGTTATCCTCGTGGTTCTCCGTCGTCAGGAGCGGGCAGCCGCGCCGGATAGCCGCGTCAATCGCTCGCAGCTTCAGGGCAAGCGCGATACCCTTGCCTCGGTAGTCCGGCAGGACACCGGTGAAGAAGGTCCAGCCGACATTCGTGTTTTCCTGAAAGCCGAACTGGGTCAGACCGACCCACTCGCCCCTCTCGTTTTCGGCGAGAATCAGCGCGTTCGGGTCGTATTCCGGCCGGTCGAAGTCCTTGACGAACTCCTCAAACGGCGGGAACTCGGGATGAACGTCGTTGGTCGGGATGTCCGGCAGCAGGGTGCCCCCCAGCACATAGAGCTTGCGCCGGTTCGCTTCGGTATCGCCGGCCTCGGTCATGGACACGAGCCGGACTCCCTTGCTCTCAGGCCGGGCAAAGCGCGAAGCATCAAACGCCGTAAGGTCCAGTTTGACGGGGACATCGCGGTCTACCTCGGCGAAGCCGCGCTTCTCCAAAAAGCGCACGGCGGGTTCGTCCGGCTCGAACAGCCTGACATAAGTAGTAGCCCGCCTCAGTCCCCGCTCGCGGGCGAAACCTAATGCCTTCTCGTAGAGCGCGCCGCCGATGCCACGTTGCTGATGGCGGCCGTCCACCCACAGCCAGAAAAAACAGGTGCTTGGCTTTCGCCAGGCGGACGTGCCCTGGTCCACGGCGAGCAGGTAGGCGTGAGTCGGCTCGCCGACGCACAGGCGCAGGAACACTTCTCCGGCGGGCCGGAGCGCGTCGCTCCGCTCCCACTCGGCGACGGTCTCTTGCAAATGCGGCGGCCGCCGCGCGTTCTGGAACGCGACGATGGCCGGGCGGTCTTCGGCCCGGAACGGGCGGATCTCGATGTCGGTCATGGTGTGGTCTCCTGTGTCGCCCTCCGCAAAGCAGGATGGAACGTCGCCGCAACGCACAGCAGAAGTTGCGGCGCGAACGTGATCAAAATGGTCGGGACCGGGCCGAACTTTTGGAGCAGCAGGCCTGTCAGGGCCAGCCCGACCGGGCCGCTGCCGAAGGCGATCAGCCGGAAAACGCTGTTGACCCGGCCCTGCAAGGCGTCGGGGATCTGCCCCAGGCGGTAAGCGTACTGCGTACCCAGATAGATGGGCACGACGATAAAGCTGAGGGCGTTGACGACCCCCAGGACGATCAAACTGGGGGCCAGGGCGTACCAAAGCCAGGTCACGGCCCAGACCCAGGCCGCGCCGATCAGCAGCGGCCCGAAGCCCACGCGCTTCTGCAACGGGATCGCCAGCACTGAGCCTAAAATACCGCCCGCCCCGCCGGTCGCCAGCAGGAACCCAATCGCCGCCGGACCCGCCCCCAGCCGCTGCGCCAGCACGATCAGGATCAGCATCCAGCCCGCGCACGACGCCATCAGAACCCCGGTCAGCAGGGCGACGAAGCGGATGACCCGGTGGGCGTAAAGCCAGCGCAGCCCTTCGGCGATCTCCGCGCCCAAATTGGGGACGTGATCGTCCGCGCGCGGCGTGGGGCGGACGTCCGTCCTGAGCGCCAGCAGGGCGGCGACGGACAGCAGGTAGGAAACGGCGTCGGTCAGGAACGGCACACCCCGGCCCAGGCCGTAGAGCAGGCCGCCCAGGGACGGCCCGATTAGCCCCGAAACGCCGTAGATCGCCTCGTTCTGCGCCACCGCCGCCCCTAATTGGTCTTTGGAGACGACCCGGACCAGGCAGTTCGACTCGGCCTGGTTGAAGAACACGAACAGCGTCCCCTCGATAAATGTCACCGCGAAAAGCTGCCACAGCGCGAGGTGGCCGAGCGCCAGCGTGAGCGGGATGCTCGCCAGGGCCAGCGCCCGGCCCGTGTCACAGGCGATCATCACCCGGCGCGGGTCCCAGCGGTCCACCAGTGCCCCCGCAGGCAGGACCAGCAGAAAGTAAGGCACGCCGCGCAAGGCCGCCAGCAGACCCGCCTTCGCGGGCGAGTGCGTCAGAGCCAAGATCAAGAGCGGCAGGGCCAATGAGGACACCTGCGACCCGACCGATGACACCACCTGCCCGCCCCACAGCCGCCAGTAGTCGTAGTTCTGCCGGAGCGAGCTGGCAGGCGGCGCGGGCAGGGTTTCAATTGTAACGCTCCTCTGCGAGACAGTTTCTTCAACGAGGGCCATGAACGCTCCTTTGCGTCTCGCGCACGGACTAAAAACTCACACGCGCCCGGCGGCCCGGTCCAGCCAGCGGTAACGCATGGATGTCGCCTCGAAGTAGAGGGCCTGCCCCTGCGGGTCGCCGTACTGTTCAGCCAGGATCGCGATTGACGGTTCCGGCTCCAGCAGCCGGTAGAGGCTATTTTTGGAGCGCGGCCCGTACTCGATAGCGTGCTGCAACGTGGCCGCCACTCCATCGCGCCTGAGATTGCCGTGCCGCTGGCCGTACAATCCCGCCTCGCCCGTATGGACATCCAGGTTCGGGCGGCATACCAGGCCGATCCCTTCCGGCGGGGCTAGCTCCCACGGCGCGCAGGCCGCCTCCCATGTGCTGTCTTGCGCCCGGCGTACCCAGGCGGCTTCGGTATAGTCGCCTAGATGCTGCCACTGCGCCTGGGCCGAGACCGTGAGCCGCGCGATGCGGTCAGCGACAGGCTGCAAGTCTTGCAGCGTCGGGCGATGCGCCTCGTACTGCCGCGCCCGCGCGGTCGGCTGGTAGCGGGCCACTTCCCACGCCATCCCGCTCAAGCCCAGCCCTTGCAGGAGCGCCGCCAGCGGCTCGAACCGGGCGGCCATCTCGCGCGTCACGAACACGTTGGCCCCGCACCGGAAACCGAGCGACTGGACGCGCTCCACGGCCAGCAGCGTTTCCCCGAACGCCCCATCTCGATGGACCAGCCGGTCGTGTTCGGCGTCCAGGCCGTGGAAGGCCACCCAGAAGTGGCGTGTGCCCTGCGCGCCGATGGCGGCAATGAGTTCTTGCCAGTCTGCCCGCGTGGCGAGGGGAACCCCCGTCGTCGCCAGCGGCTCGAAGCCGGGGTCATCGCCCCAGACATCGCGGAAAAGCTGCATCACTTGGGGCGCCTGCGGGTGGGCGGCGATCTCGTGCATCGGGTAGGGGCCGAAGTCCAGCCCGGCATCCCGGCAGAACCTTTGTGACTCCTCCAGGACCCAGCGGATGTCGTCCAGCGGCATCATCCCGTAGCCGACACCCTGCGCCCAGCAGTGCCGGCAGACCGTCGGACATCCCGCGACTTCCACATACAAGCTGAGGCCCATAGATACGTTCCTCCTTATGTCATCCTCTGCGCCTGCCGGCCCTGGCCCGCAAAGGCTGGCCCGCAAAGGCTGGCCTGTCGGCGGGAGCCGGGGCCAGAAGGTCTGCCAGAATGCCCGCGATGTTGCGGGCGTCGTCGCCGCCCCGGTGGTGGGTGCCAACCAGCGGCCGCTCCAACATCTTCAACGCCGCTGCCATGCCGACCTCGCGCGGCAGGGCGCGCGCCCGCGCGAACCGGCTTTTGACGTTCAGGTGCGCCTCGCCGAACGGGTAGGGGACGCCGAACGACTCGCACTGCCGCGCGAACTGCTTGCGGTCGTAGTCGCCGTAGCTGGCCCATGGCGTTGACCGTGAGGCCAGCGTCTCCGTCAGGAACCGGCAGGCGGCATCGAAGGAGACGCCACCCTCCACCTGCGCCTGCGTCAGCGTCGTCAGATTGGTGCAGAAGGCGCTCACGCGGGACCGTTGCGGCCTGACCAGGAGGGAGCCGCACGGGCGTACCTCCCGCGCGGGGACGTCCAGAAGCGCGTAGCCGACCTCGATGATCTCGGCCTGCTGCCCCGGCGGCGGGTTTCTCTCCCAGCAGGTCGCCTCCACATCAACCACCAGGATTGTTTTTGGCGTCATGGTCATTCCTCGGTGTGATCTGCCGCGCCCGGCGCTTGCCGATGGCGTGCGAGGGCGTCGAGGACGAGCCGCGCCGCTGCCTCGCTGGCTGCGACCTGCCGCGCCAGCCGCTCGTAGGCGATGTGCCGACGGGCCGACTCGGCCAGCCCGCCGGTCTGATCCTGTGCTTGTTGAGCCTGTATTTCTTCTTGTGTCTCGGTTGTGATCATGGTGTCGGTCCTATCCCCGGCGCGAGCGCCGACCCTTCCCTCGGAGGGAAGGGTGGGTAACTAGGGGCCAGAGCACTTCGGGTTGGGCGGCTTTCCGGGCACGGTAAGGTCCAGGACAAGACGCGCCCTGGTAACTTTCACCCACCCTTCCCTCCGAGGGAAGGGTCGGCGCTCGCGCCGGGGATAGGACGGCGCTACACCGCCCCCAATATCTGCGTCACCTGGCTCTGGGTCTCGACCAGCTTGAAGAACTCGCCCTTCTTTTCCATCAATTCCGCGTGCGTGCCCATCTCGGCGATCTTACCGCCGTCCAAGACGATCAGGCGGTCGGCGTTTCGGAGCGTGGACAGCCGGTGGGCGATGGCGAAGGTCGTCCGGCCCTTGATCAAGCGCCCGATAGCTTCCTGAATCTGCTTCTCGGTTTCGACATCCACGGCGCTGGTCGCCTCGTCCAAGATCAGGATGCGCGGGTCGTGCAGAATAGCGCGGGCAATCGAAACGCGCTGGCGCTCGCCGCCGGACAGTTTGGCGCCGCGCTCGCCCACCATCGTGTCGTAGCCGTCCGGCTTCGCCAGGACGAAGTTGTGGGCGTTGGCGGCCTTCGCCGCCGCCATGATCTCTTCCAAAGACGCCCCCGGCTTGCCGTAGGCGATGTTGTCGGCGACTGTCCCGTTGAACAGGAACGGTTCTTGAAGCACGATGCCGATCTGCCGGCGCATGGCCTGGAGGCTCATCTCGGTGTAGTCTACGCCGTCAATCTTCAAAGTCCCGGCATCCGGCTCATAAAACCGGCAGAGCAGGTTGATGGTCGTGCTTTTGCCCGCCCCGCTTTTGCCGACCAGGCCGATCATCTCGCCCGGCTTGGCCGTAAAGGTCAGCCCCTTCAGCACGGGGTTGGACTTGTCATAGCCGAAGCGGACATTGTCGAACTCGACGCTGCCCTCGATGGCGTGGGGCGCTTCGGCCTGGCCGTAGTTTTCCTTCTCCGTATCCATCACCTCGAAGATGCGCTCGGCCCCGGCCATCGCGCGGCTGAACCAGTTGTTGACCTGCGCGAACCACTGGAGCGGCCCGTAGATGAGCGCGAGGTAAGCGTTGAACAGCCAGAAGTCGCCCAGGTTCATCTGCCCCCGGTAGACCATATAGCCGCCGACGGCCCAGTTGATAAGGCTGCCCAGGCCGACGAACAGCGACATGACGCCGAAGATGGTGTTCCAGCGCGTGTCGCCCGCGATCCCGGCGTCGCGCAGCTCGGCGTTGCGGACCGCGAACTTGGCGTTCTCGTGGTCCTCCTGGGCGAACGCCTTGACGACCCGGATGCCGGTCAGCGACTCGTTCAGGTGGATATGGAACCGCGCCCACTTCTGGCCGACCCGGACGAAAAGCTGCGAGACGGACTTCCAGAAGAAGACGCCGATGGCGACCACGACCGGGACCGGCGCGAGGATGCACAGGGTCAGCTTCCAATTAACCGACAGCAAAAACCCGGCGATGCCCAGCAGAAGCAGGCCGTTGATCAGAAAGAACGGCACGCCTTCGGTCAGAAAGCCCCAGACCCGGTCCGTATCCTGCGTGACGCGGCTCGTGATCGCGCCGACTTGCTTCTTGTCGAAGTAGTTCAGTTGCAGGAACTCGATGGCGCGGTAGAGCCGGGCGCGCAGATCGGCGGCGATGCTCGCGCCCAGGAAAGCCACGATGCGACCATGCAGGATGTTGACGCCGACGCCAGCGAACAGAATCGCCAGCCACGCGCCCATCAGCGGCAGCAGCAGGGCGGGGTGAGCGTGCTGTCCCGGCGGCGGCGCCAGCACTCGGTTGATTAAATTACGCTGGATCAGTGGCGGAGCCAGACTGAGCACGGTCGTCAGCAGGGACAGAGCGGCCAGGCCCAGCGCCTGCCTCTTGTACGGGTGCAAAAAGCCGCCGATCCGCCACATCGTCTTGGAGCGGTTGACGCAGGCCGGGCAGATGCCGTCCTTTTCAGGCAGCAGCCGGTCGCACTTGATGCAGCGCGTCCGCTCTTCCTTCAGGCTGATCTGGAACGTCTCGCCCTTGGCGAGCTGCTCGATGCCGCGCGCCGCCTCGCTGAACCGGGCGGCGACAGTCTGGGAGTAGGTGACAACGGGGACGACATCGCCGTTCTTCGCCGTGATCTCCAGCCGCCCCCCGCCGACCAGCGGCTCGTTGCGGGCGGTTTGGATCTCCCCAATGGGCATCTGGAAGCCCAGCGCTCCGCCCGGCTCCAGCACGCGCACGGCCTCGCGGGTCACGACCAGCTCACGGTGCCCGAAGCCGCCGTCCGGGCCGAAGTCGGCCTGGAGCCGGATCAGCTCTTCCTCATTCTCGCTTTGTTGTTGCCGCGCGGGGGGCATTGCTTCGACAGTCGCCATGTGTTCTCCTTGCTGCAAAATTGCCCTTTAGTCCCACCCTGATAAAGCCTTAATTCTGGGGGGACCGGACGGGATCGTGGGTCATCCTGCTCCCCCAAGATTGGGGCGGGGGGCCATCCGGCACAGACACAAAAAAGGCTTCAAACTCCCTGTCACGTTTCAATAAACGTTGCGGAAGCCCGAAGCCTTCGGTGAGATGCAGAGGATGTGCGGCTTGTTTTAGAAGCGGCGGCTCCTCCCGAAAGGCTGCGGGCCGAAAATCTGCGGGCGGACCCCAAAGTGGACCGGGGTGGTGGGAAGGGCGGACAGGACGAAGCCGGTCAGCCGAGACATACCACGGGCGTTGGGGGCAAATCCAATGGGCGAAATCGTGCAGTGCATCTTCATCTGAGCCGAGCTTCCTTCCGTTAGAGTGGGACCCGCCGGGCGGGAACGGCAAGAGTATAGCCGCTGGCCCGCTGGTTTGTCAACCCCGTGCGCCCGTCCCTGGAAAAGATATTGAAAAAAGATATTGAAAAAAGAGGAAAAAAGTGTCGGCTGTGCCCAGAGCATACCCGAAGCCGGGAGCGGCGGGGGACGGATGCGTCAGCGCTCCCCTGCCGTTTGCGGAAATTCTCACCTGGTGAGAATTGGTCGGGACTCAGGCCGTCCAGGAAAACGTGCCGTCTTCGCCCGGCTCGAACTCCTGAGCATTCACCACCGCGTCCATGTTGAGCGGGCCGTAGACATGAGGGAAGAGGCTGCCATCGGCAGGCTCGAACCGGACTTCGGGCCGGACGCGGCCCCTGTCAATGGTCAGCAGGACCAGCCCGCGACGCTCGTGGTAGAACCGATTGGCCGTCGCCACCACCTGTTCGGGCGTCGAGCAGTGGATGAAGCCCTCTTGGGCTAGGCTGGAGGGGCGGTACTCGCCCTGCGCCTGCGCTTCCTGCCAGTCCACCCGGTCGCAGAGGTGATAGAGACTTTTCATGCGTACATTATACACTATTGTCATCCGGGCGCACGGGCGGGCCGGGACGCGCCAGGGCAATCGCATATAGGATTTGCTGCCCTATGACTGCCCTGTGACAAGAGGGCCGCCACGGAGGGTTGCCCCTACACCAGACCGATTGCGTAGGGGCAGACCCCCGTGCCTGCCCTTTCCTTCCCCGTGCCTGCCCTCCATATGCAATTTCCCTGCGGGACGCGCAAGGCGACGTGCGACGGACTGTAAGCGACTTGTCTCAGCGTCATTCTCGTGCGAAGCGATAAAATTGTTTCCTGAAACACAGGAAAACAAGGAGGCAGCCGCGAATAATGACATTAATATGGTATTAATACCGAGAGCGACAATGGAATAATGGAGGAAGCAGGGATGCAAAACTGAAGCGGGTTTTTGTCAATGATGACCGCAGCAGGACGCTGCCATGAGGGAAAAGCTTTGAAAAAGATTTTGCTCGTCGCCAATACGGGGTGGTATCTCTACAATTTCCGCCTGCCCTTGGCCCGCCTCTTGCGCTCGCAGGGGGTGGAGCCGGTCCTGGTATCGCCTCGCGACGCCTACGTTGCGCGACTCGAGTCCGAGGGCTTCCGCTGCGTCGAGTTTGCCCTGAACCGGCGCAGCCGCAACCCGCTGCGCGAGCTTCTCGTCGTCGCGGACCTCATCCGCATCTACCGGGCGGAGCGCCCAGGCGCGGTGCATCATTTCACCATCAAGTGCGTGCTTTACGGGACCCTCGCGGCCAAACTTACCGGCATACGGGCCGTCGTGAACGCGGTGACTGGGCTGGGGCCGGTGTTCCTCGGCACGGACTGGAAGGCCCGCGCGCTGCGCCCCCTGCTGAAGTGGTTCTATCGCAATGTCTTGACGGCGCGGCGTGTGCGCGTCGTCTTTCAGAACCAGGACGACCTGCAAACGTTCACTAATCTCCACCTCGTCATCCCTGACCGAACCATTATCATCCGGGGATCAGGGGTGGATCTTCAGCGCTTCTCCCCGCGCCCGAGCCATCCCGACGAGCCGCCGACCCCGATTGTGCTGTTCGCCTCGCGTCTGATGCGCGAGAAAGGGATCGGGGAGTTCGTCGAAGCTGTCCGCCTGCTGAAGCGTCGGCAGGTCAAAGCGGTCTTTCAAGTGGCCGGCTCCCCCGATCCCGGCAACCATTCTTCCCTCTCGCCGGAGGATTTGAAGTCCTGGCAGGAGGAAGGACTCGTGGACCTGCTGGGTCATGTGGATGAGGTGGACGATCTGATCGCCCATGCCTCCCTGGTCGTGCTCCCCTCCTACCGCGAGGGCACGCCGCGCATCCTGCTGGAAGCGGCCGCCATGGGCAAGCCCATCGTCGCGACGGACGTTCCGGGCTGCCGCGAGGCGGTCGTGCACGGCGAGAACGGCTTGCTGGTGCCCGTTCGGGATGCCCCCGCACTCGCGGATGCGATCGAGACCCTGCTCAAAGACTCCGCGCTGCGGGCGAAGATGGGGGAAAATGGGCGTCGGAAGATGGTCCGGGAATTCGACTGTGAAGACGTGGCGTGGCGGACCGGCCAGGTGTACATCAAACTCGGCGCGCTGCCCGCCTGGGAGAAAGAACCCCAGGCCTGCGCCGCCTAGCGCGATGGAGCAAGAGGAGCAAGAGAGGAGGGGGCCGCACTCGTGCGGCCCCATTTTTCTGCGGATGGTCACTGGCCGTAGTAAGACCGATACCATTCCATGAAGCGCGCGATGCCTGTCGCGATGGGCGTCCGGGGCCGGTAGCCCGTGTCGCGCATCAGGTCCGCCACATCGGCGAACGTCACCGGCACATCGCCCGGCTGGAGCGGCATCGGGTTGATGAGGGCCTTTTTGCCGATCTGCTCTTCGATCAGGGCGACGAAGTCCGTCAGCTCGACCGGCTCGTCGTTGCCGAGGTTGTAGATCTTGTACGGCGCGCGGCTGCGGCTCGGGTCCCCCGAAACCGAGTCCCAGTCCGGGTCGGGCGCGGGCGGGTGCCCGATCACGCGGACGATCCCCTCGGCCACATCCTCCACATAGGTGAAGTTGCGGCGCATCCGCCCCCCGTTGAACAGGTCAATCGGCTTCCCTTCCAGGATGGCTTTGGTGAACACGAACAGCGCCATGTCCGGGCGGCCCCAGGGGCCGTAGACGGTGAAAAAGCGCAGCCCGGTTGTCGGCAGCCGGAACAGGTGGCTGTAAGAGTGGGCCATTAGCTCGTTGGCCCGCTTCGTCGCGGCGTACAGGCTGATCGGGTGGTCGGTGCGGTCCTGGGTGGAGAACGGCATCTTCGTGTTGGCGCCGTAGACCGAGCTGGAAGACGCATAAACCAGGTGCCCTACTCCGTGATGACGGCAGGCTTCCAGGATGTTGACGAACCCGACCAAATTGCTCTCCACATAGGCGTGCGGGTTCTCCAGGGAGTAACGCACACCGGCCTGGGCCGCCAGGTTGACGACTGTTTCCGGGTTGGCCTCGACAAATATCTGTTCCAGGCCGGCGCGGTCCGCGAGATCGCGCTGGTAGAAAGCGAACCGGGATTCGGCCTGGAGCTGGGCCAGACGCGCCTGCTTCAGAGTCACGTCGTAATAGTCGTTCAGGTTGTCCAGCCCGATGACGGCGTGGCCCTCGGCTAATAGGCGGCGGCTCAGGTGGAATCCGATAAACCCGGCGGCGCCGGTCACGAGGATAGTCGCCAATGGCTTCTCCTTGACGGGAATGCTGAGATCAAAGTGACCAATAGTGGACGTGCGGCAGGGAGGCGCCGTCGAGGATGGACTTCACATCCATCACAACGCCTCCCTGCCGCACGCACTGGCCGAGCTGTAGGTGCGACATCTCCCGGTAGGCCCGGTGGCCGACGGCGATGACCACGGCGTCCAGGTCCCGGACCTCCTCCCAGGGGGAGAGACGCAGGCCGTACTCCCGCCGCGCCTCGTCGGGCGGGGCGACGGGATCATGGATCAGCGGCTCGATCCCGAACTGGCGCAGCTCGGCGGCGATGTCCGGCACCCGGCTGTTACGCAGGTCCGGCACGTCCTCCTTGAAGGTCAGGCCCAGGATCGCGACGCGCGCGGTTTTGACGGGGATGCCGGCATGGATCAGCAGCTTGACCAGGCGCTGCGCCAGAAACGCGCCCATGCCGTCGTTGATCCGCCGCCCTGCGAGGATCACCTGCGGGTGATAGCCGGTCTCCTCGGCCTTGGCGGTCAGATAATACGGGTCCACGCCGATGCAGTGCCCGCCGACCAGGCCGGGCGAGAAGCGCAGGAAATTCCACTTCGTTCCCGCCGCTTCCAGGACGGCATGCGTCGAGATGTCCAGGCGGTCGAAGATCAGCGCCAGCTCGTTCATCAGCGCGATGTTGATGTCCCGCTGCGTGTTCTCGATGACCTTGGCGGCCTCGGCGACTTTGATCGAGGGTGCGCGGTGGATGCCGGCGTCAATGATCGCCCCGTAGACGGCGGCGACCCGGTCCAGCGTCTCCGCGTCCTCGCCGGAAACGACCTTGACGATCTTTTCCAGCGTGTGCTCCTTGTCGCCGGGGTTGATGCGCTCGGGCGAGTAGCCCAGCTTGAAGTCCACGCTCTGGCGCAGCCCCGAAGCGTCCGCCAGGGCCGGGCCGCAGACCTCCTCGGTCACGCCGGGGTACACGGTGGACTCGTACACGACGACCGCGCCGGGCCGCAGGGCCGCGCCGACCGTACAGGAGGCCGCCAGCAGGGGCTTCAGGTCGGGGCGGTGGCCGGAGTCTACGGGCGTGGGGACGCTGACGACGAAGAAGGTGGCGTCCGCCAGGCAGGCCGGGTCTGAGGTGATCGTCAGGCCGGCGGCCCGCAGTTCTTCCTCCGAGGACCCGCCCGTGGCGTCGTGGCCCTGCCGCAGCGCCTCCACCTTCTTCCGGTCAATGTCGAACCCGACCGTTCCGGGGAACTTCCGGGCCAGGGCGAGCGCCACCGGCAGCCCGACATAGCCCAAACCGACGACCGCAATTCGTTCGCTCATGTGATGTCATTCTCCTCGTTCAAGCCGCCCCGCCGTTCTTCTCGTGCTAGGCGTTCTTCTCGTGCCACGCCTGGAACATCAGGACGTCCCAAAGGTGGTGCTGCCAGTTGCGCCGGCCGGACAGGTGCTCGGCCCATTTGGCGCGGATCGGGGCCGGGTCGAAGAAGCCCTCGTCCCGCAGGCGGCGCTCATCGAGCAGCGCCTCGGCCCAGGGGCGCAGCGGCCCGCGCAGCCAGGCGTCAATGGGAATCCCGAAGCCCATCTTGGGACGCTCGATCATTTCGCGCGGGACATAGCGGTACAGCACCTGCCGCAGCAGCCACTTGCCCTGGCCGCCCCGCAGGGTCAGGGACAGTGGGAGGCGCCACGCGAACTCGACAACCCGGTGATCCAGCAGGGGGACACGGGCTTCCAGGCTGACCGCCATGCTGGCCCGGTCCACTTTGGTGAGGATGTCGTCCGGCAGATAGCTCATCATGTCCAGGTACATCATTCGCTGCGTGAAGTCTGCTAGGCCCCTCCACCGGTCTTCCCCCGTCAGGGCCGTGGGCGGCTCGCCGCCCGCCCCCAGGACGAGGGAAGCCGGGGCGGTCCAGTGGGAGACCAGAGTCTCGTACATCGCGTCGGGGCAGTCCGCCCGCAGGAGGTCGGCGGTCTTGGCGACCTTGCTGCTGATGCCGCCATGGCGTAGGGCCGAGGGCAGGACTGGATTTATCTGCCGGGCCAGCGCGTCCAGCGTCCGGGGCGGCATTGAGGTCAGCGCCCCGGCCGCCGCCCGCCGCAGGGACTGGGGCATCCAGTTCACCCGATTCCACAGGCTGCGCCCGGCAAAGTAGCGGTTGTACCCGGCGAACAGCTCGTCGCCCCCGTCGCCGGACAGGCTGACCGTGACCTGGCGGCGTGCCATCTGCGAAACCAGGAACGTCGGGATCTGTGACGAGTCCGCGAACGGCTCGTCGTACAGGGCCGGCAGGGTGGGGATGACGGCCTGCGCGTCTTCGGGCGAGACGTAAAGCTCGGTGTGGTCCGTTCCCAGATGCCGCGCCACTTCTCGCGCGAACGGGGCCTCGTCGTAGCCGGACTCGCGGAACCCGATCGAAAATGTCTGGACGGGTCGGCTGCTCTGGGCCTGCATCAGCGCCACGACCACGCTCGAATCCACGCCGCCCGACAGGAACGCTCCCAGGGGCACGTCGGCGACCATCCGCATCCCGACGGCCTCGCGCAGAAGCGTGTCCAGCCCCTCCGTCGCTTCCTCTTCCGAGCCGGAAAACGGGTCGGCCAGCCCCGCCGCCGCCGCGTCCCGCACGGACCAGTAGGGGACCGGGGCGGCCGCTCCCGTCCCGCGCAGGGTCAGGATCGTGCCGGGCGGCAGCTTCCCGATGCCTTTGTAAATGCTGTAGGGCGACGGGATGCAGCTATGGCGCAGCAGCAGCGTCAGGACGTCCCGGTCTATCTCCGGGCGGAACGCCGGGTGCGCCCGCAGCGCCTTGAGTTCCGAGCCGAACAGCAGGGTGTCTCCCGCCCAGCCGTAGTACAGCGGCTTGATGCCGAGCCGGTCGCGGACGAGGTGCAAAACGCGCTCCTGCCGGTCCCAGAGGGCGAAGGCGAACATGCCCACGAAGCGCTTGACGGCGGCTTCCAGCCCCCAGGCCTCGATGGCGGCCAGCATGACCTCGGTGTCGGAATGCCCGCGAAAGGCGGGGGCGGCGTTCTGCTCGGCCAGTTCCCGGCGCAGCGCCTCGAAGTTGTAGACTTCGCCGTTAAAGGCGATGACGTAGCGCGCCGAGGCCGACGTCATCGGCTGATGCCCGGCGGGGGAAAGGTCCACGATGGCGAGACGCCGGAACCCGAGCGCGACTCCGGCCCGCGCCTCCGCCCATTCCCCGCCGTCGTCCGGGCCGCGATGCCGCAGCGTCCCGGCCATCTCCTGCACGGTCCGGCACAGGTCGGCCTCCGACCTGCGAGCGGCCGTCTCCCAGAACCCCGTTAAACCGCACATGTCTCTGCCACCTCTTGATACAGCGCCCCGTAGCGGCCCGTGATCTCCCTGATGGAGAAGTGCCTCTCGACGCGCTCCCGTGCGGCTTGCCCGAGGCACACGCGCTGTTCGGCACCCATTTCGATCATCTCCCGCCAGGCATCCGCCAGCGCCTGCGGGTCTCGCGGCGGGACGATGCGCCCCGTCTCCCCGACCAGCAGGGCGCAGTCGCCGACATCGGTGGCCGCGCAGGGGATACCGCAGGCCATCAGCTCGTTCAGCGCCATCGGAAATCCCTCGCCGTAGGCGGAAGACAAGCAGCCGATGTCCAGGGCGGCGGCGAGCCGCGCGACGTCCTGCCGCCGTCCCAGCAGATGGAAGCGGTCACGCATAAAGGCAGGAATCCATTCGGCCAGGGCGGCATTCTGCCAGGTGACGTCCAGCCCGCACAGCAGGAACTGCGCCTCGGGCCGGTTCTGGTGCAGCCGGATCGCCGCCTGAACGAAGTTTTGGTGGTCCTTCTGCGGGTCGAATCGCCCGACCATGCCGATCAAAGGAGACTTGTCGGCGATGCCCAGCTCGTCGCGGACGGCTTGACGCGCCTCCGCATCGGGCTGAAAATCTGTGACATTGGCGGCATTGGGGATGACCGTGATCTTGTCTCGATCGTAGCCCAGCCTGCCGTGTGCCTCGCGGGCCGCGACCGAGCAGGACACGATGCGGGCCGGCCCCTGGTGCGACAGGCGCGCACACGTCTGGGCGACCAGCACGGTGCTTCGCTTGTCGCGCCCGGAATGAAACCCGCCGTACTGGATGTTCCAAACGACCGGCGGACCGCCCGCTATCCGTGCCGCCAGTGTCCCGATCAGGTCGGCGTGGTACATCCACGTCTGAACCACCTGGGGGCGCGCTTCGCGCAGCAAGCGGGCGAGACGCGGCACGATCAGCGGGCTGGGCAGGCGGCCTCGATGCATTCCCAGCGCGCTCACCGGGATGCCCAGCGCCTGGATTTTCTCGCCCACTGGGCCGATGTCAGTCAGAGAAACTACTTCTGAGGGAAAAGCGCGCATGTCAGTGTGCGCCAGCAGTTGATACAGCATCATTTCCGCCCCGCCGACATCCAGCCCGGTGATGACATGAATCACCTTGATTGCGGGGCGCTGCAAGTCTGAAGGCTGGATCTGCTCCAAGCCGCTCTGTCTCAGGACTTGGGCCATAACGCTTCCTCCGTCTTCCGTGCCAGGCAAGCCACGCTGAAATTCGCCACGATCCGCTCCCGCGTCCGCTTCCCCGCCTCGTCCCGGTCCCCTGTCAGGCATGTTATCCAACCCGCCGCCAGAGCCGCCGGGTCGCCGGGCGGCACGACGACGCCCGTTTCGCCGACAATCCAGGCGGAGTCGCCCACGTCGCTGACCACGCAGGGGACGCCGCAGGCCATCGCCTCGCCGACAGCATTCGGGAAGCCTTCGCCCAGCGAAGAGGAAGCGGCGATGTCGAGCGCGTTCTGCACGGCGGCCATGTCCGAGCGCGCGCCGGCCCAGATCAGCTTCCTGCCCAGCCCCAGCGACTCGCCGAGCGCCTGAAGCTGTGCCGCGTACTCCGGTGTCCCATCGCCGACGCAGACGAAGCGCGCGTCTTTCCGCTCCCCCGCCAGCCGCGCCGCCGCCCGCAGAAAGGTCGGGTGATCCTTGATCGGGTCGAGCCGCCCCACCAGCCCGATCAGGACCTCGTCCGGCCCGACGCCCCAGGCGTCGCGGAGGGTTTGACGCGCCTCGCCGTCCGGCCGGAACTGCTCCGTGTCGATGCCGTTGGGGATGACGACGATGCGGCGGCTGGGGAAGCCGTGCGCCACGCAGTGCCGGCGCCCCGCCTCGGAGTTGCAGACGATCAGGTCGGCAAAGCGGGACCCAAAGCATTCCAAGCGAAAAAGCAGCCCTTCAGTCCAGTCGTATCGCCGGAAATCCATGTACGAGCCTCGGATGCCCCAAACGATGCGTGTCCCCTGGAGCCAGGGCTTGAGACCGGCGGCGAGCAGGTTGGACGTTGCCAGATAGCCGTGCAGGACATCGGGACTCCGGCGGCGCAACTCGCGCAGGAGCCGGCCCGCGAAGCCGAAAATGTCCCAGCGCCCGCGCTTGTTCAGGCAGACATACTTCAGGTGCGGCATCCGCCGCACCTGGTCATGGAAACGCCCGCCCTCGTAGAAGGTAATCAGTGTCACATCGAACCGCGAAGCGTCCAGCCCTTCCAGCAGCGTGACCAGTTGGCGCTGCGCCCCGCCGGTGTCCATCTGCCGAATAAGAAAGCAAAGGCGAATCACCGGAGGCTGCCCTCGGCCTGCCCGCTGGCAAAGGCGAACTCGTTGCAGCCATGTCCCCCGGCACAGGTGGTCATCTGCTTCAGGTCAAACCCTCGGCGGCGGAAGAAATGGAAAATGGCTTCGGGCGTGGCGACCTCGAAGGGATACCCGCCGACCCAGTCCACATGATCACGCCAGGGTGACATCCCGCGTACCCCACCGTAATGGCGCCAGGAACGAAACGGCTTGCCCCGCATCAGGTCCAGCAAGATAGTCGGCCCCCAGAGGCGCAGAAACGAGGGCCAGAGTACCAGGAACTTTAAACGGGTAGGCAAACGGTTGTAGACCTTTTTAATCGCAGTCCATTGGCGGCTGGCGCGGCCCTGGTCGTTGTAAATGGCGATATACAGTGTCCCTCCGGCAGCGACTAGGGGGGCAACGTTGCCCAGCGCCTGCCACATCGCGCCTGTGTGATGCAGGACGCCCCAGGAATAGACGACATCGAACTGTCCCAGCGCCTTGAGGTAGTCTTCATCGAGCGCCGAGCCTTCTTCCACCCGCCAGTCCGCGTCGTCCGGGAAGTAACGCCGTTTCAACTCCTGGGTGCAGGCGACCGATTGCGGGTCGTAGTCAAAGGAGTGGACGGAGGCGCCGAGGCGACGCGCCGCCAGGCTGAACAGTCCGCTCCCGGAGCCGATGTCCAAAAAGCGCTTGCCGTGCAAATCGGGGACGTCGAGAAAGTCCTTGAGTGAGGTCTCAGCCTGCACGATTCGATCGTCATTGAGGATTTCGAGGAACTGGCTCCAGTTCTGCCCGAACTCAAAACGCTGCCCTTGAGCGACTTCCTTGGCCTGCTGGTGTGTGTCTGTTCCTGGGGTGGCGGGATGGTCCGCCGGCGGCGAAGACGGGTTGTTCATGAAAGCGAAGGGTCCTTCATTGGGTAACTCGACACTTGTCCTAATATTAGGGACATGACCACCATGCACACACCGACACCACCCGCCCTTCCCGGCGACTGATGACCTTGATGATGAACTTGATGATGACCTTGGGGCTGGGGCTTGCGCTGGGACTGGGGGCGGCGGGAGGAGCGGAGGCGGTCACGGCGGTTTAATCCTCCGCCCGAACGAATACCTTGGTGATATGCAGCTCGTATTCCAGGCGATACCCCGCAGCGGACAGGACAGTACGCGGGCTGCGCTCCGCTGACTGCTCTTGGTCCTCGACCAGCACCACTCTGGGGCGGTACTTGCCCCAGTCGTTGGACTCAAGCACCTCGCGGTCGTGTCCCTCGCAGTCAACAGAGAGAAAATCGATGGCCTGACCGTTGGGCAGGTGGGAGTCCAGTATCTGACTGAGCGGCAACGCCTCCACGTTCACCTTTTTCGCGGAGACGTCCCGGCCTCGGAACAAGTGCGTGTGGTCGTCAATGCCCGAGTAATGTCCGTCGCAGGTGAACGGCACGACACCTGCCTGCGTGGATACCGCCGCGTTGATGTTGATGTCTCTCGGCCGGCAGGCGGGAAATCGGCGGAAGTGGTCGGGGTTAGGCTCAATGTTGATTCCACGCCAGCCCTGCCTGTAGAAGAAGTATGTGTTCGAGATTTCGTATGGGTGGAAAGCCCCCACATCAACGTAGTAACCTTGTTTCGCGTCACCAAAAAAGGCGTTCAAAAAGGCGTCCTCACCGAACTGAGAGTATGATGTGCCGATGCCATAGGCGGCGTCGATCAGTCTCAATTCACGGCGACGGCACCGCCGCCAGGTGAGCACAAGGGGGCGCAGGCGGTCTTTGAGGTGATACAGAGACATGGCAAAATTATACCACAAAATGCGAGTGTGCCGGCGTCCGCTTGCCCGCTTGTTGGGCGTCCTGGGCCTGACACTTGTGGCTGGGGCCAACCGGTGCGCGATCACAAGCGTCGGGCGCCCCACCGCAATCTCCCAATAGGAAACCCTGGATCGTCGTCGAGAATAAGGCGGGGAGTTGCTCTGTTGAAGCATGGGGGTTACCCAACAAAGCCTTCAGCTCCGTAAAACGAGGTTCTCTACACACTCTAAGAGCCTATCCCACTAGGGCCATCCGCCGATAACTTCCAGATGGGCCGTTGACGAAAATCGTGCCTAACGGGATAGGCTCTAAGCGCGACCTGTTGCCTCTGTCAGCGATGACCGCCCCGATAAAGCGTGATCAACTCACGGTCCGACAAGGTTTCATCGCTCCGCCGCCCCATCAGGTAATACCCGGAGGCGGCGTCGAACGATGCGGGTTTCTTGACAAGGGATCTGTCAAGATATTTCAGCCAGAACGAGGTGAGTCGGGTCACGAAGTAGGCGATTGCGCGCCCTTTGCGTGAGGTCGCCGCACTCAGGGCGAAGTACGTCCACGACCAAGCAAGTGCCATGCCCGGACCGCCGACCACGCCACTTTCAATGTCCGTGAACCGCCGGAAGAGGCGCCGATAGCCGAGGTAAGTAAAGCGCAAAAAATCGTACTTGCCGCCGTGTACCTGCTGCATGAATGGGGTTTCGGCATACACGATCCCGGTGACTTTTAAAACACGATGGATTTCATCTACGCAGCGAGGCGGATCGACCACATGCTCCAGGACAGCCTGCGCGACGACTCCATCGAATGTGCCGTCAGGGAACGGGATGTCGTGGCTGTCGCAAACCATCTGGGTGCGCGGCCCGAACGTGATGTCCGTCTCAACAAAGCGGATCGCCGGGTGCGCTAGGAACTCTTCCATGCCCTGCCCAATGATGCTCCCCCCCACGATGAGAACGATGGGATTTGCGCTCTCTTTCAAGAGCATCTCCGCCATTTTCGCGTATCTCTCACGGGTGCCGATGCTGCCGTTGATGCTGGGGAGAGAATCCAGCATCTTCGTTCCCCAGGCGAAAAACCTGCCCTCGGGCGCCTTGAAGAACGTGTCGTCATGCTTCACGAAATCGGAGATTGAGAACAGGCTTCGCGCCTCGTTGATGAGCACTGGAATACCGTCCACAACGGGAAATTCCGCGCGGCAGGCAGGGTTGTCGCAAAGCAGGGCGTCTCCGCTGCCGGTCAGCCCGCTGTGGCAGATGGGGCAGATGGGGTTGGGCATCGGGCGGGTGTCTTCTGCATTCTTGTAATCTGTATTTCTTACCTTGTTCCTAGGCACAGGGTTCTCCTAAAGTTTTCGGCGCCGCTCACATTTCATGGCTGGGGATCAGTATCAGTCAGGTGTTCAAGATCGGCGTCTGTCTTTGCCTGGCTGCGAGGCGTATACCGGTAAATTGCAAGCAAGTAATTGCTGAGATTTGGGCCGTTCAAATGATCCAGGAGGGTGACGCGGTTGCGAATGTAGCTAAGTCCGCGCAGGACGAATCGAACTAGGCCAGGGCGCAGGCGGTGCAGCTCCCCGGCGAAACCTCCGTTGTTTTCGGCCTTGGCGTCGGCGACCGAAAGGAGGCCGGGATTGAGGCCCCCGGTATATCCCACCCAAAGCGGTGTCAACTCATGTTCCGTTGCCAGCCGCGTCAGGAACGGCACGCTCATCACCTCGACATTGTGTGCTGCCAGGGTCTCCGAGTCTGTGAGGCGCTCCATAACACCGTGTAAGCCACGAAGGTTTGGGACGCCGAGAACCAAGTGACCGCCGGGTTTGAGCAGGGCAATGTGGGCTGCCACAACCGGGTCAAGGTCCGTGAAGTGCTCGATGAACCCGAGTGACAAAACCACGTCATAGGAGTGCTTGGGCAGGTCATTACGGAAAAAGTCCTGCTGAAAGACCCTCCCGTTTGTCCCGCAGACCGCCAGATTTTCCTCGGTCTTCCGGCACGCTGCGGGAACATACTCGACCCCATCCACCGCGTAACCCAGCTTTTCATGGAAGAACACCAGCCAGCGCCCCGGCGCGGCCCCGATCTCGATCAAAGTCTTTCCCCGCCCGTCCGGCACCAGCCGCAGGAAAGCGCAACTGAGGGCGCGGTCCAAACAAGAAAGAGAACTGACACGAGAGGGCACTTTCAGGGAAGCCCAGAAATGATCCCAAAAACCTTCGTCCGTCAGCCGCGTTTCCTCAATTGCTTCATTCATTCGATCGCCTTCTCAAGCCTCTTGCATCATGTCTGTAAGAAAGATACCCGATGGGAAGGCCGATCGTCCACAGGATGCGGGCGAGAGGATTATGCAGGCCGCCTACCTGTGCCTTCAGGCCCGTCCCGACATGAAATGAGAAGCGGCTGTACAACGCTGCCGCGCGCAGGAAGTCAAGCGGCGCGTGGCGGGACCACCGGATTTCCTCATTTAATCTGGATTGGTTGTCCATGGCACATCCCATCGCTATTCCAGCCAGCGGCGCCCGTGTCAACTGATCCGGTCTGCCGTCCTGCCCCTCATAATAAATGCGGAGCGCCTCATTGATAAAACGCCATGTGTAGCGCTGGGCGATCTTGCGCCAAATGATGCTCTCGGGAATGTATTTTGGCGAGCCTTCCGACGGGAACGGGAACTGCTTCAATACGTCCGTTCTTAAAATCCACCATTTCTCACCTCTTACCTTATGCTTAAAGAGAATCTCGGCGAAATTGCCGTCCATGACATCCTGGGGAAAGCGGTCGCCGACGAGGTTCCCCTGCACATCTGTGCAGTGAGACATCACGCCACAGAACAGGTGTCGCTGATCTTCGGGAAGTCGCCGCCAATGAAAGGCAAAACGTTCCAGCGCGTAGGGCAGGCAGGCATCGTCCGAGTCGAGAACCATGAGCATTTCCCCATGCGCGTCTCGAACGCCCGCGTTGAAGGCGATATGCTTCCCCTGGTTGGGCTGCCAGGAGTAGCGTATGGGGAAATCCGCCGTCTTCTGCCACGCCTCCACCAGGCTGGGCGTCTGATCCGAAGAGCCGTCGTCAATGATCAGCCACTCGAAATCCCGGAACGTCTGCGATTGCAGGCTTTCAAAAGCGCGGTGCAGCGTGTCGGCGCGGTTGAACGTGGCCGTGAAGACGGTAAACAAAGGCGCGGCCTGCTTCGTGCCGTCTTCATTGTGCTCGCCTTCACTTTGAGGCATGGTCATGGATGTTTCTCGGTGTCCGCGTGTTGTCAAACTTTCGCCGTTGCCGGAAGGGCGCGAAGCAGCAGCATATACATCGTGCCGCAAAAAGCCACCGACACGACTGCGGTAGAAAGCGCGATCCCGGCGACGCCTAGATACCGGGCAAAAATGATGTCAAGCGCGAGGTTCAAGGACACGCTGATGAAACTCACGATAAAGATGCTGTCGTTGTGTTTCAGCGCGGAAATCAGCCGCGTGTACATCAGCCCCAGCGTGTAAAAGGGAAGCTGCATCGCGAACCATGCCTGTACATGGCCGACGAGCCGTGTGTCGTGGGCCGTGAAAGCGCCACGCTCAAAGACGAGCCGCACGAGTGGGACAGAGAAATAGGACAACAGCAGGGCGGTCGGAACCAGCGCAAAAAGAATCAGGGACGTATACGAGTTCAAGTCTCTTCGCAGCCCCTTCCAATCGCCGGTTGCCGCAAGGCGCGAAAAATGCGGCAGCACGGAGATGATCACGGCCGTGGATGTGATGCTGATAATCAGCGCGATGATCTTGTAGCCATAGTTCAGCGTTGCGACTTTCCCAGCCCCCAAGGTCGCAGCAATCGCCTGATCGGCAAGACTGGTGCCGCTGAATACCAGGCCTGACGCCGCCAGCGGCAGGTACTGACGCATCACCTGTCGCAAAGTCGCATCCATGCTCCGCCATTTCGGCAGCGGCGAGATCCCGCGTCCTCGCAGTCTGATGCCGATCAAAGCCGCTTCCAGACACGCTCCCACCGAGGTCCCTACGGCCAGCCCCCAGACGCCCCAGGTCTGAACCCGAAAGAGAAGGACGGCTGTGACGACAAGGGAAGTAACAATGGGAGTGATGGCGGGAAGCGCGAATTCCCCCTCGGCATTCAACACCGCAGTCCAAGTGATTGACACCCCGGTCACAGCCACGATGGGAAGGACCGCGCTGAACAGGCCCCGTGTAAAGACGAGCTTCTCCGGGCTGAAGCCGGACGCGAGGTAGGGAAGAACAAGCGGGAACAACAGGGCCAGCAGGGCGGAAATAAGCAGGAGCAGGCCCAGGCTCCAAAACATCACGCCGGCGAAAAGCCTGTGGGCCGCCTGGTTCCCTTCCTGTTCGCGGACCTGCATATACGTCGGTATCAACGCGGAATTGAAGGAGCCGGCGATAATGCTCGTGGCCAAAGCCGGCAGTGAGTAGGCCACCAGAAACGCATCCAGAGCATCCCCGACGCCAAGCTGACGGGCGATGAAGGTCTCCTTGCCGGCCGCGACGAGCTTCACCAGCATGGTCAGCCCGCCGATGGTCAGCATCGTTGACAGGAGGCTGCGATTGAATGTGCGGACCTGGAAGGTCCCCCATTGCCTTACCTGAGTTTTCAGCATCGTGAGCGTTTGCAGTGCACTGATCTGGCTTTCGCCCAGGCTCCATGCCTGGATCTTCTCGGACGCCCGGATTCTCTCGAAAATGTTCATGATTGAGACGAGGCCTCGCCCCAAGCCGCCGGCGACAGGAGCGTCCGGCGCGTCTTGTCCAGAAAGAGCAGCAGGCCTGGCCCACCGGTCAGCACAAGCAAGCCGTAGGCTAAGACATGGTGCCGGACCGCCGTCCCCCAGTTGATGGTTCCCAGCGCCCACAAGAACTCCATCGTCAAAAACAGGCCGAGCAGGAACCCGATCCGGCTGCGGGCCTCTCCCGTCGAGAGCCGCCACGCGCGCCAGGACGTGACGAGCAGGGCGAGGCGGACCCAACCTTCCAGCATCGCCTCGATGTCCAGCGGCGAGCCGATCTGCCAGGGGAACGGGGTGACCGTGTACTGGATCAACACCGGCGGCAGAGTCGCGGCGAAGCGCAGCGGCGTCGAGGCATCCAGCATGATGCCGTAAGCGGCGCGGGCATCCTGAACGCTGTTCATCCGGTAATTTTGTGCGTACTCCAGCGCCTTCCCCGAAGCCAAAGCCCCGCTGGCGCCGCCGATCTGCTTGACCGAGGCTGCCAGAACCAGCAGCAGAACCGCGCCGGCGGTGAGCACCAGGAGGCGCTTCCACAAGATGCCGGCGGCGCGGCCCGTCCCCACTCCCCAGTAGACCCCGGCCAGCACGAGGAAGACCGCGTAGGCGGCCAGCCCCTGGTGCAGCAGTCCCAGGCACGCCGCCGAGAGGACCAGGAACGCGATGTTCCGCACGGAGGCGCGCTCCCGCACGCGCAGCGCGCAGTCGGTGGACAGCAGTACGAAAAGGACCTGCCAGGACTCGCGGAGTGTCACCGACAGGAAGACCAGCCCCGAAAGCGACAGGCCGAACAGCAGCAGCAGGCCGGAGTGGAAGCGCATAACGCCGGTCAGGCCGCAGAGCCTGACCAGGACGACGCAGGACAGGGCGAATGCCAGAACCGAAAGCTCCTCCCCAAGAAATAGGGATGGCCCGAAAAGGCGGTAGAAAAAGGCCAGGAGATGCGTATACAGGAATGTCCCGGTTCCTAAGAGGTCGTCTCCAAAATCTATTCCCTGAGCTAATTCCGAAGCCTGGCGCTGAAACATGACGGCGTCGGCATCGGCACCGGGGACCGTGCCGACAAAGGCGTTTGCGACGGCGATCAGATGATGCGCGGTCAGAACGACGACCCCGGCGAGAGCCAGCCGCCCGTCCCGGCGGAACTCCGAGGAAGCCATCAGGACCGCGTAGGTGAGAGGCAGCAGCACCCAGCCGGCCGCATCCTGGGGGAACGACGCGATCAGCAGGGGCAGCGCACCCATGGCGACGAGGCCCAGCCAGGAAAGAGCGGGGAATACCCGCGCCCCCGGCATTCCCGCCGACGGCATCGAGACGCTCATCGGGGCATGGTCCCGTTCTGGGCTTCCAAATTTAGCGCGTCCTGCCCGGTCGTGGGCTGCCGCCGCCCCTTCCGCCGCACCCACACCAGGTATTCGAGGCACAGCCACAGATTCAGGGCGAACAGCGCCGCCCCGACGCTGATCGCCGCCAGCGTCCCCACGCCGGGCTTGCCTGAAGCGGGCACCCGGCCCTCGTCAATCACATCCATCAGGCTCCCGCCGGCCACCGTCTGCATGGACAGGATGGCGTACTGCGTCGCCGCCGTCTTGTAGACTTCCAGATGCAGGAGGACATCGTTGCGCCGCTGGTCCACTTCGGCGCCGAACCGGCGGCCGGTCTTGGCGTCCCGCTCCGCCGCGCCGATCAGCCGCGTGACGGCGGCGTATTTCGCCTTCAGCGCGCCGATCTGCACCGTCGCCGAGGTCTGACCCTGCTGCACGGCATGGCTCTGAAGACGGAGCCGCGCCTGTGCCTCGGCAAGCCGTCTGCGGGCGGCGACGACGTCCGGGTTGTCGTCAGCCAGGTCAATACGCAGCGTTTGCAGGTCGGCGGCGGCGCGGCGCACCTGAGAACGCGCTTCGGCCAGCAGGGGGTCCTCGGCGGGCAGGGCGGTCAGGGCGGACATCCGCCCCGCCGCCAGGCGCGAGGTCCCGCTGCGCTCGGCTTCCGCCGCCTGTATCTCCGCCGCAAGCTGCCCCCGGCTCAGGTAGAGCTGCTGAAGACTCCCGCCGCGTCCCGCCGCGTCCGCCGCTCCGCTCCCGCCTGCCGTTTTTGGCGTCGCCCCGTCTCCCGAAGCCGTCGGGCCGGTCATCAGGGGCGCTGCCTCGCTCGCTGCGGAGGCCGCCGCGCCGGGGGGGATGTCCGATGCCGCCAGGCCCGTCATGCGGCGCACCGAGGCGTTGTAGGCCATGCGCGCCCCATTGAGCTGGCTGGCGGCCTGGCGCAGCAGGGCCGCCCCCCGATTGCTGTTGCTTGTTTCCAGGTAGCGGCCCAGGGACTGGAGGTAGGTGTCCGTGACCTGCTTGGTCGCCGCCCGCACCCGCGCCTCCCGCGCCGCCGCACCCGGCGACAGGCGCGGCGGGCCGGGGAGGGTGACGCCGAGGTAAAGCAAGCCGTCACCCCGGTCCTCCAGCGTGACGGACTTTTGAATGAGGTCCGTGGCGTCCTCCGCCGTGGGCAGGCCGTAGACCTGCTGGATGCCGGCCTGCCGGGCGGCGGCGTCGGCGAACCGGCGGCTGCGGATGACGCCCAGGTAGGACTTGGCCCCCGCGCCGCCCAACCCCGACAGGGCGGACAGCGCGCCCCCGGCCGCGCCGCCCGATTCCTGCTGCATGGACAGCGAGGCTGTCGAAGTGAACATCGGCGGCACCCGCCACAGGAGGACCAGCAGCACTAGGGCAGCCAGCAGGGGGCCGAGGACGGCCCATAGCCCGGCCCGCCGGCGCAGGATGTCGCCTAGCAAGCCCCACTCGAGGCCGGCTTCCGCGCCGGCCGTCGGGCCATGACTTGGCATCAGGTCGTGTCTCTGCTGTTCTTGTCTCTGCTGCTCTTGCATGCTCATAGGCCCAGCAGGACCGTAGCAAGGCGCAGCGTGACCGCCGCGCTTGTCACCGAGCGGAAGATGTCGTCTAGCCCGTTCGAGTGGCTGTCGCTGATCTTCGCCGCGACCACCTTGGTCGGCACCACGATGACGTCGCCGGGCCGCAGGGGACCGGCCTTGTCGGCGGGGATCAGGCCGCCGCCCGTGTGGATGATCACGATGCGGTCACGGGCGGCGTCGGGCGTGAAGCCGCCCGAATTCGCCACATAGTAGTCCACTTTCTCCCCCGCGTGGAACAGGACCGCGCGTGAGTTGACGACCGCCCCGACCACCTGCACTGTCGTGGGCATGATCGGGACGGTGACGGTGTCGCCGTCCATCAGCGTGACGTCGTCCTCGCCGCCGGGCCGGCGCAGCGCCCTGGCGAGGTTGACGGCCACGTTGCCGGAAGGCGCGAGGTCGTCGGCGCTCAGGACGCGCGGGGCTGAGACGAGGTCGCGCCGGGCGAGCTGGGTGGCCAGCGCCGCCGAGGGCACCGGCGCAGCGGCGGGGGCGGCATTAGGCGTGGGGAGCGGTCCGGCGGGCGCGGCGGCGGCGCTCGTGGCCTTGATACGCTCGATGTCGGATTTCGCCTGCTCCCGCTGGTAGGCGCTCTGGTTGATCATGTCGCTCAGGCGGCTGATGATGCGCGTCAGCCCGCGCTGGCCCGCCGTCCCGATCAGCGTGGGCGTCCGGGTGAACTCCACTCCCTCGGGGTAGGCTTCGGGGCGCAGGCCGCCGGCCTCCCGGATGGCGTCGCTCAGGCGCATCTTGTCGCCCCGCAGAATCACTGGGCCGGGGCTGTTCACCGCGCCTCGGATCGTCACCGTCTCGACCCGGTCTTTGAAGCCGCCTGTCCCCTGAACAGTGACGACGTCACCGTCGGCCAGGCGCAAGTCGTCGCGCGGGTCGAGGGCGCGGCCCCGGTCGGGGATGAAGGCGACGACCGTGACCGCCGCGTCCGCGCTCGGGTGGCGCGCATGGGCGACGGTGACACGCTTGCCCGCGCCGGGAAGCAGGCCCCCGGCCAGCTTGAACAGGTCACTCAGCGTCATGTTCTCGCCGTGCGGGTAGTCGCCGGGCGCGACCACCGCCCCCTGGATGGAGACGATGGGCTGCGGCGTCCACTGCGCCTCGCCCACACGGTATACGGCGAGGATGTCGTTGTCCTGGACTGCCGCGTCCTGATTGGCGTCCCCTTGCAGGGCCGCCCCCACTCGGACGAACTCATAAGCGTAAGTGCCGTTTCCCCGCTGGTGGAGCAGGACGGCACGGTCCAGGGCGGCGTCGGGCGTCGGCCCGCCCGCCATCAGCAGCAAGTCGCGCACATGCAGGTTGCCGCTGCGGTAGTAAACACCCGGACGCTGCACTGCCCCGCGCACCGTCACTTCGCGCCGCCCGGTCCAGGCCACTTCCTCGCGCGTATAGACCTTGAGCCGGTCCCAGCGCACCAGGGGCAGGTTGGCGGCCGAATCGCCTGCCAGCGCGCGGTCCAAGTCAACGGGGATCAGGCTGAGGGTATTGTTCGGGTTCCAGCGGTATAGGTCGGCCCGGCTGGGGTAGGCTTCGGCGAGGGTCCCGCGCGCCCGGTTCAGGAGGTCGGCCACGCGCATCCCCCCGGCCAGCGCATAGTCACCGGGCTGGTCCACCGCCCCTTCCACCGTCACCGAGTTCACCAGGGTGTCACGGACCGAAAAGACGTCCACCAGGTCCCCATCGTACAGAGGAGTCGCGGCGATCTGCTTGTTGTCCTGGAGGTCCACGTCCTTGAGGACGCGCGCCAGACTGGGGCGGACCGTGCTGATCTGGACGTGCTGGGCGGCGGCGGAGGGCTTGACGCCGCCCGCAAAGTGCAGGCCGTCGCGCAGGGTCTCCTGGGGCGTCAGCTCGAAGATGGCCGGGCTGCCGACTTCGCCCTCGATGGTGACGCGCGAAACGCGCGCCGGGATGTAGATCAAGTCGCCGGGCTGGAGCGGGACGTCGCCGGCCTCGGCCCCGACCGTGACGAATTTGTAGACGTCCAGCAGGCCGACCAATCGCCCCCGCCGGCGAATCTCGATCCGGCGCAGAGACCCGGTTTCGGTCGGGCCGCCCGCCGCATACAGCACGTTGAAGGCCGTCGCGACCGAGGGCACGACGTAGGTGCCGGGCGAGAACGCCTGGCCGCCGACAGTGACGGAGATGGAGCGCAGCTCCTTCAGCGTCAGCGACACCTGGACGTTCCGGTACAGGTGGGCGAGCTGCCGGCGCAGCGCGTCCTCGGCCTGCGCCAGTGTCAGCCCGCGCACGACCAGCCGCCGGCCCTGCTCCAGCGTCAGCGCCCCCTGCGCGTCCACCATCGTGCGGAACTCGTGGGCGGGGTGCGTCGCCGACCAGTACCGGACCGTAAGCGCGTCCCCCGGCGCCAATTGATAGGAGGGCGGGATGGACGCCGTCAGACTGGAATTGATCTGCGTCAGCGGGTCCACCGCCCCCTCAAAGCCATTAGCGTTTCCATCCTGCCCGTTGCCGTTCCGCTCGTTGCTGCCGTCCTGGCCGCCTTCGCCCTGGAAAGTACCGCCGTCTTCCAGGTCGCGCCTTTTCTGATCCTGCCGCTCCAAACTTGAGGAAGTCGTGCTGGACGAAGCCGCGTCGGCGTCGCGCCGCGTCGGCGGCAGAGCCTGGTTCCGGCCCGCCTGGTTCTGCCGCGTCGGGGATGTCCCTTGCGGATTCCGCTCCTGGGAATACTGATCCTGCGGCCCCTGCTCCTGGAGACCCTGGCGTTGGGGCCTTTGCTCCTGAGGATACTGCTCCTGAGAATACTGCGAAGGGTTCTGCGACTGTGAGTATTGGTTCTGCGCGTCCATCCCGCCCCGCCTTGTGGTCTCATCTTGAGGCGGCTGAGTCCCGTCGTTCCCGAGCAGGTCTCCCTGGCGCGGCATTCCGTCCCCAGACGCGGGCGACGGCCTTTGGGATGAATTGCGGTTGTTTGGGCGGCCTCTGTTCAGACGGTTGACGCCCGGCGAATAACTCCCCGGCGCGTAGCGGGCGCGGGCGGCGGCGCGGCGCGCTTCGATGATGCGTCGGGCCGGCTCGAAGTAGTCGTAGATAAACAGAGGCAGTGGGGCCTGCTTCTTCGCCCGTGTTCGCGCAGCGTCGCTCCCGGCGGGGGCGTCGCTCTCGGAGTTGGCAAAGCGCCGGGCGGGGGCGACGAGGCTCCGCGTCCCGTCCCAATTGTAGTGCGGCAGCTTGGCCGCCCCGGACGGCGCCGACAGCTCCAGCGGGTTGTGACGAGCCGCGACGGGCAGCGCGTCCGGCGGACTGATCGGCTCCCCCGCCACGGGCGCGGGGTCCGGTCCGGTCAGAATTGGGTCCGGCAGCGTGCCCCGGCCTTGAGTCCTATCCTGGCCCTGAGTCCTCTCCTGGTCCTGAGTCCTATCCTGGCCCTGCGCGGCGTCTCGGTTCCTGTCCTGGCTCTGTGCCGTGTCTGAGTCCTGACCCCTGCTCGGGACAGGAGCCGCCACGAATGCGCCGAGCATCAGCAGCACACCCGCGAGAGTGCCTAAAGTCGGCGAAGTACGGAATACGGTCATCGTTGTTCCTTAGCAATTTTGGAAGGCGAACGCTCATCAGGGGCGGGAAGTTTATCCGAGCAGGGGGCGGTCTGAAGTCAGTATCCAAGTGCTCTCACGGCGCAGGCGCTTCACGCGCCTCCGGTTCCTCTGCGTTGCCGCAGCGTCAGTTGGCGTTATCGAACCCCGCCCTTCGGCTGCCGCTGTGCCTGCCCTACGCCGAAGTTCCACCCGTATTCTTCCATTAGTCCTGTTGTTTTTACCAGGTTTTTTGGCGCGTATCGCTGTATTATACCCTGACAACATCCTTCTGTTGGCGTTAAAACAGATTTTCCGATAGACTGTCAACAACCGAGGCGCGCGTACAAGGCGCGCGTATATGGCTTGACGAGCGGTTTTGCGGCGGGTATAATAACATCCATTGCGGCGGAGTAGCTCAGCTGGTTAGAGCGACGCACTCATAACGCGTAGGTCGTGGGTTCAAGTCCCTCCTCCGCTACCAAAACAAAATCACGGACGCCTATCTAGGTGTCCGTGATTTTGTTTGGTCAGGAGTGCTGGATCAGGACTGGTCCGTCGTGGCGCTAGGCGCTTACTGCTCGAAGTCACGGCAAGCTGCCGCTCGGCTCGGCCACCCTGGGCTACGCCGCCGACGGCACGACCGCCCAGGGCTTGTCCCTCGGCCTCAGCAATATCAGAGTCGCCGATGGCACGGTCCTGCCGGTGCGGGTCATCATGGGGCGGTTGGAAACCATCTTCACTTACTACCAGATAAGCCGGGTGGTCTACACCGAGATGAATGGCAGCATCACGGTGAGCCACGGGACGGCGACGCTGACCTTGAGCACGTTCAACGGCGATGTGGTTCCCAACTTCCCCGGCCCGACGGCAGCGGGAACGACGGAGATCAGCATCATGTCCCCAGATGGCTCGGTGCGTCTTCTGGACGGCATCAGCGGCAGCTTCCACGCTTGACAACGGCGGTATCGCCGCTGGAGACGCAAAGGAAGGCCGGGGCAGTCGCCCCGGCCTTCCGGCTGGCTGGACTGTCATCCACCGGCGTCGTATCCCCACTCTCGCATTCGGGGCATTCCAGGGCGGCCCCGGTTTTCTCTTGCCGACCTTCCGCCGTCAGGACCCAGGGGCGCGTACTCCAGGGTGGGTTGTGGCGCACATGCTGCCCATGCCCGCATGCCAGCTCTGCCACCCACTCTCCGTGGGCATCCTGATGGAATCCGGTGATCTTGCTCCTCATAAACGGCCTTACAAACGGCATTTCACGGCGTCAGGGGAGGAACGGCAGCCGCAGGTCCGGCAGTGCGTGGAAGCCCACGGGAAGCACCAAATGCGCCAGGCCGTCGCCCGTGACGAACACGTCGCCCTCCTGCGACGACCGCCGCCCGCGCGGGTCGCCGAAGAACGTCACGCGGGCATCGTCCGTCCAGTTCTCGCCGTCCCGGTGGATCACGCGGTCGAACGCCTCGGCCAAGTCGCCCGTGTCCCAAACGATGGCCGCCAGTTCCAGGCCCCGCGCGTCAACCCGGCCCGGCTCCCCGGCGGGGTCCGCCAAAAGGCGCGGCGCTTCGGGGTCCAGGTTGTGGTAGATCGTGACCATTTGATTTGTCTCTGAGAAACGGCATGATAAGGGCCGGAGGCACTAAAACTGCCCCCGGCCTTTCCCTACGTCCGCTCCGCTGTTGCTCACGCTGCCATCACCGACATCGCACGCACTCCTCTTATTCCCCCCAAGAAGCAAAATAAACGCTTGCGAGGTTAACCTCAGGTTACAAACGAAAAAACAGGGCCACCGTCGGCACGGCTGGACCGCGACCAGGAACTGCTGCCATCCTCCCTGCATACAACGGCGCACTCGGCGCTGTCGGATAGCGGAGGGCCAAGTCTGGGTCCGAAACAGCGTGGCCGGTCTTTCAAGCGCTCGATGCCCAAACACGCGATGCTAAGGATTGAACCACCAAGCATTGGGGAAATATGTCGAAGCATGGAAAGATGTGAATGCCGACAAAAGCCAGACGGCGGAGAACGGAAATACAATAAATATGCTGGGTAAAAACGACACGGCCGCCGGAGCGTCTGCGTCCCCGCAGCGCGCGGACGGGCCAAGCACGGAAGGCAGCCGGGCGGCGACCGGGATCGAAGGCTTGGACAACATCTTGGGCGGGGGCTTGCCCTGCAACCGGCTGTATCTCGTTCAAGGCTATCCTGGAACGGGCAAAACAACTTTGGCGCTTCAGTTCCTGCGCCAAGGCCAAGCACAGGGCGAGCCGGTCCTGTACATCACCCTGGCGGAAAGCGCCGAAGAGCTGCGGGCCACCGCCGTCTCACACGGCTGGACGCCGGACGATGTCGAGATCCATGAGCACCTGCCGGCTACGCAGCTCAGTCCTGAGACGCAGCACACCCTGTTCCATTCCGATGAAGTGGACCTATCGGAGACTGTCACCGCGCTTCTTCAGGTCGTCGAGCGCACCCAGCCAAAACGCCTGGTCCTCGACTCGCTCTCCGAGCTTCAGCTCCTGGCGGGTAATCCTCTGCGCTACCGCCGCGAAGTTCTCGCGCTCAAGGATTACTTCGCGCATCGCGACTGCACCGTGCTTCTGCTGGACGACCGGACCATGGGCGACGGAGACACCCAGCTCCAGAGCCTGTGTCACGGGGTTCTGCGCCTGGAAGGGCAGACACCCGACTACGGGGCGGAGCGGCTGCGGCTGCGGGTCACCAAGCTGCGCGGCCTGCGATTTCGGGGCGGCTGGCATGACTACGCGATTGAAACGGGGGGGCTGCAAGTCTATCCCCGCCTAGTCGCCGCCGAACACGGGGAAGCATCCTTGACGGGGCAGGTCGAGAGCGGCGTTCCCGCGCTGGACGCGATGTTCGCGGGCGGCCTGGACCGGGGGACGACGACTCTTCTGATGGGACCCTCGGGGATCGGCAAGTCCAGCATCGCCACCCGGTTCGCGGTGGCTGCCGCCGACCGGGGCGAGCGCGTCGCCATGTACATTTTCGATGAACGCCCCGCGACTCTGTTCGCCCGTTCCGAGGGGCTGGGGATGGATCTGCAAACACATGTGGCCGAGGGGCGTATTGAGGTTCAGCCCGTGGATGTGGCGGAGATGACGCCGGGCGCGTTCGCGCAGATGGTACGGCGCGGCGTCGAACGAGAAGGCGTGCGCCTGGTCGTCATTGACAGCCTGGCGGGGTATATGCATGCGATGCCGGGGACTCAGGCCCTCCTCCTGCACCTGCACGAGCTTCTCGCCTATCTTGGTCAGAAGGGCGTCACGACATTGCTGGTCATCACGCAGCACGGGATGCTGGGGACGTCGGTGATGGGTGATGTGGACGTCAGCTACCTCGCCGACAACGTGCTGCTTTTCCGGTACTACGAGTTCGCCGGCGCGGTCCGCAAGGCGCTCTCCGTCTTCAAGCGTCGCGCCGGTCCGCACGAGTACGCCATCCGTCAGTTGACGCTGGGCAGGCCGGAGGGCATCGGGGTCGGCGAGCCTCTCAGCGCCTTCCGGGGCATCCTGACGGGCATCCCCGTCTATGACAAGACGCTCCCAACGGTTATGAACACGGTTATGAACGAGGGCGGCATGGGAGAGGGCGAATTCGAGGGAATCCCGATTGAGAGAAAGAACCTTGCTTGAAAACTGACGGCTCGGCCCCCATTGATGATGCCCCACTGAACCGGCGCGTTCTGATCCTCGCGCCGACCGGGCGTGATGCCGCACTGGCGTGTGAAGCGCTGGCAGGCGCGGGCCTGTCGGCCGAGGTTTGCGCCGACATGGAGGCTCTGTGCCGGGAGATGACGGCGGGGGTGGCGGTGGTCCTGGTCGCAAGCGAGGCCCTCGCTCCGGCGCCCTTGTGTCTGCTCCAGGAAACCCTGGCCCGGCAGGCGCCCTGGTCGGATCTGCCCATTATTATCCTGACCGTCGGCCGTCAAGAGCCGTCCGGGAAAGGCCATTTGGCCGAGACGCTGGAGGCTCTGGGCAGCACGACTCTCCTGGAGCGCCCGCTGCGGGTGGCGACACTGGTCCATGCCGCGCAGGCCGCCCTGGGGGCACGGCGGCGGCAGTACGAAGTGCGTGACCATCTGGAGGAGCACCTGCGGCTGGAAGAAAAGCTGCAAGCGGAATACCAAAAGCAGCGCATCTTCCTGCGCGACGTGCTCGCGAGCGTGACGGGGGGCCGCCTGCACCTCTGTGACACCCGCACGGATCTGCCGGCCCCCCTTCCCACATCCGGTGAGGCGATCCGTCTGTCTCGGACGGACGGCCTGTTTGAGCTGCGCCATGCCGCCAAACGGGCCGCGCTGGTGGAAGGCTTTGCGGACGAGCGCTGGCAAGACCTGATCACGGCGGTCAGCGAGGCGGCCATGAACGCTGCCGTCCACGCCGGGGGCGGGGAGGGGCGCGTCCATTTGGACGAGAATGGAACCGTGCAGGTTTGGGTGCGCGACCAGGGGGAAGGCATCAATGTGGAAAACCTTCCCCGTGCAGCGCTCTCCAAGGGCTATACCACGGCCGGGAGCTTGGGGCATGGCATGAAGATGATGCTGGAAAGTGTGGACCGTCTCTGGCTCCTGACCAGCCCGGAAGGAACCACGGTGGTCATGGAACAGGACCGCCTCCCCCCCCCGCCGTCGTGGTATTAGACTTCCTCGGCAGACATAGGCAATGATGTAGGAATGAGATTTATCGCGCCCCCCTTTCTATCGCGCCCTTCCTCTCCTCCTCTACCCGTTCTCCATCTCACGAGCCTGGCCGTGAATACCGCGCGGTGGTCTCTCCCTGTGCTTGAACCATCGTTTGACCGCCTGCACGCAACGCATTGATGGGAAATACGGTATCATACCGGCAATGATCATCCGCTTCTATAATCTGGGCAAGATCAAAGAAACGACGCTCGATTTGCGCCCGCTGACGGTCATCATCGGCCCAAACAACTCCAACAAAACATACATTGCGTACTCGCTGTATGGACTGTGGCAGGCGGAACAGGATAAAGTAACGCCTCTTGATGACATCGTTGAGCGTGCATTTCACAGCGTAGAAGATAATACACTACGCATTCCAGTTGATCAAATACTTCAGGAGCGGCTTCAAACGCACAGCGACCAGATGTGTGAGCGGTTCGCAAAAAGCTTGGCGAGCTACTACCAAGATTCGACCAGTAAGCTGTTTTCAGACAGCCGCTTTCATCTGGCAATATCACTCGATGACGTTCTTGATATGTTGCCTCGCCTCTCTGGTCAAAAACT
>JAABUH010000564.1_pt1 | contig 52659 bp, 94 predicted proteins | sample 5559121 | NCBI WGS metagenome assembly JAABUH01 (sample SAMN10711871, study PRJNA513364) | rock metagenome | isolation source: Antarctica rocks | place: Antarctica: Victoria Land, Battleship Promontory nord | collected 2015-12-28 | reverse complement strand
ACACCGTGGGAGACTTTTCGTGTGCCTGTACCTGGAATTGATCCGTCATTTCTGAAGCCCTTCCAAGCGATTAGGATCGACAACATGCCATGGTTGATGAAGGCCGAGCCTGACACGCGGATAGTCAAGGGACAGGACGTCAAGGCAAGTGGCTTATTGAGTTTGAAAGCAAGCTCACAGGAATCGTAGTTCTCGGTGGACGATTTCGAGAATATCGGGTACGCCTTCAATCGCTCAGCATTGTTTGGAGCCAGCTGATCCATTTCATTCTGGAAGAACATCGAAATGGGACGGTGAGCCGCTCTTGCGATTGTCGATGGCAAGGTATTGAGGATTGAATTAGGTGTACGAAGCCATGAAGCGAAAAGGATGATGAAGGAGAAGATGAAGCTGGGCGACAAGGTGAGCTAAAATCAAGTCGGCCATGTCTCCTGTACTCGTCTGCAACTGCTGAAGCTCTTGAATAGGTACTATTTTACCACAGCAACACCAAAATGCCAGGTCCGCAGCACTCGCCTCCGCTGTTTGCATGGAGCTGATGGAGGGTGTTAGGGGTATTCGCCCTAGCCGAGGTCACGCGAGAAGGATATCCCGACTGTCCGTTTTCTTTGCACCCACACTCGCGCTGTAGCTCATCATGGTGTAGATACTGCTTGGGATTCGTAAGCGGGCTATCACATCCATAGCGCGTCAAGATTGAGAGGATACAATAGGGCGCACCCTTACTTCGACGCCAATACGGACCAAGCAAATCCGACATGGTTCATGGTCCACTTCATCCCTTTGGTACCTGCTGAGAGCTGATGCCCTCTCAGGTGGACGTGAGGTTTGTCGAACGACTCTCACATCCCCCTACCCTCGCTCTCATCCGTCATCTCGTATCGCTCCCTTCCATGCCAAACGAGGTGGAGTACATCGGCGCTGAAGGCTTTCAGGCGGTGAACGGGATGGCACTCGTTAATCGGGGACGACTCAGTGAGTTCAGCCATTCGACAACGTCCGGCCGAGAGTAGCTTGGCCGGATCTGGGAGAAGGTATGAGCTGATGTAGGTGCTAGGTGTACAGCCGGTCGAAGATGCCGCTTATGAGGCTGTCGTCTTGCTAGGGAAGAAGGGTGGATGGGAAGGGATTGTACCTGGACCGAAAAAGGCCAAAAAGAAGGCTGTGAAGCAGGAATTGGACGGGGAGGACGGAGTGGAGCAAGCGGACGAGGAGGCGATCACTGCCACAAAGAAGGCAAAGAAGCAAAGCACAGCGGCCCCGAAGAGTAGGAAGCGGAAGGAAGTCGGAAATGGGGATCCAGAGGAGGCGAAGCCGGTAGTCACAGCAGACGAGGCATTGGATGAGGTTGATGTGCGAAAGAAGCCGGTCCAAGCAGCAAGACGCGGTCGGAAGCGTAAGGGCGATGAGGGAGAAGGATCTAAGGCGGAAGCAAAGGAGACAACTGGCAATGTGAGCCAGGAAACGAAACCGACCAGAAGGAAGAGAAAGGGCCAGTAGCTGGCGGAGCAGCTATGATCGAGGAAGGCGAAGCAAGCCATTTCAGCGGATGCAAAAGGCAACGAAGACTGGTGACTGGGAAGAGCCAACGCCGCTTGCGCAGACTCGAAGCGGAAGGAGGAGGAGGCAGGCTTTGCGTTGTGGCCTAGTGCATGTTGTGAAGAACGTCCGGTACGAGCAGATATTGGAGCATCGCTCGGTCGATCGATCCACTAGAAAGCGTATCGGACAGGGCCAGGAGCCAGTTCAGGATGGAACTACGGTGATAAGCTTTCGAATGCAGAACATTGCTTGCATCGTAAATATATGACCCTGGTCGTGAACCATCACATTATCCACCACTGTTACAGATCCTGACTGTCCTCCGGGCCGGACACTCGCGTTTGGTACACGGACCTACACCACGTTACCTATCCTGAGCACTCGCCCTTCTCCCGATCCCGTCAGACATCCATGGACCCCTCGAACCTCTCGTGTGTTTGCTCCGGCTATGACGAGCCTGAAACGAGCGGGGCACGCTCCTCGTCGTGCAACAATGTACCCGAGCCTCGGATCGTGGTGCTGGCGGTCATCAGAATCAGAGTCGTCTGCGGTCTGCGGAATAAGCCACTCACTAAAGCGATTTGAGGATCGCGAAGAGGGAAAGGACGAAAAAGACTAATGCCGACCAGTGGATGAATTTGCTACTCGTCTGGTGAATGACTGTGACCACATTGTCAGCGAAGCAATTCCTCGAGCACAGCCAAGATAGGCCGAGATGAGTATGAACCGCTCACAGATCGCAAAGAGTGCCCATGTGATGGCAGCGGCACCCGCGGCATCGCCCTCCTGACTAGCGAAAGCGTACGCCGCTGCCGTGGTCTCAAGGAAGACAAATGCCAAGAATACAGAGGCCTTGGTCCAGATGCCGGCCGTGTGGGTGTGCGAATCAACGCCGAACGCCTCGAAGAGCGAGATCACAACCAGTACAATCGTCCCTATCATGTCCATCAGCCATCGCACCACTGGTCATAAACCATCCACTCACAGCCGTGGTAGAGGGAAAAGGGCAGGTGGATAAATGCCTCTTCACCCAAAGTCTGTCGGCTCCCATGGTTCTTCTTCACCACATAGTAGATCTGGCTAACGGTCGCGCTGACTAATAGCGAGAGCACGAAAGCGAGGATATACCAGTGCCGTGTCCAGAAGAAGACGTAGACACTGTTAAAGATGCCGAGGAGAGCGAATCGCCATTGAATGGAGTCGACGATGATCTCCTTGCCTCGGGCGGTGAACTGAAAGATCATGGTGCCGAATAGCAACAGATGAATCGCCGACCAGACGAACAATGCATAACTGCTGGGTGTTATGAAGGTCGCTGATGGTGAAAAGATCAGCGAGACAAGTCAGAGGGATGAGAGGGGAAGGACGAACTCTTGGATGACCCGTAAATATCCTCAGGACCTGCGACGGAGTAAACATTGGAGCCGAGGGAGAAGGCGAAGACGATGATGTTGACGACCTATGAGGTACGAGGTCGGATAGCCGCGAGAGGCAGGCGGCGAGAATGAGGGATAGTATAGTGAGGCGAGTTGGTCGTGCAATATGCGCGGGAACAAGGGAGGGACAAAGGGGGAAGGCTAGCGTCAGCTTGGTATGTTCTGACATAGAATAGGCGAGATCCCCCCCAAGGAGACAGCGAATGGGCCCCGTAGTATGAGCTAGTCGCCACAACACCATAGCTAGGCCATAACTTGCTTCGCCTGGGTTCGAGATAGCAGGGAGAGTATGGAGTGGCAAGAAACACGCTCAGTCGGTGGTAGATGGGAAGACTCACCTTGATGAGTATCCCATCCATGATGGACGCCGTGCTGAATTGTTCTTCTAGTATGCGGGTCCAAGCCGTAGAATACCAAGTAAGGTGGGGAACGAAAGTGAACGGGAAAGTAAGGAGCGAACGCGAAGCAGCCATTTAAGCATCCGAGCTGAATGCTTACGTCATACTCATGTTTTCCGGTGTGGCAGCGTTTCAGACTTTTGATCCGCCGCATGATGTGTCCTTTCCGGTCCTATTCCCATCAATTCGACCCCCTGTAACACTCCCAACCATTACTCCAAACAAAAATCTCAATGCTCTCAAGCGCCCTTGTGGCGTCCTTTTCCATTTGCACACTGTCATCATACCTTTCTCAAGCGCCACAACAGCCCGTTTCAACGTTGATCGACAGTCCACAACCTGCTCGCCCTCGACGATTCCTTTGATAGCGCAAGTAGACATGGATCCGCGAGATAGTACCCTACCAATCTCTTCCGATCCTACATTAAGCAATGCAGTCGACGCACAGACCACTGTGTCGCCCACCGTCACAACGAATGGTCTCGCCACCGCCACTAATCCCGTCCCTCTGGCTGCGACGATCGGGTTGATCATGCCGAACCCATGGAAGAAGCTCTATGTCGGTCAGAGATCTCACAAAGATAGTAGTGTAGACTTGACACACCCCGTTGAGGCAGGTCTCAACTATTCATTCGGCTTTATCGACGCTGTCGCTCGGCCTGCTCCCACGATAGGGGGACGACTTCGACAGGTCCAGCCGTTGCTGGTCTTCCCAAACTATACAGTGAGTCTGCATCACCAATGACCCTCTCTTTGATGGGGCGTAACATGAGGCTGATCGCAATTCAGGTAAATGTCTTCCCGTCTAGTGGCGCCAATCAGCCAAGCGATGCTGGTGCAGTTCCTGCGGGGAGTGACGGGCTCTGTGGGTAAGTCTGCCAATACGTGTCATCTCCCATGCGCTTCCCCAAGCATGCTTCAGTGACTTGGATGGTAGACCACTGACGGAATTAGAGCCACCGTCGAAGACACATCTATCGCCTATGCCTTCATCTTCCAGACTCCCGGATGGTACATGTTTGTGCTCAATCAAACATTCGCTCAACCTACTGTGGTAAGCCCTAATCGTTTCCACAGACTCAAAAGGTTTACTCTGACGCGAGCTTCGGAAGACCAACGATACATGCCAGCTTCCGATTATCGCCCAAAACTCATTCTTCGCTTGGCAGACCCTCTCGATCGCCCCTCTGCCTATTACTTCCCCCCACCCCGCTTCCCCGACAGCACCATACACTGTCTTTGCGGCCGTGGTCACCAATACCCCCACTACTCTGCCCACTGGTCCACAGTCCACGGACTGGAAGCAGAAGCTCGCTGTGGCGCTCGGGGTGGCGGGCGGCGTGTTGGGGTTGGTGGCGATTTTCGTGGTGGTTTGGTGGGTGAGGAAGAAGCATCGAATGGAGGGCGAGGTATGTCTGCCCTTTGTTCCGCTCCCACAAACAAGGTTTGAAATGGCCATAGGCATTGGCATTCTCGAGACTTTCACAACGGGATCAAGCAGCATTCATGGCTGAGAACCCGAAATCATCGCTTAATCCTGCTACGTCCCGCCGTCCCAGGTTCCCAAACTCAGCCGGTCCGCCACCACCACTTGGTTCTGTGGCGTATACCAGCTGGTACTGGAATCAGATACAGGCGAGGCAGGGTAGAGGAGTACCACCACGTCAAGAGAACAGTACCGGATTCGGGAACCTCTCGAAAAATGGCGGTAGCAGAATTCGAGGGTATGCACATGGAGCGATCGGACCGGCGATGGGGCAGTATAAGGGATACAATGGATTTTGATCTTGATCGCATAGCCACGCTCACATTTTCTAATTTGCGATATCGTACTGAGTTTGCCACCTGCCACTTGATAGAGAATCTGCTTCCGCCACGACAATCCGAGCTCAAAGACAGAAGATTGTCGAAACCTTTTGTTTCTTCTCCTGCTAGATCCAGTTGGATCACCGTTGCATCGAAAGCGAGCCGTGACTCTTCGGATCTCTGCATCGTGACCTTACCTAAACCAGCTGTACAGCCCGTCGATGGCCCGCCCGACACAGGTGCTCTTCCTCGACCTGCTTCGACCGTACGCAACATGTCGAGGTCCACGACATAGCCCTTTCCGAACACCCAACCCTGTTCGTCTCAGTCTCGCCATATTTGAGGGTCTTCTCATGTTGCTCCACAGGCAGTCCGATCGAGCTTCCTCCTCTCATGTCGACACCTCACCACCACCCCAACCCGATTCGGCATCTTCTCTTCCCTTTCTTCCAACCCTCAGCCCCCACCCCCAGTACCAACACTCGATGACCATCCCCTGACCCCTTTTCAAACCCGTATCGCGGCACTCGAGACCGAAGCCCACATCCACCCCGAATCGTCCGATGCGCAGCTCGTCCTCCTCCGGGAGCTCCTCGGCGGAGGGGAGTATCAGGGATTGGCGAAATACTATGAGGCGGTGGCGCTGAGTGAGGTGGAGGGAGAGCGGAGTAAGGCTTTGATAGCCAGTGAGGAGGCTTGGGGAATGTTTGTGGAGGCGTTGGGAAGAGGGGGGAGATTGGGCGAGGTCGCGGGGCTGGTGAGGAGGAGGGATCGGTTGTTGGCTGGAGCGGCGACTATTCCTGCTCCCACACCATCGCAAGCTTCGACGACATCGCCTACATCTCCGATTGGCTCCCTGTTATCTCCAACTAATACCGAAGCACCTCAAGCCGCTGCTACATCCCTCGCCGGTATCCTCTCCTCCATCCGCGGCGGTAGCGGCACTGCCTCCTCCTCCACATCCACCTCCAACCCCGGCTCACCCCTCTCCCCGATCTACGTCCAGATGGCACCCGCAACACCTCAGATGAATGTATGGCGAGGCGTTCGCTGGCTTTTCGGCGTCGCCATCTGGGCTTTCATAGTCCTCACCATCCTCTCCATGGTCATGGAGAACACCGGTCTTCTCAAGGCAGGTCCCGGTCCTACTGAGTTCGAGCCGGAGGAAGGGAAGGTCGTCAAGTTCTCTGACGTCCACGGCGTCGAGGAGGCAAAGAATGTAGGTCGTTCCCTTCAATTGAGCTGTGGTGAGTGGTCTGATTTGGGGTAGGAACTGGAGGAGATCGTCGAGTTCCTAAAGAACCCCGAGAAGTTCTCGAGTCTGGGAGGGAGATTGCCGAAAGGTGTACTTCTGACGGGACCACCCGGGACGGGGAAGACTATGTTGGCCCGAGCTGTGGCGGGGGAGGCGGAGGTGCCGTTCTTGTTCGCGAGCGGGTCGAGCTTTGATGAGATGTTTGTGGGAGTTGGCGGTTAGTACAATCACCTCCGCTTGCTAGCAGTCCATCGCTGCTGCATGGCCTGGGGGAATGTGTTGATGAAACGCCGATGATAGCAAAGAGGGTCCGAGAGCTATTCGCCGCGGCTAGGAAGAAAGCACCAGCAATCGTGTTCATCGATGAGCTGGATGCTATCGGTAGCAAGCGGTCTGCTAAGGATCAGGTGCGAGCATTTGCGGCCCATACAACGGTACAGAGCTGATCTCATGTGCAGCACTACATGAAGCAGACCCTCAATCAGCTTCTGGTCGAACTTGACGGTTTCGAGCAGTCTGAAGGCGTCATCATCATCGCCGCTACCAACTTCCCTGAGTCGCTGGACAAGGCACTCACTCGACCTGGACGATTCGACCGACATGGTACGTCACCTGCTAGTTGAAATCAAGCTCTAATTACTGATATCAGCCGGCTAGTCGTGGTTGGTCTGCCTGACGTCCGAGGCCGCATCGAGATCCTCAAGCATCACATGGGAGAGGTGCAGTTTGACGTCGATGTTGACCCGAGTATAATTGCAAGGGGATGTCCCGGGATGAGCGGAGCGGATCTCCAGAATCTCGTTAATCAGGTGAGCAGACTCTTAAACCATATTGCGACCTGCTTATATGGGAGGACAGGCTGCTGTGAAGGCTTCGAGAGAAGGGATGAGCCACGTTCAGCTGAAGCACTTCGAATGGGCGAAAGGTCTGCCTTGTCCTCGACTGCACCTGTCCAAGCTGATTTGAGATAGATCGGATATTGATGGGTGCGGAGAGGCGATCTCACTATGTCACCGAAGCGTCGAAACGGGCTACAGCGTATCATGAGGGTGGCCATGCGCTTGTCGCTCTGCATACTCCCGGGGCGATGCCTCTCCACAAAGTGTAAGTCCTGTATCCTTTCCCCCTTTGTAGCTCTCTCTGATGTAGTTTGTAGCACGATCATGCCTAGAGGTCAAGCTCTTGGTATCACATTCCAGCTTCCCGAAGCCGACAAGGGTGCGCTTTGGCTCTTCCGGGGAACACCCAAGCTGATTTTGACCAGACTCATACACGCGCAAAGAGTATAACGCGATGATCGACGTCGCCCTTGGCGGCCGAGCAGCCGAGGAGATGATATTTGGTCGTGAAGACGTGACGAGCGGATGTTCGAGCGATCTGCAGAGAGCGACGGACGTTGCTGCGAGGATGATACGGGTGAGTGGAGAGCCGCAAATCAGGCAGTCTCGAGATCAGGCTGATGCGGCAGTGTCGCTCAGAATTACGGTTTCAGCGATAAGGTCGGACTCGTGGCGCATGGGGATGACGAGAGCGTTTACCTGTCTGGGAAAAAGAAGGATGAGATTGAGAGCGAGATCAAGTTCTTCCTGGATACGGGTCTTGGAAGGGCGGAGAATTTGTTGAAAGATCATGAGAATGAGCTGCATAAGGCAGGTCTTCCACTCTCTCCTCGACTACACCGCCTGACAGGGATTATAGCTTGCATCAGCATTGGTCGAGTACGAAACGCTGTCACTTGACGAGGTCCGATTAGTCTTGGGCGGGGGGAAGTTGGCGCGGACGGCGAATGAGGGTGCGAGTCTGATGGGAGTCGAGGAGAGGGAAGGGCAGGGACCGGTGGTGGAGGGTATTTGAGCATTGCATATTACGTCCTTGAATAAGCAAGAGAGACGACATCTATTTCCGAAGGTGTGACAAGGGATTTTTCAAGATGCACGATTAAGAGTGATTCCAGTCGGGAGATTGAGATTAAGCTATTACACCGCTCGTGCCGTGCGTCATCCGGCCTCATCCGCAGGCTACGCCTTCTCGCGATCCACCAACATCTTCTCGACGAATTTGGCGTGCGCACTATGACCACGATCGTCAGTCCCTGCAAAGGCGCACCAAGAGGAGCGAGTCGTATCCCACCTGGCATCCGTGAAATCCGCACAAGCGCCCCTCACAATCCCCTTCTCATCAATGAAGAACGTTGTTCGCCCTACCTCCCTCGATCAGATGTGACCACAGAGAGCAGATGTTATGGCAGACTGACCAGGAGCGAGGCCAAACATGAAGCTATCGACCTTGTACGCCTGTCTCACTTTGTTCCCCGTATCCGAGACGATCGGATACGGTAACTTGTGCTGGTCGGCAAAAGCAGTCTGTTTGGTCGTATCGTCTAAACGAGGGATTGGGCGAATGAACAGGGAGAGTGGAGTGGAGGTGAGAAGAGGGGGAGGGGTGTAGGGGACGCACCACCGGAAATGCCCACGACCTCGAGATCGGGATGCCGCTTGAAGGTGATATTGTCGGCTTTGGCATCGCGGAAGGAGCAGGCTTCTTTCACACAGCCGCTTGTGAAGGCTTTGGGGAACTGGAAAGGTCCGTAAGGAGCGATAGTGAAGGAGAGGATAAGGATGGTCAGCTCTGCTTCTTGGCGATTGACAGTGACGAGTGGACTCACGAAGAAGAGCGCGATTGGCTAGACGAGTGAAGTATATTAGTGAGCTCTCTCTGCCAGACTGCTGATGTGTGCCTACCTTCTCGCCAAAGGGGACCTTGTACAGGTCGCCTTTCGGCACGCTGGGCAATTCGATGGCCGGTGCCGGTTTCCCGATCATAGCATGATCCTTGGCCATCTTCAAAGAGGAGCGAGTCCAAGACGATGATGAGGTACGGATCAAGAGGAATTGTCAAACAGGCGTTCGTCTCAGAACAATGTTGTGCCCGGCGGCCGAGAGGCTGTTTGGGTGGCTAACGGAGAGCCGGACAATCCCGTGTCTAACTCCGCTAATTGCCGCAGGAATCCTTCCGTCCTACCCGGGACCTCCACTTTCTCCATCTTTTTCGGGCGGCTATTGCATGACGCGGAAATCTGCCTGTTATACGAGAAAAGTTTCTTAATCTTGTGCTGGAATCCTGACTTTAGTCATTCTACCTTATCCTGAGCAATCGAGCAGTCGAACAAGATGGAGAACCGCAATGAGCAAGCTGGCTTTGCGCCTGTCGACAAGACGGAGACTGTCCATGGGGAGATCAAGGATCCGAATAGTATAGCGGGACAGAGCGTTGGGTTCGAGATTGGGAGCGAGAGAAGAAACAGGATCGAGAAAAGGTTGAAACTCAAGCTGGATGCGCGGTTCAGTATCCTCGTACGTCAAGACCATGCACGTTTGGTTGCGCTTACCCTAGAGGTCTTATTTAGGTGTAAGTTCACATGTCGAGATAGTCCGCTCGAAGCTCTACATTGTTGACACGCCTCCTTGGGTCGAAGGGTGATCTACAGCATGTCCTTCCGTCTCCTGGACTTGTATTGTGCTGATGACCATGGTGATAGTCTTGTGAGCTCAGCAAGAAGTCATGCTTTGGTCATCCTGCTGAAGTCAAGCGAAGAAACTATATCGACCGAAACAATGCCGGAGCCGCAAGGTCTGTCATGTTTCCTCGCCCCTTGCCCAGCGTTCGGCTCATCCCCGACAAGGCTTCAAGGGTTCGAGGCGGACTTACATCTACACGGCACAGAGTACGCGACGCTGCTTTCGATACTCTATGTAAATGCTCGCAGCACCCTCTTCCCCGCAGTCTGACGGAGTCTTAGGTTGGGTACATCTTGTTCCAAGGTACGCTTCTAGTACTAGGTATCAGTAAAGGCTTTCATTCATGTTGATCTCACATCACCAGTACCCTCGAACATGCTATTAGTGAGTCGCAAAATTCCGTATGTTGCGATCGACTGATGATTACGGCAGAACATAATCGGACGACCGTCGATCTACATACCTTCCGCAATGCTTGTCGTTCGTTTTTCTTTACCCTCGGGGATCGCTCATCGCTAATTTGACGACAGTGGGGCATGATCAGTGTGCTTACGGGCGTCACGACGAACTTTACCGGCGCACTACTGACTCGACTCTTCCTCGGGTAAGAGTGTTTCTTCGCAAACAAGGGTCGGCAGATCACTGATGTCAAATAGGATGGTCGAGGCCGCATTCTTACCTGGAGCGCTCTTCTTGATCAGGTATGCCACACACGTCGTGCAACGGTCTGTGCTCACAGCCATGCAGTAAATGGTACAAGAAAGATGAGATCAGGTTATTTCCCCTTACCTGGAGATCTTCCCGAGTACCTCGCTAAAACCTCCGCCCAGTCTCCGGTACACTATCCTGTACTGCGGCAACCTAATCTCCAATGCTTTCGGCTCTCTGATCGCTGCTGGAGTCCTTGCGAACCTGAAAGGCGCACTAGGCCACGCCGCTTGGCGGTGGCTCTTCTACAGTGCGTCGCGCGTATTCTCTCGACTCTTGCGGACACTTTCCTCCAAAGCGATTTCTCAGCTGATATTTATCAGTTGAGGGCGCACTCACGATGTTCTTCGCTCTTGTCGCTATAGTCATGCTGCCAGACTTCCCGAGCAATACTCGCAGGTGGTTCACCGCGGAAGAGATCCAGCTGGCCCAACTCCGCATGCTGGAGGACGTGCGTCTTGAATATATTTGGCGAGGTGAACATTGCCTGATGGCACAAACAGGTTGGCGAGATCGACCAGGACTCCAGGGAGGACAAGTGGTATGACGGACTACTCATGGCTCTCAAGGTGGGTCGCTTAGTGACCAGCGACTGTCTGCTGAGGCGGAAGCGGGGTAGGACTGGAAGATTTACATCCTGATGCTGAGCTTGACGGCTTGTGTTACGGGATTATCCTTCAACATGTATGTGGGACCATTAAAGGCTTGTTGACTTGCTGACGGCGGACTGCGTAGCTACTTCCCTACTCTTGTCTGTCTCCCTCGTGACGATTCCAACCAAAAAAAAACTAATGCAGTAAAGACCAAGACCCTCGGCTTCGGCACCACCGAGACTCTCCTCCTCGCCGCTCCACCATGGATCGTGACTTTTTCTTCCCCTCACTTCCCATTATCCCACATTGACCACCTACTACAGTTCTCGTGTATCATCTCGCTGGTCAACTCCTGGCACTCAGACAAAACTAATGAGAAATTTTGGCATTCCACGTGAGCTGCTGCGATCCAACGAGCTCGTACTGGGTAAATTTGACTGCACGAACAGCTGGCCTCTAATCATGGGGATCATCGGATTCATCATCTCCATGGGTAAGCGGTCCGTGTCTCCATACGTATCGAGTTTGACGGGAAGCAGCCACGCAGAAGCGGGCGGCGAGATATGTCGCTCTGTTTCTTCAGGCTGGGTCCTATGCCGGTACGTCAATGTCACCCGCTTTAGATCGCTGCTGAAGCGTCAAATCAGGGTACATCATTGTGAGGCGGCGCCGAAGTTCTTGTGTGCTTGTCTCAAGAATCTGCAGATGTATACCTGGATGAGCAGTTCGTTCCCTCGCCCCCCGGCAAAGAGAGCCGTCGCACTTGCCTTCATGGTGAATACAGCTTCTGATTGCCTGTCGGGTTAAGCTCATTGACGTGTAGAACGCTCTGTCGCAGACTGGTAATATTGCGGGGAGTTACGTCTGGCCCTCCAAATATGGCCCGTGAGTGGCTTTCCCCCGCGGAAGCTACTGCAGCCTGACCCATATTCCAGGAGCTACCTCAATTCATACGGCACTGTCACAGCAATGTTTGGGACCACCATTCTCGTAAGATGCCTCATCCCATCCTCGACTCGCTAATGTGGAAGCAGCTCAACTTCTGGTTCCGCCAGATCTTGAGATCAGCGAACCGCCGCTTAGAGGCGGGTGAGCTCGCGTTCGAGGAGCACGGCGACAATCTGGCTCGTGCTGCCGCAATGGAGAATACGACGACGAGGGACGCTCTGGAGATGCAGAAGGGGTTCAGGTTCCTTACCTGAACTGGAGGCCAGTCGTCCGAGCACGAAGGCAAGAAGACTGCCTCGGACGAGCAACGATGATGGCAGAGTTGCCGGAAGAGGGAAGCGATTTGAACTGTATCCAGTACTGTCTTGGCTCACACGTATGGAACCGTTCAGGGGCTTCTCGTAAGACCATGAATACCGATTAAACCAGTTTGATGTGATGACGATCGGTAGTGAAAGGTCGAAGGTGACGACTTTTGATCGGAAGAGAAAGTTTGATTGCGAAACGGCTGATCCGAACGCACGTTTTCCAATCCGGCCTCTCGGCCTGGTCTTGTGACGTCACCGAGCCAGATATTGAGCGAGTGAACCAGCCGAAGCCAGGACAAGACGAGGTAGCCCCCTGAGACGTATGGGTCGCTGTGCTATGGACGCCTGACAGGCGACAGAGTGAAGGCCGCTGACACCGTCCAGAAGTATAGAGATTCTTTCGGATCTGGTTTTGGGACATAACGCGAAGCATTCTGGAGGCTCGGAGTTCTTCCTCAGGAACACACCACACACCATATACACACACACACACGGAGAACACACCGCCCCTGACCGTACCAGCCATTGTTGTGATCGGCTTCTCGGCCATCTGCATGACTCCATCATACCTCGATCACGTCCATCTCCCCGATCTCCTCTTCATCAATCCGCTCCGCTCTACTTGTCGTGACCAGCTCTTCCACTTCTTCTCTTCGAGTATCGTGACCCTCCTCACCATGGATCAAGGAGACCAGCCTCTCTATCGCCTCCTTGACCTGCGCCGAACGCTCTGTCAGATGGGGAAGTCTGATTGGGCATACCTGTTGATCGGTCTCGATTCTGTGCAGCTCGCGAACGACGAAGTAAGCGCCGCGTTTTCGGAGTGAATCGCGCCCGGTGAAAGCTGTGAATGTCTCAGCTTACGTACTAGGAATGGCGTTGATGCCGAAAGGGCAGGGTGTGATGTCTCATGGTAGCCTGTTGTAATAAGGAAGGGAAACTCACTCGTTGAAAGCAGTAGCAAGATCTCGACACACATCATGCGCAGAACATTGTCCTTCTCCCGCTCTTTCGCAGGAGGCAAAAATTGCAAGATCGTCGGGAGCTGATCCATCTCCTGCAGGAAGTCATTATGCGATCCGGTGAGAGAAGCTCGATGGTATTTCGGCAAGACTTGCCTCCACCTCATATTCTTCCGGACCCATCAACGGGCTGAGAACCCAGGGGAGGACGTCTACGCCTTTGACCAAGCGAGTAGGATCTGCGGGGAGCCGGACGCGCTCGGCTGCGATGGGAAACGGATGAGATAAGTGGTATGAAAGTTTGCGTAGGTCTCACTCTCGGTTGCCAGCAGCCATCCCATACTTCCTCGATCCATCGCGCAGTTCTTGATGCAGCCCAGTGCTCCGCCCCTTCGTATCGGATCCGAGTGTTCAGTGAAGACAACGATCTTTACGAGTAGTGGCTCGTCAGTCTCTGACGGCGCTGTCGAAGCTGGTCGAGGGAAAGGTGGTTGCGGAGTGAGGAGCAGAGGGCGGGTGGCCGGTAACTTTGCGAGGGTTCAGTGCTCATGAGGTCAAGCCCGATCAAGAAAGTGACCATAGAGACATTTGCAAATACCGAGGCGAGAAAGTGACATTCTCCTTTCCGCTTCCCCTTTCCTTCCTTCACCCCCTCGGCAGCACCATCTTCGAATGCCTGGACTAGCGCTCGGAGACCTTCGATGTCTCGCTCTTCCTCCTGACCTGCCTCAGCGTTTGGTCTGCTGAACGCTGGATCTCGGAAGTCGGGATGTACAGTCGAAGAAGCTGATGCTGCTGCGGGAAAGAAGTACGGCGGGTAGTGCTTAGTTTCCGGGAGGGGTATGATGGGGATGATGAGATGGGCTATTTGAGGGAGGAGTGATGGGTGCGATGTGAGGTTGGAGAGGAGCATAGAGGTGAGAGGAGATAGGGGAGAGGTGGTGTTCTGGACATAGGTGAAGGTGGTCAGCTTGCCCATTTCCCGCCGAATCCTGCCAATAGGCCAGATGAGACCTCACTTACGGCGCTATACGACATCAACCAAACGAGAAAGTCATGGTCTACGAGGTGTCTAGCGACAGCGACGTTGTCGGAAAGGTTAATAAGCGCCGACAGTGCATCATGTGCAATAAACTACACGTATCAGCCTTCGCCCTCGGCTAGACTCGGTGTAGCTGGACAGCTTACCGCTTGGTCACGACACAAACCCGTCAAATCCCTCAACGCCTTGATCTTCCTCTCGGAATCCTGACTTCCCGAAACTTGCTTCCCTGTTCGTAGTCCCCCGCCGTTTGAAACTTCAACAAGAGAAGAGGGGATGAAGATGCCTCGCTGTGGGGCGTTCTTGGGCGTGTGGCCGACGAGGTTCTGCAAAGCTAGATGTCGAGCCGAGGGATTTGGGGAACCGAGGAATTGGAAAAGCTCTGTGCGATCAGACATGGGGATCGTGGTGAGTGATCAAGTCGTGCACGCTTGAAATAAGTGGAAGTGGAAACCCCTCGTCGGAAGACCTCCATTCGACTTTTCCTTTCCCACGGTTGTCGCCTCCCATTGGCCACCGAACACAACCGCTCATTCGAAGCAAGAGACAGCATTCGACCTCAGCATATATCTGTCCCCAAAGCGCGGCAACACAAGGCAGACAAACCGACTTGGAATATTTACTTGATCCCATTTTCACCGTCCTCCAAGTCGCCTGAGGTGGAAGCCGGGCCATCAGGGCTCAGCCTCGCCAAAATCTCTTGACCTTTCCCAACCTTCTTCCGCCAATTGCCATCATCCTTCCTCATATCCCAAGATGATCTCAAACGCCTTTCGACCCGTCTCGAAAGACTTAGAGCTTCAACAACCTCCTCCCGATTCCATATCCAAAATCGCCTTCTCTCCCAATGCCGACATTCTCGCGGTTGCAAGCTGGGACAATGGGGTGAGTGAGACTCATCTCCTCATATCTGTTTCACTTGTCGCGGCACCGGCTGACCCCCTTTCGCTTACCAGGTACGACTATACAACGTCAACTCGCAAGGCCAATCCGAGCCGAAAGCGATGTACCAACACGAGATGCCCGTCCTCGATCTTACATGGTCCTCGGTAAACTTTCCTATATGCAATTTTTTGTATCCAGCTCACGGCGTGCAGTCTGGCCAACACCTCTTCTCATCAGGCTGCGACCACTCTGCAAGGATGTACGATCTCCAGACCGGCCAGTCGCAGCAGGTGGCTGCACACGATGCGCCGATCAGGTGCTGCGAGTATACGGATGCGCATGGGGGACTGCTGGTCACAGCCGGGTGGGACAAGAAGCTGAAAGTAGGTTGCGGGGATGAGCTGCCTTTATTCTGAGACTGATGATATGCAGTACTGGGATCTGAGACAACAGACTCCCATGGCAACGATCGACTTGAGTGAGAAGGCGTACTGTATGGATATCGCGCAGAATCTGCTGGTACGTGGTGGTGGTGCTTGCTTTACGGGCGCCTGCCAAGCTTACCTTTCGCAGGTGCTTGGCACAGCAGATAGGAAGATCAGTATCGTCTCGCTGGACAACCCGGGAACGATTTGGAAGGTCAGTCTAGAGCTTGACACTCGTGGTGAACTAGCTGACATCGGCCCAGACGATTGACTCTCCGCTGAAATGGCAGACACGGGTGGTCAGCTGCTTCCCGACTGGAGATGGTTATGCTGTAGGCAGCGTGGAAGGCCGAGTCGCAATACAGTGAGTCGACCTCAACGGCACTGCGAACAATCCTGACGAGAATGGTGCCTAGATATCCTGGTGAATCCGATGAGAAGTGCGTCACATCTTTACCCAACCTCCTCGAGGTACAGCTGATGTCGTCCCAGGAAGAACTACTCCTTCAAATGCCACCGCTACGACATCCCCACCAACTCGATGCCCGGTAGTCCCGCACAATCTGGCTCACAAAACGTCTTCGCTGTCAATACCATCACCTTCCACAAAGTCCAGGGGACATTCTGCACGGGCGGCAGCGACGGGAGCTTCACATTTTGGGACGGCATGGCACGGACAAAGCTCAAGCGTACGTGTGATCCCGTGTCGATGCGATAGAGGTGTCATGCTGATATGGCACAGCGTTCTCGGCGAAGGAGCTGAACAACGGGGATCCAGATGCGAAACCACCCCAATGGGGTGTGCCGATTGTCTCGACTTCCTTCAACCATACTCACGATATCCTTGCCTAGTGCGTCCGCCCTCTTTGCCATCGCCTGCTCAGCTGATCTCCCTTGTTAGTGCCCTGTCGTATGACTGGTCGAAAGGCCACAGTGGGGTGCCGCCGGCCGGAAGCAACGTCACGAAGGTCATGTTGCACCCTGTCAAAGCGGAGGAGGTGCAGAAGAAGCCCAAAGTGGGGATAGGTCGTTAGTGACGTCGAGATTTGGGAGAGAAGTACGACGGAGAATGACTGTTCCGATCCTCCTCAGGGAGGGACGGAAAGGCGGGAGACACCATTTTGCATGACGAGGAGTCGATATATTAGCATAAGTAGATTTAGGTACGGTCATGGACGACCCGGGTGAGATGAATAGCGATGATTATGCAGATTGAACGGGACGAGGGCGGTGAACGCTGAATCACGGGACGCGCTCCATTCTGTGCGTGCATGCAGCATGCGATTGTACCCATCCACGCGTGTTAATCGATCGCACACACGCATTTCGGTCGCATGATCGCGCCAATCTTGAGCAGATAGTACAAGGATCGCCATATAGCGGAAAGCGCATACGGGTCCTCGTGTTTGTCGACAGTCGTTGAGGAGATTCGAGGTGCTAGCAGGTGGGCAATAGGAGATCCCAGCACTCCTCGGCCGTGCAGATACAGGTCCCTCCTCATCACCAGCTCTGGTCGACCTCGGATGGGAGTGAACCCGATGGGCGATCTCAATCTGCCGTCCTCGTTACCGAGGTGCGGATCCGTCAATGCCGTGATCCGGAAGACTCACAGACGACGTGTCTGTGCTCTCCAGAATATCCTCGGGGCGAGTGTCCAATCATGTTTCTGCATGTCCGGGTGGAACACGTCGAAGTCGTGCTTCTCCAGTCGTTTCAAATACGTCTCCGCTGGCACCTATCCACACCCCACATCAATCTAATGCGTCAATCAAAGAGGTGGTACGTACCGCAGCGAGGAACAGCGGCATAACACCCGCCGGAACGACCTTGCCCCCGCTTTCCTTCAGATCCCGTCTCGCCGTAATCAACTCATCCATCCCCCTCGTCCCCACATCCCAACATCCATCCTTCACCCCTTTCGCCTCCGACCCTTTCCGCAACACCTCTTCTTCCACGATCGAGTGCTTCTCGCATATATCGGCTGGGAGGTTGATTTGTCGTCTGGATGCGATCAGGGTTGGGAGGGTACGGAGGAGTGTGACGGTGGTGAGGAGGGTGGAAAGGTGGGAGAGTGTGTGGGAGACTGTGGAAGTGGAGGGATGGGTGGGGGGAAGGAGGAGAGGGAGAGGACCGAGGAGGAGGGAGGTAGATAGGGGGGAGTGGGAAGTGAGATGGGATTCGAGGGTTGGCGAGGAGGGGGGAAGCGAGACGGTCTTCGCCTGATACCTCCTTCAGTTGGGTCTTGGGCATTGGAAAGCTAGGGGACGGAAACGCACTCGGACATCTATCATCTGGCTGAGGTAGTATTTCTGCACCGATCGATTCCGCTTCATATCCGCCAACATCACCACCACCGGATGCTGTGGGACTGCCCCGCATTTCCCCTCATCTACCTTCCAGATGGAGGTCAACGCGTCTCTCCAGAACTGGAATCGAATGGCTGCGAGGGCGGGCTGGGTGACCGTCGTGGAGACAAGGTGTAACTCGAGCTGTCCCGTTTGCCTTCAGCTCTAGATCAAGAAGTTGATGCGGGAGACTCACGTTGAATGCGCGCCATGCGAGCGACCAAGCTCTCTCCCGTCTCGGCCAAAAGTACGAGCAGAGCCAGGCTTCTGGATCGAGTCGCTGAACGAGGGAGGAGCAGTACTCTGCCGGAGCTTGTGGACCGCCCGAGGTGATGTGAGTGTTGGCAGAGGGTTTGGTGGGGGAAGTGAGGTAAGTTCGAGCGAGGCATCGACGAAAAGGAACGGAGCATGCCTGAGGCGGTCGTACAAGCTGACGCAAAGGTGCGACCCGTGACGAGGATGAGGTTTTCATTCCAAGGTGGATGAGAATGGAGTATTCTGTCTTTCGCTTGGAAGACTGAAAGATGCGATCGATGGAATCCGTGACGTAATCGTTTGGGATGGGGGGTTTCACGATAAGATGACCCGCTGTCTCAGGTGAGTTGCATCCCAGCAAACGCTGATGGGATCATCACAGCATCGAGTCATCAAAGCCGTTGGTCTCATCCCCATGGATGGGGCTATCACAAGATTGGGAATATCCCGCCTGCTGGCTTCACGTTGGACTTTGTTGAAGCGCTTGCATCGAAAGTCGAATGTCGCCCGAGTGCTAGCTGAAGGATGATGATGGCTGGGACGACATCGAGCGCCCGCGTCCGAGGTGAGATCATCGAAGGCCTGCGGGATCGTCATTGTTCGGCTCGATACCTGACCACTCAGGTTGGATCTTGGCTAATGAGAGGAGGAATGTGACAGAAACCGAGGTAAGTGAGAGGTGACGTCTTGTGTCTCGGCAAGAGAACCCCTCGGATCGGTCCATGGGCTGGGTGTCTTTTGCCAGTTGCCTCCCTTTGTCTCGAGCACCTCGGAGGTTCTCCTATCTGAGAACCCGTCAAATCCTGGAATGGCGGATCAAGGGATCATCTCGTGGTATAGCGGGGTATCTGACGCGCTTCAGTCATATCTCGTATCATAGGACCCGCTGGGAACCCACAAATAGTGCTTGGTATTGCGGTCCAGGTCCTAGACCCCTTCTGGCTGACCGATCGCCACCGCACCAGCGGGCAAGCCCTCCACGAGCTTCCTACACTCCTCGAGCAACCCCTTGATCCCCTCGTTCCCCTCTTCAGCGCCCTTCTCCAGTCTGTCTCGGAGACCCTCGTAGCCCTTCCGAATCTCTTCGGGCGGTCCTGAATCCCGTCCGCTGAGAGTCTCTTCGTGGTAATGCAATGGACGCATACCTTCTGCGAGAATCATCAACCTCAACCTCTCCATTCCCCTCTTCACCTCGCCGTCCCCCTCTGTCCCGTTGTTCAGGCCTACTCTATCGTGTGCATCAGGTAAGGCCACCGCATCGACCAATCTCGAGATCTCCGAGAAACTCTGTTGGAGATTCCTAACAATGGATGAAAGCTGAGGGGTCCGAGAGTTCAGGTGAGAGATCGTATCTCCCGCTTCGAATAGCTATTGCCCGTCAGCTCTTTGGCTCAATCACCGATCCGGAAACTTGGGCGAACCTGGTGATGATGGTTGTATACTAGAGCATGGCGCGAGGAATGCAAGGTCCCGATATCTGCGTTTCGTCAGGCAGGGGTGGGGTGGATGAGAGATGGCGTACCGGCAGAGAGGGAGGAAGCAGTCTTCAGCAGTCCGCTCAGACTCGACTTCGAGATCAGATCGTCGTAGTACAAGCTCGCATTAAACGATGTCGAATCTACCACCCAACTCAGCCCAGCCTAGCCTCTGTGTGCTCCCACACAGAGCGCTGTATACAATGGGCGATCTCACCGATATCCAACGGATTCCTACCCACGGCTTCCTCCGCAACCGGACTCCCAACAACCCCATCCTCTTTCCTCAACCCATAGAAATCCCGTAAGTCCTGCCGTCTCGCTTTACGTTGTTCAGCTCCAGTCGCGCTTTGGGCACTAGATCGGTGGGAAGGGGTGATCCGCGTGGGGCTTGGGAGGGCACTGGATCCGAAGGTGGATTGATTGCGCCGGAGGGGGTTTGGGACGGGTGTTGAGGGGGAGGTCGGGCCGGAGGGCCGACGGACGGGGACAGGGGAGGCGGGCATGGGGGCCTAACCGGGACCGCGATTAGACCTTGACAGGTTGAGGTGACGAGGCGGAGATGATTTTGATTTTCAGCTCAATTCGACCATCTCGCGAGATTTTCGGAGTACACGTCAAAAGACAACTGGCTTCTCCACGACCTTACCACCCTCGCAGAACGCTATAACGAACCAATGCATACACGACCGTCCGATACCATCGCACAAGACCTCAATATCACCCTTCCCTCCTCCCCATCTCTCAATTTCCACGCACCCCTCACACCGTCAACTTGTTCTTGTTCCCCTTCTTCTCCGAGTCCGTATGACTTTCAAACGAAACCTCCGTCTGGAACCCTCCGCTGACGAGCTTCTGCTCGGAATCATAACCCAGGACTGACACTTTGAAGTGGCGGCCGATGGTCATGATCCGCTTCATTAGGGGGTCGTTCTCGCCAAGAGCCGTCTCGGGCGCTTCTCGAGTCCAGATGGCGATTCGATAGCTGATCGAGCGAGCGTCAGCGAGCTCGTCACTTCACAAGCGAGAGAGACAGGGAAACGAAGAGACGATGCGTACAAGCCTGGTCGGGAGGAAGCAATGACGCCGGTCACGAGGTCAGACTGGCTAGGCGGAGGTGCTTCCTTCTCTTCAGCGCCGGCAAGTGGGGTCTCAAATGTCTCTCCTATCGCCGCGAGCATCTACGTCGCCAATGAAGCTCTAAGCATTGCGATCAACCCTGGATTTTAAGTCGACTCACCGTATACAGCCACATCTTATCGATCACCGCCTTGGTCTTATCCCTCGGCACCTGGATCGACCACTTCCCTCCATTCTTGTTGTGCGGATCTTCCCATGCTGGCATGATCCCGTCCTGCTCCATATCAGCACCAATCTCATGTTCCACTCCGCTCGCGAAGAAGCAATGGCTCACCTTGAACAAGTAGTAATTGGCTTTTCCAGGTAATTGTGACGGCGGAACGATATTGTTATATAGTCCCCAAAACTCCTCGACAGCGTCAAAGGACACGACTTTGCGGATATCTTCCATCCATCCACCTTTCAACACGAAACGTCAGCCCTGCCTGTGATCCTCATGGACTCGAACATGAAGGAGATCGAGATCTGGACTGACCATTTGCGATTTGAGGGGTTGCCGGTGTTGACGAAGGTGTTTTGGGCAAGAGCTTGGATTGGGGAGAATCGAAGAAAAGGGTCCATTGCGAGTACAGAGGATGCTACATTTACCGATCTCAGCACCGTGCCCATTTTCCCTGGAAGCGGGACTCACCTTGACGTTGAATCGACTAGCATCATCGAAAACAGTCTTCACTCGTGATTCATCCGCCTCTTCCTCCCCATTTTCATCTCCTTCCCTAATCTCGCCATCCTCGAGCTCCCCTTCCCCCTCTTCCACATCGGTCAGGGACTTCGGCTCGGATTGGGGTGATGGAGAGGAGGAGATGCTGGCTGCTGCGAGGGCGTCGGTCAGGGCTGCGGCGTTTGCGGAGGCGGCGGCGGGTGAGAGGGCGGTGGTGGGTGAGAGGGCGGTGGTGGCCATGGTGGAGTGTTCCAGTGTGTGGATGCGATATTCGAAGGCCAGCTGAATCTAGAGCGAGCTTCCTTTGGTGTTCGTCGAGGCGGTCGACGGCAGATAGGGGGAAGATGGGATTTGATTCACGGCGAGATGGCAAGGTGAAGCGACTGAATGGGATTGCGAAATTTGTCCAAAGAGCTTTCCGGATGCCTCCACGCGAGTGATGCTAGACGTTATTCCGATGTGTTGAGAACGGAACCTAGGAAAGAGAGACGATGATGAATAGGACAACCCAAGGACGCTTGAAAAATACTTCCCTTATCCTAGACTCCCGGAGAGTGACGAAATGCGGAAGAGTGTCACGTGACGCAATGATCGTCGGTACGTGGTGAAACCACTTGAACGGCCCATACCTTTGACTGTAACCCTCGTAGGCAGTAAAGGACGGATGACCTGGTTTGACCACCACCTGGTTTGACACAGTCAGAATGACAGCATTACATTTCTGCCTCATGGCTAAGTCTAAGGCCTCTCGGCCCAAGTCCACAAGATCCTCCAAAACCTGGTCGACACCTCGCCTAGGCGGACCTAATGTCCATACCTTCTTCCTCATATTCGTCCCAGCCACTATCGCGGTCCTCCTCCTCACCACAGGCGCAAGCACTCTCTCGGTATTCATCTTCGCTGTCGGTGGGGTGAGGTACCATATCGGCGCCCAAGGATATGCCACGAGTGGTAATGATCGCTTGTCAGTACGGCCTGTACCTTTGCCGGCATTTGCTGATGAGATCAGAAATGGCCCCTCATTCAACTACCCAGTGCCGTCGTCATGGCCCAGTCCCGTCGACAAGGTACCGCTCATCCTCCTACTCCACTTGATCCTCGGTGTCTTCCTGGTGATCTTCTTGCTACTCATGTTTGTCGTCTTCGTCGCGACGAAATACAGTCGGATCGAAGCTATCACCAAGCCGAAAGTGTGGAACCTATTGCTAAGGGCGCTCATGGCCTTGCTTGTGTTTGTACTCGTGATAGTAGACATAGTGTTCTGGGCCCAAGCTCAAGCGAAGAAGCTGGACTTGCATCCCGATGTGCTTGGCTACTTGTGTCTTCAGTCTTGAGTACCAACGATCTTGACTTTTGGTTTAGCGCCGTGATCAGTTGTCTGCTACTCGCGCTTGTCTGGGTCTTCGTGATGGTGATGGCGTACCGTCACGAATCTCCCAAGCGATATTATACAAGCGGCAAGGACGGGAAACCGGAGGTCGTAGTGCGATCATCGCCAAAGAAGTCAGGCATGGTGGCCAGGCTTGTGGGAAACGAGGCTTGACTGAAAAAGCATTAGCGCGGCAAATGAATGGTAGTGAAACCGGTCAGCGTTCCTCGAAAGGCAGTCAGAGGACATTCTGCTGCGGAAACGGACGGACATCGCTTGACATGATGATGCATGAGGACATACCGCTGTGTCCGCTGCATCACGCCGACCAGTCTGGCGGTACAAGAGGGACTCAGCGCGTGCCTAATGGGAGGAAGATAGGAGGACTGTTCACGAGCAAAGATTTTGACTTTGCTATCGTCGTCGCTGAAGTCGATGGTCGGCCCCAGGTGAGATGGGAGATGCTGAACGAGATGTGAGGATCGGATCGAAATTAGAGCTTAGCGCGGCGCCTAGTCCTCCCCTCCCTCCTCGAACTTGTGCTTCCCCATCCGCTCGTATTCCGTCACACCTCGACCTGAGCCGACTACACCGACTGCAAGGAGACAAGATCAGCATCGGATGTACTGCGACGAAAGATCATACCTCGACCTATGAAACAGCATCCGTCAGGACGACAAGATGAGACGGAGCAACACTCACCGAACGGATTATCAGGTGTCCGGAATACCGACTTCCCCTCCAACCTATCCTCTGATCAGCACTTTGACCTAATGAGATTGAGGCAGAAGTCCGACGCACCCCGAGATATGAATCCCCTTCTTCTGAGCCTTCTTTCCAAACTTCTCCCAAGCTTGTTTCTTCCCCTTGACCTCCTCCGACTTTGCCTTTTGACTCTCCATCCACTTCTCCCCCTTTTTCTTCTTCTTCTCCTTGTCCTTCTCGCTCAGCTCCTCCACTTTCCGCTTTTGAGGCTGTGGTATAGGTGCGTTGGGATCGTGGGGTTTTAGTGAAGAGAGGGGGACGTTTGTGGATGATGAGTAACCTTTGAAGGTGATTGTGTATAGTGGTGATTCTTGGGATCCAGTGACCGCTGATATCCGGGCAGGGTACCTGCAGCCAATCAGCTTAGGGAAGAATGGGTGGAGGACGACCAACCATTTGCCATCCTTGTACTTTGCCATACAATCCATACCCGCCTTGTACGGTCCATTATCCTGCCAATTCGTTTCCTTCCCCTTCCCTTTGACCTTCGATGCTTCAGACTTGATCCCACCTCCAGATGTTTGTCCAATGGCGGTCTTTGTTAGGTCGATGAGCTCGATGAGCTCGGTCTTGAGCTTGAGGAGGTCATCGCCGTTGGGATTGGCTTCGAGGGATAGGTTGACATAGGCGAGTTGATCCCGGTAGGTCTGGAGTTCGGCTTCCATGATGACAGGGAGGATGTGAAGCGAGGAGAGACGGGGAACAGCAGACAAGATACGATGGGACCCCAACGTATGATTGCTGGTCTGCACAGTGGCACAAAACCCCGATGCAAAAGTCGATCTTCGAAGTGGCGTTTCAGGGGTAGCTGAACATTCCTTCCTCATCGCACCGTTTGACTTGTTTGACTTGCATTATCCGATAAAACACGCTGTCACGCTATCGTGGAGACATTCTCGCGAGACCGCTGCAGCTTTTAAATTTACCGAAGGCGCTTGGTGCACAGAAAAGCTTCGTCAAGGCGATACATCCAGGTGAAGAGGAGCGGTTGACGATTCCGTATAAGACATCTTCTGATCATCTACTCATATCCCTTGCCGCCACGTCAGGCCTTGATCGAAACCACCATCGCCACGACCACGACCCCCGTAATCATCGCGCAGAAGCCTAAGAACGCCCACAAGCACCGCTTCGCGTACTTCAGCTCCGTCTAAACCCAATCAGCTGTGTGGAACCAGACCCTCGTCGGACGTACCTCTCGGAGGATGACGATCATCTCGTCGAGCTTTTGAGCTTTCTCGGCATCGCGCTCCTCCTCGATCGGCTTGAGTGGGATCCAGAGGCTGATATGATCAGCTCAAATCTAAAGTGGGTCATTGACAGGGGATGGGAATGGGATAGCGCAGCCAACGAGGTCGAGCTGGAGCAGGAACTCACATGCACATCCCGACCGCCCATAGCAGCGGACAGAGCCAACCCCATCTCCACAAGCCCCTAGCAAGCGTTCTGGGCTCCGTCTGCGTCTCCTCGGCATAGCGCGGGAGGTGGTCGCTCGAAGTCGAGGCGATGGTATGCGCGTCTGCTTCGGTCGGGAGTATCTCGTGGGGGTAAACGTAGGAAGGCGCGAGAACGTGCAACTGGTTATGGTGAACCAGCGGGTCAACGGCGAGGATGTAGGTCGGTGGCTCGAGTGAGGCGGGACCCTCCGTCCACAGATCGGCATCATCGCGAGTGATCTCGGGCTGCTCGGTGTCAGTGTTGATGGACAGTGGAACGGGCTTCCGGCGGGTTGAGACTGTCGACTTGGTACGAGCGAGGTCGGAGCGTGACTCAAACTCTCCTGGTTGACCCGGTATTTCATCTGGGTGACCTGATGGTGCACGAAAATCGAATACCTCGGTATGAAGAGGTGCAGGTCCATTCTCAAGTTCAGTAGTGATTGGGGACATTTTCGTTCGTAAAGGCAGACGACTCGGTGAGAGCAGGGAAACGCTGCCATCTTATATCTCAATCACCCTTCACACCCTCATCACCCCTTTTTTTTCCCCTTTCGCAGCCTACTCAGGAAGGCATCACGGTCTCAATCAAAGAGACGTCCTTTCAAGTCTGCCTTCACCACCTCGTCGCCGGACCTTTTCCCTTTTAGGGGCAGTGTGTGTATCCGTTCCTGAACGGGGCCGAGGCGACGAAGGACCTAGCAGTGCCGCTTCTGGATGAAGCGGTCTTCATCGCATATCCCTGCGACTTTATAGACACTAGACATCAAAAACAACACTTCCGAACTCGGCAAGGCCGGCTTGGGCTTCGCTTGCCATGTCCTCGGAGTGAAGGGGCGCTGCTAATCGGCCAATTCCGGGACTGTTGCGATGGTGCTACGACCAGATGCCGAGTGGATGTTCGGGCTCTTCCTTGGATCTAGCGAAATACTTATATTTATCGCATCATCCCAAATAGATCATCATATATCTGTCGTTATGCACATGAAACTCCTCATGCCATCATGCCGCCCGCATCGGCTCAGCCCCGTCATCCTGCAATCGATCCAATAACGCCTGCAACCTGTCCTCGACAGTCCGTCCCACTTCCGAACCGGAGCTCGCAAAACTCACAGCGCCAGGGCTAGTACTCAGACCCTGCCGTACGAATAGCTGACGCTTTGGGCTGAATCCGGCAGCGGGTACCGTTGCGCGAGGTCTCGGTGCGAATACCGGCGCGTGCGGGTCAAGACCGGGCGAAGACACGCCCACATACTGGGGATTTGGCGAGTTGGCCTTGACTGACTCGACTGAACTGGGGTAAGGAAACATGGATGAATGGGGTTTAGCTGGAGTCGGAAGGATATCGATTCGTCCCCGCGATGCGTCGAGATCGCTGGATAGGTGGTCGATGAGGTCGGCCACGTCGGCTGAGGATGTGTAGTATACCTGTGAATGCTACCGTCAGCTGGATTCGTCCTACTAGGCCGCAACCGCTCACATCGGTCTGCGGGCGTGCGGGGCTGACGGACGACCGGTCCCTATGGCGCAGATTCAATGTCTGCGTTCCCCCTGCGATGCCATTCCACCTATTTCGGACCGTATCTGCCTCTCCAGGCGCCGGCGTCGAGTCCCGCCGGGATGAGGTGTACGACGTATTTCTCGAATGACCATTGACGCTGGAGGCATGCCCTTCCTCAGTTTCGGCGAATACCACATCATCTGCGCGAAGAGCATCGACAATTGACCATACCATGTGGCCGTCAGCATATTCGCTAGATCATCGTCATTGCCTTAGCGTCGCCCTTGAAGCAAACCATATACACTCACCGAATTTCGACGGCACGCGCCGACCCATTTGTCTGTTCCGAGGCCCGCCTCTCCCCCTCTTTTGACGGGGACTGCAGCACTTCCAATCCTCCATTCGAATCATGGTTGTAAAGGTCATATAGTGAGCCTCCGCCTGTCGAGCCTTGGTCGGATGGGGCGTCTGATCGAGCCGAGCTAGTCGACCGTCCAAGCTGTGCTTTGCGGTGCAAGAAACCAAGCGCTACTGGCTCCGTTTCGTTTTCTGACTGGCCGCTCGCAGCGCTACTCGAGCTCGGATTCCGCTTATGAAGCGGAGGAGTGCCAGAGACGAGCTCTTGATCCTCAGCAGACAATCTCACGGGCTTGCGTTTGATCGAGGGATTGCGCTGAACGACATGTCTATCGGAGGGAGACAGAGTGCCAGAGGCGGGGTCCCCGGTGGGAGATGGGCGGAGCTGAGGCGTGACGCTTGCGCCTGCGGCCGGCTCTGAGGGGATGAGCAGAGTCCGGCGAACGAGGACGTCTCGGCTTCCTGGTTCAACAACGCCGGGAGGAGTCGGCCTACGGGTGGTTTTCTTGCCCTTCGATAATGAACGGAACAGCCCGCGCTTGTCTTTGCCTATCGATGGCATTCGGCAAAGATCGAGGGACGCCGGAGAAGGAGAAGGATGCGAAAAGATTGTCGAGGTATTGGCGGTAGATTTGTACGACTTCGACGAGAAGCTCGTGCCAGATCGATCGAGCATGCCCTTCTGTGCCAGCATCTCGTTGAGCTGATCATTGTTGAGCCCCAGGGCCCGACCAGCTTCGATGAATGACGCCACGACCGAAACGTCGGATGGTGTCGGAGAGTGCTGAGCATCCGGGAAAATGGTAGCGGGGTCGGCATCAGACGCCTTCTGACCAACCTTGGCACGCGTTGTCGACTCGGTGAGACGCGATGCAGATGAATCCTGACCCCCTGGTAAGCTGCGATTAGCGGCACCAAGAATCTTTTTTCGTGTTCCAGGAGGTGCGCGTTCGGCCTGACGAGCTTCGTCCATCGCGGTGGAAGCAGATTTGGGCGGGAAGCGGAATGTATTGAAGGTTGGTGGATTTGATTCGGCGGGGCGAAGGGAAATAGGCACATCGAGCTTGTCGAGCGATGTCGCCGATTTCGGTGTCATAGGGATCGCAGGCGAAGGGAGGGCTACGACCTCGTCCTCAGAAATCGACGGACCTTTCTTGAAGCCGAATTTTCTCCATTTCGCGCTCATTTTGCGCGTCGACCCACTCGTCTTCTCCAGCGCCTTAGCCATGTCTGGGTCCATTGCCTGCTCCGGTGGAGTGAGAGGAGTTGACAGTATTCTCGCGGACGATGACGTGAGCGTAGGATTGGAGATCACCATCGGACCTCGCCTAGAGGGTTTCCGTTCTAATCGGGCACTCTTGCTCAAAGATGGGGTGCGGTTCAGCGCGGCTGTAGCGGCAGCGATTCGAGCTGCAAAATCGCGTCGTACATCAGGATCTTCGTCGAGTGGTAGTGGACCATTTTGTGCAGCAGACGATTGCCGACTGAGCTGCTCAGAAGGCGGCGTGAAGATGACTTCGACATTCTTTTCGGACGGAGTGTCCGCTGGCTGTTCTGGTGGCGGCGGGGCGGCTCTCCGGGGTGCCGTCAGACCAGCAGCTCGAACGTCTGCGGAAAGATTATTCTGCTTCAATGGGGTCAAGACTGACCCCAGGATAGGCAGGTTGATGTCTGTCGAACGAGAGGCTTGAGGACTAGCACTTCCATCATTGGTGTCATTTCCCGAGAAGCGCCACGATGAGGGCGGATGACTTGCTTCGACTGGGGCGACCGGTGATGTCACTCGCACGGGCATCGTATTCTTCGAGGGGAAAGCGCTTGGTGGTAAGGCGGGCGAGTACTGAGCGATGATTAGCAATGGAGCTTTCTCAAGGGAAAGTAGGTTACGGCGACTGAGGGGCTATCGCCTCCAGCGCCTCGCAGCGCCTGCCTCTCCAGCTTAGCCCTGTCCACTAGCTTCTCCTGGAGCATAGCCAACTCCTCCTTTCCTACTCCACTCAGCTTCCTCAAGATCTCCACGTCCTCTCCGAGATCATCATTCGGTGTTATCGGAGAATCATAGGACCTGCTGAAACGCACTTCATCATAAGGTAGCCCTACAAAGTCGGAGCTGAGAGATTCCAGCGAGTCTTGTCTCTGAATACTGGAAGGCGATTGAGCTTGGTGGTGATTCCACGATTCCGATGACCCGTCAATTGTACCCTCTTGCGAGACTGAACGGCTCAACCCGCTCGTATCTCCCCCCAATGCCCATCCGAGAGCCGATTGAGCTCGTTGGATATCTGACTCCGATTCGCGACGGGAATCAGCGACACTGCGCCTACTCCACACTGGCTTGATCTCCGGCATCTCCATGTCCCGCGTGACGGCAAGAAGGCGGTCGTCGTCATCTGACGTCTCGTCATCTTCTTCGATGGTTGCTCCAGGTGTGAGCGGGAGGATTGCCAGCGGAGAGCTAATCCGGCGGTCCACGAATGCTTCGCCGAGTTGCACATTTCCTGCTCTACGGAGCGATGGCACGCCAGGTGGAGAAATGGTTTGAATCTGTCGAGACGGTCCTGGATCCACAGGTTCCCGTACGATATCCCCACCCTGGGTGATGGACTTTGACTTCGCGAGTGAGCTGTTTCTTGGGGCGATAGTAACGGGACTCCGCATGGGTGAGGGGTTCGAGTCTGACCTACTTCGGTTGGTGGAAGATGATGGGCTTGGAGCAGATTGATGAGTCGGCGTAGCTGACCGAGACGACACCGAGCCATCCGAGCGGTGCATCGAACCGATTGGTCTCGGTTGACCAGGGACGTATCCAGGGACAGCTGATGATTGGGAGGAAATGGAAGAGGACGAGTAAGTGGGGGTATTTCGGATAGGCTGTGTGCGAGAGGGAGTGAGAAGTGGTGGAGGAGCGGCTGATGCTGGCTCTGCACTGGCCGTGCGAAGGAGGATCGGCTGAAGCGGTAGAGATGTACGGACACCCTCGATTTGTGCCAGTAGATTTCTTGACCGCGGAGAAGGTGGAAGCCTGGCGGGAGAGGTTGGCTTCGCGAGCTCATCCATTCCTACGGAAGGCGAGGGCCATTGGGATTTAGACTCGGAAGAGGTGCGGTGGGGGGACCTGTTTGCCAGCATCTCCTCCTCTTCCCCTCCACTTCTCCCGTTAGGAAGGCCCTGTTGGAGTCTCCCCTCGATCTCCTCGAGCGCCATTGAAATACGCTTCATCTGCGCATGTGACAGCCCCGCCAGCGCTGACTGCCTTTTTTTCTGTTGTCGACCATTGACAGCTTGGTCCTCCGCCGAGTCTGGCGTGGGTGGTGGGAGCGATCCCCGAATTGGGGGCTGGCCCAGGAAGTCGAGAGTCGAGGAGGCTGATGGTGATTTAGCTCGCGAGATTCTCGGGTTTGACGTTGACGATGCCATGAGAGAGGAGGTCGGCGTTGGCGTGTGATCAGACGTTTCAGGACTTTCTGACCGGATCTGCCTTTCGGCATACCAAGCATTCGCCTTCTCCGGGGATATGTTCGGCAGCATCACCGTCTCCTTCGTTGGCGTGCCATTATCGGAACCTTCCATTCGCCGCCCGTTCGCCCCTTTCTTGACCTTCCTGATGTACTCGCCATCGCGCATCCCGGAACCACCGCTGAAGCCGTACGATTTGGGTTTGACGCCGTTCCCATTCGCATCGCCGTTGACTCCGAAGGTCTGGAAAGAAGAGAAAGATGTCGAGGTGGCTGGGGGTGAGGACGTCCAAGTGCTTGTGGATGGCGAAGACGCTTCAGAGCTAGCGAACACGGAAGGGCTGGAAGCGGAACCGGCTAGGGGGCTTGGCGAGTTGTAGCGACCATTCGTGATGGGGACACGTCCTCCTTCACCTGACGCGAGACTGCCAAAGCTGGAGCTGTGACTCATCCCAGGCGGTCCCCCATCCCAATCTAGGTCCCTGTACCCTGATGACGATGTCGGGCCCCGCAGCTCGGCAAGAAGAAGCTCCTCTTCTTCCTCGGTGATAGACGGGCCGTCAGGTCGAGCGCGTTGTGAGGCCAGCATCGTCCGAAGCGAGGTCTCGGGAACATGGCTGACCGAAGGGAGAAGGACGGAGAACCTCTGCGACAACCTGCTACCCCATCAGCTCGCTTTCTGATGCTGTAGCATTAAGTAGGAGAACGCACCCTGGTAGGATGAGCGAATTACGGATATCCACATCTAAGCTCGGCGCCCGACTTGTTGAACCATACCCCCTTCTGCCTTCGTCTCTACTCGCCACCTTCCGCTTCGTTGGCGCAGACTCGAAGGCGTTTATGGATGTAGACTTCTTGAGCGTTGCTGGCCGATTTGTAGTGTCTACCGAGGAAGTAGCGCGCTTCCTGGTTGATGAGGGGAGTCAACTCTACTCGACTGGCATGTACCAATGTACTCACTTGAAGAGCCGCTCCATCTGGACCTCAGACCGATTCCCCTGCTACCGAGCCCAGAGTCCTTTCCTTTCTTCGCTGAGCGTCAAGATCCATGCACGCGTGCCTCAGGCAGTCGAGATTGTGCGTTTGGGTGATGACGGGATAGAATGGGAAGTGAGGTCCGGGTGGAAAGGACGATCAGGCAGGGAAGACGGTCGAAAGGATGGAATGATGTATCGAAGAGAGCGGTGTGAAGGCGATGTTCTTGAACAAAATTTGGGGCGAGGCACGAGCGGGGACGCGTCGAACAAAGGCGGTTTGTCTCTCCACGTACTGCGTAAGATCGAAAGTCTCGGGGTTGAGTCAAGTCAGAAGCAGTGAGAATGCTACGATTAGGATCACCAAACCTGATAGGGAGCATCCCGAGATATCACTAGTTCAGGACTCGACAGGGACGAGTGGCGGTGGGGTCTGATCTTATCGAGAGAGCTCGGCAGAACGATAAGCCACACCCCAAGGGATGTCTATGATGATGACCATGTGAGGCAGAATTTCATGTAACTTCCACGACTCTTTCTCCACGATCCTTCTCTAATGCCTCCTCCAATATCCGTACCATTGTCCGTACTCGCTCCACACCGACATTTACTACTCCCATAATCTCAGATGGAGCCAGAGGAGTGCCACCAGCTTTGGACAGCACGCAGAGCTCCCGCTGGGCGTTTAGGGTGAGGGTGAGCGTCCCGGTAGCCAGGACCTCTTCGAGGTGTGTTGGGTCGAGGATGGGTGGCAGGCTATGACAATCAGTCCAGATCATATATTAGAGAGGGAACGTACGATTCGAAATAGGCAAAGGATATGCAAAGTGGTGTATGGTGTATTGCCAGTGGGACAGGTGCTCTCTCGTCTGGGGAATGCTGGATCATGTCAGCGCGAAGCTTCCACGAGCCGGAACATCAGGCAGAGGAAGCTCTTCGGATTCCGTGCGGTGCTCACTCACAAAGATAATCTCATCCCCAGTCACTTGGACTTCTGGTTTCCGGAGATGCCGTAGAGCCGTCATTGCTGCCAAGGAAGCGCAATCGAGCAGGTTTCCGGCGTCCGCTAGGAAGTGAAGGGTAAGTCGAAGCTGCCAGACCTGCGGGAGGGCGAGGAAGGGATGTTCAGGGGGACAAGGGGCAATGTGAATCAGCATGTCCCACCGAACTGGACATGGAGGACTGAGGGGCAATATCAGCTCACCTTCTCCCCAGCGACGATACACAACGCTTCCCGATCCACCGCCTCCGTCCGCCTGATGCTCTTCTCCAACAGCCTTGTAATCATTACCTCATCCTCCGACGACCTGACACCCTAGTTCAGCTCCTCCTCCTCTCGCGCCCAGAAGGATTACCCACCGTCCAGCCTCAAACACGCTTGAAGCCATCGGGCTGATCTCGCTATTGATCAACAGGAACCCCTCGTACGGCCGATCGTCTCGGGGTTTGACCACCGTCGCGCTGACCTGCGCCAATACTCTAGCCAAAAATCGCCTTCAAACACACTCTCATGACGTAAAGAGGTGACTCACGAAGTCTTGCCCAAATGACAGCGACACCATCCCAACGCTTCACCAAATTCGAGTCGGATATCCCGCATCTCCAGGGGTAGTCGCCCATCGAGCCGTTTGCCTTCGGACAGGGCAGAAAGGAGGAATTCGCGCTGATTTATTGGAGGTTCGATCTCGCGGGGCATGATGGGCAGCTCAATCGCTTGATACAACCAGAGGACAACGGTAGATAAAAGTCGGTGGTGCGATCTGAATCAAAGAAAGCGAAATAAGCAGCCTTGGTCGAGAAGGTAATCTCGCCGTGTGCGCACGTCCGGGGCTGACCGTCTGAGGTGCAGGTAGCACAGATGAACAGGATTCTCGTACACTGCTGTTTTGGAGCAGAAATTCAAGGAGAAGAGGATCAAAATGACTACTCCTCTTCCGACGGAGTTGTCACATCACGTGTCTTGATCAACGATGGAACCAGTGTCCTCATGCTGTATAATGATAGATCTATGCTTGACCAGATACGGTGATGCGATCAGCGCTAATAACCGCTGCTTCTCGGCTCTCCATACGTGTTCCCCTCTTGATCACTCGGTCGCCTCAACTCCTGATACCCAGGTCGATTCCGCTCCTGGTATGCCCCATACGGGTCTGGGTACCTCTGTCCCGGGCCATCTCCCCCGTCCCACCGGGTGCTTCCTTTTCTCGTCCCCTCACTGTCCGAGCTCGCGTCCGTGGCCGTTCTCCGTAAGGTTGGAGGCATGTACCCTAGAGGAGGCTGATTGTACGCGCTCGGGGGGTAGGGGATGTCATTTGCGCCGTCGAGAGGCTGTGCGTAGTCAAGGAGGGGCGCTGCATCGGATTGACCCGGTCGATGATAACCTCGTCCGCTACCACCAGTGGGTTGTCGACGCGCACGGTAGGTGTCTGATCGTTCAGGTTGGGCAAGGAGCTGATCTGTCGAAGGATTGTCGAGCGGGAGATTCACGTTAGAATTGAATCCCGAAGGGGTAGAATCCTGCGGCAGCGGTCGATGTGCGTACGCCTCTTCATCCAACGGCCCATACGACATGGTCGACATCATCTCGCTCTTCGTCCCAAGAATTTCGGTGGATGCCGGCAATTTCGCCTCCCATTCTGCATGGTGCGCTTCATTCCTGGGTCCATCGCGAAGTGGATCATATTCAAGGTTCTCCTACAGCATTGTCAGCACTTGCTAGGAGTTTCAGCTGTAAGCTCACCTCGCGAACGGCCTTGATCTCCACTCCCTGGTGGTCGTGCTTCCCAGCAAACCAGGGGTATGCGCTCAAGACCTCTCTCGCCAAGCCTTCTTGCGATTTGTGCACCATGACTTTGAAGAGCTTGTCCGTCTGCAACGCCGGATGGAGGAATCGCTTTTCCATCTCGGAGTGGCGTGTGCGCTTCTCTGACAAGCTGCCCACCCGCTCCGCTTCTGCCTCTCTTGTTGTAGGCTCGTAATATCGGAATCTGGCTTCGGCCGTCCTAGAAAGATAGATCTTGAAGGCGAAAATGAGAAGAATGGGTGGAGCCCCAGCGATGCAGTCGAGCCACCGTTGGCGGATCAGGCCGGTCGCTGCGGGCATGAGCGAATTCGGGATCCTGAAAGCGATGACTCACTCAGGATCATAAGTAACTGCATGAGCACGCAACACGCAAGTAGGCGGTTCACATAGACGTTCCACATTCGTCCGCCGCTTTCGGCTCGCGAAATGTAGACGTAGAGCAGCTGGTATTTGTACTATGGAGATGACGTGAGGGTCTTCCCGGCATGAGGGACCATCGAGTCTGGGATACTCACCACTATCGATGAGAACCAAAAGACGAAACAAGCGCCAACGGCGACAAGCGGGGCCAATGGTGCGTATATCATCCCGACCGCAGCGATGAAAAGCAAGTTGACGATGACTAATCGACCGTCAGAGTGGTTTATGGTATGAAGATTTCACGCACTGATAGCATACTCGAAGTATCCGGGCTTGGTCATCTCCCGAATATCACGCGGTGTATGAGAGAACATGAAGCGACGCAGCGAAACCATGGCGAGCTTGAGAAGCTGAATGAGCTCAAAGATTACCAAGAAGCCACGCAATCTGAGGTGAATCCTGCCGTCAGTACATCGGGATGGAGAAGCAAGCGACAATTTACGGAAGCCAGGTCAACCAATCTGATGTAAACAGGCATTCAGCCCAATCACGAAGCGACTTCAAGAAGACTCACATGTGCTCTGCTGTACGTATGTTCCAGGAATTTCTGTTTTGGGTCAATGTTCGCCATCCTCGACCAAGAACATGGTCACTGACTATCTGGGATTTGCTTCAACCCATTCAAGATCGCTGATGCCGTCTGATGCCGGCCAATCTGGGAAACGACTTCCGCGATGGCTGAGTAAAATACTCCCAGGAGAGAGAAAACGATCATGTTGGAGACAATCATGAAGAAAAAGTAGCGGGCCGTAACGGCGCGATCCAGCCTGGACCGCGTAGGCGCGCCTACGCATATAAATGAGGTCCAGGGGAGGAGGCTTATTGCGCACCCTGGTATTTGGAGATCCTGCGCATGATGATAGGGAAGAGAAAACCGAAGATGGCGGAGGTCACCGATGGAAGGACACCTGAAACAATCGAGAACTACGATGACATCAGAAATCTGACCTATGAGATGTGAGACACCGTACCGTCCAGTTACCCCAGTTCCCGCTATCCTTCCAAGTCTGCAGCCAACCGACGTAAACCGTCAGGCTACTCAAATTTGCGAGTACGGAGACAAGCAGCAGCTAGAGCGGGAGTTTAGAAAAGATCGTTGAAGAATGGCAGACTCACTGGCAAGGTATTGAAAAAGCAAACAACCGAGATAACGAGGAACCCAAATGCCCGCCTTGACCCGACTTCTGCTGGCTCTCTCGGAATATTGTCCCAGACAATGTCATGCGGTGTTGGAGCGAGAGCCAGCTGAGCGCCGTAGAGCTCCTTGAGCCGACCTCGATGAGTGCGAGCGATCCGATGAGCTTCGGCGATAGTCTTGAAGGTGACGAAGCCTGCAGTCGGTTTCATTATGCTGCATCCCAAGAGATCAAAGGGGTCGAGCTCACCGTAGTTCTCTCCCTCGATCCTTTCCGTGGGCTTTCCACCTTTCCTAGCACGTCGTTCCTGACGCAGCAGAGAGTCGATGGCCTGGCGCTTTGCGTCGATGCGGTCACGCAGGAACTTGATCTCTTTCGCAAGGTAGTCAATTGCATCCTGATCAAGCATCAGGCGGGGTTCCCCATATATTTCAGTGAGCTCACCTTCTTCTCTCCACCGAATCCAACGAAGGCACCCGTTTTGAGGACAGGTCGCTTGCTCGCCGTTTGTCCGCCCTTGAGATACTTGACAAGGAGCTCCTCAAGGTTTGAGACCGCCTTGTTGTGATCCTCAACCATATTTGGGAAGTCCTCCAGGCGACGCCCTATGAGTTCATGTCAGTCTGTACATTCCAGGATACATGACATCCATACCGATAGAAGTGCAGTCGATATCTGGTCCTGTGCGATGGTCAGCTGTAGATGATTCCTGCTGTGCCTGCACGCACCGATCTTTATGCCGTCCACCTTCAACAGGCCTATCAATGCTAGCAATCCCTCGTCACTCCGGTAGTCCTTTCGGACCTGGGTGACCATGAGGGTGCGCGAATAGATCTTAGATTGGTAGGCCGGAGAGCGGAACCAGCGGTTTCGCAATACGACCATAGCTTGCCAATTTCGCCATACTACGGCAAGTGAGCGCCGGACCAAAAGTCTAGAGAATTGCTGACCAAAGTAGATCACGGTGAAGTCTGGAGAAAGGTCGCCTCAGTACATCATGGGGTCGTGTGAGCACATCACTCACTGATCAGGTAACTGACACCCAAGGCCGGCCACATCCAGCTCCCCCGGACATTCTGGATCGTTAAGAGGCTGAGAGTGTTTCGATCGTGACTCGAGACGTATCTGAGGTTGTAGACGATATTGATGACAAGGAGTCCGATGCCGAAGAGGGAGATGACGGAGAAAGCGTGACGAAGAAGACGGAGGAAGCGGAGGAAGGTAGTCGCATCCAGGCCTGATAATGGGTACGATCCCGTCAGCCCATTCCTACTGGTGGGCAGGGAACTCAGGGAGCATCCGTCCAATGAAGGGGACCCACCGATATTGGCTATCATCTGCTCCTCCTTCAAGTGAATGACGGGGCTGAACCACGCAAAGAAGCCATTGGATATGGCCGGAGGTGGAGGCTCATAATCAGGATCGCTCAAGGGGTCGGCGGGTTCGGGAAGCTGATATTTGATCTGAAGCAGATCAATATGGTTGTTCCGAGTCAGGAGAAGCCCGACCCACTTTCGGTGCATACACCTTCGTAGATCGACCCCGGTCAGCCAAACGGGAGGACATCAGGGAACGACTCACCTTCTTTTGTCGGGGACGGAAGAAGGAGAATGCAATGACAGTCGAAATCTAGAGGATGAGCGAACGGTGTCAACCTTCATGACGAAACTTACCGAGATACCGGTCATCAATGCCATTTGCGATGCGACCGCCTTGACGGACACTTGGTAAATATCCTCATATGACGCGACGATCGAAGAGACCGCCGCCCCGTCGATTGGCTGCGTCATGTCGGCGGAATGAGCAGATCACAATGATGGTGGTACAATAGAGATATGTGAGTGCATGAGATCCGCCCGGAGAGACTGCTGCTTTGGTGATTGGGTTTTGGATTATCGGAAAGGTGAGGGATCAGACGAGAAAGCGATTCCCACCAGAAAAGCGGCAAAACAGAAGTACCGATCGACTCTTATGCCAGTGAAAAAAGCGAGGTCTCGAAAGTCATGAAAACTGTTGGCCAAGTTGAAGAAAAGCCAGATTTCGGATTGGTTGAGGCAAGTCCCGATTGTTTTCCCTGACGGGTTGTTTCCCCTGAGCCCGTTTGCCGCGGAGTTTGGGAAAGAACCACGCTGTCAGGGCCAGGAACGAAAATATGAAACGCACCGGCAAATTTCGCCTTCTGCTCGCCTTAGCCGAGCAGTCACGGTACAAAAGAACCGCCACTGGTTTTAGACCGACATAATCAACTAATAGACCTATAAAATTTCGTCGTCGGGCTTCAATTGCTCAAGTCAAGCTATATTCCTGCTGATTTGGCTAGGTTGGAATCCTCAACGGCTTCGAGAAGGCTGACTCGCCAGAAAGAATGTGATCTCGCCATGAGGGCAAAGTCTGTGGCTGGGACGTGTCGCCATGAGCTAATTCATACATATGTTTGATGAAGCTCTACTAATAACAGCCTCGCCTCCGCTTCCTCAAACAGTATCTCCACCTCTCGATTGCCTTCGGCGTCATCTCTCAGACCGACATCCACGTCATCCATCATCCCTCTCGGCAGCATTTCGGATCTGACGCCAACGAAGCTCTTGGTGATCGCCATCTCCTCCAACCGACGTGGGGTCATCACAGCTAATGGAGCTTCGAATGGGCACTCTCGATAACGTGCTTGGCAGTCCAGGTCGTCTTTGACTTCGACGATCGAGCTGAGTTGTGCTCGCAAGGGCTGTGGAGGGGTGACGAGCTTATCCGAGTTGATGGATCTTGGGGAAGGGGAAAGCATCTCGAGGAAGGTCATCTCCCCTGCAGGAAGGATTGTAGAGAGCTGGGACTTCAAGCGTCAGTCTAGCCTTGAAAGACTATGTCGAGTAGGGACCCACCGAATGTGTCGAGTAGGTGGAAGGGACTCGTCTGGACTGCCACGCTGCCTTGACTCCCTACCTCATATCGGACTGGTCTGTTGTACCATGGTGGAAAGAGCATACCCGTCGTAAGCTCGGATCGGCAAAATCCTCCAGCTAAACGTTTTCAGCTAGGTCGAAGCGACGCAAGATTCGACTCACAGCCGCTATAAACATCCCTCGTCCGCCCCACAGGAAGTCAAACAGCGCGAAGAAGCAATGCTCGACCCTCGTTTTGATCCTCGATGAGAACAGGAAATACACCTCCCCCGCTGATCGTGACATCGGTGCTCCCGTTCTCTGCCTTCGTGCTCAAACTTACTGGTAAATGTACCATTCATGAGAATGAGCACAATGGGGTAAAATGAGATACGTAGCACGATTCGCAAGAATTTGTCCTCGAGATGACCAAGGGAGATATGCTCGCATCGCCGCCGACCTTCGCGGGAAGGCGAGATATCGACGCCATGCGTGTTACCGGCTGCCAGTGCTCGAGAAGTGGCGCGACCTTGGCGAAAGATGGTAGTAAGGGCCTGCAATGTGAGTCAGTATAACGTCGACGGTGACAGAAAATATGTGCGACGAGACGGACTACGATGATGGCGATTGCAGCGATCAAGCAGCTGATGGCTTCCCAGATGATCTGTCCAGACATCAGCCGAGTCATGACAGGTCCGAAAGAGGTGCGAATGAGTAAAGGACGTGCCGACGAGCGGACGGAGTAGACCTAGAGTGAGCGAGGTGGAAGGTTGTACAGAGGAAGAGGGCGAGGCAGGCGGAGATGCAGGCGACTCTGTTGCTCGTCGGTCAAGGACTTTCAGCACAAGACGCGTTGTTCAGAAGGAACTGAAAGAGCTGTCTCGTCACGATGGAGTGCGACATTTCTTCCACGTTGATCTGAAGTTGTGATGGAGTCAGCAACAATCCTTGATCTTTACTAGTGTCGACTATCTGGTCGATCTGTATGTCAGCCAAAGCACTGCCGTACATTCCGGTCACCCAAGGACGGTCTATCTCCGGGAACGGTCTGAGCCTCGGATACATTAGAGGTATGCACTTCAGGTTGAATTTCACTGAGAGCGGTGAGACATGTTTCTCGGACCCGCGACATGCCGCAATCGTGACTGCAATCGATCTATAATAGATCGTCGATCAATTGCATTACAGCCTGGCGCGAAATGACATTATTCGCTTGGCGTCGTTTCGGGGCTTTTCTGAAATGAATGGTGTGAATCTTGCTGAGCAGATCTGGAAATGGACGTAGCTGCCGAAGTCAACACTCAGCGATCTCTCCCAAAACAGGCGCCCGTCAGGTCTAAAGTCTAGTGTATGCATGTCGGTAAAATGCAGAATCAACCCATAGTTTCGCGAGACTCGACGGCCGCAGATGGCACTCTCAACCCGCACCCTGACGAGTGTGAGCCGATCGGTCGGAATGAGCAGAATGTGAAGAGTGAGTCGATTCCTCCCCATCCGAATCATCCCCAAGTGGTAAAGCCTCAAACTCCTGCGCCGCCTCCAAATCCACCGACTTATTCCCACCTCTGCCTCCTTTGTCGAGCCCTGTACCCATCAATCAATCCCTATCAATACCATCCCTTTCTCATACTGACACTACCCACTCGCGAGTTCCTATTGTTCATGACTGCCTCCAAGCGAATCATACACACCGCGCACGCTTTGCCGCCGTCGCCGACCTCCCAGCAATCCGCTCACAGTGTCTGCCAATCGTCCGAATACACCAGATCGCTGCTCGTCTAGCCGACTTGGCAAAGGCGACGGTTTGCGAGACGTGGGTAAAGACGAAGTGATAGAGCGGCTTTGCGAACGGCTCCGACCGCGGCCCACGATAGACGAGGTTTCAGAGGCGTCATCGTCACCGTCTTCCTCTCCTCCCGATCCGTCCTCGTCTTCTTCGTCGGGCTCTGCAGGTACGTCAGTCGCTGCACCTGTACGGTCATATCTGCTTACCGTCGCCGAAAAGTCTATGTCGGGTGTCAGGGTCGGAGCGAATGTTCAAGAAGAATCAGCTTACTTGTCCATCTCTTCCAACGGGACACCTCTTGTCTCCGGGTACACTGGAACGCGATGAGCCGCAATGCCTCAGATGTCTTGGCAACTCACAGAAGTATACTGCGATTCCCTCCATCAGCATGATCGTGGCACGGGAAAGTTGGTGACTCACCGAGCACGAACGACAGTGCGCAGAAAAAGGCATGCATGGGGTACAATCGCCATCCGATAAGGTCCTGGAAGAGAGGTGTAGACACGCCGACCCAGTAATTCTGAACCGCGTCAGAAGATGATCCTTGCAATCAGTGGATGCGTACGAAAAGCCAGTTCTAGAACGAGATTGGGGTCAGCCAGTAAAACAGTGTGATGAGTGGATGTACCGTAGCGGTCGAGATAGAAACACCCTTCGCGCGGAAAGCCAATGGCATAATCTCTGGTGGATATAGCCTAATCGGTCCTCGTGAGCAAAACGATGGGAACCTCGAAGTTGCCTCACCAAGGCACTGGACCCCAGCTCATCCCGAAGGCGGCATTGTAGATGATGACGCAGATCACAACTACAGCAACTATCAGACGAGAGCCCGACCCCACGAGAAACGATTAACCTGCATTGGGCGTTATGGCCTGATCAATGTAGATCCACCATCCGGTAGCGGTCAGAGCTAGCGCCATAGCCACGGCACCGGAGAGAAGAATAGGCCGGCGTCCGGCTCGGTCCATAAGGAACCAGCTGAAACGGCGTCAGCGATTGCCTGCCGTTCAATATTTGGCTCACGGAGGGATCGAGGAGATGATGTAGCAGATGGAGTTGATGCCTGTCATCAGGATTGCGTCTCGACCAATCCAACCGGCCTCTGCCAATGAAATCAGCGTTTTGAAACGGTACAAACCAGTAGCTTACGCTCGAAGACCTGGACATGCGGCAAGCAAAAGCAAGGTCAGTATGGTATCAAAAAGTTTCTTTGCTTATCAACGGACGAGAGCTGCAAAATCTAAGTAAGCTTGGATGGAAGAAGTGATGCGATTCGGGCTCACGCGCGTAGTACGAGATGACTGAACACATAGTCGTGCTTCGTCAGCTTGATGCTTGCCTTCGACCTGTCACACTCACCGTTGATCCCATTCTATCAAGCCCAGATAAGTGTACGGTCTGATGAATCGGAGCAAGCTTACCAGTTGTGCGAACATCTGACTGCTCATCGCGATCAACACCCGTCCCTTGTACCGTCGCCAGAGCGCTCTGTATGATCGGTCACCAACAGCTCGCTAACGGACCTTAGTATTGCTTCCGATCCCTGTCTCCTGTGGGACTCACATCCGCCAAAACCGCATCCCGGATCTCCTTGTACTCCGCGAGCACTTTCTCATCGTCCAATGCTCCACCCTGGAAATCCGCGATGACCGCGAGACCCTCGACCTCCTGATCGGTATCGACCAGAAACCTGCCGCTCTTCAGTCTGGGGAACCAGTTTCAGGACCCAACCTACCGAGGTGACTCTGGCGCCACGAGGCTCCCTAAACCCAGAGCTAGTCCGCCTAGACATTGTACGAAAAGGGGAATTCGCCATGACAGGTCTGATTGAAGGTACGTGCAGGCATAGTCGATCCACTGACAAAGTGTGTAAGTAACAAGAAACGAACCAGTCTACGTACGACAGAGGAGGCGTAGCCGATGATGTTTCCGGTGAATTCCACAGAACCGAGCAGCCCGCGCTACGAAACGATCCTGTCAGCACCTGCTGAGCGAATACCGCTAGTGATGACAAACGTGATCCGCTGGCGAGATCTCAGACTGCGAATGTTCAACTTAAGCGATCACAAAGAATAGCGAAACGCGCCTGGTATATTGGCACGATCATGCTCAACATCCCCACCCCAAATCCACTAGTGATCCTGCCTATTATCATCACCATGTAGCCCGTGCACAGGGTCTGTATTGCCCCGCCAATGGTGAATATTATTGCTCCGGCACGCAGAGTAATGCGTCGACCGTATTTGTCGGCAAGCGGGGCAGCGAGGAGGGAGGTGACTGAGGAACCCATGTTCAGCCTGAGAGGCCGAAAAACCGCAGAGACGTACTGAAGGCTCCAATCTCAAGTACGGCGACCATGCTACGGACGTATAGTGAGTAGGCAGCTAACAATTCCAGATTTCGATGACTGACTTGCCGAGCTCGGTTTTGGTGGGTTGATTGACTGAGATGAGAGGATCAGCCCATGAGACGGGACAGCCGAAAGGTAAGGAACAGGCAGACTCACAGTATGCCCTATACACGAGAAGAAGGTCGTTCATGTCAGCATGCAGATCCGTAAAATGCGTTTGAGAGATGCGTACTTGAAGTACGGCCCAGTGATGACACCTAGACCGGCTCATCAGCTAAAATGTCCCCGGAAGTCCATGTTCTCCACTCACCAGACATGACCCTACAGCCCCACGACATCATGTCAGTCCCCTGAACGCCAATGAAAACATAAACATACCCCTGATCATACCTATCACGACAACGTCAAAAACAGCTCACATCACCAGCATATGGTCGACTCACCCAAACAACCATACCCCTATGCTGAGGAATACCGATACGCTATACAGCAGCGGTTTTCCTACCAGCTTGTTATTGGTCTTGCCATGGATCAGCGGGATGGCCGAGTCAGGCGGCATGATGGTCGGTCTGGATGGTGTGATGATCGGAAAACAGGGTAGATTCAGAAGGGGTTTGCGGAGCCAATCGATTCTTTGACGGACTGAGCGAGTCGACTCATGTACCTGTTGTAGATGGTGGTCGCGGCTTTCAATACAGTCAACGTCTCGTGCTTGTCCCAAGACGGAGCACTGCGTCAAAGGAAGGCAAAATGGCAGTCAGGGGTCTCCGGTATCCGGGCCGTCTCACGAAATTCACCAGTCCTTACGTCAGCAGAGTATGGCACTGGTTCTTCAAACCTTGGTCGCAGGCCGTTTCGGCGAATGGCTTCAAATATCAGTCGCCGAAATGCAGACTGTCACGGATTGTGTCTGGCATGGCTGCCCGTCTTAAGTCCCACCGCTGTTTGGTGAGACCCACAGCTGGCAGGAAGTGAACAGGATCGAACCTGGAAGTGAGGGGATCGGACAAACCAAAAGAGCAGACCCACAGCGCATCTCATATTTCTGTGCATCACTACTAGTGTACGGAGCAGTTGTATCCTCTAGGAATGCATCTCTGGTCCCAATACTTCCAGCTTCCCCTCCAGCTACGACCCCTCTTCGCTCTCCATGCTGCTCTTAGCACTGCGGCTTTGACTGTTCACACTTGTCGCAGAAGCGTCTCCTCCATCCGAATTGTTGGTAAGGACCAAACGCAAACACGGTCGCGCTATCTTTCTACTCCCAACAGTTTGCGTTCTGTTCAGGATCGCCGCAGATCTCTTGTCTCAGCTAGTCGATAACATCGTCAGTCAAGCTGCAATCACGAAAGGCTTCGGATGATAGTATATACATGCCGCGCCCAGTCATAGCAGATCAACCACCATCCGCTTCCCCTCCCGTCCATACCGCTCTTGCTCGGTGATCTCGTTTCCCACCCACTCCCTCGGCACCAACCAATCCTTCCCAGACCCCCAACTCCATCCCATTCTCCCAACCAACCTCATTCTCGCCTTCACCATCTTCTTCACCTCTCTGCCGCTCCTCCTCTCTCGGCATCCGGATCACGACCGCCACCCTGACATCCTCTCCCAAGTCTAATTCCCTATCGATCTCACGACGCCTTTCTTGCCGGACTGGTGGATCTGGGGCAGTCGGAATGGTCTGCGATCCCCGCCGTCTTTGTGCGAGAGCGGAGAAGCTGAGGATCGGCGGGGGACGAGGACGAGGACCCATATGATTGGGTGTCAAGCTAACGGACTGGTCGGGATCTTCTATCTGCGTTGGCGGAGGTCGAAGCGAATGTACAGTCAAAGGCTAGATTCACGCCGTCAGCTTAGTCCACGAACCAAGCGTCAGAGCAAGCGTACCTGCGTATCTTCCCATTCCTGGTCCCATTCCGCCTTCCCATCCACCTCAGCCTCCCACATCTCCGGCTTTCTTATCCTTCTTTCCCCTCTCCCATACATCCCCTCCATCCCGGGGACCATCCCGAACCTATCCAGTCCGTCCGGTGGCCATGCCGACAATCGTCCGAGCCCCCAATAGTCGTCCCGCATGTTTGGCGGAGGTTCCCCTCGTGCGATGGCCAATTGGGTAGCGGTGCGATATCGGCGACGCATACGGAATGCTCGGAATGCTAGGCATGCGGCCATGAGGAGGAGAACGACGAGGACGCCCAGGAACTGCGAATAGATTAAGTCAGCCAATGTACGGTATCAGCCGGGTGGGCCTCCCGGGGTGACAGTATAGCCGCCGCTGGCAAAGGAGGATTATCACACTCCCGGATCGACTGGGATGATGCAGTATAGAATGGTACAATCCACTCACTACGAGATAATAAACGTTTGAACCGGTCCCGCCTACTGGTCCAACCGCCGAAGCACTCGTCGAAGCAGATGGGAACAGGTCGGAATAGGTACTGGTCGGATTGGTCGACGTCGTCGATGACGCCGAAGTAGATGACATCCCGAGCGAATCACCGCCTAGACTCCAAGAGCGCTACCAGTATGATCCCAGAAATTTGTCTCCGTAGCGATTGACTTGGAGCTGATGTAATACGACGGCGAATCGAACTAGATTGATAGGTGGTTTCATCAACAGGAGATGGCCGAGCAGAATCTTCCAAAACAACAGAGTGACGCGGGCTCAGTTTTGCTTCCGTCCTGCCGAGCCGTCGACAAAGGTATATACAATGCATGGCCAACGTGATCGATGTACAGCTCTATCTCTATTGTGTTCTCGGCCATGCTACACCTCGAGTTCATTCGAACGTGAGTGATACGGTCAGGCTGAAAGGAAGTCCCGGAGCCGTGACCACAACGTCAGAGCCATCCTCCATCAGGTCACCGAGATGCTTCTCAAGATTCGGCCTGGTCATTTCGTGCAGTTGTGGGGGAGCCTGGAAGAAGAGCGGAGCGCCGGTACCGAAAGACAACGACGGTTTGGTGATTTGCCTGAATGGAGATATGAGCTTGGATCTCATAAGACATTCAAGAGGGAACGCACACGTCCTGCCGGCCTTCCAACCAGTCGACGAGCTTTTCCAATGTCCAATCCCGCCCGACCTTCGCAGATAGGCTCTCGCCCCCGCATACAGGACAGTCGTCGCGTTTCTCGCTCTCGAAAGTTAAGGTATACACGGACTCGTTACCGGTATACTGAACCGCCAAAATCAGCTGGACCAACATACCCTGTTACCGTGATACTCACCATCATGTAATTGTCCAAAGAAGGGGCGCAGATGGTGGAAAGTTTAAACGCCTCGTTACAACACGATGCTGATGATATGCATTCAGCTGATGTTCCTGATGGAGACCTCTTACCCGCGATGATCGCATTGGTGCTAGCGATAGCAGGGATGATGTGTTTGACCACGCCTTGCGTCAACGCCCAAGTCACGCCTTCGATCTTGAACTCCGCAGCCCGACTCAAGGCCTTCTGGTAGAGCCATTCAATGTGATCGGGATCATCGGTATCGAGCTTCTTGTCTGACCAGCGAAGTATGTCATAAGCTAGTAATGCACTTGTGACGGCTCAAGACCTGCCTCTGAAATCTTTCGGCCATTCTAGTACGCTCGCCCATTCAATGCAGTGCTCAGGCAATCGTGGGGTATTGGCTATCGTGCAGATCGGAAACGCCGTCGGAGGCGTGAGCATGTGAATCTGTCGTTATAATGATGCGCTATTGGACAAGCGGAGGAATCAACGGGAATGACTGACAGTGCATTCGTAACAAGATGACTGGGTGGGCAGAATAACCCTTGCCTGCCCTTTGAAGCCTACGAGGGTTACAGATTAGTGATCACCAATCAACGGGGCAATTGGCTCACCCTCCGTGCCTCCGTCAATCAGAGGCTTGACACCGTTTTCAGGATCTTCTTCCCCCATCTGCACCAAGGTCGCATTGATCCATCTCCGCGCGGAAATCGAATCGAGGCCGGCAATAACGATATCGAACTGCTTGTAGAACGACTGTGCATGGTCTTGGATTTTGCCGTGATAACTACCGTTTTACCTCAGCTGGTCGATCGATAGAAACAGAGACGAGACAAACGGGGTCACTTTTATTCCAGGGACACGCTTCATCACAAAGGCGGCAGCCACGATGGCCTTTGACTTCCCGACGTCCGCTTCACTACATTTACAAATCTATCAGAACTCTGCAATCGCAGGTAGGCACGTATCTCACCGGAAGAGGAATTGCCGGTTGAGATTGGAGATGTCGATGGTGTCCATATCAATCACATGAATGTCGTGAAATCCAGCTGCAGCATGTCAGCGGCAGGCCTATACGTTCCGAAATAGCTCATCCCGGTCGATGGACACTCACTGAGCGCCAGGTTTTGCAAAATCTCGCAGCCCAATCCACCCGCGCCGATGACCAGAATCTTGATTCTCGTGCGCAGAATACCTTTTGCCTATCTTTGATCAGCTGGAGACGCTACGTTTTAGAAGTGAGCTCACGGTCATTCCTGCTGGGAATTGCTCGACTGTCCATGGTCCCTTTCGATCAAGTACCTTGTCGACATGGGCATACCTCGACTCGTCCTCGACGTACCGTCTGGTCGCGGTCGAGCTCCATTCGCCGTTGCCATTGACCGAGCCGTTCAGGTGAAAATCGCCATTGCCGTTGCTCACAACGTGTACCGGCAAATCCTGCAGCAAGACCCGCCAGATTGCCCAGCCAACACGTCCGAGTCCCTCACCGCCCGAACCGTCCTTTCCGCCTAATCGCCGGCGAGCTTCCGTCGTTGCCGAGGCATCGAAAATTCCAGCAGCCGAGCGTCTGTCGACTATATGCGAGACAATAGCCGGAGTGAATTCGGGATGACCTTGAATGGCGAATATCTGGGCAAGAGGATTTTGAGGGGTCGAGGAAGGGTGGTACTTAATCATCGAGTGGCAGGGGTAGCGCGGGGTTTTGAGAAGTAAGTGGAAGCCAGGTGGAGGGGCAGGAACGTAATCGCGGTGCTGATGCGGATTTCAGCGGGGTATCGTAGTGAGACTTAGATACTGACCATCTGTTCCACATACTGCACGGACCCCATCAATCAGCCTCGAATGCAATCGCTATGGTGGGGCTGCTCACCACTTTGTCTTCTCCGCCCTGGCCCTCAACATAGCCGGTCCACCAATATCTCCCCTCCTCCGTCATCTCATTCCCGTAGACCCCAATCTCCCATCCGTTCTCCCGTCGCACACACTGTCCGCCCATTGCTAGTGAGATGATCTGCATCCCAAAACACACTCCAATGATCTTTATATGCAGAGTCGAGGGGGAGTTCGCGACAGCTCGGATAAAATTGATGAGCGGTGGGATAAAGGGAGTCTCTTGATCTTGAGCGGTATGCTCTACGCATCATCAGCTCGGAAGAAAAGGGGTGGTATCTGACGTACTAGATCCTGTCATCATCAACACATCGTAGCCGTCGACAGAACCGGCGACTAGATTCTCTTCTCGAGGATACTCCATCTTGTCGACCACATCGTAACGATCGATGATGAGCTCGGTATTGGCACAGATTTTGGAATCAGGGTAGGACCCAAGAGCACCAAGGAGCCAACGTCGGTAGATTTCATAATCTTCGATCGGAAATAGACGAAATCAGTACTGCATGAGTACTCATTCCGCATCCAAAGGGACAAGTTTTGGAGAGTGAATCGAGGGGACAATCGCTCACAATCGCCGAATTCGGCAAGAACTTCCGGAATCTGACCAAAGAGATGCTTAGGATCCGATACGTCCAGTGACTAGCAAGCTCACTGGGGTGTCACAGACCAGTAGGGCAACGCGGATCGTCCGCTTCGTCATGTTGAGCTGGAGTGGGAAGTGGAATCAACGAGTGAGTTGTAGAGATGGGAAATACCTTGCTGGTAATCGGATGATCTCGAGACCCTTTGAAGAGTTCAAGGTCAGGCTAACGGACAAGGTCAAGCCTTCTCTAGCGAAGGATGAGCGAAGGAGCACTAAGGAGGAGCAAGGAGGTCTGTCGGCCATAGTAGACCACCCTCCACTTAAAAGATGATAGGCGCAAATTTCCCGCACATTCGTTTGAGTCTAACGCCTATTGAGGATTTGGCACTCGCCACTGACTGACGAACACTAGTTACTGTTCCTTTTTGATTTCCTACGCCAACCGTCTAGAGTTACCACCATGTCGAGTGATACAAACGCCCTCATCCCTCGCACCGGTCTGGCGCCGAGGTTGACGGCGGGTCCCAAAAACGGGCAGCGAAGTCTATACCAGCAGCAGGTCCTGGACGTACGTTTTGCTTTCGTCGTTTCTTCTGTCAAGCCATGCTAACGATCAGCTCAGGAAGATACCTATACCGAGGCATTATCGACAATCATCACACGCGATTTCTTCCCGAATCTCCCACAGATCCATGCTACCAACGCATACCTTACCGCATTGACGAACAACGATCCCGAGCTCCTCTCTGCATCAATCCGACGACTGGCGGCACTAGCTCAAGAAAAGCAGGACAACAAACCCGTCGGGGGATCAGGCTCAGAGGATGAAGAAGAGGCGAGGCATTCGAGGCGGAGAGAGCTGGAGAATATGGGCACTCCATACATCTCGATACCAGGTGGGCGGGCACTGTTGCGTACACCCGTCGGAGCTAGGGGTTGGGATACCCCGGTAATGCGGGCTGGTGAAGGGTCGACCCGAAGGAGACCCGCTCAGAACGCAGACGAGCTTGATGAGCTCGAAGACGAGTTCGGCTCGACTCCCGGACCATCCCGACCGGTGAGAAAACGCCGCCCAGCGCCTCCCGTGAACAGGTTGCGAGATGATCTCTCCCTCGACGCCTTTCAGCGGAACTACACCTCCGAGGATAACGCCTCCTTCGTGCAGATCGTCGAAGAGGAGAACAAGCGGCGGTGCGAAGATCGATGGGGCTGGGCATGGGAGGCTGAGAGGAAAGCAGAACAGAGAAGATTGGAGGGGGAGGAAAGGCGCAAGACGATACTCGATTCGGCTACGAGTGGAGGCTGGATGGTGGATGGAGAAGGAAGGCGGTTGATCGGTGGCCCAGCGGAAGGTGGTCGCGACAGGGCGGAAGGAGAGGTCTGGGCCGAGGAGAGGAAACTCTCAATTGCGCCAAGCCAAGGAGACGGTGCCGAACCCCGGATATTCTCGGAGGGCGAATCTGCCAAGGTCGGTAACGGTGCTATCGTCCCCCTTGGTTCGGCTGCCGACTCTGCTGCACTGGTGCGGACTTCCGGTCCGCAAGGATCACCTGACAATTCATCAATATCCGGCCTGACAGAGCTACCTGTCCTTCCCGACCATCCGCTGAACATAGCCCTCATCAATGCCGGTCTGCCGGCAACAGCGTTGGTATCGGTCCAAGACGGAGCAATTGTCCCCCGCCGGGAGACAGCGAATGGTGAAGACGGAGGACGTGGTCGAGGTGATGCGACCGATGAGAGTCAAAATCAGATCGAGAAGGCCGTTTTGGGTGACGAGACAAGAGAGCATTTCTTGCTCGGCGGCAGCGGAGCCGATCAGTGGGCCTACAAGGTGAGCTGGTGCACAATGTGACCCCACCCAGCTCACTGTGTGCAGGCTCGAAATAGTTTCATGTTTCCAGCGGATGCGGACACGAACCCATACCCGAAGTCAAGGAACATCGCTGCGATACCAGCCGATGCAGCGAGACAGGCCCCTCCCGCCATCACTCATGCCAACACGCGTCTGCCGGATGAGGAGGAAGTTGGTCCTGCGAGCGGTACGAAGTCCGGAAGCAGGCTGGGCAGCAGTCCCGCAAGGAGCTGGGTTGATGCTGCTGTGAAAGGCACGCCATGTAAGGCTCGTCCACATATGGAAGCAGTGCTGATGTAACGCAGACCGACCAGGCGCGTCATCCGCCATGCCTTCAGTCAACAACTACCCTCTTCTCCCGAATGACCCGTCTCCGTCTCCAACTGATCTTCCATCCGTTCTGACCTGGGGGACCCTGCTTTCCACCCCACGGGCCCTGGATTCGAACGACGACCCACTGGATCTCTCTCGTCCTTCCTTCCGCATGCCGGAGAATAAGCGGCGTGATGAGCTCGGACGGAAGCTCGCCGACAAAGCAAGTCGATCCATGAAGGCTAGAGCTGCTGGCTTTACCCCACGACCGAACGCTGCTCTGCGCAATTTGGCAGAAAAGACTCAGAAGTCTGCACGAGCCGAGAGGACGCCGGGCAAGATGCTGCCGCCCATAAGCACACCCCGGCGAGAAGGACTTACACCCGCCGCGAAGAGATTGCTGGAAAGAAGTGTGGCGTGGAGTCCGGCTTCGCAGTCTGGGAAGACCGGATTGGGGATTAGTACCGGGGGAAGAAATCGGGGTGCTGCTATGGAGAAGGGAAGCGTCTGGGGTGATTTAGGTACGAAGGGCGTTCTGGGAGGGAGACAGGTCGGAGGGATGAGCTGGACGCCCAGTCCTGGGCATCGGAGGGGATGACAGGTAGTGGCTGTCATGAGTGAGACCTGATCTTGATTGTTTCTCAACGAGGCGTAACCTTGCCGATTTTGCTGACACGATTGCATTCCGTGCGTCAAGTCATACATCGAGAACTCATATTCATGATACAGATAGAGCACCTCAGACCTTCCCCGCCCTCGACCTTCTATGGCCCACTCCAAGCCGCCCATCGATCGCATTGGCGTTGGCCACGTCTTCGTCATACCTCGTCCAAGCTGAAGCCACACCGCCTGATTTGGTTCGGGGATAAGGGGAGTCCAGATCGGCTTGAACAAACTTCTTGGAAGCGGAGACTATGGACATTGGACGGGAGGCGCCAGGTACCGCAGAGGAACGCTTATCAGTGTGACCCACGGATCGAACTAGATAAGTGACAGACCTCCATCATAACGAACGCGCGGGACATTTCCGGGATCACCCCACGCGGCCTTGAGTTGCGGTTGAGAATTGGATCGAGGAATTCGAGGAGAGACTGGGGCAGGCGTCTGGGTCGAGGCGGTGTAGTAACCGGTTGATGTCGGGGCTGTGGCTGGGTAATACCCGCTTGCCGAGGACTGTGTACGTGATTGGGAGACCGAGGGATGACTTGTTGTGGCGGTCTTGGGCGAACCTTGTTTGTGCTGCATCCCTGCTGGAAGGTGACCAGGCGGAGGTCCTGCGAGCTCTGCGAGGTTTTCAGCATTCACATGGTTGGGAAGAAGGTGAAACCCTACCGCGCCCTTCGAGGTAGCCATAGTGGCCCATCCTACCTTGCTTCAACTTGCTTGAATCGAAGGGTTGCAATGAGCCAGCGTCTCCAGCGCCACCTCCAGTGCCTGGTTGAGGCATCATTCCACTAGCCATCTCTCCGCCACCCATGCCTCCCCCGCCCATCCCCCCGCCCATCCCCGCGCCGCCCATCATCGGGTGCTGCCCCATCATTTGCATGTAGGGGTTATACTGTCCTTGTCCGCACATCCCTCCATATCCTCCGGCCCCGCCACCGAATTGTTGGTAGGGGTTGAACATCATCATGTTATTCCTGCACGAAGTTGGGCGTCGTTGTAAATTGGAGTGTGGGGGTGGGCCATGAAGCACACAACGGTGGGAGGAAGAAGAACAAGAACAGCAAGTCAGCTTTGGAAGAGTATTTTGGTATGAGGAGAGGCAAGGAAAAGACATCAGGAAGGGGGACAAGGAGACGAGCACGACGACATAGGCGAGACGCTCCCTTGTCTTTCCAGAAT